>Ga0070717_10004426_pt1 | contig 10143 bp, 7 predicted proteins | sample LARL113metaG_FD_71366 | JGI IMG/M metagenome (GOLD analysis project Ga0070717, IMG submission 71366) | Corn, switchgrass and miscanthus rhizosphere microbial communities from Kellogg Biological Station, Michigan, USA - LAR L11-3 metaG | ecosystem: Host-associated > Plants > Roots > Rhizosphere ... | reverse complement strand
GCTGACCGAAGTGGCACATGCCGTCGAGAAGGCGTCCTCCTTCGGCATCGAGACAACAGACAACGGCGCGCACGGATACGGTCACGTTCCCCATCTTGGTCCACACGCCTGGTTCCACTACACGTTTCCGCCGCTAGGCGCGGAATCTATCGAGGAGCTAGACAAGAGACTTCATCGTCGTGTTCCGGATCCGTACCGCGGCCTGTTGATGAAAACGAACGGGCTCCATCTCTTCAGCGGCGCATTGTCTCTGTATGGTCTTAGGCGCGACTATTCACGCAGATTGTCGATTGTGGAGCCGTTTGATCTGGGTGACCCAAATGTTCACGAGCGACCTCGGGCGGCAGACCCCAGCTGGTTCATATTCGCGTTTTACATGGCTGACGGCTCGGCCGGATACATCGATCCCAGCGACGGTCGTATATATCGGGCCAACCGGAACATGACGCAGCCCCGGCTGAATCAATGGCCTAGCCTCGACGCTTTCCTGCGTGATGAAGTCAGACGACTGACAGGCCACTTCGACGACCGCGGCAGGCGGCTGGATCCCTCGCGGCCGACGACGCCGGACAACTGACCTCCGATCCCCCTGCTTGTCCCGCTGAGGCTTGCCAGGGGCCCCGCCCGAGTGGGCGCGACCAGTCGCGACAGGTCCCCAGATGGGAATGTCGGTTTTGTTTGCGGGCTAATCTCGGGCAGTGAAGTTCTGGGTGTTTGACCCGCCGATGATGATCGGCGCTTGGGCCTTCGCAGAGCCGATGGCTCCGCTGTACGGGACAGCTCCACGCTGTCCATCCTGCGGCACGTTCGTCGCAAACCGGCCCTGGCTGCCACCCTATCGTGCACGCCTGGTCAAGGGCATGAAGTCGGCCGCGCCCGCCGATGTGATCACCGGCCCCGGAATAGGCAGCTTTCTTGCGTCGCAGCGCTTTGTCGTCGAATTGGAGCGCGCGAATCTCAAGGGCATCGAGAGATGGGAACCGGTCGATATCGAGGGTTACAACGACTACGAGGGATCGAATCTGTCCAGCCCTTCCGCTCCCGGCCGACCTTTTGAGCTCGCGATCCTGCCTGTGCCGACCACACGCGCAGTTTGGGAAGCAATGCACCCGGTGTTCAAGGGCGAAGTGATCGGCTGTGACCTATGCGGTCGTCGAGGCCGCATCCTTGACTCATACCGAGGCGTGGTGGTTGATGAAGCATCCTGGACTGGAGCCGACATTTTTGGGCTCGCCCATTTCGGCGACCTAATCGTCACGGAAGCCTTCGTGGAATTCATCGCTTCAGGGGAGTTCACCGGAATTCCTCTCGTGCCGGCGGCTGAGCGGGTTCCCTACCGAGCTAAGGAGGCCCATTGGTGATTGGTCGGCGTCCTGATGCGTCCGCATCGTGGCAGTCTCGAAGTCGGTGCAGGCGATCGCTGTTGGCCTTCACTAGTTCGAGGACTCCGCCTTCAAGTTCGGTCTGAGAGTTCAAATAGTGTCCCGTCCTCCCGACCAGTTCCGTAATTCAGCGGGCGGGCCCGTCCGTGATCGATTCCACATCTCGCCCGGTGGGATGGGACGACATCACGAACTCCCGATGCGCCGCTCACAGCCGGGCAACAGAATCACCTGGATCTCTGATACGCGCCGGCGCGATGAGCGAATTGATTGAATGCGCATGCGCTGAAAGTGCGCCGATTCGTGGCATGTCGATAACTCGCCCTGTCGTTCGATGAGTGGATGTGGTCTCAAAAGCCCGAGCCCATACGGAAGTGGAAGTCGTAATGAAGGAGATACACATGCGCGTGCTGATAATGGCAAAGGAAGGCGAGCAGAGCGCTGCGGCAACTCCCCCAACACCGGAGGCAATGGCGGAGTACCAGAAGTTCAACGAAGAGCTGGTCAAAGCGGGCGTGGTACTCGAGGCCGGCCGTCTGTACCCGAGCTCGCAGGGCAAGCGCGTTCGGTTCGACGGCAAGAAGCGGACCGTCACCGATGGACCATTCGCGGAAACCAAGGAGCTGGTGGCCGGATATTGGCTGTGGCAGGTGCGTTCGATCGACGAGGCGCTCGAGTGGCTCAAGCGGGCACCTTACGAGGGCGGGACCTTCGAGGTCCGTGAGGTCTTCGAGTTCGAGGGCATGTGAAGGAGCTCTCGTCATAGGTCCGCGAAATCGAGACACGGCCGGCGGCCGAAGTCACCGCGAGACGGGCGCCGCCGAAGCGCATCGCGCGATCGAAGTGATCTGGCGGATCGAGTCGGCCCGGCTCGTCGCCGGGCTGGCCCGCGTCGTCGGCGACATCGGGACGGCTGAGGAGCTCGCTCAGGACGCCCTCGTCGCAGCGCTCGAGCAGTGGCCAGCCGAAGGCGTGCCTGAGCGGCCGGGCGCATGGCTCATGGGGACCGCGAAGCACCGCGCGTATGACCTGATCCGACGCCGCAAGACACTCGACCGCAAGCACGAGGAGATCGGACGCAGTTTCGAGTGGGCTCAGGAAGGAATTGACCTGGAAACGCCGATCGATGAGGAGGTTGGAGACGATCTCCTCAGCCTGATCTTCACAGCCTGCCATCCTGTCCTCTCGAAGGACGCCCGTGTCGCGCTCACACTCCGCATCGTCGGAGGGCTGACGACCGAGGAGATCGCGCGGGCCTTTCTCGTCCCCGTCTCGACCATCTCCCAGCGAATCGTCCGCGCGAAGCGCACCTTGACCGAGGCGCGCGTCAGATTCGAGGTCCCAGGCGGCGCCGAGCGCATCGCGCGCCTCGCCTCGGTCCTTGAGGTGATCTATCTGATCTTCAACGAAGGGTATTCCGCGACCGCGGGCAACGACTTGGTCAGGCCGGCTCTGTGCGAGGAGGCGCTCCGTCTGGGCCGCATCCTGGCCGAGCTCGCGCCGGAGGAGCCTGAAGTTCACGGCCTCGTCGCACTCATGGAGATCCAGGCCTCACGCCTGCGCGCTCGCGTAGGACCTTCAGGCGAGCCGGTCCTCCTCCTCGATCAGGACCGATCGCGCTGGGATCGTCTGCTCATCCGGCGCGGCCTTGGGGCGCTCGACAGGGCCGAGAGCCTCGGGGGCGCACTGGGTCCATACGCGCTGCAGGCGGCGATCGCCGCGTGCCACGCTCGAGCGACGACTGCCGCGGAAACGGACTGGCTGCGCATAGTGGCGCTCTACGATGCGGTCGCGCAGCTTGCGCCGTCGCCAGTCATCGAGCTGAACCGGGCAGTCGCTGTGGGGATGGCGTTTGGTCCCGCCGCGGGCCTCGACCTTGTAGACGCGCTCGTCGCCGAGCCTTCGCTCATGTGGTACCACCTACTGCCCGCTGTCCGCGGCGATCTCCTGAGGAAGCTCGGCCGTTTCGAAGAGGCTCGAGCCGAGTTCGAGCGCGCCGCGTCGTTGACGGAGAACGTGCCGGAGCGGGAGCTACTGCAGAGGCGAGTTGCGGAGTGGGCCGCGGAGCCGATTGCAGGTTAGACCAGGAATATCCGAATAGGAACCGCTTATCGATTTCGCTAATTAGCGGACTTTACGAAACACCGGCTATACAATCGGCCGGCTTTGCGCGCGGTCAAGCGCCTGCTGTTCGCGGCTGGGCTCGTGTTTGGGCTGATCGCAATTACCGCCATCGCCGCCCAGGCCGACGGTGACGGCGCGACCGGCTACCAGATCGACCAGACCCACGCTGGCGGCCAGCCGACCGACCTGCTGCGACCCCCTCTCGGCATCGTCTGGAGCCAGGATCTGGGCGGCGCCGTTTCCTATCCACTGATCGAGGGCAGCCGCGCCTACGTGACGGTCGCCGACTCGGGCTCCAACGGCAGCCGGCTGTTCGCGCTCGACCTCGCGACCGGCGCGGTGGCCTGGGGGCCCATTGAGCTTGGCGGCACCTACCATTTCTCGGCCGCGGCCTATGACGCCGGCAGGATCTTCGCGGTCAACGGTCAAGGTCTCATGACCGCGTTCGACGCCAACACGGGCGCCCAGCTCTGGTCGGCTCAGATGCCCGGACAGTACAGCTTCTCCTCACCGCCGACGGCGTTTCAGGGCATCGTCTACCTGTCGGGCGCGGGCTCGGGCGGGACTTTCTATGCGGTCAGCGAGGCGAATGGGAGCGTGATCTGGACGGCTCCGGTCCTGAACGGCGACGACAGCTCGCCGGCCGTGACAACCACCGGGGTCTACGCCTCCTACGCGTGCGACCAGGCCTACGACTTCAACCCGACCACCGGCGCGCTGATCTGGCATCACACCAGCAACTGCGAGGGCGGCGGCGGCAAGACGGTCGCACTCTACGGCGGCCGCGTCTACACCAGGGACTTCAACAGCGGCAACCTGATCCTCGACGCACAGACCGGGGCGCAGCTCGGCACGTTCCCGTTCACGGTGCCGTATGGCTATTCGATCCCGATCCCGGCCTTCTCCGGCTCGATGGGCTACTTCTTCGACAGCGCGCAGCTGCGTGGAATCGACCTCGGCACCGGCAACACCCTCTGGACCTTCGCCGGAGACGGCAAGCTCAGCTCCGCTCCGATCGTGGTCGGGGGGAAGGTCTACATCGGGTCAACGGGCGGGAACCTGTACGCGCTCGACGGCGCGAGCGGCGCCCTGGTCGCCAGCATCAACGTCGGCTCGGGCATCTCGTTCCCGGACGAGCAGGATGCCACCCAGCTGGCGGGCCTGAACTCGGGCGAGGGCTACCTGCTGGCGCCGGCGGGCAACCGGCTCGTCGCCTTGACGAGCGCGGTCACGCTTACGCCGTCCAGCCTCACGTTCCCGAGCCAGCTCGTGGGCACGACCAGCCAGAACGAGCAGGTCGCCGTCACGAACCACACGGTCGCCGCGGTCACGCTGTCGCCGATCTCCGCGACCGGGGACTTCTCGAGCACCGACAACTGTCCCGCCTCGCTTGCGGCCGGCGCCTCGTGCGCCGTTCAGGTGTCCTTCACCCCGACGGCGGCCGGGCCTCGAACGGGGACGCTGTCGGTGCCCGTGAGCATCTATTCGACGCCGCAGACGCTGCCGCTTGCCGGCAACGGCGTCAGCGCGGTGCTCGATCACCTCACGGTCACGCCAAGCCAGGCCACGGTCAGGGCAGGCGTCGCGCAGACGTTCCAGGTCGAGGGCTTCGACAGCGCCGGCAACGACCTGGGCGATCTCACGGCCGACGCCTCGCTGTCGTTCCAGGATTCGACCGGAACCTGCACGGGAGCGACCTGCTCCGACCCGGTCGCCGGCACTCACACCATCAACGTCGTGGTGGGCGGGAAGTCCGCGACCGCAACTCTAACCGTGCTGCCAGGCCCGGCGGATCACATCACGATCAGCCCCGCGTCGGCCACCATCACCGCAGGCGGGAGCCAGTCCTACACGGATCGCGCGTTCGACGCCTACGGCAACGACCTCGGCGACGTGACGCAGCAGTCGGTCTTCACGCTCATCACTCCGAGTTACCCGAGCCCGCTGGCCTGTCCGAACGCCACCTGCTCGACGATCTACGCGACCCAACCTCTGTATGGCGACTCGGTTCAGGCCTCGTACACGCCCTCTGGCGGGACCGCGCTCACCGCGCTGAGCCCGCTGGCCGTCGTCCCGGGGCCGATCGACCATCTCGTCATCAGCCCGACCAACGACACGATCGCCGCCGGTGTGCCTGTCGGCTACTACCTGTACTCGGCGGACGTGTACGGCAACCGGATCGCCGACGTCAGCGGATCCGCACAGTTCACGATCACTTCGCCCGGCACATGCAGCGGCTCTTCCTGCTCTTCGACGAAGAGCGGGAGCTATGTCGTGACCGCGACGTACTCAGGGCTTTCGATCACCGCAAACCTAACGGTGGTGCCCGACTTCCCGACGACGCTCGTGGTCAGCCCCGCCACCGCGACCGTTGCCGCGGGCACCGGGCAGGCGTACACCGACGTGGCCTACGACGAGTACGGGAACAGCTTCGGCGACGAGACACCGGCGAGCACGTTCAGCGTCCAGAACGGCACGTGCACCGGCAACGTCTGCACGTCGACGACGGCAAACGCGCCCGGCACCTCCGACACGGTCACGGCATCCTGGAAGTGGTCGCAGTACTTCAGCGCGCTCACCGGCACGGCTCAGCTGACGATCGTTCCGGGCCCCGCGCACAGCCTCGCGCTGACGGGGCCTTCGTCATCAGTTGCCGGGACCGCGGTCACGATCACAGCGCGCGCAGCCGACGCCTACGGAAACGACATCGGCGACGTCAGCAGCCAGGCGTCGTTCGCGATCGCGCCTGACGGTAGCTGTCAGGCGAACACGTGCACACCGACGAAGGCGGGAGCCCACACCATCACGGGGACGTACCAGGGTGCATCGGGCACTCTTGGCCTGGTGGTGACCGCGGGTCCGGTCGCGTCGCTGACGCTGACGCCCGCCAACGCGACGATCACCGTCGGGGGCAGCCAGGCTTACAGCGCGGAGGGATTCGACCAGTACGGCAACGACGTCGGCGACGTCACGCCGGCAACCACCTTCACCCTCGCCGGCAGCCCGTGCAGCGGCAACGTCTGCACGCCGGCGAACGCCTCGCCAAACGCGCTCGAGGTCGACGGCTCCTATCAGGCTGCAACTGGCAAGGCCTCGCTCGTGGTGCGCCCGGTCGCCGTCACCGTCGACCAGGTCACGGCAGCGCCCGAAAGCCCGAACACGTCGATCAAGTTCAGCGACACGATCCGCGTCTCGGCGCGCGTCACGCTCGCCTCCGCCTGCTGCGGTCTGGCGGACGGCACCGTTCGCTTCTCGATCGGCACGGCTGGGATCGTCGTTCCGATCAGCTTCCCGGCCGGCACGACGTCGGTCACCGTCAGTGCGGACTACGCGCTGAGCGCGAGCGCGATTCCTGGCGGAGCCGGCGTCTATACGCTCACCGCCTTCTACCAGAGCACGAGCTCCAACTACGCGCAAGCCTCGGGCACGAGCTCGCTGACGGTGCTGCGAGAGGCCGCCACGATGACGTTCAGCGCCCCGTACTAGTACGCCGCCCCAGCCACCCCGACACTCGCGGTGACGGTCGACCAGCGCAACGCAGTCGGGGACAGCCAGTACATCGACTACGGGGTCACTCCGGTGTGGGTTCGCTTCGACGTCTACACGCCGGGGGCGACCGCGCCAAGCCAGACGCTCTTCGGCCAGGTGCACGATGCGTCGAACTGGAGCTCGACAGGTCTTGGCACCGCCCAGGTCGCGCCGGCCGGTCCGCTTGCCAATGGTGTCTATGAGGTGGTCGCCGCGATAGTCGCGAGCAACACTTCACCGTTGGGCAACTCGTCGACCTACCTCGCTTCAGACCTCCTGCGGGTCTACCTCACATCGGCTCCGATCACGTCGAACTATGGCGCTGGGGCGGGGTTCATCAATCCCGACTCAACCTCCAACACGGGCACTCGGAACGGATACTTCGGTTTCTTGCTCCGACCCGGCAAGACGCCGACGGGCACGGTCGCCTACACGTACCGCATCTCGATGGACGTAGGTGGCGGGAACGTCCGTGACGTCGACATCGAGGTGACCAGCACGTCGGTCGCGACGCTCAACCTCCACACGGGCGGCGGCGGCGGCACGGTGGCCGCCACGGGCAAGTTCTCCGTCCGCTACCTGGACGCCATCACCGGCGCCGACTACACGGCGTTCGATTTCGCGGGAGGCTCCTACCAGCTCAACGCGACCGACGGCGGCTCGGCCGCGGACAAGTACCAGATCGTGCTGAAGCGTCCTGACGGCACGGCGTTCCACTCGAGCTCGAGCACTCAGATCGTGATTGCCGGAGGCGCGATCACCGTCAAGTCCTAGTGTCGCGGGCCTGACGGCGGCCAGTACGGCGATAGGATCTCATCGTGCCGAAGGTGACCATGGTCGGCGCCGGCAGCGCCGTCTTCGCGCGGCAGATCATCACCGACGTCCTGGCCGTCGAAGGGCTGGAAAGCGGCGTCTTCGCGCTCGTGGACATCGATTCCAAACGCCTGGAGCTGGCCCGCCGGATCGCTGAAAAGCTCGTCCAGCAGGCGGGTAAGAAATGGAAGGTCGAGGCTTCCACTGAGCGACGCGACGTGCTGGCGGGGACCGACTTCGTGGTCAACTCGATCGAGGTCGCCGGCCTTCAGAACGTGCGCGCCGACTACGACATTCCGCTGCGCTACGGCGTCGACCAGTGCATCGGCGACACCATCGGGCCGGGCGGCATCTTCAAGGCGCTGCGCACGGGCCCGGCCTGGCTCGAGATCGTCGCGGACACCGCGCGGCTGGCGCCCGAGGCGATGATCCTCAACTACACGAACCCCATGTCGATCCTCACACTGGCGGCGGCGAGGTCCACCAGCCAGCCCGTCGTCGGCCTGTGCCACAGCGTCCAGGGCACCTCACGCCAGCTGGCCGAGTACCTGGAGGTGCCCTACCCGGAACTGACGTGGCAGTGCGCCGGGATCAATCACAACGCCTGGTTCACCAACCTCGAGCACAGGGGCGTCGACCAGTACCCACGCCTGCGCGACCGGGCCGCCGTGCCGGAGGTTTATGAGCGGGACCCGGTCCGATTCGACGTCATGCTCCACCTCGGCGCGTTCGTGACCGAGTCGAGCGGCCACTTCTCGGAGTACGTGCCCTACTACCGCAAGCGTCCGGACCTGTTGAAGAAGTACACGCGCGCCGGCTACCTCGGGGAGAGCGGTTTCTACGCCAACAACTGGCCGGACTGGCGGCGGGCGAACGACGAGCGCATCCAGGCGATGCTCGACGGCAGGACCGAGATTCCGCTCCAGCGTGGTCACGAGTACGCGTCCCACATCGTCGAGGCGGTCGAGAAGGATGAGCCCACCAGCATCTGGGGCAACGTCATCAACCACGGGTCCATCGACAACCTGCCAGAGGGCTGCGTCGAGGTCGAATGCAAGGTCGACCGCGATGGCTTCCACCCAGTCCACTTCGGCAAGCTGCCCGAGCAGCTCGCCGCCCTCAACCGCACGCACATGGCCGTCCACGAGCTCGTGGTCGATGCTCTGCTCGAGCGCGATCGCACCAAGGCGCTCTATGCGCTCTCGCTGGATCCGCTAACGGCCGCCGTGTGCTCGCTCGAGGAGATCGAGAACATGTTCGGCGAGATGTGGGAGGCGCAGCGCCCGTTCCTGGCCCCCTTCGAACAGCAGGTGCGAGTCTAGGCTGCGGCTCGGCTGAAAGCTCTGGCGCCGAGCACGATCGTGAACAGGCACAGGACGGCCATGATCAGCACGCCCTTGGTCACGCTCGGGTCGCCCAGGTCGGCGCGAAAGACTGCGCGCGCCGCATCCACCGCATAGGACAGCGGGTTGAACGCGGCGATGTTCTTCAGCCACTGCGGCGCAAAGCCGAGTGGAAGCAGGACACCCGACGTCAGCAGGATCGGAAGCGTCGAGGTAAAGATCAGGGGCGCGTAGCTGTCCTCGCTGCGGAGCCACAGCGCGACCGTGTAGGCGACGGATGCGGTGAGCAGGCCGATCAGAGCGATGAGCGCCAGCACCACCACCACGCCCACCGGGTTGATGCTCAAGCCGAAAGGCAGGGCGAGCAGGATCAGGATCAGCGACTGCACCAGGATCGACAGGATGTCGCGCATCGCGCGTCCCAGCAGCAGCGCGACGCGGCTGACAGGGGTGACGCGCAGGCGTTCGATCACTCCCATGCGCAGCTCCGCGATCAGGCTGAAGCCCACGCCCGCCGCGCCGAACATGCCGAGCTGCACGAGCAACCCGGGCACGAACACGCTGTAGGCGCCCCCTCGCGGGAACCCGGGGACGGCGGCGATCGACTTGAGCAGCGGCGCGAAGAGGATCAGGTAGAGCAGAGGCTGGACGACGCCAATCACCACCCAGACGGGGTTGCGGATGAACAGGCCGAAGTAGCGGCCGAACACCAGCCAGGTGTCGTGGAGCAATTTCATGCCGCGGTCTCTCGCAGCGAACGCCCGGTCTTGCGCAGGAACACGTCGTCCAGGCTCGGCCGGTGGAGCTCCATCGTTTGGAGCTGCATCCCCGATGAGTCCAGCAGACGGAGGATCGCGGGCATCGCGACCTCACCCCGATCGACGTAGAGCCGCACCAGGCCGTCTTCGCCGGACGCCTCGCGCACGAAGCCCTGAGCCTTGAGCAGGTCCAGG
>Ga0070717_10004424_pt1 | contig 10145 bp, 8 predicted proteins | sample LARL113metaG_FD_71366 | JGI IMG/M metagenome (GOLD analysis project Ga0070717, IMG submission 71366) | Corn, switchgrass and miscanthus rhizosphere microbial communities from Kellogg Biological Station, Michigan, USA - LAR L11-3 metaG | ecosystem: Host-associated > Plants > Roots > Rhizosphere ... | reverse complement strand
GGCCCAGGAGGCGGGCCGGGTGGCCCAGGAGGCGGGCCGGGTGGCCCAGGAGGCGGGCCGGGTGGCCCAGGAGGCGGGCCGGGTGGCCCAGGAGGCGGCCCGGGTGGCCCAGGAGGCGGCCCCGGGGGCGAAGCGCCGCCGCCCGAGCCCGACCCCGGACCGGTCAAGCCCGGCGAGCCGGGCCCGGCGCAGCGCAGTGGACGCCTGTGGGTGCCGGGCCAGTAGTCCAGGCGCAAGCCCCGGGCGAGTGCGCCGTTTATCCCGCGCTTGAGCCGTTTCGCCCGACGTTTCGCCCGCGTCCACGCTAGACTCGCGCGGGGCTTACGCCGGGTTCCCGCCCTTTCCGGGTGGCGGACCCTTTTTGACGTTGTGCTCGCGACTCATCGCGCTTCCCGAACTCAGAGCTTCCCCGGAGGAACTTCTTGTCTAGCTTCCTGACGCAACATGGCGTCGTGATCGCCCTTGTGTGCGCGACGTGCGCTATCGGCTACGGCGTTGTGACCTCGCGGTCGCTACTGGCGCTGTCACCCGGCAACGAGCGGATGCGCGCGATCTCGGCGGCCGTCCAGGAGGGCGCCTCGGCATACCTGACGCGCCAGTACACGATCATCGCCGCGGTCGGCGTCGTCGTGTTCATCCTGCTCATCCCGCTGCAGAACATCCGCGTTGCGATCGGGTTCCTCATCGGCGCCGCCCTCTCGGCGACCGCGGGATTCGTGGGCATGAACGTCTCCGTGCGCGCCAACGCCCGGGTGGCCGAGGCGGCGCGCGGCGGTGTGTCGCCCGCCCTGACCGTCGCCTTCCGCGGGGGCGCGGTGACCGGCATGCTGGTCGTCGGACTTGCGCTCATCGGCGTGGCGGGGTACTACGGGATCCTCACCTGGATCGTCGGCGAGACCCCCCATCAGGCGGTCAACGCGCTGATCGGGCTGAGCTTCGGCGGCTCGCTGATCTCGGTGTTCGCCCGTCTGGGCGGCGGCATCTTCACCAAGGGGGCGGACGTCGGCGCCGACATCGTGGGCAAGATCGAGGCCGGCATCCCCGAGGACGATCCCCGCAACCCGGCGGTGATCGCTGACAACGTGGGCGACAACGTGGGCGACTGCGCCGGCATGGCGGCCGACCTGTTCGAGACCTACGCGGTCACCGCCGTCGCCGTCATGCTGCTCGGCGTCCTGACGTTCAGTCAGGACGCCGCGGTGGCCATGTACCCGCTGGTCCTCGGCGGGGTCTCCATCATCGCGTCCATCATCGGCACCTTCGCGGTGAAGTCGCGCGCGGGCAACGTCGAGCGGGCCCTGTATCAGGGCCTGATCGTGTCGGGTGGCCTCGCCGCGCTGGCGTTCATCCCGGTCACGTACTGGCTCATGCACGGCCTGACCACCACCGCCGGCCTCGCCGCGGCCCCGTGGTGGCACTTCTACCTGTGCGCGCTGATCGGCCTCGTCATCACCGCGGCCCTGTTCGTGATCACGGACTACTACACCTCGACCCGGTTCTCGCCGGTGAAGAGCACGGCGCGCGCGTCGCAGACCGGTCACGCCACCAACATCATCCAGGGCCTCGCCCAGGGCTACCAGGCCACCGCGCTGCCGGCGATCGTCATCGCTCTGGGCATCTTCGGCTCGTGGAAGCTCGGCCACGGCATCTACGGCATCGGCGTCGCCGTGATGGCGCAGCTCTCGCTCACCGGCCTGATCGTGGCGCTGGACGCCTTCGGCCCTATCACCGACAACGCCGGTGGCATCGCCGAGATGGCCGAGCTGCCCGAGGAGGTCCGCAACGTCACCGATCCGCTCGACGCGGTCGGCAACACCACCAAGGCCGTGACCAAGGGGTACGCCATCGGTTCCGCCGCCCTGGCCGCCCTCGTCCTCTTCGATGCCTTCAAGCAGGAGCTCGGCCAGGCGACGCGCTTTGACCTCTCCAACCCGCCGGTGCTCATCGGCCTGCTCGTCGGCGGGCTCATGGTCTACCTGTTCGTCGCGCTCGCGATGGAGGCCGTCGGCCGCGCCGGCGGCGCCGTGGTGGAGGAGGTCCGCCGCCAGTTCCGGGAGAAGCCCGGGATCATGGACGGAACCGAGCAGCCCGAGTACGGCCAGTGCGTGAGCATCGTGACCGCGGCCGCCCAGCGGGAGATGATCCTGCCGGCGCTGATCCCGATCGTGATCCCCGTGATCGTCGGCCTCATCTCGGTGCAGGCGCTGGGCGGGCTGCTCATCGGCGTGATCGTCGTGGGGCTCTTCATGGCCGTGTCGATGACGGCCGGCGGTGGCGCGTGGGACAACGCGAAGAAGCTCATCGAGGATGGCGCCTTCGGCGGCAAGGGCTCAGAGGCCCACGCCGCGGCGGTGACCGGCGACACGGTCGGCGATCCCTACAAGGACACCGCAGGACCGGCGATCAACCCCATGATCAAGGTCGCCAACATCGTGGCCCTGCTCATCATTCCGCTCATTACGTGATATGACGCGGCGCGGCTGAGGTCGGCCCGTCCGCGCCGGAGGCAGGCCGGGGGCGCGCTTCGTACTCTTCCGAGCTGCGATGTCCGCGTCCGTCGACCTCGGCCTGGCGCTAGCCGTGCTTACCGCGTTCGGCTCGGTCGTCGGTTTCCTGTACAAGTTCCGCGGCGCCCGCGAGGCACCGGCGGTGGAGCTGCAACACCCCTGGCGCAGCACCGTGGAACTGTTCCGCTCGCCCCTGTATGCGCTCGGTATCGTGATCGCGCTCGGTTCCTGGGGTTTTCATGTCGGCGCGCTGGCCCTGGCACCCATCTCGCTGGTCCAGTCGGTGATCGCCGGCGGGCTCGTGTTGCTGACGGTCGTCGCCGACAAGCTGTTCGGGATCGCGGTCACCCGGCGCGAGTGGGTGGGTGTGGGACTCACCGCTGCCGGCCTGGCCTTCCTGGCTGCGACGCTCGACGGGGACGCCGCCAGCGCCCACTCGCACTATGACCCAGCGACGCTTGCGGTGTTCCTCACCGCGGTGGGCGCCGTCGGGCTTCTGCTCGCTCTGGCGCCGCACCGGCCGGCCTTGCTCGCGGTATCGGCCGGGCTGCTGTGGGCCACATCGGACACCTCGATCAAGGCGCTGAGCTCGCACCTCGGCGTGCTGGGCCTCGGCGTCGTACTGCACCCCCTGGCGCTCGTCATTCTGGTGGCATCTCTGGTCGGCCTGCTCATCTCGGCCCGCAGCCTTCAACTCGGCGACGCCGTGCCGATGATCGCCCTCACCAGCGCCGCGGCCAACCTCACCACAATCGCGGCCGGCCCGCTGGTCTTCGGCGAGCCGATGCCGAACAGCCGGCTGGGCGTGGGCGTGAGGCTGCTGGCGTTTGCCTGCGTCATCGTGGCCGCCGCGCTCACCCCGCCGCCAGCGTCGGACCCGACGCCCAGGGCGTCCTGAGGCCCGCCCCTCCCAATGCTTGTGATTGCCGCGTGATCGCCGCTTCCAGCTCGTTGATAGTGCACGTTTTGTCACCGCGATGCTTGGGCCAGGGCCGCCCGCGGGTATTGGTCTCTGTGTGACGCCATTTATCGCCGCGAGCACCTAGAGTCCCGATCATGTTCATTCTGATCGTTGGTGCCGGCCGTGTGGGGTCGGCGGTCGCCAAGCGCGCGCTGGACGCCGGACATGACGTCTCCGTGCTTGACAGCGACCCGCTGTCACATGAACGGCTGGACAAGGACCAGTCGATCAGCTGGGAGGACGCCGGGGGACGTTTCACCGTCGGGGCGGCCTTGGAGGTGGACGGCCTCGTCGAGGCCGGGATCGAGCAGGCGGACGTGTTCATGGCGGCCACGCGCGGCGACAACACCAACCTGGTGATCGCGCAACTGGCGCAGCGCCGCTTCAACGTGCCCCGCGTGGTCGTCCGCGTAGCGGACCCCGCGCGCGCCGCCTGGTACGGCGAGCAGGGACTGCTCACCATCTGTCCGACCCAGCACGCCATCGACCAAGCCGAGCACGTCGTTCTCGAGGCCTAGTGCTCACAGACTCGACGCGAATGCGACGCGAACGACACACGAGGAGCCGGTGACCACATGTACGTGATCATTGCGGGAGCGGGCAAGGTGGGGTGGAACCTGGCTCGGGAGCTGATCGCCAAAGACAGGGAAGTCACGCTCATCGAGGGCGACCACCGGCGCTATCGCGTCGTGGAGGAGGAGCTCGAGTACGCGGTCCAGTACGGCGATGCCACCGAGCTGTGGGTGCTGGAGCGCGCCGGCATCCAGCGCGCCGACCTGGTCATCGCCGTCACCGGCGATGACGAGGACAACATCCTCATCTGCCAGGTGGCCAAGGAGAAGTACGGCGTCGAGCGGATCGTCGCGCGCGTCAACAACCCGCGCAACCTGGTGCACTTCAAGATCCTGGGGGTGCAGCCGGCCGTCTCCGCCACCGATCTCATCCTGCGCCTGATCGAGCACGAGGTGCCGGAGTACGGGCTCGTCCAGCTGCTCGCGCTCGAGGAGGAGCACCTGGAGATCATCGAGCTCGAGGTGGGGGAGGGCTCCATCGCTGCCGGACGCCGCGTCAACGAGGTGCCGCTGCCCGAGGGGTCGCTCATCATCTCCGTGCTGCGCGACGGCACCGGGTTCGTGCCCAAGGCCGACTCGGTCATCAACGCCGGCGACCAGGTGCTGCTCATCCTCGACCCCGGTCTCGAAGGCGAGATCACGCCGCGCTTCGCGCCCGAGGGCTCCGAGCTCTCGGCTCGCCAGTAGGCCGTTGCCCGGGTGGCCGATCGCGACGTCGACTTCGTGCTGATCGGCGGCGGCCTGGCCGCGGGAAACTGCGCGCGCTGGCTACGCCGCTCGGGCGCCGACGGTTCGATTCTCCTGGTCGGGCGCGAGCCCGATCCGCCCTATGACCGCCCACCGCTGTCCAAGGGCTATCTCAGGGGCTCCGAGCAGCGCGAGGACGCGCTGTTTCAGACCGCTGACTGGTACGCCGAGCAGCAGATCGAGGTCCTCACCCGCACCTCGGCCATGAAGCTCGACCTCGCCGAGCGCACCGTCAAGCTCTCCAACAAGGAGGAGGTGCGGTTCGGCCAGGCGCTCGTGGCCACCGGCGCCAACGTCCGGCGGCTCAACGTCACCGGCTCCGAGCTGCAGGGCATCCACTACCTGCGGACGTTCGGCAACAGCGACGCCATCCGCGCCGATGCCTCCGGCAAGCGGGTGGTCCTCATCGGCGGCTCCTACATCGCCTCGGAGGTGGCGGCGACGCTCACCGAGCTCGGCAGCGAGTGCACGATGGTGATGCTCGAGGAGCGGGCGCTGATCCGCTCCTTCGGCCGCGAGGCCGCCATCTACTTCCACGACCTCCTCGCCGGCCACGGCATCACCCTGCACGGCGAGGACGAACTCGACCGCTTCGAGGGCGCCGACGGCCGCGTTAGGACCGTGGTCACCAAATCGGGCCGCGAGATCCCGGCCGACACCGTCATCATCGGCGCCGGCGTCAACCCCGATGTCATGCTCGCCCGCTCCGCCGGCCTGGACCTCGGCGACACCGGCGGCATCCGCGTCAACTCGCACCTGGAGTCCGCCACCGCCGGCGTCTATGCCGCCGGCGACGTGGCCGAGTACGAGAGCGTCATCCACGGCGGCCGCCGCATCCGCGTCGAGCACTGGGACGTCGCCTTCAACCACGGCAAGACCGCGGCGCTCAACATGCTGGGCAAGGACGTCGTCCACGACGTCGTCCCCTACTTCTTCTCCGACCTGTCGGACTGGGCCGCGATCGAGTACGTCGGCCCCGCGTATGACTGGGACCGCGAGGTCATCCGCGGCTCCGTGGACGACGGCGCCTTCTCGGTCTTCTACCTGCACGATGGGCGCGTCGCCGGCGCGCTGTCAGTCGGCCGCTCTGAGGATCTCCAGCACGCCCGCAGGTTCATCGCCGAGCACGCGGAGATTGGCGACCGCGCCGATGCCCTGGGGGACCTCTCGACAGATCTCGAAACGCTGCACTAGCACGAACGCATGTTCGCATGTGGTGCAGACGGAATCGTCCTATACTCGCGACAGGCATCGCCCATTCCACTGGGGAATGGTGTAATGGCAGCACGCGACGCTCTGGACGTCGAAGTTGGGGTTCGAGTCCCTGTTCCCCAGTCTCAGGCCCGCCGCCGGGGCAGCGCGGATCGGTTCAGTCCGGGCGACCCACACCGGGTCGCCTCACCCCCGGTGGGCTGACAGCCACGCCAGCGACCCCGCGTCGACCGGCATGGCGACGCCGGTGACGAACGAGGCCTCCTCCGAGCACAGCCAGACGACGGCCGCGGCCACCTCGGCCGGGTCGCCGGGGCGGGTCATCGCCTGGGGCGCGAGGATCTCGCGCTGGCGCTCGGGCGAGAGGTCGGCCATCAGCCGGGTCATGATGGCGCCGGGGCACACGGCGTTGACGCGAATACCGTCGTTGGCGTACTCGACCGCGGCGTTCTGGGTCAGGCCGAGGATGCCGTGCTTGCTGGCGGCGTAGGCGCCGAGCATCGCGACCGCGCGCAGGCCGGCGTTGGAGGAGGTGTTCACGATCGCGCCGCGAACCGGGCCGTCCTGGGTCAGCATCTGGGCGATCTGGTGCTTCATGCCCAGGAAGGTGCCGCGGAGGTTGACGGCGATGACACGGTCGAAGTCTTCGTCGGAGGTCTCGTGCAGGAGGCGGTGCACGCCGATGCCGGCGTTGTTGTGGGCGAAGTCCAGGCGTCCATGGCGGCGCACGACGTGGGCCACGAGCCCCGCGCAGCCGGCCGCGCTGGAGACGTCGCACGGAAAGAACTCGGCCCGGCCTCCGGCGGCCGTGATCTGCTCCACCGTCTCCTCGGCGGCCTCGACGGCCTCGGGCAGGTCGGACACCACCACGGCGGCGCCCTCGGCGGCAAAGCGCAGTGCGCACGCGCGGCCGATCCCGGTCGCCGCGCCGGTGACCAACCCGGCCTTGCCCTCCATGAGTCCTGACACGAACCCCCTAAGCGGCGGCCAGCGCCGCGTGGCGGATCTCCGACGGGGTGGCCCCGAACTCGCGCTTGAACACACGGGAGAAGTGCGCGGCGTCGCAGAAGCCCCAGCGGAAGGCGATCTCGGTGACCGAGCCGCCGTTGGGCTGCTGGAGGTCCTCCAGGCAGCGCGCCAGCCGCTCGGTCCGCACCAGCCCGGCGACCGAGGCGTCCACGTCCTCGAACAGCGCGTGCAGCGTTCGCACAGACATCGCGTAGGCGCGCGCGATCGACGCCGGGCCGAGCTGCGGGTCCTGCAGGTGCGAGCGCGCGTAGCGGGCGATCTCGGCACGCATGGCCGCCCGCGTCGCCGCGCGGTCGCTCGGCAGCGCCGGCTCGACGGCCGCGCGCAAGAGCTCGAGCGCCGCGTTGGCCGCAGCCGCGCCGGCGGCTCCGTCGAGCGAGGGCATCTCGACCGCCAGCGCGTTCATGAACCGCACGAGGAGCCGCGCGCTGGCGCTGCCCTCCATCGACGGCAGCGCCTCTAGCCCTGCCAGCCGCGGGCACACGGCCAGCACGCGGTCGCGCGGGAACAGCAGCGTCCGCTTGTAAAAGGCTTCGGCGATCTCGATCTCGGTGGGCTGAAGGCCGTCCCACAGCACCACGTCGCCGGGCCGCAGCGCGAGCTGGCGATCCCCCTCACGCACCAGTTCGACGCCCTTGCACACGAACTGGAAGCCCAGGACGTTCTCGTGCGCGAAATCGGCGCGGGCGGCGATCACGTCGTTGTCGCGATGCCCGAGGAACGGGGAGGCGGCGCAGTCCACGAGCATCAGGTCGCCGATCGGGCGCCGCGTCACCACCGCCTGAAAACGTCCGGGGGTGCGCAGGGTGGGCTTGACCTCGAACGCCAGGTGGGTGGCGGCGAGAATGTCTGACCACGACCTCAGGCGCGTCACGGGGTCCGCGCCTCGCGGGCACCAGCGCTCGAGCGGCGGGTGCGCGGCGTTTAGGTGCAACGCCGGAGCCGGGGCTAGCGCCATCTCGTCACGTCCTCTCTCCCTCCAATGCCGATTGCGGTCGGCCGTTCTGCGCCGTCATCTTAAAGGAGCGTGGGCTCCGCGTTCGGCGGCGAGGGCGACGAACGCGTCCAGCGCGGCAGGGTCGGCCAGCGAGTCGCGGCTGGCCACCTTCTCCGCGGGCTCGCCGCGGAGCAGGCGCTTGACGGGCGCCTCGAGCTTCTTGCCGGTCAGCGTCCGCGGAATCCCGCTCACCACCACGATCTCGTCGGGCACGTGGCGGGGCGAGAGCTCCGAGCGCAGCGCCGTCCGCACGCGCTTGAGCAGCTCGTCATCCACGCTCGCCCCCGGCGACCCGACCACGAACAGCAGCAGCTCGCCCATCCCGCCCTCATCGTCCTCGAGATGCACCACGAGCGCATCAGCGAGCTCGGGAAACTCCTCGACCACCGAGTAGAACTCGCCCGTGCCCAGGCGCACGCCGCCGCGGTTGAGGGTGGCATCGGAGCGCCCGGTGAGCACGCAGGTCCCGTTCGGCTTGAACTTGATCCAGTCGCCCTGGCGCCAGACCCCCGGGTAGCGGTCAAAGTAGGAGGCGCGATAGCGCTCCCCGTCCTCATCGCCCCACAGGGCCACGGGCATCGAGGGCATCGGCGAGGTGATGACGAGCTCCCCCAGCTCTCCGATCACCTGGTTGCCGGCCTCGTCGAACGCCTTGGCGTCCACCGCGAGGCTTGCGCCGGAGATCTCCCCTTCGTAGACCGGCGCTCCCGGGCAGCCCGAGACGATCCCAGTGCACACGTCGGTCCCGCCGGATCCGTTGACCAGGCACACGTCGGGCCCGAGCTGCTCGTAGACCCAGCGGTAGCCCTCGGCCGGCAGCGGGGAGCCGGCGGTGGCCAGCACGCGGATGGAGCTCAGATCGAAGTCGTCGCGGAGGTTGAGCCCCGCCTTGCGGCACGCCATGAGGTATGGCGGCGAGACGCCCATCACCGTCGGGCGGTTGCGCGCGGCCAGCCGCCACTGCTCGGCCAGGTCCGGCCACGCCGGGTCGCCATCGAGCATGACGATCGAGGACCGCAGCAGCAGCGCGCTGACGAGCGCGTTCCACATCATCCACGCGGTGGTGGAGAACCACTGCAGTCGGGCGCCGGGCCGCAGGTCCCAGCCCAGGCCCTGGTTCTTGTGATGCTCGACGAGTTGGCCGCCATGGCCGTGCACGATCGCCTTGGGGAGGCCGGTCGTCCCCGAGGAGAACAGGACGTACAGCGGGTGGTCAAAGGCCACTGACTCGAACTCAAGCGTCCCGCTCTCGCTCAGCAGCTCTGACCAGGGCACCGCGTCGGGTACCACGGCCTCCCCGTACGGCACGGCCACCACGTGCTCGAGGGTGCCCAGACGACCACGGATCGCTTCGACCTCGGCCAAGCGGCTGACGTAGCGGTCGCGGAAGCCATAGCCGCCCACGGTCAGCATCACCCTCGGCTCGATCTGGGCAAACCGGTCAACGACGCTGCGGGCCCCGAACTCGGGAGCGCAGGCCGCCCAGATCGCGCCCAGGCTGGCGGTGGCGATGAAGGCCACGAGCGTCTCGGGAATGTTGGGCATGTAGGCGACCACGCGGTCGCCGGGGCCGACGCCCAACCGCTGCAGGCCCGTCCGGGCCTGCGCCACCTGCGCGCGCAACTCGCCGAAGGTCAGCTCCATCTCGGGCCGGGTCTGGGACTGGGCCACCACGGCTACGCGGTCGGCGTCCTCGTCGCGGCCGACCAGGTGCTCGGCGTAGTTGAGGCGGACCCCGGGAAACCACACCGCGCCCGGCATCTCGCGGGAGGCGAGCACGGTCTCAAACGGCGTGTGCGCACGCAGCCCGTAGAAGTCCCAGATCGAGCCCCAGAAGCCGTCGAGATCCTGCACTGACCAGCGCCGCAGATCGTTGTAGCCGCCGAACCGCCGTCCGTTCCGGCGCTCGGCGAACTCCATGAACCGGCCCACCTCGGTGCTCTGGCGCAGGTCGGCGCGCGGCTCCCACAGGATGTCCCCGATCATGTCTCCTCCGTACCGTCGGACGTTCCTGCTCCGATTCTCCCATCCGAGGCGTCAGCGGCGGCCGGGGGCGCCCAGCGCGGCGCCGGTAGTGCGCTCTCCTGCAAGTCGATCGCGGCGGCGATGAGCGCGGCCTC
>Ga0070717_10004423_pt1 | contig 10147 bp, 10 predicted proteins | sample LARL113metaG_FD_71366 | JGI IMG/M metagenome (GOLD analysis project Ga0070717, IMG submission 71366) | Corn, switchgrass and miscanthus rhizosphere microbial communities from Kellogg Biological Station, Michigan, USA - LAR L11-3 metaG | ecosystem: Host-associated > Plants > Roots > Rhizosphere ... | reverse complement strand
CACGCGCCGCATCAGCGTCGGCGGCACCGCCGCGACGGCCAGCATGCCGACGGTGCCCACGGCGACGTAGAGCAGCTGGTGGCCGTACAGGTTGCCTGCGTAGTGGCGCGTCGCCGTCTGCATGATCCACAGCCCGAAGGCCGAGATCGAGAGCGCGGTCGCGAGCATCAGGTAGTCGAGGTGGCGCAGGTAGTGGGTCACCGCGACTGGTCCTGCCCGGCGTGGAACACGAAGCGGCGCTGCGGTGCGAAGAACGACTGGAACACGCTCGCGGCGACCGGCGCGGCCGAGACGCCGCCGTGGCCGCCGTTGTGGATGAACGCGACGACGACCAGCGAGCGGCTGCCCTGCGACGCCCACCCGGCCCACCAGGCGTCGGCGCAGTTGGGGCAGGTCGTGGTCGGCACCTCGGCGGTGCCGGTCTTGCCGTACACCGTCGGCGAGAAGTGGCCGAAGGTGGCCGTCGAGGTGCCGTCGCCGGCATGGGTCGCCCCGTACAGGCCGAGCTTGATCTCGGAGAGCAGCGTCGGGGAGAGCTTCAGGCGGCGCACCGGCCGCGGGTCGATTGCGCCGCCCGGGGCGACCTGGCTCGTGCTGCCGGGCTGCAGGATGGCCTCGCCGACATGCGGGGTGACCACGTCGCCGCCGTTCTCGAGGGCGCTGTAGGCGACGGCCTGCTGCAGCGGGGAGACGAGCAGGTTGCCCTGGCCGATCGACAGGTTGATGTCGTCGCCGGGAAGCCAGCTCTGCTCGATCGCCTGCTGCGCGGGCGTGCCGGGCCAGTTCTGCTCCGCCTTCCACAGATGGTCGGGGACGACGCCCGCCTGCGCGCCGCCCGCGTCGAGCGGCGGCGCCGTGCCGTAGCCGAGCTGGCGGATCCAGCTCTGGAACTGGTCGTTGCGGCCCCAGAAGAGGTCGCCGAGCTGGTAGAAGAACGTGTCGCAGGACACCTCGAGCGCCTTCGAGAGGTCCATCGATCCCATCGAGAGCGGCGTCCAGTCGTGGAACACCGTCTTCTGCTTGGCGATGTCGTTGCGCGAGATGTACTGCCCCGGGCAATCGAGATGCTGGCCCGGCGCGAGGATGCCCGATTCGTACGCCGCCGTCGCCGTGATCGGCTTGAAGGTCGATCCGGCCGGATACGTCCCCTGGAACGCCTTGTCGTAGGCGGGCGTCAGCTTGCTCTTGAAGACGGCGCCCGAGCCCTTGTACGGCGGCACGTGCACCATCGGGCTGTACGTCGGGCCCGACGCCATCGCATAGATGGCGCCGTTTGACGGGTTCATCGCCACGACCGCCCCGTAGTCGGCCGGCTGGCCGTCCAGATGGGCGATCCCGAGCCCCTGCACGATCGCCTGCTGGGCCGCGCGCTGGAGCCTGGCGTCGATCGTCAGGCGCAGGTTGTCGCCCGGTACCGGCGACTGCGTCAGGTACGCGGCGCCGACGGGCGCACCGGAGGGATCGACCGTCTCCTGGATCTGGCCGTCCTGGCCGCGCAGGTAGCGGTCGTACGTCTTCTCGACGCCGCCCTGGCCGGCGGTGCCGATCATCGGCAGCTTCTCGCCGTAGGAGCGGTCGTGGATGTTCTCGGCCGTGATCGCGCCGACGAATCCGATCAGGTTGGGGTTGATCGGGCCGAACTCGCGCAGCGACGGATAGCTGCGCTGGTAGACGTGCTCGAACTGGACGCCGGCAAACAGCGACCTGCGCTCGAACACGTACCCGGTCATCCGCCGGGTGACGTCGAACGGCAGGGTGACCGGGTAGCCGGGGTTGGCGCTCGCCAGGCGCGCGAAGACGCGCCACATGTGCGGGTAGGGCACGGCCAGCACCCAGGCCAGGCGCTTCAGCACGCGGCACTGGGGGTTCATCGGCACAGGCTGCTTTGCCCCGAGGGTGGTGGCGCACGCCGCCTGACCCAGCCGGGCCGCGTCGACCTGGACGGCGATCGCGGCCGTGTTCGAGACGATCACGTTGCCGTTGCGGTCGAGGATCTCGCCCCTCGGCGAGGGCACGTCGATCGTGCGCACGCTGTTCTGCGCCGCGGCCGCGACGTACTGGTCGGAGTGCAGCACCTGCAGCGCCCACAGGCGGAAGAGCAGGACGCCGAGCAGCACCGCCGCGATCACGCCGAGGGTGGCCGCCCGGATCGCCAGGGGCACCGGGTCGGGCGTGGCCTCGGGTCTAGACGGCGGTCGCTGTAGATACATTGGCGCGCATCCGGGCCGGTCGGAAGAGCCGCCGCAGGAGCGGCAGCAGGATCAGGGCGAGCAGGGTCGTCTGCAGGATCGAGGGCACGATCTGGTGCCACACGAGGTAGCCGATGTCGTAGCCGTAGCCGAGCAGCACCTCGACGGCGACGAGGCCGATCTCCACGAGCAGCGCGCCCGCGATCACCCAGGGCAGCGGCCGCGGCGGCGCCGGCTCGAGCATGCCCGCGCCCGCCTCTCCGCGGCCCGAGAACGTGGTCACGGCCCAGGCGCAGGCCAGGTAGGCGAGCGACGTCATGCCGAGATGCTGGTAGAGCAGGGCGTCGAGCAGGAACCCGCCTGCGAACCCGGCCACCGCGGCCAGCTCGAGCCCGCGCCAGAGCGCCAGCGCCACCACCAGGATCGCGACCAGATCGGGGCCGCCGCCCAGCGGGTAGAACTGCGGCGTCACCGACACCTGCACGACGACCAGCACGAACACGCACACGAGCGCCTTGAGGTAGTCGAGCCCCGCCACTAGTGGTGCGTCTCCAGGACGATGACGCCGTCGAGGTTGGTGAAATCGACGAACGGCGTTACCTGGATCTGCATGTTCGGGCTGCCGTCGACGGGCGTCGCCTGGGAGACGCGCCCGATCGCGAGCCCGTCCGGATACAGCGAGTTCAGGCGGCCGCCGCTGCCGGTGGTGACGACCGTGTCGTTCTTGCGCACGCGCACCGCATTCGGCACCTGCAGCATGTTCAGCTCGCCGGGCGTCCCCGTGGCCGCGACGATCGTCCCGAGGGCCCCCTGCTCGCCCAGCACCTGGGCCGTGACGCCGGTGGTCGGATCGAGCAGAAGCTGCACGGTCGCGGTGCTCCCGGTGACCTCGGACACGCGGCCGACGAGCCCGCCTCCGTCGGAGGACGGCGCCACCACGGCGTCGTTCTTCGCCACACCCTGATCGCTGCCGATGCCGATCATGACCGTGCTCGAGAGCAGCGGGTGGTACTGCACGATCACCGATCCCGAGACCCGCGTGAACGACGGATTCTGCTCGCCCCACTTGGCCAGGGCCTGGGCGGTTGCGAGCTGGGCGGCGAGCTGCGTGTTGCGCGCCGTCGCCAGGCCGAGCTTCGTCCGCAGCGTCTTCAGCTCGGCGGTCTGGTTGCGGGCGTTGACGAGGCCGGTCGTCCAGTGCCAGCCGTCGACGAAGGGCCGGGTGACGCGGTGGGCGACCGACGCGAACGGGGCGGTCAGCTCGACGACCCCACGTTGCATGGAGCCAACGACGCCGGTCGACCCCTCCCGATAGGACATCGTCAGGAGCGTGAGCGAGGCGGCGACGAGCAGGCCGACAACGGCCCGCCTGCGTATGACACGGTTCTTGCTTAGAAGCATTCCTCAGGGCGGGTCGGAACCGCGATTCTACCTGACGGCCCGGAAACATCCCGCATATGCGCGCCAACCCGGGTCCAATCTAGGAGGGGATACTCGGGCCATGAGCAAACAACGCGCACTCACCATCGGCGGCGTCGCCGCCGGGGTCTTCTTCATCGCCGTGGCCATCATGTACTGGACGGTGGCGCCCAAGTCGCTGCCGCTGCCGAACTTCCTCGGGCACGAGAGCGGCGTCTCGGCCGTGCACGTCAAGCACGGCGTCGCGGCGTTCCTGGTCGGCCTCGCCTGCTTCGCCTTCGCCTGGTTCCAGAGCGGGCCGAAGCGCGAAGGCGCCGCCCAGCACCCGGACGTCCAGGCGTAGCCTCAGCTGACGGCGAACCAGATCGAGAGCACGATGCCCTCGACGAAGCAGAACACCGCAAACGGCGTCAGCCGGTTCGTCTCGAAGTAGCGCATCAGGAAGCGCACCGACAGGTAGGCGGTGAGGGCGGAGCAGAGCGACGCGGCCACCGCCGGCCCGCGCACGCCGTTGCCGTCCGAGCCCAGGAGCACGGGGATCTTGAGCACGGCGGCGGCGCCGATGATCGGCGTCGCGAGCAGGAAGGCGAACCGGGCCGCGTCCTCGTTGGAGAGCCCGACCAGGAGGCCGCCGCCCATCGTCGCGCCCGACCGCGAGAACCCCGGGATGAGCGCGATCGCCTGGGACGCGCCCACGCCCACGGACTGCCACCAGCCGGTGCGCTCGGCGATGTGGCGGTCGCCGTCGGCGTCTTCGGGCTCGCCGGGCGCGCGCCGCCGCAGCCGCTCGGCGCCGTAGAGCATGATGCCGTTCAGGATCAGGAAGAACGCCGCCGAGCGGGCCGACGCGAACACCGACTGCAGCTTGTCCTGCAGCAGCAGCCCGAGGATGCCGGCCGGGATGGTGGCGACGACGATCAGCCAGCCCAGGCGGCCGTCATGGTTCTCGGGCGTGATCTCACGCGCGGCGAGCGACCGGCCCATCCCGGAGACGATGCGCACCCAGTCCTGCCAGAAGAAGCCGAGCAGGACGATCGCCGTGGCCAGGTGGGTCGCCACGAGGAAGGCGATGAAGTACTTGTCGTTCTGGTGAATGTTCCACCCGAACACGCGTGGGGCGACAACGCTCTGGCCCAGGCTCGAGATCGGGAACAGCTCGGCGAAGCCCTGCAGCAGGCCAAGCACGATGGCCTGGCCATACGAGATCGGTCCGGCCAGCATCAGCACGGGCTGCCCCCTCGGTCAGTGTGAACGCGCAAGCTCAGTAGTGACGGCGCCCGTTCCGGCGGCTCGCGGCGTAGGTCTGGTTGGCCCGGTAGATGACCTCGAACTCCTCGAGCGAGCGGCCCGAGCCGACCGCGACGCAGGTGAGCGGCGACTCGGCCAGGTGCACCGGCATCTGCGTCTCGGCCCGCAGCCGGTCGGTCATCCGCTGCAGCAGCGCGCCGCCGCCCGCGAGCACGATGCCGCGGTCCATGATGTCGGAGGCGAGCTCCGGCGGCGTCTTGTCGAGGGTCTGCTTCACGGCGTCGATGATCTGGTTCAGGGGCACGTCCAGGGCGTGGCGCACCTCCTTGGACGAGAGCACAACGGTCTTGGGCAATCCTGTGACCAGGTCGCGGCCGCGGATCTCGGCCTCGACCTCCTCGGGCAGCTCCGCCGCCGAGCCGATCTCGAGCTTGACCTCCTCGGCGGTCGAGGGGCCGATCATGAGCTTGTACTCCTTCTTCACGTGCTCGATGATCGCCTCGTCGAGCTCATCGCCGCCGACGCGGATCGACTGGCTGACGACGATCCCGCCGAGCGAGATCACCGCCACCTCGGTCGTGCCGCCGCCGATGTCCACGATCATGTTGCCGGTCGCCTCCGACACCGGCAGGCCGGCGCCGATCGCCGCCGCCATCGGCTCCTCGATCAGGAGCGCCTGGCGGGCGCCGGCGGACTCGGTCGCCTCGATCACGGCCCGCTTCTCGACGCCGGTGACGCCCGAGGGCACGCACACGACGACGCGGGGGTGGGCGAACCGGTTCTGGTGCACCTTCTGGATGAAGTGCCGCAGCATCTGCTCGGTCACGTCGAAGTCGGCGATGACGCCGTCCTTCAGCGGGCGGATGGCCGAGATGTTGCCCGGCGTGCGTCCGAGCATGCGCTTGGCCTCGACCCCGACGGCGTGCACCTCACCGGTGTGCTGGTCGATCGCGACGACGGACGGCTCCGAGAGCACGATGCCGCGGCCGCGCACGTAGACGAGCGTGTTGGCGGTGCCGAGGTCGACGGCCATGTCGCGGCCGCCAAGACCGGTGAGAGAGTTGAGGAAGCTGATGGTCTACTGCTCGGGATTTGCTGCAAATCGCCCCAAAAACGGCTAATCGATTCTAGCGTATCGCTGCAACTGCCATCGCATCGATCAGCGCCGGGACCGGCAGGCCGACGACGTTCGTGTAGTCGCCGGCGATGGATCGCACGAGCGCGGCTCCCAGCCCCTGCACCGCGTAGCCGCCGGCGCGGTCGCGCCACTCGCCCGCTGCCAGGTACCAGTCGAGGTCGCTCGGCGCAAGCGGCGCGAAGGTGACCTCGGTGGCGGCGCTGCGCACGTGCTCGACGCCGTCGCAGCGCAGGCACAGGCCCGAGTGCACCGTGTGGGTGCGCCCCGAGAGCAGGCCCAGGTACTCGCGCGCCTGCTCCTCGCCCGCCGGCTTCCCCAGCACGCGGCCGTCGACGACGACGATCGTGTCCACCCCCAGCACGCGGTCGCCGTCGACCGACGCCGCCTTGGCCCGGGCGTGCGTGGCGGCGATCTCGGCCGGCGCGCCGGGCAGCTCGGGCTCGTCGTAGTCCGGCGGCACCACCTCGAAGTCGACGCCGAGCATGGTCAGGATCGCGCGCCGCTGGGGCGAGCGCGACGCCAGCCGCAGCCGCCCGAGGTGCGCGAGCCCCTCCGGGATCATCCAGGCAGCTCGGAGTCCGCGAAGAAGATCGCGATCTCACGAGCGGCCGAGGCGGGCGAGTCGGAGCCGTGGACGACGTTTCGGCCCAGGTCGAGCGCGAAGTCGCCCCGGATCGTGCCCGGCGCGGAGTCGAGCGGGTTGGTGGCGCCCATCATGGCCCGCACTGTCGCGACGGCGCCGAGCCCCTCGATCACCATCGCCACGACCGGCCCGGAGGTGATGAACTCGACGAGCTCGGGGTAGAAGGGCTTGCCGACATGCTCGACGTAGTGCTCGGCCGCCTGCTGCTCGCTGACGCGCACGAGCTTGAGGCCGCGCAGCGTGAACCCGCGCCGCTCGAAGCGCGACACGATCTCGCCCACCAGCCGCCGCTCGACGGCATCGGGCTTGACCAGGAAGAGGGTGCGCTCGACGTCTGCCACGATCGTGCCGGCGGTCGGCTCAGGCCTCGGTGGTGGTGCGCTGGCCGGCGCCGCGCCGCGGCCGCTCGGGCGGGGGCAGGGTGGTCGCCACCGTCTCGCAGTACGGGCACAGGCGCCACGTGGGGTCGAGCGGGGCCTTGCAGCGGCGGCAGGCCTGCTTCAGCTTGGTGCCGCAGTGCGGGCACGACAGGAAGCTCGCCTCGGAGGGGTTGCGGCAGTACGGGCACACCGAGTCGGCGCCGAGCCGGCGCTCCATCGCCCGGATCTCGAGCTCGCGCTCGTGCACGTCGGCGATGTACTCCGGCGGGCGCAGGATCAGGTAGATGAGCACGCCCACGAACGGGAAGCACACGGCCGTGGCGACGCAGACGCCCACGATCACGGGATCCTCGACCCGCCTGCGGGCGTCCTTCCACGTCCAGAACACCATCGCGGCGTAGAGCGCGATGGCGAACAGGACCGTGAGCTTCACGAACGCCGAGAAGTAGCTCGAGCTGAAGAAGTTCGTGACGCTCGAGAACGAGCCCGAGTCGGTGGTGGTGGTGGGTGTGGCTGCGAAAAGCACGCGAAGTCGCTCAGTGTACGGCCGCCGGCGCGGTTCCGGCGCCGGCCGATCGTGTGGTCAAATCATGGAGAAGATACAGCGAACCGCAAATCACGACCGCTCCCGACGGCCCGGCCAGGGCCAGGGCGCGCTCTCGAGCCGCCACCGGGTCCGGCTCGGCCGGCCCTCCGGTGAGCGCGCTCAGTGTATCCGCTGCAAGCGCGCGTGAATTGGTCGATTGTGTAGCAACGATCGTGGTGCAGACCTGGCGCAGGAGCGCGACCATCGCCCCGACGTCCTTCTCGCCCAGGGTCGAGAACACGGCCACGCAGCGGCGATCCCCGACGATGCCCGGAAGCTCCGCGACGAGCCGGCGCATCCCGGCCGGGTTGTGGGCGCCGTCCCAGATCTCGAGCGGCGCCGTGCCGCGCACCTCCATGCGCCCGGGGATCGTCACGGCGAGCATCGGCGCGGGGTCGATCGCGCGGCCCAGGGCGAGCTCGACCGCCGCGTGCGCCACCGCCCGGTTCTGATCCTGATACGTGCCGGCCACAGTCACCTGTCTGACAGTACGCGCCTGAGGCACAAACCCCTCCCAGCCGGGCTCGCCGATCACCACGACTCCCCCGGCCGGGACGACCGCCACCTTCTCGGCCGCGATCGCCTCGCGGGTCTCGCCGAGGAGCTCCGTGTGCTCGAGCGAGACGTTCGTCAGCACCTGCACCCGCGAGCGGGCGAGCACGTTGGTGGCGTCGAGGCGTCCGCCCAGACCGGCCTCGACGACCGCCCAGGCGACGCCCGCGGATGCAAACGCGACGAACGCCGCGGCCGTCAGCGCCTCGAACTGGGTCACGTCGGCTCCGACCGCCGCGCGCACCTGCAGGACGGCCGCCTCGTAGGCCGCGGCCTCGATCTCGGCCCCGCCGATGCGGATGCGCTCGCGAAAGGAGGTCAGGTGCGGCGAGAGGTAGGCGCCGGTGGCGATGCCCTCGTGCAGCAGGAGCGCCTCGGCGTAGAGCGTGGTCGAGCCCTTGCCGTTCGTGCCGACGACATGGACGGCGTCGAACGAGCGCTCGGGGTTGCCCAGGGCGTCGAGCAGCCCGTGCATGCGCTCGAGGCCGAAGCGCATGCCGAAGAGCTCGAGCGAGTCGATGTAGGCATCGGCCGCCGTCACGCCAGTTCCTGCAGCCTCGCCTCCAGCTCCTTGACCTCGGCCGCGAAGCGCGCTTCCTTCGCCCGCTCCTCCTCGACCTTGGCAGCCGGGGCCTTGGCGGTGAAGCGCTCATTGGCGAGCATCGACCGCGAGCGGTCGAGCTCGGAGCGGGCGCGGGCGATCTCCGCGTCGAGCCGCGCGCGCACGATGGCGGGATCCTCGGCCGCGGCCTCGATGACCCAGGCCGTCACCGAGTCGTCGACCACCTCGGTCGCCCGCGGCACGAGCGCCCGCACGAGCGCCGCCGCCGCGAAGCCGTGGGGCAGCACGAGGCGCACGTCGGGCGTCGAGCGGGCCTGCGAGACAGCCTCGATCGCGGCCTGCACATCGGCCTCGGCCGCCGGGTCGCGGTGTTCGCCGGCCGCCTCCGGGAACGGCTCGAGCATCAGCAGGCCGCGCTCGCCGGGCAGGTGCGACCACACCGCCTCGGTCACGAACGGGCACACCGGGTGCGTCAGGAGCAGGATCCGCTCGAGCGTCCAGAGCAGGTTGGCCGACACGTCGCGCCGCGCCGCGGCGTCGGCGCCCTGCAGGCGGGGCTTGGCCGCCTCGATGTACCAGTCGCAGAACTCGAACACGAACGCGTAGAGCGTCTTCACCGCCGCCGAGAACTCGTACCGGTCGATGAGGCCCACGACTTCGGCGATCGTCGCCGCCAGCCGCGAGCGCACCCAGCGGTCGGCCGGCTCGGTCCCGGCCGGCGCCGCGGGCACCGTCAGGTCGGCCTGGGTGATCACGAACCGGGCCGCGTTCCAGAGCTTGTTCGCGAACTTCGCCCCCTCCGCGATCGAGCCCTGGGAGAAGCGCACGTCCTGGGTCGAGCTCATCTTCAGGAGCCCGTAGCGGGTGGCGTCGGCGCCGTAGGTGTCGACGAGCTCGAGCGGATCGACTCCGGTGCCGAGCGACTTGGACATGCGCCGGCCGTCCGCGGCCTGGATGGTCGAGTGGATGATGACGTCCCGGAACGGGATCTCGCCCATGAACTCGATCCCCATCATCAGCATGCGCGCCACCCACAGGTTGATGATGTCGCGCGCGGTCGAGTCGACGTGGCCCGGGTAGTAGCGCTGCAGGCGCGGATCGTCGCCCGGCCAGCCGATGGTGGCAAACGGCCACAGCGCCGACGAGAACCAGGTGTCGAGCACGTCCGGGTCGCGCTCGAGGGCGGCCGACCCGCACGTCTCGCAGGCGTCGGGCTCGTCGCGCGCGACCGTCTGATGCCCGTCCGGGCAGTACCACACCGGGATCTGATGCCCCCACCACAGCTGGCGCGAGACGCACCACGGCCGGATGTTCAGCATCCAGCCGAAGTACGTGTTCTCCTGCGTCTTGGGGTGGAAGCGCACACGCCCCGAGCGCACCTCCGCGTTGGCCGGCGCGGCGAGCTCCTCCATCTGCATGAACCACTGCAG
>Ga0070717_10004421_pt1 | contig 10150 bp, 7 predicted proteins | sample LARL113metaG_FD_71366 | JGI IMG/M metagenome (GOLD analysis project Ga0070717, IMG submission 71366) | Corn, switchgrass and miscanthus rhizosphere microbial communities from Kellogg Biological Station, Michigan, USA - LAR L11-3 metaG | ecosystem: Host-associated > Plants > Roots > Rhizosphere ... | reverse complement strand
CTCGACACGACCAAGGGATACATGAATTTTGAGCGCGACACGCTTACCAAGATCACGCAAGCGCGCAGCCAATATCAGCAGGCGACCACGTTCGACCAAAAAGCCCAGGCAGATCAGAGCATGACCTCGGCATTACGGGGATTTTTCGCAGTCGCGGAAAATTATCCCGATCTCAAGGCCAATGCGAATTTCATGGCGCTCGAGCAGCGCATATCGCAGCTGGAAAATCAGATAGCCGACCGCCGTGAGTTCTACAACGACTGCGCCAATACCTTCAACATCCGCATACAGCAGGTGCCGGACACGTTCGTCGCGAACTTCATGCAGCTTACGCCGCGCACCATGTTGAAAGTTGATGAAGCTGACAAAGCCGATGTGAAAATGTCGTTCGCGCAGGGTAGCTGAATTCGTAACTGTGAGTTCCCACATTCGCGTTTGGTTAAGTAATGGGCCATCTCCTTTTCTGGCTGTTATCACAACCTCTGTTCTGGGCGTTGTCGGGCATTGGGCTCGGCCCTTATCTTTTCTTTCGCGGTTTCCGCCTGCTGCAACTTAAGCGACGCATTATGGGTGTTCCCCGGTCAACCGTTCGTGCCGCTGCAATGGGACCGGTCGAAGTAAGCGGCACCGTCGTCGGGCCGTACACGGTGGTCGCGCCTTTGAGCCAAGGCGAGTGCCTTTACTACCGCATCAAGATCCAGTCGAACCCGCATCGTGATCTGGGAAACAAAATTCAGGAGCTGTGCGCACCACTGTTTCTCGACGACGGTACCGGGTTGATGATGATCTATCCGCTCGGGGCGGAACTAAAATTCCCTGCTTCATACAAGCGCGCCGAGTACGGCAAGCTAGCTCTGATGCTGATGAGCCGTTCGTACGGCGAAACGCCCGAGTTTTCCGAGGAATACAGCTTGCGTCCGGGCGACAAGATTTTTGTTTTAGGTACGCTGCAGGAAAACCAGTGGTCTCGAAAAGAAGCCGCGCGCCAGTTCGATGACGTTTCGCGGATCGGCCCCGGGTTCGTGTGCGAAGCGGAAGCCGAGCTGGAACGGAAGGAAACCCTTCCCTCGTTTGCAGGTCTGGCTTTGGGTCCGAAGCCTAAGCCTCCGGAATTTGATTTGAATCCGCCGGTGATCATGATGAAAGGCGACGGCCCATTCGTGATTTCGTCGGGCAGCGAGCGCGACCTGCTAACGAAGTTGCATTGGACTTCGCTGTTGTTCATCTGGGGCGCGCCGGTCTGGGCATTATGGGCGGTGTGGGAGATTCTTGGCGATCCAAGGGTCTGGACGCTGCTGGGGCAAACTCGATAGCTCTATCCTCGTTCCTGAGTGGGCGCCTCCCCAGAACGTTGGATGGCTCATGTCGAATCCACAAGGCCGCGGGCGGGGGCGCCCGCGCCACACTCACACATTGTAAAATCTAATTCCAACACCCATGCCGCAGGAGAAAACCATTATCGAGAGCCCGGTGGCGGGCGCTGAGGATCCGGGGCACCGGCCGCGCGACGAGCGCTATAACCCACAGCAGGTCGAAGAAAAGTGGGCTGCGCGCTGGCAGCAGGATGCCTCCCTCTACGCCGCCGAAGAAAACTCGACCAAGCCGAAATATTACGTGCTCGAAATGCTGCCCTACCCTTCCGGCGTGCTTCACATGGGCCACGTACGGAACTATGCCATTGGCGACGCGCTCGCACGTTACATGTGGATGAACGGCTACAACGTGCTCCATCCCATGGGATGGGATTCGTTCGGCTTGCCCGCGGAAAATGCGGCAATCTCCGCCAAAGTACCACCGCGCGAATGGACACTGCGCAACATCGCGAGCATGAGAGCGCAGATGACGCGATTGGGCTTTGCCTACGACTGGTCGCGCGAAGTGACCACTTGCTTTCCTGAATATTACAAATGGAACCAATGGTTCTTCTTGAAGCTCTACGAGCGCGGGCTCGCCTATCGCAAGAAGAGCAAAGTCAACTGGTGCCCGCAGTGCGCGACCGTGCTCGCGAATGAGCAAGTGGTTGGCGGCTGCTGCTGGCGTCACGAGGACACTCCCGTTGAGCAGCGCGAACTCGAACAGTGGTTCTTGCGGATCACTAACTACGCAGATGAGTTGTTGCGCGATCTCGATCGCCTCCCCGGCTGGCCTGAGAAAGTCCGCACCATGCAGCGCAACTGGATCGGCCGCAGCGAAGGCGCCCTGGTGGATTTCCGTTTGGATTCGGCTAGTGGAGACAAGATCACTGTCTTCACCACTCGCGTCGATACGATTTTCGGCGCGACTTCGGTTCAGCTTGCACCTGAGCATCCGATCACGCAGAAGCTCGCGGCTTCTGACCCTGATCTGCGCAAGAAAGTCGATCAGCTCATCGCCGAACAAACGAAGGCGAAGGAGTCCGGCGATATCGGGAATATCGACAAGCACGGCGTCAACACCGGGCACTTCGCGATTAATCCCTACAACGGAGAGAAGGTTCCGGTATGGGTTGCGAACTACATTCTGATGGATTACGGCACCGGAGCGATCATGAGCGTTCCGGCGCATGATGAGCGGGACTACGAGTTCGCCAAAAAATACGGGATTGGGGTCAGGCAAGTAATCGTGCCGAATGGTGCCAGCGAGAATGTCCATGTGGGGACGGGCGCCCTCGCCCGTCCGGGCGCGCAGGGCGCGCCTCAAAACAACCAGGTCCCCTCCACCACCCTCGAAGGCCAACTCATCAACTCCGGCGAATTCACCGGATTGACCTGCGAAGACGCGATCAAGAAAATGTCGGCTTTCGCCGAGCAACACGGCTTCGGCAAAGCCACCGTCACGTTCCGCATAAAAGATTGGGGTATTTCCCGCCAGCGCTACTGGGGCACGCCGATCCCAATGCTTTATTGCGACAAAGACGGTGTGGTTCCGGTTGAAGAAAAAGATCTACCTGTGATCTTGCCGGAAAACGTCAACATTACGCTGACCGGCGGCTCACCTTTAACTCAAGTCCCGGAATTCCTGAACGCCACTTGTCCCAAGTGTGGCGGCCCTGCGCGGCGCGAAACCGACACCATGGACACGTTCGTGGATTCGTCCTGGTATTTCTACCGCTACACCGACGCGCACAACGATCGCGCCCCGTTTGATTCGAAGATCGCTGGGTACTGGTTTGGCGAGAAAGGAATCGATCAGTACATCGGCGGGGTCGAGCACGCGATTCTTCATCTGATTTACTCGCGCTTCTGGACGAAGTTCATGCGCGATCTCGGCCTTATCAAGAACGCCGAACCAGTCGAGCGCCTGTTCACCCAGGGCATGGTGATCAAAGGCGGCGCCAAGATGTCGAAGAGCCTGGGCAACGTCGTCTCGCCGGATGAGATGGTCGCCCGCTTTGGCGCCGATGCTGCGCGCCTGTATAGCTTGTTCGCCGCTCCTCCCGACCGCGACTTGGATTGGCAGGAGACCGGCATCGAAGGCATTCATCGTTTCGTGGGACGTGTATACCGATTCGTGGAGGCGAACGCTCGACCGCAAGACCCGCAGTGGAGCAAGCCTTTGCCGTCGTCCTTGAGCGGCCCGCCGCGGCAAATTCAGCGCAAGTTGCACCAAACGATTAAGCGCGTGACCGATGATTTTCAAGGCCGATGGCACTTCAACACCTGTATCGCAGCAATCATGGAGCTGTTGAATGATGTTAGTCGGTCGCAGGAAACGCGGCAGCAGCAGAAACGTATTACCGGTCTAGCCGAACCCGAGGCAGTAGCCAAAATCCCGCTTTCGCTGCTGGCCGAAGTTCAGCGGACAATAGCCTTGCTGCTCGCGCCGTTTGCTCCGTACCTCGCGCACGAACTCTGGGAGATGCTCGGCGAAAAAGGCAATCTGCTGAAGGCGGCCTGGCCAAAGTTCGATCCCGAACTTGCGAAGGAAGAAGAGATCGAAATTCCCGTGCAGGTGAACGGGAAGCATCGCGCCAATGTGGTGGTCATAGCCGGCACTTCCGAAGAAGAGGTTTTTGCAAAGGCATTGGCCCACGAAAAAATTCAGAACTTCATCGCGGGCAAGGAGATCGTGAAAAGGATTTTCACCGGCAAGCTGGTCAGCATCGTCGTGAGGTGACGAACTGTGTGGCGCGGACTCTTGTCCGCGTTACGATTCTCCTGAGCTCCGCATTCCCATGAACTCCCTCTCCCCCACCGCTCAAGGCTTCCGCTTAGCTCTTCGCCGGCCGGCGATCACGCTCGGCGAAATCGCATGGCGCTGGAGCTTTGCGGCGGCCGCCGTGATACTTGGTTGGCTGTTTCTTTTCGAATACATGGACACCCTCCCAGTTACGAGGGGCGATCGCCTTCTGTTGGTCACGCGTCAGCCTGCTTTGATCGCTCGTGCCATCCATAGAATTTTTCAGGGTAGCGGGTTTCGCTTCACTGAGGCCGGAGTTCTGCTTGCCCTCGCGCTAACCGTCGCCTGGATTGTTCTGGCGTCACTTGGCCGGTTCACGATCGTCAACTCAGTCGTGGAAGAGTTTGGACTTGCACAGCGCGATCGAACACGTGGCGTATTTTCCTCGTTGCTGGCGTTGAACTTTCTTCGCACAGCGCTGGTGCTCGCGTCGCTTATTGGGGTGATTGGGGCAGTCCTCCTCGCCAGCTCGTTTTGGTCCTCGACGCACGTCTCCGTCCAGGACGCGTCGCGGCTTTTTTCTCTCGTCGTGTTTTTTGTATTTGCGGCTTGGATCGTGCTGAACTGGCTTTTATCCCTATCTGCGATTTTCATAGTCGCAGAACACAGGCCGCCATTGGTCGCTGTGGCTGATGCAGTCCGCCTGTGTCAGCAGGAACCCGGGCCAGTTTTGACGGCCGGAATTTTATTTGGCGTTGCGCACCTCGCCATTTTTATTGCCGCATCTGGCGTCGGATTCTTCACCCTCGGGGCCCTGGGCTCAGTCCGGCCAGCGCTGGTCTGGTTCGCGCAGTTGATACTTGTCGCTGCCTACTGTGCGGCCGCTGATTTTCTTTACACCTCACGTCTGGCGGCATATGTCCTTATGATTCGTCGGGAAGAAGCTGAGGTTCTGTTTGACGGAACAGAAGTGCCGCCGCTCGTGCCAGGTGCCACAGCAGTCGACCCCGCTGAACTCATTCTGAGCGACCTCCCGCTGCCTGCAAACTAAGCGCTTTACACCGTGAGATTGATCTGAGAAACTCATTCGTGGAAGCCCATTCAATCGTTGTTCTGGATTTCGGTGCGCAGTATTCGCAACTGATCGGCCGCCGCGTCCGTGAGCAAAACGTCTTCTCGGTTGTTCTCCCCTGCAGCAGTTCCATTGATCAAATTCGCAAGCATTCGCCGGTGGGAATCATTCTCTCGGGCGGCCCGTCATCGGTGTACGACAAAGACGCGCCCACCGCAGACCCGCAGATTTTCAATCTTGGCGTTCCTGTGCTGGGAATCTGCTATGGGCTGCAATTTATGGCCCACGCGCTGGGCGGGAAAGTTCGGGCCGCTAAGCACCGCGAGTATGGACACGCGCAAGTTGAAGTGATCGAGGACTCCGAACTTTTCTGCGGACTACCTCGATCTCTCGAAGTCTGGATGTCGCATGGCGACGAGGCATTGGAGTTGCCATCCGGATTCAAACTGATCGCGAAATCACCTAGCGCGGTCGCGGGGATTGAGAATGCGGAGAAAAAGCTTTATGCCGTGCAGTTCCATCCCGAAGTGCGGCATACGAAACTCGGCACCGAGATTCTGCGCAATTTTGTCCTCAACGTTTGCCATGCCAAGCCTACGTGGACGCCGCAGCATTTCGTCGACGCAACGGTAGCGGACGTACGCCAGCAGGTCGGCTCCGGACGGGCGATCTGCGCACTTTCGGGCGGAGTCGATTCCGCAGTAGCAGCAACGCTGGTCGATCGCGCCCTGCGTGACGGCGACAAATCGCGCCTGACCTCTGTCTTCGTAAATAACGGGGTTTTGCGCAAGAACGAATTTGAAAAAGTCCAACAGAACCTGCGCGAAAAACTCGGGCTACAGGTTCACGCTGTGGACGCGACCGAACGGTTCTTGAGCAAACTCGCCGGAGTGACCGATCCGGAAAAGAAACGCAAAATCATTGGCAATGAATTCATCGCCGTCTTTGACGAGGAGGCCCACCGAATCGAGAAAGAAGAAGGCGAAGTTGAATGGCTGGTCCAAGGCACGCTTTATCCCGATGTCATCGAGTCAATTTCTGTGCGCGGGCCCTCGCAGGTCATCAAGTCGCACCACAACGTCGGCGGTCTGCCGGACAAAATGAAGCTCAAGCTGATTGAGCCGTTGAAAGAGCTGTTCAAGGATGAAGTCCGACAAATCGGTCGCGATCTCGGAATGCCTGAAGAAATTCTGCAGCGCCAGCCGTTCCCCGGCCCGGGGCTGGCGGTACGAATTCTGGGCGAAGTCACACCGGAACGACTGGCCATTTTGCGCGATTGCGACGAGATCGTGGTGAACGAAATCAAGCATGCCGGACTGTATACAAAAATCTGGCAGTCCTTCGCAGTGCTTTTACCGGTCATGTCGGTCGGCGTTATGGGCGACCAGCGTACCTACGCTTACACCTGCGCAGTTCGCGCCGTGCATTCCGAGGATGGCATGACCGCCGACTGGGTGCCGCTGCCCCACGAAGTTCTGAAGACGATTTCCAGCCGCATTGTCAACGAAGTTCACGGCGTAAATCGAGTGGTCTACGACATCACCTCGAAGCCACCCGGCACGATTGAGTGGGAATAGCAGAGGCCATGTGGCGACGGGCGCGCTCGCAAGCCTGCCCTGAGCGGAGTCGAAGGGTCGGACAGAGCGAAGCTCTGCGTCATCAACCCGTGGCACGTATGTTATCTTCAATCTTCCTGAAATCCCTACCTGGTCTCGCACTCGGGCGGACTATATTCTGGGAGGCACATGCAAACCGACTTTTCTAAAAGCCACATTGCCGTTCTCGGCGCTGGCAAGATGGGCGGTATTCTCGTCAAGGCACTGATCGAAAAGCACCAGCTTTCTCCCGAACGCGTTCGTGCCACCGTCGCGCATGAATCCCGTGCCCACGACCTTTCGCACAAACTTGGGATCACTGTCACCACCGACAACGTCGCTGCCGTCGACGGCGCGGACATTATTTTCCTTTGCGTTAAGCCACAGGTCGTCCAGGAACTGACCGAGCAAATTTCCGAGAAAGTCACCGTCAACCAATTGATAATCTCCGTCGCCGCGTCCGTGCACACGTCGCAGATCGAAAACGCTCTAGGCGCGGGAACACCCGTGATCCGTGCCATGCCGAACACGCCGTGCGTCTTGGGTCAAGGTATGACGGCTATATGCAAGGGCCAGTACGCGAGCGCCGAACACGTCGCAGCTGCATCGGCCCTGTTTAACGCGGTCGGGCGCACGGTCGTCGTTGACGAAAAGCATATGGATGCGGTTACCGGGCTTTCCGCCAGCGGCCCGGCTTACATTTACATCATTCTGGAATCGCTCGCTGAGGCTGGCGTGAAAGTCGGCTTGCCTCGCGACATTGCAACCTTGCTTGCCGCGCAAACCACCTTGGGCGCGGCCACCGTCGTTCTTGAAACCGGAGACCATCCGGCTCTGCTGAAAGATGCTGTCACCACGCCCGCCGGCTGCACTATAGACGGAATCATGGAACTTGAGGAAGGCAAGCTGCGCGTCACGTTGATCAAAGCGGTGGTGAAGGCGGCTCAGAGGGCAAAGGAGCTGGCAGCGGGATAGCCAGCTTGCAGCATGGGCGAAATACGGTTATAATACTGACTAGTCAGACTAGTAATGACCAAACGACCTACCACATGGCAACTGCAAACGGCTAAGGCACGTTTCAGCGAACTTTTTCGCCGTGCTCGCGCCGAAGGGCCGCAATATGTCACAAGAGCAGGAAAGGAGGCTGTAGTCGTCGTTCCTGCTGAACAGTTCGAGCAGTTGGTTGCGCGCCGCAAGCATCCCAAGAGCCTTGTCGAGTTTTTTAGAAGTTCTCCGTTGGTGGGGGCTGGCCTTGATTTCGAGCGCAAGGCCGACTACGGGCGGGATACCGAGCTGTGAGCGGATTCCTGCTGGATACAAACGTTATCTCGGAACTGGTTCGTCCGCGCCCCGACTCGCGCGTCGTGAAATGGATAGACAGTACCGCCGAGTCACTCCTATACCTGAGCGTGCTCACGTTGGGAGAAATACGGACGGGCATTACATCGCTGGTTGACGGGCGCCGCCGCGTGTCGCTCGAATCCTGGCTCGACCACGATCTTACCACTCGATTCTCGGGTCGAATCCTACCGATCGATTCCGCAGTTGCCGATCGTTGGGGCCGGATCTCTGCAAATGCGAAGGCGAGGGGATCACCTATGCCAGTGATCGATGGGCTGCTCGCAGCAACGGCAATGCAGTTCGACTTGACAGTTGTAAGCCGAGATGAAACTTATCACAAACTTCCTTCTCTCGAAGTGTTCAACCCTTGGCTTTCGTAATCAGGCACCGAAAACTATCGCTTCTTGAAAAACTGCACCGCGCGTTCGTGCTTCTGGGCGGCGGCGTGGGAAGAAAACGTTCCCAAGTTCCTGCGCTTGCCAGTCTTTGGATTCTTCTTGCGCGAGTACAGGCGATATTCACCAGACTTCAATTTGCGGATCATGCCAAAAAGATGCGGATGGTTCTGGCGAGGTTGAAAAATCTACGCCACAAAATACTTTGCCGCCGGATGATGCACGACAATTGCCGATGTGCTTTGCTCAGGCTCGAGCAGGAACCCTGTAGTCAGGCGTACGCCGACGTTCTCTTCAGGATGCAGCAGCGCAAACAATTTCGTCTGGTCTTCCAGGTTCGGGCACGCCGGATAACCGAAGCTGTAGCGCGAACCCCGATATTTCTGGTGAAACAGATCGCGGATATGCGGCGAATCTTCTCCACTGATGCCGAGTTCCTGACGAATGAGTCTGTGATGAAATTCCGCCAACGCCTCAGCCGTCTCCACCCCAAGACCGTGCAAGTAGAGATACTTCGTGTACTCTCCGGCCTCAAACAGCCGTTGTGTTTCGATCGACGCTTTCGGCCCGATTGTGACCAGAGATAATCCGATCACATCCATCTTTCCCGATGATTTAGGCGCGAAGAAATCGGAGATGCACAGCTTCCGGCCTTCACGCTGCCGCGGGAAGGTGAAGCGGAGGAATTCCTTGGATGCCGAGCTTTGCTCGGCCGGGGGGGTCTGGAGACCCGCCCCTACATGGCCGTTGCTGGTTCCGGCTTCATACACCACAACATCATTACCGTCGCCCCGCGCGGGAAAATATCCCCACACTACCTTGGGCTCGAACCATCCACTGGCTATGATCTCTTCTTCCAATTCCTTCTTGATCGGACGAAACTTCTTCTCGACCAGTTTCGCGTAATCTTCCTGCGACGCGGTTTTCAATTGCCACTGGTTTTTGAAAAGTGCCGTGTCGTTGATGTATTGAAAGATTTCTCGCAGGTCGTAGTCTTTTTTGACCCGTACACCCCAAAACGGGGGCGTGGGAATGTTAGGTGCGTCGCTCACTACTGCGCTGCGTTCGGCGAAAACCGGGCCGGTCTCCTCATCAACCGCCACCGCCTTGGCGTATTCCTTAACGGTCCGGCCTTCCTGCAACCGCGCTTCCCTGGCGCCATTCTTGGCTTTCAAGTCTTCCATGATGTGCAGGCCACCGAACGCGTCATCCGAATAGAACACGGCATGCGAATACTCGCGCCGCAGATCGTCCTCGACATATTTTCGGGTCAGCGCAGCGCCGCCGCACAACACGGGGAAATCGAGCTTTTGGCGTTCCAGGTCCTGAATCACATATTTCATTTCCAAAGTCGACTTGACCAGCAGCCCGCTCAGCCCGATCGCATCAGCGCGGTGTTCCTGCGCGGCTTTGATGATCGCGTCAGCAGGCTGCTTAATGCCGAGATTGACCACGCGGAAACCATTGTTCGAAAGAATAATGTCCACGAGATTCTTGCCGATATCGTGAACGTCGCCCTTCACCGTAGCGATCACAATGGTCCCCTTCTGCCCGGCGCCGTTCTTCTTTTCCATCTTCGGCTCGAGATAAGCCACCGCGGCTTTCATTACGCCGGCCGCATCGAGCACCGAAGGCAGCTGCATCTTGCG
>Ga0070717_10004420_pt1 | contig 10150 bp, 10 predicted proteins | sample LARL113metaG_FD_71366 | JGI IMG/M metagenome (GOLD analysis project Ga0070717, IMG submission 71366) | Corn, switchgrass and miscanthus rhizosphere microbial communities from Kellogg Biological Station, Michigan, USA - LAR L11-3 metaG | ecosystem: Host-associated > Plants > Roots > Rhizosphere ... | reverse complement strand
TCGTGCCAGAACGGGCTCGCCTCACGCGGGCTACCGTCGTCGTCTGCCGCCTCGCGCACGAGATAGAGCCGCTCCGAGGCGCGTGTGCACGCCGTATAGAAGAGGTAGCGATCGCGCTCGACGCGGTCGGGCTTGGTCAGCCGGGCGCCTCGCTCGTCGAGCCCGCGCCTCGTCTCCTCGTCGAGGAACGGGGAGCCCGCCTCGCGTCGCGGCAGGCTGCCTTCTTCGAGACCGAGCACGAAGACTGCGCCGAAACGGCGCGTGCGCGCCCGGAGCAGATCGACGACCGCGACGCGGCCCGCGTCGTCGCCTGTTCGACGGGGAAGCTGGGCGCGCTCGACGGCTGCAAGCACGTCCTCGCGGCTCAGCTCACCGGTCAACTCGTGCCAGCTCGTGAGCTCGGCGAGCAGCCGCCGCAACGCCTCGTATGCCCGGAGGTCGACACGGCTCGCGGCATCCGCCGGCGGCCGCTCGAGCCCGTACGCGTTGCGCAACATCCGGCCCGCGAGCTCGCGCACCGCCTCAACGGGATCGGCCGCTTCCTGCAGCTCTGCGAGTGCGGGCAGCGCGGCGCCGTCGCGCATGCGTTCGGCCTCTTCGATCACGCGCTCCGGCGCCTGAATCGCCCGCCCCCGAAGCCGACCCTCCACGAAGTCCACCGACCGCCGCTCGATCCCCGAGAACGGCGAGCGCAGGAAGCGGAAGAGGTCGCTCCGCGTCCCGCCTCCCCAGGCGAAACGCAGCAGCGCGGCGAGCCCGTTGACGAGCGGAGTCTGGGTGAGCCGAAGCTCGCCGTCGACGGAGTAGGGAATCCCGAAGGAGCCGAGAACTGTCTCGAGCGCGCCGCGAATCCGCTCGTGGGCCGGCACGACGAGGCCGATCGCCTCCAGGGACATGCCTCCGCGCGCCAGCGCCAGCACCTCTTCGGCGACGAGCTCGAGCGTGCCCCGAGTGCCGGCTCCTTCGAAGAAGCGGACGACCCCGTCGAGCGACGGCGCGTCTCGCGTATCGTCGGTGAACAGCGTCCGCTCCAGGTGTGCGAGAGCCGGCGGCGCAACCGCGCCGTAGTTCGCGGGCAGCTCCTCGACGCCCTCGGCGAGACCGGCGAGGTCCTCGGCCGTGCGCCGAAGCGCTGCGAAGGCCGGTCGCCCCGGCTCGTACGGGAGGGAGACGGTCACCTCGGTCCGTGCCGCCAGCGCCTCGAGCAGCGACCACTCCGCACCGGTCAGATCCTCGAAGCCGTACGCGAAGACCGGCTCGCCGTGCCACGCGCCGAGGTCGGCCCGGAGCTGCTGCACGGAATGACTGCGGAGCAGCCCGCGATCCCAGCGCTCGAAGCGGTCGAGCTCGTCCCGGTAGCCGGCGTACAGCACCCCGAGCTCGCCGCCGATCGCCGTGGGAGCGAGCAGCCCCTCCTCGAGTTCGTCGAGCGCCCGCTCGAGCGACTCGACGAAGCCGGCATGTGCCGCGGACCGGGAGTAGCCGTCGAGCTCGGCGGCGCCCACCACTCGACGCACGAGCAGCGCGCGCTCGGTACGCCGGAGTGGCCGCCGAACCTCGCCCGAGCCGAACGCGACGCGCTCGAACACGTCGTCGAACGTGCCGATCGAGCCCCCCAGCAGCGCCGGGCGGCGCCCGAGCAGCTCGCGCTCGACACGGTCGACGTCCGCCCGGTTGGGCACGATGAGCACCGGCTCGGCTCCCTCGCGGGAGTCGAGCGCGGCGAGATAGCGGCCGAGCAAGAGCTCGACCTTGCCCGCGTTGGCGGGCCCCACGATCAGGCGGAGCGGCACCCGCCTACGCTAGCGCGAGCGCTGGACGCGCTCTTGCTCGCGATCAGACGAGCGAGGCGGACTTCGGCTTGCGGCCGCGACGGGCGGCGGCGCGACCCGGCATCTTGCCCGCGCAGTCGTCGCAGAGGTCGGCTTGCTTCGCCCCACGGCGCGCGTCCGTGTACGTGACACGCATCACCGCGCCCCTACTTTCGTCGACTTCGGTCCCACAATTGTCGCACACGAGCACCGTTTTCCGAGCCATCGATCTTCTCCTTTGCGTGAGAGTCTGCGAGGAAACGTACAGAAAAGGCGCCGCCCGCTATGCGGCTTCGCGGGCGCGCCGAATCCGCCACGAACGAAGCAAGCTGAGCATCGCCTGCTCTTCCGGGGATAGGCCCACCTCACGTGCGTTGACGACGCGTAAATGCCGGGGGCGAAAATCGTCGATGGTTCGCCCTTCCAGGTACTGCTCGACGACGGCAGGTGAGACGTACGACTCGCGAGTCACCGCGGGAGTATTTCCGAGTCTCTCGGCAACACGCCGCATCACCGCGGTCACCGACCGCTTGTGGTCGGATTCGGACTCCGGAAATCCGTCCTTCGCCGCGCGCTCTGCCAGATAGGTCGACGCGAGAAGCGTCCCGCCCCAGGTGCGGAAGTCCTTGGCGCTGAACTCGTCTCCGAGATAGATCTTCACATAGTCGTTCAGCCGCTTGTTCGTGAGGTTGTAGATATCGCCCTCCCACTCGTACTTGAAAACGCGAGGGCCTCTGATCTGCAACAGGCTCCGTATCGCAGCCGTGAGATCGGGATCCACGACCTCGGTGCGCACTCGGATCCCGTGCTTTGCCGGAAACGACAGGCAGACGCGTCGCCCGCGCACCGTGACGTGGCGCCGCAGGAGCGTGGTCACGCCGTACGTCCCGTCGCGGACGTAGCGCTCGGAACCCACCCGGAACCAGCCCAGCTCGATCAGGCGCAAGGCGACCGCGGACACGCGTTCGCGGTCGAATTCCTCCTGGTCGAAATGAAGCGCCATCGCCTCTCGCAGCGTCGGAAGAGCGTCGCCGAAGCGGATCAGCTTGTCGTACTTGGCCCGATCCTGCTCGGCTCGAAAGTCCGCGCTGTAGAGGTACTGCTTCCGGCCGGCGGCGTCGATCCCGGTCGCCTGCAACTTCGCGGTCGAGCGCGGCGAGATCGAGACGTCCTTCCACGCAGGTGGGATCGCGAGCGCCTCGATCCGAGCGAGCTTCCCGTCGTCGGAGATCCGCTTGCCCCGGCTGTCGTAGTAGCGAAACGCCCCCTTGCGACCTTTCCTGCTCCATCCCATTCGTCGTGTTCAACGCCGTTACCATCGAGCGCGATGCGCGACGAGCAAACCATCGTCGTTCTCGACGGCGACGAAACGGGACAGGAGCTACTCGACGAGAGCCTTCGGGTGCTCGAGCCCGAGGTGATCGGAATCGAGCTCGAGTTCCCGCGCTTCGATCTCTCCCTCGACGCCCGTCGCGAGACCGACAACGGCGTGGTGCACGACGCGGCCGCAGCGATTCGGCAGCACGGCCTCGGCCTGAAGGCCGCGACGGTCACTCCGGAGGGCCGTGGCGACATCGGGTCCCCGAACCGGATCCTCCGCGAGGAGATCGGTGGCAAGGTGATCGTCCGCACCGGCCGGCGGATTCCGGGTGTCGCGCCGCTGAGTGGCGTGCATGCGCCGATCTCCATCGTCCGTATGGCCGTCGGTGACGCCTACGGCGCGAAGGAGTGGCGTGAGGGTGACGGTGACGACGAGGTCGCGTTTCGCACCGAGCGGATCGAGCGCCGCATCTGCCATGCCGTCGCGGAGTTCGCGTTCCGCCAGGCGGAGCTGACAGGCGCGAAAGTCTTCGGCGGACCGAAGTACACGGTCAGCCCGACCTACGAGGGAATGCTCAAGGAGGAGATGGACGCGGCGGCCGAACGCCACCCGGAGGTTCCGTACGAGCCGCAATTGATCGACGCGACGTTCGCGCTCCTCCTCTCGTCGGCCGGCGATCCGCTCGTCATCCCGGCGCTCAACCGGGACGGCGACATCCTGTCCGACCTCGTCCTGCCGCTGTTCGGCTCGATCGCGGGCTCCGAGTCGCTGCTCGTCGCCTTCGAGGACGACTTCGAGCCGGCGGCGATCATGGCCGAGGCCGCGCACGGCACGGCGCCGTCCCTGCAGGGGAAGAACGTCGCCAACCCGATGGCGATGATCCTCGCGGGAGCGGCGCTGCTCTCCCACGGCAGCGAGGAGATGCGACGCGCCGGCCGGGCGATTCGGGAGGCATGCCTCGAAGCGGTGGCGCAGGGAAATCGCACGGCCGACCTCGGCGGTCATCTCGGTACGAGCGAGTTCACGGACGACGTGATCGGCCGCGTTCGCGCGAAGCTCGAAGTCTGGGCGAGCCTGTAGCTACGACGCTTCGGCGCGCTGCCAGGTGTCCCAGCCGTCGGCCCACGCCTCGACGAAGAGCTGCGCGGCAACCGGGTCGAACTGCGCACCGGCCTCCGCCTCCACCTCGGCCAGCGCCTGCTCGTGCGTGAGGGAGGCCCGGTACGGGCGCGGCGAGATCATCGCGTCGAACGCGTCCGCGATCGAGAGGATCCTGGCCTCGACCGGGATGCGACGCCCGCTCAGCCCGGCGGGATAGCCGCCACCGTCCCAGCGCTCGTGGTGGAAAAGGACGTACGGAAGCGCGTCGTGGAAGCGCCGCAGCGGAAAGACGAGCCGCGCGCCGTCGGCCGGATGCCTGCGGATCTCGGCCAGCTCGTCCTGGGTGAGCGGCCCGGCCTTGCCCAGCACCTGCGGCCGCACCTTGACCTTGCCCACGTCGTGGAGCGGTGCAGCCCAGCGCAACGACCGGATTCGTTCGCGATCCCAGCCGAGCTCGAGCGCGATCGGCTCGGCGAGCGCCGCAACGCGGGCGCCATGGCCGACACTCTGGTCGCGCTCTTCGAGAGCGCGGGCGATCGAGGCGAGCATGCCCGGGACGGATTCCGCGTCCTCCTGCAAATTCCTACAGCCGTTTCTCCAACCACTTCTTGCCGAAATGCGTGATGAGGAAGAACACCAGCGCGGCAGCGGCGATCACAGCCGCCGCGTAGATCCCGTAACGCTGAATGGCGTCGGCGGCCGCGTTACCCGCGTAGTACGCGACGAGCCCGACCAGCGTGGCCCAGCAGATTCCACCGGCAGCGTTCCAGAAGAGGAACTTCCGCCACGGCATGCCGGCGATGCCGGCCACCCACGCGGCGGTGTAGCGCAGCACCGTGACGAAGCGGCCGAAGAAGACCACCTTGTCGCCGTGCTTCTCCATCAAGCGCTCGGTCGGCGGGAGATACCGCTGGGAGAAACGGCGCAGCGGCCCCCACCGCTCGAGGAGATTGCGGCCGCCCCAGCGGCCGATCACCACGTAGCCGAGGTTGTCCCCGACGATCGCGCCGGCGGCCGCGACAGCAATCACCAGAACGATGGAGTAGTGCCCTTGCGAGGCGAGTACGCCGAAGGCGATGAGGGCGGTCTCACCCGGAAGCGGGACGCCGAACGACTCGATCATCACCACCACGAAGAGCAGCGGCAGACCGTGGCTCGTGAAGAAGTCCGTCACGGTGCGTAGGCTACGCGGCAGTGAGGGTCGGGATTCCGCGCGAGACGACGCAAGGCGAGCGCCGTGTCGCGCTCGTTCCCGAAAGCGTGGGCAAGCTGGCCGCCAACGGCTTCGACTTCGTCGTGGAGCAGGGCGCCGGCGAGGCCGCCTCGTTCCCCGACGCGGCATACACCGAAGCCGGCGCGGCGCTCGGCGATCCGTGGGCCGCGGACGGCGTCGTCAAAGTACGCAAGCCTTCCGCCGACGAGCGCGGGCGGCTCCGCTCGGGCCAGATCCTGATCGGCTTCCTCGAGCCGCTCTCCGACCAAGCCGGCGTCGAGGCGCTGGGCACTGCCGGTGTCACGGCCTTCGCACTCGAGTCGGTGCCGCGGATCACCCGCGCCCAGTCGATGGACGCGCTTTCCTCGCAGGCGACGGTAGGCGGGTACAAGTCCGCGCTCCTCGCCGCCGAGCATCTCCCCCGCTTCTTCCCGATGCTCATGACTGCTGCCGGCACCGTGCCGCCCGCGAAAGTGCTCGTAATCGGCGCGGGGGTGGCGGGGCTGCAGGCGATCGCGACCGCACGCCGGCTCGGCGCCGTCACGACCGGCTTCGACGTGCGGCCGGTCGTACGCGAGCAGATCGAGAGCCTCGGCGCGAACTGGCTCGACCTCGGCGTGACCGGCGGCGAGGCGGAAGGCGGCTACGCCCGCGAGCTCACACCCGAGGAGATGCAGGCACAACAGGAGGCGCTCGAGGGCCGGATCGCAGACTTCGACGCCGTGATCACGACCGCCGCCGTCCCCGGCCGGCCGGCGCCGAAGATCATCCCCGCGTCGGCGGTCGAAGCGATGCGGCCGGGCTCCGTGATCGTCGACCTCGCCGCCGAGACCGGTGGCAACTGCGAGCTGACGGAGCCGGGCGAAGTCGTCGAGCGCTCGGGCGTCACGCTGGTGGGGCTCACCGACCCGGCGAGCACGATGCCGTACCACGCCTCGATGTTGTTTTCGCGCAACGTGCAGGCGCTTCTGCTTCACCTCGCGCCGGAAGGCGAGCTCGCCCTCGACTGGTCGGACGAGATCACGAGCGGCGCCTGCGTCGCCGGCAAGAAGGAAGGAGCCGCCGCGTGAGTCACAACACCATTCTCGTCTTCGAGGTCACGATCCTCGTGCTCGCGATCTTCCTCGGCATCGAGGTCATCTCGAAGGTGCCGACGCTGCTGCACACGCCGCTGATGTCGGGGACGAACGCGATCCACGGCGTCGTGATCGTCGGCGCGATGATCGTGCTCGGCCAGCCCGACAAGTCGGCGTTCACCTGGGTCGTCGGCTTCGCGGCCGTCGTGCTCGCAGCGGCGAACGTGGTCGGCGGCTTCGTCGTCACCGACCGGATGCTCGAGATGTTCAAGAGTCGCGAACGGCCGAAGAAGCCGGACGACGCGTGAGCTACAACCTCTCGAATCTCCTATACCTGATCACGATCGTCGCGTTCATCCTGGCGCTGCGGTTTCTCTCGAACCCTGCGCACGCACGGCGTGGCAACCAGATCGGAGCGGCCGGGATGTTGCTGGCGATCGTCGTCACGTGGATCAAGATCGGATCCACGAGCTGGTGGGCGATCGCGCTCGCGATGCTGATCGGAGGCGCGTTCGGAGCCGTCGCCGCGCGCAAGGTGCGAATGACCGCGATGCCGCAGATGGTCGCCCTCTTCAACGGCGTCGGCGGCGGCGCGGCGGCGTTGATCGCTCTCGCCGAACTGCACCGCGTCCTTCCCGCGGCAGGCACGCCGACGGACGACGTCTCGCTGGGAATCGTCCTCTCCGCCCTGATCGGGTCGATCTCGTTCGCGGGCTCGATGGTCGCGTTCGCGAAGCTCCAGGAGCTGATCGGCGGCCGCCCGATCACCTACGCCGGTCAACAGTTCGTCAACGGCGCGCTGTTCGTCGGAGCGCTCGGCTGCGGCATTGCTCTCGTTGCCGGCGTCCAGGACGAATGGCTGCTCTGGATCACCGTCCTTGCGTCGCTCGCGTTCGGCGTCCTCTTCGTACTCCCGATCGGCGGCGCGGACATGCCGGTCGTCATTTCGCTGCTCAACGCCTTCACGGGCGTTGCGGTCGCGCTCGGCGGCTTCGAGCTCGAGAACAACCTCCTGATCGTGGCCGGAATGCTCGTCGGCGCCTCGGGAACGCTGCTGACGCTGATGATGGCGCGGGCGATGAACCGCTCGGTTGCGAACGTCCTCTTCGGCGCGTTCGGAAGCGTGACGGTCACGGCTGCCGACGCGGCGGCGTCGGACGGCGGCCAGAGCGTCCGTAGCGCAAACGCAGAGGACGTCGCGGTGATGCTCGCGTACGCGCACAAGGTCATCTTCGTCCCCGGCTACGGCCTCGCGGTCGCGCAGGCGCAGCACGATGTGCGCCAGCTTGCCGACCTGCTCGAGGCGAAAGGCGTCGAGGTCTCGTATGCCATCCATCCCGTCGCCGGCCGTATGCCGGGCCACATGAACGTCCTGCTCGCCGAGGCGAACGTCCCGTATCCGCAGCTGAAGGAGATGGACGAGGCGAACTCCGAGTTCGCGCGCACCGACGTCGCGGTCATCGTCGGCGCGAACGATGTCGTCAACCCGGACGCGCGTAACAACCAGGGATCGCCGATCTACGGGATGCCGATCCTCAACGTCGACGACGCGCAGGCCGTCGTCGTCCTCAAGCGGTCGATGAACCCGGGCTTCGCCGGGATCGAGAACCCACTGTTCTACAACCCGAAGACGGTGATGCTCTTCGGCGACGCGAAGGAGTCGATCACGAAGCTCGTCGCCGACGTCAAGAACCTCTGATGGCCGTCGTCGGCGCGCATGTGCTGCTCTACACGCCGGAGCCGGAGGCGCTGCGCGCCGCCCTTCGCGACGCGTTCGGGCTGGAGTTCGTCGAGGCGCATCCGGGGTGGCTCATCTTCAAGCTGCCGCCGGCCGAGCTCGGCGTCCATCCGGCAAACGCCGAGTTCGGGGTTCACCCCGGGGACGAGACGAAGCACGAGCTCTGCTTCATGTGCGACGACCTGGAAGGGACGGTCACGGAGCTCCGCGCGAAGGGGATCGAGTGCGACGGCGAGCCGCAGACGGAGAGCTTCGGCGAGACGATCACGATGGTCCTGCCCGGTGGAGTCCGCGTGCTGCTCTACCAGCCCACGCACCTCTCGCCGCTCGACCTCTAGAAGAACCGCGCCGGGTCGAGCAGCTCGAGCTGCGGCGACTCGCGGCCGAGGATCGTGTCGGCGACCAGTTCGCCAGAGGCGAAGCCGAGGACGTTGCCGTGGCCCGAGTAGCCGCCGGCGACCCATATGCGCTCGTCGCGGCCCGGCACCGCGCCGACGAGCGGGAGCATGTCCTGGGTCAGCCCGAAGATGCCGGCCCAGCGGTGCGTCACCTCCACCTCGCGGCCCGCGAGCTCGTGGAGGAACGACTCGAGCGAAGCCTGGATCGACGGTGTCGTTTCCTCGACGTCGGTCAGCTCGTCGAGGATCGAGACGTCGCGGAAGCCGCCGAGCAGGATCCGGCCGTCGGGCAGCTGCTGCCAGTAATCGAAGCCCTGGCGGGCGTAGTGCGGGCGGTCGTAGAGCACGCTGTCGAGCGGCTCGCTGGCGATGACCTGGCCGCGGGTCGGCCAGATCAGGTCGGCGAGCTCCGGGACGAGGCCGTGCCCGTAGCCGTCGGTCGCCACGACCACGCGCTCGGCGTCGAGCGCGTCGACGTCCTCGACCTTGTCGTGCTCCCGGAACTCGACTTCCCCGGCCTGCGCAGCACGAGCGGCCAGACGGCGGACGAAGCGCGCCGGCTGGATCGAACCGTCGCCGGGATGTGAGAGCGCGCCGTGGAAAAGACCGGCTGCCGCGCTGGGAACGTCGTCGAGCCATTCCGCGTCGAATCCGTCCTCGCGGAGCGCCTCGTACTCGAGCCGGATGCCGTCGCGCTCCTCCTCGTCGCCCGCCAGCCGGTAGCTGCCGGGACGCTGCAAGGCGTCGCCGCCGAGCTCGGCCATCCGGTCGAGCGCCTCCTCCGTCCAGCGCCAGTAGGCCGCTGCCTGCTCGGCCCCGTACGTCTCGCGCGCGACGTCGTAGCGCGCGGCGCCGCCGCCGAGTGCGAAACCGCCGTTGCGCCCGCTCGCGCCCTCTGCGATTCCGCGCGCGTCGTGCACGCGGACGCGCAGACCGGCCTCGGCGAGCCGGAGCGCGGCGGAGCAGCCTGTGACGCCCGCGCCCACGATGGCGACGTCGACGCGGCCGTCGAGCTTCGAGTCGGCCCGCGGTGGACTCGGTTCCTCCAGCCAATACGGTTTCACGAAGCGCGACGGTACACGCCGTCGCACACCGCCACGCGACCTTCAAGCTCCAGCTCGACGAGAGCGCGTGCGACTTCGCTGGCCGGGAGGCCCGTCTTGCGCGCAAGCTCGTCGGCGCTCGCCGGCAGGAGCTCGAGGAGCGGCGACGGCGCGCCTTCCCTGGGTTCGAGCTCGATCCCGAACGAAGCGAGGACGTCGGCAGCGCTGGTCAGCGGCGCCGCACCCAGCTTGAGCAGCGCGTTCGTCCCAGCCGACAGCGAGCTCGTGATCTCGCCGGGAACCGCGAAGACCTCGCGGCCCTCCTCGAGCGCGAGATCCGCCGTGATCAGGGCACCGCTGCGCTCTCGCGCCTCGACGACGATGGTCGCGGCGCAGAGCCCGGCGACGATGCGATTGCGCGCCGGAAAGCGCCACGGCGCCGGCTCGAC
>Ga0070717_10004419_pt1 | contig 10150 bp, 8 predicted proteins | sample LARL113metaG_FD_71366 | JGI IMG/M metagenome (GOLD analysis project Ga0070717, IMG submission 71366) | Corn, switchgrass and miscanthus rhizosphere microbial communities from Kellogg Biological Station, Michigan, USA - LAR L11-3 metaG | ecosystem: Host-associated > Plants > Roots > Rhizosphere ... | reverse complement strand
CGTCCTTTATTTTCGGTGCCGTCCAGTCCGATCATCTTCTGGTCGAGCGCCCGCTGGTCTGCAGCATCGAATCCCCCCAGCGCGTTGGCTATTTCGCCGTTCACGTTTTCGACGGCCTTCAACACACTCTTTCCAAAATAGTTCTGCTTATCATCGTCGCGAAGCTCCACAGCTTCGTGCTCCCCGGTAGAAGCTCCGCTGGGAACGATGGCTCGCCCGATTGACCCATCGTCGAGCCAAACCTCTGCTTCAACTGTAGGATTGCCACGCGAGTCGAGCACTTGCCGTCCGCGAATCTCCGCAATATTGCTCATTGATTTATTCCGTTCCTTGACAGAAAAATTTGAGTCATCATCTATAACTATCCTGCCGGGATTTGCATAAGAAAAAGTGAGACGTCGCCCTGTCAGGTATCCCACACCTGTATAAGTTTTTGCCATGGTGGAATTGGAAGCCTGCGATTATAAACGATGCTGCCGATGTTACTGATCGCGGAGCCAAGAGCAAAATGAAAAATCAGACAGAAACACTCAGCGTTAGTAGTCCCGCGCCTTTGTTCACGCTGCGGGCAGCAAATCTCGACGGAACCTTCTCGCTTCCTGATCTGATTTCACGTGGGGCGCTGATCGTCGAGTTTTTGCGTGGCACATGGTGACCGACCTGCCGCAAGCGCATGGCTCAGGTGGAGCCTCTCAAAGAGCAGATCGAGAAACTTGGAGCCACCTTGGTTTACATTGCCGCCGAAAAAAGAGAGGGTGTTTGGAACCCAGCAAAGTATCTCAGCAAGCATCCGGTTTCGTTCACGTTCCTGCTAGACGAAGACCGGTCCGTAACCAAGGCATACGGCCTCTATCACGCGTTTGGACACGATGCATTCAGGATCGCGCATCCTGCGACGCTAATTGTGGACCGGAGCGGAGTGCTTCGATACATCTATCGCGGGGAAAATCAGAACGATCGAGCACCGGTTGAGGAAGTATTGGACGCGCTCCGGAAAATCTAAGACGCAGTCCGTTCGTCCAATGCGTCAATCAATGTAAGAGGGCCATGAGTTCTTCTTCGGACAAGAGTTGCAACTCCAGCCAGCCCTCTATCGGAAGCGCGTCAACCGGCAGACTATTTTGCCAAACATTGAAGCGCAAGCGGATTTTTGTGGCAGCCGGACTGGCCGAATCTGCCCCAAATTCAGGTGGCTCCGCATAAAGCAACGCAAGCGGAATCTTGAACTCGAAGTTTCGCGCCAGCGCGGCATCTGCTCCGTCGCCGGGCAGTTGATCGCCGTTGTCGGAGATCTTCCAGCTCGTAATTTTCGAGTTCACGACCTGCACGTTCAGCCGTATTGCTCGTCGCGGTCGGCTGGCGCGGTCTGCCCATGACTCGACGTTAATCACAATCTCAAAACTGGCCGGCGGGACGGGGCCGGCGAAATCCATCCTGCCATAAACATTTTGCCGGTCTATTCCCGCATGGATCGAGTCCAGTAGGAAGACTTTGCCGTGCATGGCGCCCGAGCGCCCGTCGGCGCTGTAGTGCGCGGCTCCCATCCATTCGAAGTAGCGAATCATCTCGCCTGTGATTCGGGGATGAATGTAGTTGGTCTGCGGCAAAAACGACGGCCTGCTTGTTCCGCCAATGATCGGCTGAGCGAGATGGTCCGGCGGAGTCGCTCCTAGTGCCTGATATATGTTCGAAAGATGTTTGCGATACAACTCGTCAAACTCGCGAACATTGGCCGAATGGTGCTCTGGGCCATACCACCAGTTCCAGTCGCTGCCTTCGGCGATAAAAATTTCCTCGAGCGCCAACATGCGCTGCTCTTCCGAGACGTGCTGCGAAGCCTGATCGTAGAAGTTACGGGCATGATAGAGATAGTCCCAAGACTTGTTGTCCTCCGGTGCGCCAATCCAGACATTGAAATTCGCATTAATCCACGAACCTGGGACCAGCGACTGCATTGTATTCGGCTCGCGCTGGTGTGCGACGGCTTCAGACACAGTGACGGCCTCAATTGACGGGTCCCTTTGCAGCGCATCATAAAAGCGCCGCAGAAATTCCCGACCCGACTCTGGATAATATTCCCAGGCGTTCTCGCCATCGAGAATGATGGCGACCACCGCGTCGCGTCCCACATTTAAGACCGGTTGAGCGGATTCTTTGATGTTCTGCATCAAGTGCGCAGCGGCTTCTTTTGGCGCCATTCCCGAATACACAAATCCGATCAAATCGGAAATCGCATGATCGCGAAAAATCAAGTGCATGCGAGTTGGCCCATTCTCGTAACTGTGGACCGTGTAAAGCTTTTCTGCCGAGACGTCCGGCAAACGTCCCTGGCCATCGCGCATGAATGACATTCCGGTGGTGCGGGAAAGAACACCTTCGTCAGTGGCCATCCAACTCACACCCAGTTCCGCAGCGATTTTGATGACCTCTTCTGAGACGCTGCCCTCCGACGGCCATACGCCTCGTGGGCGCAAACCGAAAACCTTCTCGTGAAGATCCAATCCGCGTCGCAGTTGCTCGCGCGCGTCCTCCGGATGCTGATATCGATTGTGTGGAAGAAGCAGTCCCGGCGCGGACGCGGCACCGGCATTGGTATCGCAGACGAGAGGAAGAATGGGATGATAGAAAGGCGACGTAGAGATCTCGATTCGTCCCTGTTTTGCGGCGTCGGCGTGCGCCGGCAGGACTCTCTTGATCAACTCGCGCTGGCGCTCGATCACAAACCGTTGGTCTTCCAGCGAAAACCCCCGGCCTTTGCGAACCAACTCTGCGATTTCTGGTTCCGCAAGAAAGAATTCGTCGAACCATGCGATTTGCGACAGAACCTGCAGATCCGTGAAATCTTCTGCTTGAAAGTATGCTTCCGCGCGCTCGGGAGACGATCCCGCCGAACTCTGAAAACGGTCCCAGAGTTCGCCGTATCGTGGGTAGCGCCCGATCAGGCGTTCGGGATTCGCCTGGAATAAATACTGCAGCGCAAACCGCCTCTCCTCCATTGTGAGATCGGACGGGGCACGCGCGGCCACGCGCAAGAACGGATCGTGAGCAGTTCCGCTGGCGTAGTCCTGGATTTGCGTTATGAGGGAGGGAACCAGATTAAAAGTTTGATGAACACCGGGAAACTCCTCCAGCAGTTTCACCATCCCGTAGTAGTCTTTAAGGGCGTGCAGCCGCACCCAGGGCAGGCGGTACTCACCCGTGACCAGATCCTTGTAGTAGGGCTGATGCTGGTGCCAGAGAACAACGACGCGAAGAACGGGCATCGACAGCGCGATTCCTAATTAGAATGAATATGCAGTCTAGCATGTGAGAACATTCAGCTCCCCACTATGACCACGAAAAACACCCTCACCGCGCCTGTGCGTTACGACGTCAGTCTCTTTTCGCCTGACGATTTGTATCTGTTCAACGAGGGCCGGAACTATCGTGCTTACAACCAGCTTGGAGCGCACTTGGCTACGTTCAACGACGAGCCGGGGACCTCGTTTAGCGTGTGGGCGCCGAATGCGCGCAAAGTCTCGGTGATTGGAAACTTCAATCATTGGAATAACCATTCGCACCACCTACAGTCGCGCGGCGCGTCCGGAATTTGGGAAGGGTTTATTCCCGGCATCGGCAAAGGCTCGCTGTACAAATTTCACATCGTCTCGCACAATCATGATTTTGTTACCGACAAAGCTGACCCGTTTGGGACTTATCACGAAGAACCGCCAAGGACTGCGTCGGTGGTTTGGGAGTTGAATTATCAGTGGTCGGATCATGAGTGGATGAACTCGCGCGCTCGCCGCCAAACACTGCAATCGCCAATTTCGATTTACGAACTTCATCTGGGCTCGTGGATGCGCAAGCCCGAGGATGGCGGTCGCTCGCTGACTTATCGCGAGCTTGCTCCGAAATTAGCCGACTACATTACGCGAATGAACTTCACCCATGTCGAACTGCTGCCGATAATGGAGCATCCGTTTTACGCCTCATGGGGATACCAGACGACAGGATATTTCGCTCCCACGTCACGCTACGGCACGCCACAGGATTTCATGTTCTTCGTGGATTATCTGCACCAGCGTGGCATCGGCGTGATCCTCGACTGGGTGCCGTCGCATTTTCCATCCGATGCGCACGGGCTCGCTTATTTTGATGGCACGCATCTTTTCGAGCATGCCGACTGGCGCAGTGGATTTCACCCCGATTGGAACACTTACATCTACAACTACGGGCGAAACGAAGTGCGCAGCTTTCTTATGTCCAGCGCAATGTTCTGGCTGGACAAATATCATGCAGATGGCTTGCGGGTCGACGCTGTCGCGTCCATGCTTTACCTCGACTACTCGCGGCGTGAGGGCGAGTGGATTCCCAACAAATTTGGTGGAAGAGAGAACCTCGATGCCATCGAATTTCTGCGACAGATGAACCTCGAAGCGTACAAGGAGTATCCCGGAATTCAGACCTACGCGGAGGAATCAACCGCGTGGCCTATGGTGTCTCGGCCAGTTTATCTGGGCGGCCTCGGCTTTGGCATGAAGTGGGACATGGGATGGATGCACGATACCCTGGCTTACTTTTCACATGATCCCATTCATCGTGGATTTCACCACAATATGCTGACCTTCCGCATGCTGTACGGATTCACCGAAAATTTCGTCTTGCCGCTTTCGCACGATGAAGTGGTCCATGGCAAGGGTTCGATAGTCGGCAAAATGCCCGGGGATGAATGGCAGAAATTCGCCAACCTGCGCCTGCTTTACGGCTACATGTTTGCGCAGCCCGGCAAGAAGCTTCTCTTTATGGGAGATGAATTTGGGCAAGTGCGCGAGTGGGGGCATGACATGAGCCTGGAGTGGCACGTACTGCAATATCCGGTCCACTCCGGCGTGCAAAAGTGGGTCGAGCAACTGAACCGGTCTTATCGCGACGAGCCCGCGTTGCATGAGCTCGACAATGATCCTGCGGGATTCGAGTGGGTCGACTGCAACGATACCGCGGCCAGTGTGATCTCGTTGCTACGAAAAGGAAAAAACCCGGAAGAGACGATTTTGGTGGTCTGCAATTTCACTCCAGTTCCGAGGGACAATTATCGCATCGGCGTTCCATACGATGGCTTCTGGAAAGAGTTGCTCAACAGTGACGCTGCGGAATATGCGGGTAGCGGCGCCGGTAACCTCGGCGGCAAACAGGCAGAGGAAAAACCCACTCACGGGCGGCCATATTCAATTTCGCTGACACTTCCGCCATTGGGTGCCCTGTTTTTCAAGCGCGGATCATAAATTAAGAAGTCTCTGAACAAACCACATGACTGCGCCAGAATTGCTAATCTAAATCCATGCCGACCACCGGAGAGCGATTCGAACGCGCGGTTTCCATCATGGCTGAGTTACGCGGTCCGGGCGGATGCCCGTGGGACCGCGAGCAGAACTTCGACTCCATCAAGCCCTATACGTTGGAAGAGGCTTACGAGGTTCTTGAAGCGATTGATAATCGTGACTGGGACGAACTGCGCGGAGAACTCGGTGACCTTTTGTTGCAAGTTCTCTTTTATTCGCAAATGGCGGCAGAAAACGCGCGGTTCTCGATTGATGACGTCCTTGATCGCCTTTCCAACAAGCTCATCGATCGCCATCCGCACGTGTTTGGAAATGTGACCGCCGAAACTTCCGCCGATGTTCTTCGTAACTGGGAAGCGCTGAAAGCTGAAGAAAAGAAGAAGCGCCTCGAAGCTGGCGGCGGCAAGTCTGCGCAGCCCCAGAATCCAGAATCAGTGCTGGCCGGGGTTTCTTCCGCAATGCCGGCGCTGCTTGAAGCACATAAGCTTAGTTCACGAGCAGCGCATGTCGGCTTCGACTGGTCGGAAGTCGCTGACTTGTTTGTAAAACTGCAAGAAGAAGCGACAGAGCTGAAGGAAGAAATCCAGCAGCTTCCCGCGCGCGTTCAAACTGGCGGTCGAGGCATTGCAGGATCCGGCAAGCTCCAAGTTCCAGAAGAACACCGCCATCGGCTTGAGGAAGAAGTCGGAGATTTATTTTTTGTAGTAGTGAATATAGCGCGCTATCTCTCGCTTGACCCAGAATCGGCGCTGAAAAAGACCAATCGCAAGTTCAAACGCCGTTTTCAGTGGATGGAAGAGCAGCTAAGCGCATGCGGACGCACTCCTCAGGACGCAACCATGGATGAATTAGAGTCGTTGTGGCAGCGGGCCAAACGGCACGACCAAACCGCTAGTCCAAGCCACTTATGAAAATAGAGGCCATCACTCTCCGCGAGCTCCACATGCCGCTGAAGCACTTCTTTGAAACCAGCTTCGGGCGGACTGAAGAACGCCGTGTGCTTTTGATCACCGCTGATTGCGAGGGCATCGAAGGCTGGGGCGAGTGCGTGGCCGGCGAAGGCCCATTCTTCAGCGATGAGTGGATGGAAAGCGCGTGGGCGACGATCCACGAATTTCTTGCTCCTTTGCTGGTTGGACAGAACATTGAGCAGGCTAGAAACAGTGCTTCGCTCATGTCACACGTGCGCGGTCACAACATGGCCAAAGCTGCGCTCGAGAATGCCCTCTGGGACGCCGAGGCCAAAGCGAAAGCCCAGCCCGTTTGGAAGCTGTTGGGTGGCACTCGCACGGAAATAGATTGTGGAGTATCAATCGGCATTCAAGACTCACATGAGCAGTTGCTCGGGAAGATCGAAACCGAGCTTGCAGCCGGATACCAGCGGATCAAGGTAAAGGTAAAGCGTGGCTGGGACCTGGAAGTACTCGCAAAAATCCGCAAGCGCTGGCCAAAAATTTTGTTGAGCTGCGACGCGAATTCGACATACCGTCCCCCTGATCTGCCTCATCTGAAAAGATTCGACGAATTTCGCCTGTTAATGATCGAGCAGCCACTCTGGCACGACGATATCTTTCATCATGCAAGACTTCAGCGGGAATTGGAAACAGCTATTTGCCTTGACGAATCCATCCACCACGCGCGCGATGCCGAGACTGCGATCGAACTTGGCGCCTGTCGCATCATTAACATTAAAGTAGGTCGCGTCGGAGGCCTCACTGAGGCTATTGCTGTTCACGATATGTGCGAGCGCAACAAAATCCCTGTCTGGTGCGGCGGAATGCTGGAAACAGGCATTGGACGCGCGCACAACATCGCCCTCTCAACTTTGCCAAATTTCCGACTGCCTGGAGATGTTTCAGCCTCCCAACGCTACTGGGCGGAAGACATTGTCGATCCTGAGATCGAAGTAACCTCGCGCGGGACGATTGCGGTTGGTAATTCACCAGGTACTGGATTTGTCCCGAAAAAAGATTTGATCGAGAAGCTTACCCTTAGAAAAGAAATAATTCGCAGTCGGGCGGCCGCCGTCTAGCGATCACAGCAAATGCTGCCCGGCACCTGATCTTTAACTTGAATACCGTTGCGATTCTGGGCGATTGAGTTTGTTTTTCGGCCGGCTTCCACGGCCGCAGCACCCGACGGGTTTTCCGCGGCTTCCTTCTTAAGCAGGTCCACTCCTTGCGCGAAAGTAAGGTTGCGGGGTACAGAGCGAAAATCGGAGAATGTGTCGTTCGAATGGATTGCGAGCTTTTTCACGAACAGGACTTTGCCCGTAAATGAAAGCTCCATGTGAGTCACTTCCCACTGATGATCTCCGACATCAGACTGCTGAACCAGGAATCGCCCTCCGGGATCGAGATGGCCCAGAATTCCCCAGCCGAATTCAACTTCTTTTGTCAGGGTGCCATTGATCTCCGCTATGCGGTCCTGCGTGGTATCAATCAGAAGGTCGCCGCGCATTCCGGTCAACACCTGCTCCACGTGAGTTGGAGGGTTGTAGTTTGGATTCGGGCGGAATTTAAGGCGGAGCAACTCGTCGCCCGGACCTCCTAATCCCTCACGGCCTAGTTCGGTTCCATTCGGTTCGTAGAGAAAGGCGTCCGGCAATGCCCTCAGAATTCGTTCCGTGTGCTCAGAGTCTTCCTTTTCTTGTCGTTTTTTCTTGCGCAGTTCTTGAGGGCTCCGAATATACGCGGCCAGCCGGGCCTCCTCTTCGTGGCGCTGCTGTGGAGATAGCGGCCGCCCGTTCTGCAATACTAGTAGGCCCGCGGTAGCGTCGTTAGTCTCAACCATTAGCTTGGTTTGCGAAAGCTGCGGCATCCGCCTGTCGTCCTTGAACCTGAAATGCATACCAGCGTTCTGGTTCGTAGCGATCTCGTTGTGCACAGCCCGCCGGACAATTTCAGCAGGCGAAATATTTGGAAGATTTTCCCCGGCAAGTCCCGAGGGAGCGCAGGCGCAGGCGAAGAGCGCGGCTATGAGGTAGATGGCGAATTGTGGGGCGGCGCGCATAGGATCCCGCGTACGTTTAGAGGAGAACCATAGCTCGAATGTTGCATGAGCGCAACTGTACTTTATGGCCATAAGCTCGCCAGCTCTGCCCTATTCAGAATCGAGCGTTATCATCTCCGCAGAGGGAATGATTTACAATCACTTATTCGGCTGAAATTTGCGCAAAATGAAGGGGGTCCATCAACATGTCTGGTTCCGAGAACTTCGCCCACCTTGGCAGGTCGGTATTCATTCACGGAGAGCTCTCCGGCAGCGAGGATATCTACGTAGACGGGCAAGTGGAAGGCACTATCCAACTGAGCGGAAACAGTTTGACCATTGGCCCCAATGGCCGTATTCGAGCGAATATAACGGCAAAGAACGTGACGGTAAGTGGCTCAGTGGATGGAAATATAGAGGCCGGGGAGCGCACTGACATGCGAAAGAGCGCGGTGGTAAAGGGAGATGTTCGGACCCGCCGGATCGCAATTGAAGAGGGTGCTTACTTCACAGGCAAGCTGGAGATTCTTGCCGAAAACAAAGTTCAGCCCGGCGTCGGGGCAGTGGCGGCGGCGGTCTCGGTTCCTTCGCATTCGAAGCCTCTTGCATCTGAGCAACGTAAGTAATCTGGCTCCCGGAACGCCAGCCGGGTTATAGTGAGCGACGGGGTTCAGGTCCGGATCCAGACGTCTACTTCTCGGCGCCTGCACGATCCCCTGCAAATATGAAACTTTTCCGTAACACCCCGGCGGTGTCGCCAGAACCGAAACCACAGCAGCGACTTTCCCGGCGATCCAGTGCCATGGCCGAGATCGCGCGAATGCTCAAAACCGAAGAAACCCTCTGCGTCCTCGATATTGGCGCCACTTCCGCAAGCAACATTCGATTCTTTACCGAGCGCGGCCATCGTATCTACAGCCAGGATCTGCTTGTGGCTTCAACTGATCCGGCATTGACTGTCAGCAACGAGCAGGGTCTCCCAACGCTCGATAGCAAGAAATTTTTGGAAGAGAACCTGGCTTATCCCAACGCGCATTTCGATCTGGTGTTCTGCTGGAACCTGGCTGATTACATGGATGAGAGCCTGGTGAAGCCAGTTATCGGACGATTGTGGTCAGTCATGAAACCCGGAGCAATGTTGGTAGCTTTTTTTCATACGCGTGAGGCCGGACCCGACGCGCCATATTATCGCTACCACATCACCGCCAACGACATGCTCGAGATGCATGCATTGAACGCCAAGCCAGGCACGCGTAAGGATCGCTCTCCCCACGGAAATTTTGCCCTGCAACGCGTATTCAATAACCGCCACATCGAAAACCTTTTCCGAGACTTTACATCAATCAAATTTTACCTCTCGCGAGACAATGTACGCGAAGTTCTGGTTATACGTTAGCGCGTCATTTTTACCATCTGTCTGCCAACGATTGCTGTCCGCGAAATCAACGAGAACATCGGCTTGCGAATGGCCCGAGGCCAGCGCAGGCACCCGCGAAGCACGGCAGACACTTTGAATACCCTCCCCAGGCGTTCTTTGTAAGCCTGGCTGTAAAGCATCGCGGCTTGCTGCAGCGAATGCTTGTCCTGAAAAAAAGGTTGCAGACATTCAGCGGCCAGGGCGCCGCTCCGTAATGCCAGCGAAATGCCGTCACCAACAAAAGGATCGACAAAGACCGCCGCGTCGCCTACCTGAAGCATCGCGTTTTGCACCGGCTCCGGTTCGTGAAATACAAGGGGTGAAGTGCTGACTGGCTGCGTAATCGTCTTCCATGCGCGGCTTCGCTCAAATAAAGCCGGATGTTTTTCGAGAACGTCCGGCAGGGTATTGGCAAAATCGG
>Ga0070717_10004416_pt1 | contig 10152 bp, 2 predicted proteins | sample LARL113metaG_FD_71366 | JGI IMG/M metagenome (GOLD analysis project Ga0070717, IMG submission 71366) | Corn, switchgrass and miscanthus rhizosphere microbial communities from Kellogg Biological Station, Michigan, USA - LAR L11-3 metaG | ecosystem: Host-associated > Plants > Roots > Rhizosphere ... | reverse complement strand
GACGACGCCGGTCATGCCCTGTTGCTCGCCGATCGACTCAGGCGGCAGCTCGGCTCCGACAGCGTTCAGTTCGCCTCCGAGCACGCGTCGGAGCTGGATCGCCTGGCTCAGGTCCAGTCATCGGACGTGTTCCTGGCGCTGATCGGGCCGACGTGGGCGGCCAGCCTGCGAGGCTCGGGCACGAACGGCCGAGCCGAGGACTGGGCGCGCCGCGAGATCGAATGGGCGCTGCGCGACCTCCCCGATCGCGTCATCCCGGTGAGTCTCGACGCGGCTGTCCCCGATCCGGCATCGCTCCCGCGATCGCTGCGTGGCCTGTTCCGAGCCGAGCCCGCCGAGCTGCGACACGCGACGTTCGACGAGGATCTGCCCGGGCTCATCGGACGGATCGGCCGCGTCTCCCGCGGTATCGCCAGGCGGGCGCCTGATCCGAAGCCGAACCTCGGCGGCGGTCATGGCCGGTCGGTCGTCGCAGCGGCGTCCCCTCTCAACAGGGCGCACAGGGCCAACGGCATCCCCGGACCCTACGAGGCGCACTTCGCCGAGGTCATCGAGGGGATCCTCGACGGATCCGTGGTCCCGCTGCTCGGCACGGGCGCCCACGCCGACCTCGGACCGGCCGATCAGCTCGCCGCACCGCTCGCCGGGCGCTTTCAGATGGGCATCGCCGGACTCGCCGAGATCGCACAGCGCATCGCGGTCACGCTCGGGGAGCGGCGTCTCTACACCGCGATGAAGGATCTCGTCGCCGCCCAGTCAGAACCGACCGACGTGCACCGGTTCCTCGCCGCGATCCCCGCCATGCTGCGCAGGCGGGGGCTGCCGCCGCGTCCCCAGCTCATCATCACCGCCAACTACGACATGGCGCTCGAGAGGGCGTTCGAGGCGGCCAACGAGCCGTTTGACTACGCCGTGTACCTGGCCGGTGGCGGGTGGTTCGTCCACGTGCCGTGGGGAGAGCACGACGCGGAGCCGACGGCCACGACGATCCTCGAGCCCAAGCGATACGTCGGCTTCCCGATCGACGACGACGGTCAGCTGGAACGGACGATCATCGTGAAGATCCACGGCGGGGCCGATGGCGGGGAGGGCCAGCTGACGTGGCGCAACAACTACGTGGTGACCGAGGATCAGTTCATCGACTACCTCCCCACGCACAACATCCAGGACCACCTCCCGATCCAGATCCTGGACAAGCTGACGGGAAGCAGGTGCCTGTTCCTCGGCTATCCGCTGCGGGACTGGAACGCCCGGGTGTTCCTGAGACGGATCTGGCGAGGTCAGCCGATCAGCGAGAGCTCGTGGGCGGTCGAGCCCGATCCCGACCCGCTGGAGAAGGCGGCGTGGAGCATCATCGGCCACGTCGAGCTGCTCGACGCCGCACTCCCGGAATACGTGCGCACGCTGCGCTCGGCGCTCACGGATGGCGACGGCGGCTGACGTCACTCTGGAGCGCAGCCCGTTCCAGGGTCTGGGCTTCTACACGGAGGCGGACGCCAAGTGGTTCTTCGGCCGCCTCACCGAGCGGCGGATCATCCTGGCTCACCTGCGCACCGCTCGGCTGACGTTGCTCTACGCCGAGAGCGGGGTCGGCAAGAGCTCACTGCTCCGTGCGGGCGTCTCGGCGCGCCTTCAGGAACTGGCGTCGCGAGCCGAACCGGGCCGCTCCCCCAGATACATCCCGGTCGTGTTCAGCGCCTGGAAGGACGATCCGGTCCAGGACCTCATCGCGGCGGTCCGCGGACTGGCCGGAGACGTGCTCGCACCAGCCTCGGAGGTAAGCGGGGCGCCCGATGGCGGCGGCGGGCTCGCCGCGGCGATCACCACGGCGGCGTCGGCACTCAACGCGACGCTCGTGATCATGCTCGACCAGTTCGAGGAGCACTTCAGCTACCGCCATTCCGACGCCCAGCCCGACCGGCTCGCCGACGAGCTCGCACGCTGCATCAACGCCCCCGAGGTACCCGCCAACTTCCTCATCGCCGTCCGTGAAGACGCCTACGGGCGTCTCGGGGACCTGTTCAGCGGGAGGATCGGCAACGTCTACGACAACTACCTGCACCTCGAATACATGTCCCGAGCCGCCGCGCGAGACGCAATCGAGGGGCCCGTCGCCCTCTACAACGCCGAGCACGACGCCGACGAGGCCATCGTCATCGAGGACGAGCTGACCGAAGCGGTCCTGGACGAGGTGCGCCGCGGCAATCTCGAGCTCGGCGGCCAGCGCGCCGATCGCGACGGTGGCGGGCGGTGGTCGAGCGCGGTCGGCGACGAGGTCGAGACACCTTTCTTGCAGCTCGTCATGACCCGCATGTGGGAATGCGAACGGGCGCAGAACTCACACGTCCTGCGCCTGACCACGCTCGAGGACGAACTCGGAGGCGCCGAGGCGATCGTTCGCAACCATGTCAGCCGCGCCCTGGCGGGGCTCGACGAATCACAGCTCGAGACCGCGACCGACATCTTCAGGGACCTCGTCACGCCGTCGGGCGCCAAGGTCGCGCACACCGCCGCCGACCTGGCGAAGATGAGCGGTCAACGGACCGACACGGTCACGACGATCCTCGATCGCCTCTACGAGGAGCGCATCCTGCGCGCGGTCGATCCGGCGCCCGGCACCAGTCAGGCACGGTACGAGATCTTCCATGACCGGCTCGCGGCCCCGATCCTCGACTGGCGCGATCGTCAGGAGAACGCGCGGCTTCAGAAGGCTCGCAACGAGGCCGAGGCCGAGGCGGAGATCCAGCGGCGCCAAGCCCGCCGGTTCCGGCGGCGCGCGCGGATCATGCTCGTGCTCGCGGTGAGCCTGCTCGCCGTCCTGGTGGGTCTCGCCATCGCGCTGCGCTATGCCCATAACCAGAGCGCCACCGCAAACCGCGAGAAACAGGCGGCGCTCAGCGAGCGCAGCAAGGCGACGGCCTTCCTGCTGACGACCCGAGCAGCGACCCAACCTCGGCCGGCGATCGCGCTGCTGCTGTACCTCGCCGCGTATCGCGCGCACCCTCAGCCCGATGCCGAGCGCAACGTGCTGGCCTCGCTCAACGCGGTCGACCTATCGCACCCGCTCGGCATCCTGCATGGACACACCGACACGGTTGAGGATGTGGCCTTCGACCCCCACAGCCGGATGCTGGCGTCGGTGAGCGCCGATGGGACAGCACGTCTGTGGCGGATCACGGGCAACGGCGCCGTCCCAGTGGGCCCGCCGCTGCGCGCCCACGAGCCCCTCTACAGCGTTGCCTTCTCCCCTGACGGGCGGACCCTCGCCTCCGGCAGCTTCAACGACATCATCCTGTGGAACGTCGCGCACGGAACCGAGCAGCAGGACATCCGCTATCACGCTGATGGCGTTGCCGGCATCGCCTACGACCCGCATGGCGACACGCTCGCCGCCGCCGGCGCCGACGGCACGATCCTGCTCCTGGACCCCGCGACACACCGTCGGCGTACTCTGGCCGCGGGTCAGGGCGGGCTTATCCGGAGTCTCGCCTTCAGTCCCAACGGCCGCCTCCTCGCGGTTGCCGGAGCCTCCGCGGTCACGATCCTGAACGTCGCCACCGGCCGCCCCGTCACGCCTGCCCTCACCGATCCCAAGTCCACCTTCTTCAGTGGCGTCGCCTTCAGTCCGGACGGGCGCATCGTCGCGGCAGCAAGCGGCCAGAATGGGCGCATCACGCTGTGGGACGCCCGCACTCACCGCCGGCTGGGCCGCGACCTGCGCAGCGAGAGGCCGGTCAACAGCGTCGCCTTCATCCCCGGCAGCGATACGTTGGTCGCCGCCGGGGAGGGCACGACCGTGCTCTGGAACACCGCGACCCACCGCCGGATCGCGACACTCAGCGGCCACGTGGGAGCGATCGACGCGGTCGCGACGAGTCCGGACGGCAGGCTCCTGGCGTCCGCCGGAGCCGACCGGACGATCCTGCTGTGGCGCAGGTCCGTCGGCCCGTCGTTCGGCGCCGTCGTTCTACAACGGCCGTCCGGCTTCTCCACCGTGTCGCTCAGCCGGGAGGGCCAGATCGCCGCCGGGGCGCTCGACGGCGCCGTAGTCGTATCGCGCCTGAACGGAACGTATCCTGAGACGCTGGCTGTTCGGAAGGAGGCGTCCGGGCCGGTGACCGAGGTCGCGTTTGACCCGAGCCGACAGGTCGTGGCCGCCGCCTATGACGACAGCTCGGTCAGGCTGTGGGACGTCGCGTCCGGGCAACTCCTGGCGAGGACGGTGGTCAATGGAGGACCGACGTACGCGATCGCGTTCAACCGCCAAGGCACGGAGCTCGTGTCGGGTTCCGCGAGCGGTGATGTGCGCTTGTGGAACGCAGATGATCTGACGCCCGTGGGGGCGACGATGAACGGCGGGCGCGGAGTGTTCGCGGTCGCATTCAGCCCCGACGGGCACGAGATCGCCACCGGCGGGAACGACCGCATCATCCGGCTCTGGGACGCCCGCACGCAGAAGCCGCTGACGCCATCGGTCATTCCCCAAGACGAGGCGGTGTTCGGTCTGGCCTTCTCTCCGCGCGGTGACCTGCTGGCCTCCGGCAATGCCGACGATGCCATCCACATCTGGCGGCGTGGTGCGAGCGATTACACGGAGACGAATACACTCACGGGACACTCCAACTTCGTCCGGAGCGTGGCGTGGAGCCCGAACGGGGCAACGCTCGCGTCAGGCAGCACGGACACCACCGTGCGTCTGTGGGACGTCGCCGATGGCACCCAGCTGGGGGCTGCATTCGACGACGACACCCGCTCGGTGGAGAGCGTCGCCTTCCGGCCCGACGGGCGTGTGTTCGCCTCGGCGAGCACCGACGGCACGGTACGGCTGTGGCCCGGCATCCCGCCCCCTCGGACGCCAGGTGCGCTTCGTGCCAAGGTCTGCAACCTGCTCGGCGCCGGCCTGAGCCGAACGGAGTGGTCGCAGTACGCAACGGGGGTTCCTTTCCAGCAGACCTGCCCGCGCTCGACGCCCGGGTAGCCCTGGTCAGGGCCAGCGGATCGTTCCGGGCTCCATGCGAAAGCCGAACTCGGCGACGAATGCCCGCGTGATCGTCTGCGCCGGGAGGAGTCCCAAATCGTCCTGAAGCGGCTGGCTGGCCAGTGGATTGACCTCGAGGTCGTAGGCCCCGCGCAGCGAGCGCCACCGCATGGATCCCGGTGTCACGGTCGCGCGTGACTCGACGATCTGCTGGAGCGCCGCGCGCTCACCATGTACCGCGTCGCGGATCTGCTTGAGGAAGACCAGCCGCACGGCCTGCTCGGACAGCAGCCCGGTGATCACGCGCGCCCGGCCCGAGACTCCGGCGAAACCGCGCCGCAGCGGACGCGCCGACCTCAGGACCGGGGCCTCGCCGTCCCATGCCGGATCGAGATCAGAGATGCAGTGCGCGATCAGTGAGGCGAGGTCGCCGCCGTCGCCCGTGTCCGTCGACACCGGCGTCCCCTCCCCGCGCCGGGGGCTTCGAGCACTGATCGTCAGCAGCCGGCGACGGCCGGCCTCCGACCCCACGCCGTACTCGCGAACGCCGTACACGTCGAGTCCCAGCTCACGAGGCGGATCAGGACCCGCGCGCTCCGATCGACCAGTGGCCGGACCGCCACGCGGATCCCCGAGGCGCGGCATCCAACCCTGCGTCTTGGCGAAGCCGTAGACCTCGCGCCCGGAGGCGAAGGCGATCGGATCGTCGACCCAGATGTAGGGCATGAAGATCGCCACGTGCTCGTCGACATAGGTGCCGTCGGCCCATCGCTGGGCGATCACCGGAACCCAGATCGCCGCCTCCGGCTCGTCCGCAGTGCCATGCCCGGCATGGTCGGCGTGAAGCGACCGCAGGCCCGCAATCGTTCCGAAACTGAGGACGATGGGGGCCAGACGGGGCACGCGGTAGCGCAGCGCGCCCCCGGTGGGCCCTTTGAGCACGGCGTCGCACAGCTGCTGCACGCGGGCCCGGTCACACGCGACGAAGAAGCAGTACAGCCGGGCGCGCTCGCACAGCAGGGGCCCGGGAGCGGTCGCGAGAGCTCCATACTCGACATACCGGGGCATCCGCCCGGGACTCGACCGGCGAAGGTCCGCGCGCGCGATCAGTGCCGCCGCCGCGCGCTCCCCTGAGACCACCGCGGCCTCCACGCAGCCACCGTCGATGCCGTTGTGGGTCCAGTCGCCGGCGAGCACGACGTTGTCGAACCCTGAGGCCTCCGGGTCCAGCCGCGATTGCACGCTGCCCGCGGGAGTGGTCACGTAGCGATCGGTCCCGGCGACGTTCGCGCGCAGGTACTGCGCCTTGAGCCGCTCCGGGCCGACGCGGCCGAGGGGGTCGAAGACGAGATCCCAGTCAAAGGCGCCGCCCTGGAAGGCACGCGGCCAGATCGCCGCGGCCTCCCGCTCGAGCTGGCGCATCGCCCCGGCGCGGACCGCGTCCTCGGCCTCCCCGCTCGTCCCCGCCTCGGGCAGCACCGAGCAGAAGTACGCCACGCCCCTGGGCCCGTCGGCTCCGTCGTATGCCTCGACCGCCAGGAGGTGGCTCATGTCGCAATACGTGTCAAAGGGCGCCGCATACGCGGTCGCGGGCGGATCGAGCGGCCCGTCGCCGTCGTGGTCGCGCAGTTCGGCGATCGATCGGGTCAGCCATACCTGGAGGGCCTTGGTGCGGACGGTCCCGGCGCTGCGCAGCATGTGCGCGAACCGCGGATCGGCGTCGGCGAGCTCTCCACAGATGGGCCCGAGCGCGCCGACCGGGATCGCCAGGACGACCTCGTCGAACTCGACGCCCCTGCGCAGCTCTGCAGGCGCAGCGCCGAGGCTGTCCAGCTGGCGCTCGTCGGGCGCCGCCGGCCAGCACCACCACGTGCCGATGCGCTGAATCGGCTCATAGCGCTCGGCACCCCCGCGCACCGAGGCCTCTCGGACGAGGCCGATCCGGTCGACCACCGGACGCCCGGGCATGAGGCGCAGGTCCGTCACGCGACTGAAGAACTCGAAGCGCACGCCGCGCTGTCTGAGCGCCAGATACAGGGGCGAGAACACCACGTCGCCCATGCCCGCGCGCATCCGCCACATGAACGAGCCCTCGTAATTGATCATCATCAGCAGGGATTGCAGCCCCTTGCCGGCGGCGAGGCTCGGAGTGTCCTTGTTCCCGTCGCGGTAGGCGAACGTCAGGTCGTAGAGACCCCGCAGAACCGGGGAGCGCGCGAGCGTCTCCTCGCTCGCGCCGTGGCGGCCGAGCCATTCCCGCAAGTCCTCATCGTCGAGCACGCCCAACCCGCGCGACAAGACGTCGTCACGCACCACGCCGGCGAGTGAGGCGGAGATGAGCTCGAGGATCTCTCGCCAGAGGCGGACACGGTCGGAAACCTCCTGCGCGCCGAGCTGGGCGCGCAACTCGCGCACCTGGCCCGCGAGCCGCTCGAGCATCGGGTCCACCGCCTCGCGAGCGAGCCGATGCCACGGACGGCCGGCGATCCGATCGCCGCCGCGCGTCACCGGCGCCTCGACACCGTCCTCGCCCAGCGTGAACGGGCAGTCCGCGCGGTCGATCTCCGCGGCGATGTCCTGCAGTGTCGCCTCGGCCGCCACCAGCGGGCTGTCGCTCTCTCCGACGCGAGCGCCTCGCCGAGGCGACCCGCCTCCCAGCTCGGACGCCGCACCGTTGGCGAGCAGCCGGATCGTCCGGGAGAGCACCCGGCCGAGGGGCGGTCGTCTGTCTCCGTCCGGGGGCCCTCCGTCTTGACCCCCGCGGCGTGGAAGCCGGATGGTCTGCCGGGCCCATGTGCCGTCGCGCCGCTCGTCATAGAGGCACACCGAGTCACAGCGATCGAACGCTGTCGACCACCAGTCCTCGCCGGCTGCCAGACCCGACTCCTCATAGGCGCCGCGGAGCAGGCGAAAGGCGTGCTGGTAGAAGCCGAACCAGATGTGGAGACCGTGCTCCTCGATCCGCTGACCGAGCGCCCCGGCGCCGGCCCGATGCGGAGCCCGACCGCTGGCGCCCTTTCCGCCCAGCTGCCACCCGAGCTCGTAGACCGTGACATCAAAGCGCTCGCGGAGCGCCGGCGTCGCCGTGAGACCCCAGGCCGCGGTCAGCCCGCCACACCCCCCGCCGAGGATCGCGACCTTCACCCGGTCCGGGGCGGGCGGCGCACCGCCCGTCTTCACTGGGCCGTCTCCGTGAGACGGCTCGTGAGCTGCCCCGCCCACTCCGTCCACACCGGAGCGCCGGCGTGCTCGGCCATCTCGGTTGCGACCGTCAGGTGGCGCCGGGCACGTTCGAGGTCGCCAGTGGTGAGCGAGACTGCGCCAAGGTGCAGCGCCACCGGGCCCCACGGGCCAAAAGCGGGGAACGCGATCTGCCGCTCCCACGGCGCCAGCAGCTCGTAGATCACCGCCGCCGCCGGCGCACTCTGGAGTCTGGTCGCCACCAGCGCGTAGATGCACATCACCGCCAGCCAGGTGACGCCGCGTGGAATGTCGGTGAAGCCCACCGCGACGGCGCGAACGAGCGCCGCCTCAGCCTCGAGCCGGCGGCCGTCCTCTGCTTGCGCGAGCGCGAGTACCCCTCGGAACCCGGGAATGCCGGGGTTGGCCGACACGGTCTCGGCCAGCATCGGCACCAGTTCGCCGAGCCGGCCCAGCGCGAAGGCGATCGAGATCCTGTGGGCGACGAAGCACGCAAGCGCGTCGGGCTCGCTGTGGCGGCCGAGCTCGAGCGCCTCGGCGGCGAGCCGATCGGCGGCCTCGAGCTCTCCGGCCACGATCGCCGTGTTGGCCTCGTCGGCGCGCGCGAGCCACACCGCAGTCGGCTGACGGAATCGCTCCGCGATCTCGCGCTCGCGCGCCAGCCAGACGTGGGCCTCCGCGAGCTCGCCGGCCTCGAGGCAGACGTACGCCCGCCAGTGGTAGGCGAAGAACCGCACCATTGGGTTCGATAGCCGCTCTGCGGCCTGCACCGCCTCGAGCGTGTTGGCGATCCGCTCGTCGTGCGTGTGCGCGGTCAAGAGGGTGACGAACCGCATGTTCAGCACCATCGCGAGCGCCCCGGGCTCACCCAGCCGTCGCGCGATGGCAAGGGCCTGGTTGCTGAGATCGGTCCGCTCCTCCCAGTCCTCGGAGTACATGAGCTCGGCCGCGTGGATCGCGAGCAGCTCCGCTCGCGCCGGGCTGTCGCGGTCACCGACGACCCGCTGAGCGGCACGCAACGTGGCGATGCGGGCATCATCGACCACTCCTGTCTGGCCCTGCATGCCGCGCGTGTTGGCCAGCGCGGCCCGCACCAGGCCGTCGTCGTCGCCGATGTCCTGGGCGAGCTGGGCGGCCTCGAGCAGCGTTTCGCGGAAGCGCAGATCGCCCGCTTGGCGCTCAGCATCGCCGCGCCGGAGGAGGAGCTCCATCAGCTCCGACGTCGCGGCGCCGGGCTGGCGGCGCAGGAGCTCGAGCGCGACCTCGTACCAGCGCCGTGCCTCGTCGGGCGCCAACTTAGCCAGCGCGTCATCCCCGGCCATGACCGCATAACGACGCGCCTTGGGCGCCACCGCATCCCCGGCCGCCGCCCAATGGCGCGCGAGCTCCGCGCTCGACCAGCGGCCCTGATCTGACCGCGCCTCCATCGCCTCGGCGACTCGACGATGCATCTCGATCCGCCGCGCCGAGCCGAGCTCGCGATAGAGGTAGCGCTGCATCAGCACATGCACGAAGCGGAACCGGCCGGGCCGGGCGGGCACCTCTAGGAGCACGGCGCGCTGCACCGCGAGGTCGAGCGCGTCGGCGGCCGTGCCCGCGTCCGGCAGGTCCGCCAGCTCGGTCACGAGATCGAGGTCGAACTCCTCACCCAGGATGGCGGCCACGCGCAGGCAGCGCCGGACGTCCTCCCCCATCCGTCGCACGCGGGCCGCCAGAGTCTCGGTGATGCTCAGCGGAAGATGAGCCCCGACATCAGCGTCGCCGGTTAGGTGCCATCGGCCGTCGGCGGCCGACAGCGCCCCCGTCTCGAGCAGACTGCGCGTCAGCTCGGTGATGAAGAACGGGTTCCCGTCGGTGCTGGCCTCGAGTGCTCGGACCAACTGCTCGTCGGCCGTGTCCACCGCGTCGTCGCCGATGGCCCGCACGAGCTCGACAACCTCCTCGGACGCCAATCCGGTCAGATCGAGGCGCGC
>Ga0070717_10004413_pt1 | contig 10155 bp, 11 predicted proteins | sample LARL113metaG_FD_71366 | JGI IMG/M metagenome (GOLD analysis project Ga0070717, IMG submission 71366) | Corn, switchgrass and miscanthus rhizosphere microbial communities from Kellogg Biological Station, Michigan, USA - LAR L11-3 metaG | ecosystem: Host-associated > Plants > Roots > Rhizosphere ... | reverse complement strand
CTCAAGCGGATGCCGAGAATCGCCGAGGTGGCAAATATGGCGGCCTTGATGGCGTCGGATTACGCAGGCGCCATGACCGGCGCGATCGCCAATGTGACCTGTGGGGATGCAGTGGATTAGGTTAAGTAGGACTCCTGTCGCCCCCGATGCTCTCCGCCAGCAGGTCGAGCGGCTGCTGGCCCGCTTGACGCCGCGCGAGCGGACGGTGCTGCGGCTCCTCTACGGGCTGGATGAGGCCGACGGACGCACCCTCAGCCGCCGCGAGATTGCCGCGCACCTGGGCGTCGCGCTCGGGGCCGTGAAAGGCGACCTCTGGCGTGCCTTCCACAAGTTGCGCGCCGCCTCGCTGGATGCTGCCCAGCTGGCTGAGCATCGCCAGCAGGAGGCCGAACGGCAAGCCCAGCGCCTGGCGCAGCGCGCGGCACGCAGCGCAGGAAGCCAACCTTGAGCAGGCCTACACCCGCCTGGAGGCGCGGGGCTTGCCCATCACCATGCTGACGTTAGCATGGGAAGCGCACGTGAGCAGCACGACAGCCAACGCCTACCTGTGCCGGCGTTGGGGAACGGTGGCCGAGCGCCTGCAACGGGCCTATGCCGAACTCATGCAAGCGGGAGCCGCTATCACGGTCGAGCGGCTGGCGAAGGCGGCCAGGGTCGGGGAACGGACCGCGAGCGACTTCCTGCATGAGCAGCGTGGCACCACCCGGCAGACACGCACGCGGCGCAAGGTGGTGTGAGAGACGGTGTGAACCGCAAGACTCACCCATGCAGTGAGTGTCGTCGTGAGGGAGGGGAAGACGACCGATTCTTCCCCTCTCGCAAAGAATAGGCACAAGAGACAGAGCTAAGGAAGCATCAGGAGGACGAGCTATGAAGCAACGCCAGCGCCATCGCAGGGGACCCTACGACCCGCAGCGGATCACCAAAGCCGTGACCCACATCCGGCTGGAAGCCGCCAATGGGCGCAAACTGACCGCCCTCGACGAGCTGGCCCAGGTGTACCTCTCGCTCTGCCAGCAGTACATCACCCTCTTCTGCACCCAGGAGCGCCCCAACAAGCTGCACGCCCCGCTGTTTGCCACCCCCCTCTCCGAGCGCTGGCAACGCGTCGCCATCCAGCAGGCGGCAGGCATCGCCCAGTCCTGGCGTACCAACCGCGCCCAGGCGTATCAGGACTATGCAGATGATCTGCTGGACTACCACGAACAAGAGACGGAGGGCACCCTGGATGCCGAGGCCAAAGAACCAGTATGGAAAGAATGGCACATCCCGACGCTGCGGCAGACCTGCATCCAGGCGAATGTCAACGTGGTCGAACTCGAACCCGCGCAGGACTCGACCTTCGACTACTGGCTCACGATCAGCACCCTCGCCTTTCGCAAACAGTTGCTGGTCCCGGTCAAGCTGGCCGACTATCACCGCGAGGCGCTCAAGGACAAGACCATCAACAGCAGCATGACCCTCAACAAGCGCGAAGATGGTTGGTGGCTGACCCTCAGCTACGACCAGGTGGTCCAGGTCCAGACTCCGCCCTCAGCCCCGGTAGTCGGGGTGGACGTGGGCATCGCCAACTTCCTGACCGCCAGCGACGGCAAGCACTACGGCACCTTTCACGGTAAGCTGCGGGAGCGGCACAAGCGCGACCGCGAGAAGCGGCGGCGCAAGGCCAAGCTGCGCAAATGTTTGGAGAAAAAGGGCGTCAAGAAACTGCCCTCCACCAGCAGCAGGAGCGGGCAGCGCCTGGCCCGCCACGTGCGCCAATCGATCAACCGGGCGGTCAACCAGTGCTTCGCCGAGCACCCTGCCGCGCAGCTCGCCTATGAACACCTCTCGGTGGCGACCATGAAGTACAAGGCGCGCGCCATGAACGCCTGCCTCTACGCCTCCAACCTGGCGCATATCCCCAGGCAGATCGCCTGGAACGCCGCCAAGCGGGGCGTGGCTGCTATCAAAGTCAAGAGCGCGTACTCATCTCAAGAGTGCAGCGTGTGCCACTACGTGGACCGCGCCAACCGGCCCACCCAGCAAACGTTTTGCTGCCGGGTCTGCGGTTTTCAGGCCCATGCTGATCTCAACGCGGCCACCAACATCCAGCACCGCCTGGGAGACGAGGGACTACGCGCCTGCAAGGACCGCAAAGCGATCAAAGCCCTGCTGATGCGCAGGCATCAGGAGTGGAAGCAACAACACGGTTGGCCGTAGTCCAACCGCCCGCCCAGTCGGCTGTTTCGTAAACGGGCGTAGGTCAAGGCGAGAAATGTGGAAGAGATGTCCATGTTTTTAGCAACTATTAGCAACGCCTATCCAGGCGATGGCGAAACCACCTGTGGTTGCGCCGATAATAAAAGTCAACTGCATCACCTACCCAAATTTACACCTTGTTTGACCCTACTCCTCTGATTCGTATCCTGCAACGTCTCCTCGCCACCGCGAGGCGCAAGAAGATTGGGTGTGCCAGTTCCTCACCATCGAAACTGACTCCTGAACTGGATAGGATGTGATATGCCCTCATGGCAGAACGCCAGCATGTGTGTGGCTGAGGAGGTTTCATACAGAAAAGCTTGCGGAACTGAACTCCGTCTGTTCCGTCAGATTCCTTTCAGCCTGCTTCCCAGCAAGTCTCAAGCGTTGATAACGGATTCGACATCTCGATCACCTCCTTTCCTCTTATGTGCCTGAGCCCAGATGGCAGCAGGCTTTGCCTCTCGATCGCGGAGTCGACCTCTTCGGTTCTGCCTTTTCACTCGCTCTTTCACTCTCGAGAACCTGGCAGACAAGTTCGGGAGCGCTCTCGCGCTCCAACACAACATCCCTCGTCCAAGAGACACTCTCTTACCAGCTCGACATTCGCTCCCCTTTTCTCCTTGATCAATCGCTTCTCACAGTGCCTTTTTTGATCGGATGTACCAAGTAGCCAGTACAACACTGTACAACCGGGTGATACGCTCTCAGGCATAGCACAGCGAGCTTACGGCAACGGTTCGCAAGCCTATTGGATGGCGCTCTACATTGCAAATCAATATACTATTGGTGACAATCCCAACGTCATCCGTCCAGGTGAGGAGCTCTTTATTTATCGGATCATGGAGAATCCGTCTGCTGGCTCGCTCTACGTCGTGAAGCCTGGCGACACGCTCTTCGCTATTGCAGAGCGCGCCGGTGGCGGGAATTATGTGCAGCAATGGGTAGACGCCATCTACAGTACGAACAAGCAGGCGATCGGAAACAATCCTAATCTCATCCATCCTGAACAGGTCTTCCTGATTTCCGCACCAGCCATTGGAGGGGGCGGTGGAGGCCACATATAATCCAATCAGACCAGGAGAACGTACGAATAGGATCGGGGCCAGATCGATTTCAACAGGGAGTGCTTGACCCATCGGATATCGTCTGCTGCAGGTCGGTGATAGACGACTTTCCTTGCATCGTAAGCAGAAACTCGGTATAGTCCGCACGTATGCTGGCAGTCTCAGGATGCTCCGGGCCCAGCGTTTGCTTCCCTATGTTTAATGCGCGCTCGAAGAGTGGTTCAGCTTGTTCGTACTTACCCTGAACTGCGTAGAGTTGGGCCAGACTATGCAGGCTGCGCACCACACGAAGGTGTTCAAGACCCAGCACACGCTCAAAGAGAGGCAGGGCACGCTGATAGAGGGATTCTGCTTGCTCAAACCGCCCCTGAGATTGGTAGAGCTGTGCCAGGTTGTGAAGAGCTATAGCTGTATCAGGGTGCTCAGGACCTAGTGCTTGCTCATAGATAGTGAATGCCCGTTGCTGTAGCGGTTCGGCCTGGGCATACTTCCCCTGGTAGCGATAGAGGGTCGCAAGGTTATCCAGGCTTTGGGCTACATCGGGATGCTCAGGACCCAGCATGTGCTCCCGAATATTCAGAGCCCGTTGGAAGAGTGGTTCGGTCTGCTCGTACTTGCCCTGGTAAAAGTAGGCCATCGCCAGATTATTGAGGCCCTCTGCCACATCCGGGTCAGAGGGTTCCAGCATCTGCTCACGGATGGCAAGCGCACGTTGGAGGAGTGGTTCGGCCTGCTCATTCTTTCCCTGAAAAACGTAGAGCATCCCCAAGCCGTTGACTGTGGCGGCGGTCTCGGGATGACGAGTGCCCAACGCTTGCTCGCGGATGACCAGGGCTCGTTGGAAGAGTGGTTCGGCCTGGGCATACTCGCTCTGCTGGCTGTAGAGCCATGCCAGGTTGTTGAGCGTGCTGGCCGTCTCGGGATGTTCAGGGCCGAGCGCCTGCTCACGGATGGTCAGAGCTCGTATTAGGAGTGGCTCGGCTTGCTCATAGCTGGCCTGATAATAGCACAACCATGCCAGGTCATTGAGCACGCTGGCCACCTCGGGACTCTCAGAACCCAATACCTGCTCGAAGATGCTCAGAGCACGGCGTAGGAACAATTCGGCTTGCCCATAAATTCCACGTTCCCGTTGGTAGACCCCTGCTTGATGGAGCAGATGCGCTGCCTCAGGGAAGCTCAAGCGGTGCTCGTCGATCAGTTCGGCACAGGCTTGTACCTGTGACAGATAGCGTTCACAACGCATCCAGGCATCAAAACTGGCCTCGGGAAAGGCGGCGTTGACCATGCGCACAGTTCGCTCTGCCCATTGCTGCTTCGCCGCTTGATCCAGATTCTCCTTGAGCACCACCTGTACCAACCGGTGCAGGTTCAGCACCTTCGTCTCGGGATCGCGCTTAATCAGCGAATAGCGCCGCAACACTTGAATGGCTTCATTGAGCAGGAACGTATCGGCCGCTACTGGTTCCAGCGTTGGACCAAGTTCCGATGCCCCTTCGGTGAGCATGGCTTCTGAGATGGCATCCGGGTGTAAGAAAGCGCACACGCGCAGCAACTCTGCGGCAGCGAGGTTGGCCTGCTCGACCTGTTCAAAAGAAAGCGCCCAGGTGTTGGCCACTGTGAGGGGATAATCAGTGGAAAGTTTGCTTTGCCGCTTCAGCAGCGCCAACCGGTGCCTCTGGAAGAGTGACAGGTACTCTGCCATTGTACACTCTATCTCTTCGATATAAGCCGCAGCCTGCTCCAGGGCAAGCGGTAAGCCATCCAATTCCTCGATCAACGCCTGTGCTGAGGTGCGTATGGCTTGTGAGGCGGTCTCGAGTGACTCTTCGGGACTCAGCAGTTTTGCCCGTCGCAGCAAGAACTCAATGCCTTCGGATATCTCTAGCTTTTCCACTGGGATGCTTGTGGCGATTCTGCCTGTGGCCTGTGAGCGCGTCGTCAACAGCAAGTGCCCTTTATACTCACCTGGCAAGAAGTCGGACAGGAGCGTCACATCATCCGCATTGTCAAGGATGAGCAGCCAGCCCTCGTTCTGTTCCAGCCAGCGCTTAACCCCTGCCACAATGAGCAACTGGTCCTGTGCGTCTTGTCCTGGTAAGTTGAGCAGTCGCGCAAGTGCCACGAAGTCGGTCACCAGTGTGTCTCGACTGGCAGCGCCCACCCACAAGACCGCACGGTACTCGTCGCGATAGCGGTAGGCATATTCGACAGCTGTCTGCGTTTTGCCGATGCCACCAAGGCCGCTGAGAGCCTGCGACTGAGCGAGGGCGGCATTCCTGGATTCGTGAAGCTGTTTGTGCAGGTGCTCCAGCAGAACTGTGCGTCCGGTAAAAAAGGGATTACGACGGAAGGGCACATTCCAGGAAGGCATGTCGAGGGTTTCGAGCGGCGGGAAGTCGGCAGGAAGATCAGCGCCACTGAGTTGAAAGAGGTGACTGGGCTGCCGCAGGTCCTTGAGGCGATATTCCCCCAGGTCACGTAGGTACGCGTCCTCCGGTAGAGCATGCTCCACCAGGAGGTGAGTTGTCTTCGAGAGCAGTACCTGCCCGCCATGCCCGGCGCTCATGATGCGGGCAGTGTGATGGACATCCAGTCCAATGTAGCCTTCCGTGGAGAGCTCTGGCTCGCCCGTATGCAGCCCCATGCGTGTCAGCACAGCCACATTCTCAGGCCAGCGATGGATGACCAGGGCACGTTGAATAGCCAGGGCCGCCTCAGCCGCATCGACGGCACGAGCAAAGGCCACAAAGAAGGAATCACCCTGTGTGTCGACTTCGCGGCCATTCCACTTCAGAAACGCGGTGCGAACGACCCGCCGGTAATCGGCCAGCAAATCGGCGTACCGCTCACCCAACTCTTGCAGCAAACGTGTAGACCCTACCATGTCCATGAAGAGCAGCGTGACGGTTCCCGTCGGCAAATCATTGGGTTTGGCTTGTGCTGCCTTCTTCACCATGTTCGCTCCTATCTGATTTGCAAACGCTCCCCAGTGTATCAGGCTTCTTGCTCAAGAGCAGTATATCATAAGTGCCAACGTGATAATCGTGTGATAATATCGTGCTATTTTTTCCGCCTCCCTCCTCAGATATGCTCTCTGGCCAATTGCGTTATTCCTCAACTGACAAGCATTTTTTCCTGTGCGAGGAGGATTCGAAGTTTCAGATAGAGTTTTCCGTGAGGGGCGAGAAAGTGGATCAACACTGGTGAGAGCGAGGCCGATGCCCCTCGTCCGCCTTTTTCACTCCCCGATAACCTTACAGACAAGTTCAGGAGTGCTCTTGCGCTCCAACACCACATCCCTCATCCAAGAGGGACCCTCTCTTCCCAGCTCGGTAACCAGTTCTCTTTGATCCATCGCTTCTCACAGTGCCTCTTTTGATCGGTTGTACCAAGTAGCCACCATAAGCCAACGAGGAGGGCAAGGATGGATGAGCTTGCCTTCTGCAAGACCTGCGTTCACGAGGCGCAACCAGATCGACCTTATCGTGACAGACGGGCATGATGGACTGCTCGCCGCTGTCTCAGAACGGTTTTCCTCCACACCGAGTCCTCGCTGTCCGGTGTACAACGACGCAATGTATCGAATGCGATCCCCAGGAGAGCACGCGCTGAGGTCCAGGCCGAACTCGCTGGAATTTGGCAACGACGAGAACAAACAGGAGATAATGGTTCAATTAGAGGCGAGCACTCGCCAAATATAGCATGCGCTATCGGGGAAGCGGTACGCAGCCTGGCTGAGGACGTAGAGCATCGATTGAACTTTCATGCGTTTGCCCAGGGCATGCACTGGTACATTCAGACGACCAATGCCTACGAGAGTCAGTAGATCCTCGTGCGCCAGCGCACCGATCAGATCGACGTCTTCACCACGGAGACCGGTTGCCTGACCATAGTCGGGCGACGATTCAGGATATCCGCTTGCATAAAATCTCGGTGTGAAGCACCTGAATTGATCACTGCTTGTAGCAGGCAACCACCTCTTCAGAGGGGGCCAGGAGCAGGTGATTTTTTGCAGGTTTTCTGCTCTCATCTTTATTCAGGATGATGATGTGGATGAGAGCGGCCCGCCGCATGGCAGATACATCCGTCTATTGCGCCCCAAGAGTGAAACTTGCTAATTCGCAAGCCGAAGCGGATGCCTTTCGCCTCACGTCTTCAAGTCAACCCGACAAGGATGATCTAGATCACAGTGCTGCTGTGACCTCACCGCTATCTTGTTCTCCCTTCGATAGTGTACAGTTCCTTGTGGATGGTGGATGAATGAAAGAGAATTGGGGAAGACGTCTTGTCGTGCAGTATCGTGTAGGTTCGCATTTTAGAGTTATCAAGAGTGGAGTAGTGTTCCAGGAGATTTACCGTCTGTGGCGCAACATCCTGGAGCGACACCTGCGCAAGACGAATCAACTCCGTTGGTGGTGCTCTCCACAAGAGCAGGTGTAAAGGAGAAGGGTCATGGCGCTTTTGCTTATAGGGATCACCGTTGTTGTGAGTCTGCTGTTCCTTGCTTTTCTTGCTCTGGCCATTATACGGAAAGAGAGTAACGCACGTGACGATGTCCGGTTGCCCATGCAAGATGGAGCACGCGTCCTGACCACCATTACCGATGTTCAAATAGGGCAAGATTGGAAGGTGGGAGAGCAATGGGAGCGTAGTGTATGGGATGGAAGTCTCGTCAAACAAAAAACCTGGCAAACTTTTTATGACGTGACCGCCGTGTGGGTCGATGCGAAGACGAAGCAAAGCTACTGCTTTCGCAGTAAGGTCTGGTCTGACGATGTTGCAAAGAAACCCACAACGGGACAGACGGTTGTCTTCATCGCCGACATTCGTTATCCTCATCATTCTGCTATGGATGTGCAGTCCTTCTCCTAAGCGAGCCTTACCTATTCAGAACAACCTTGAGGAAGGCTCGCTTTCACGACCCGTAGAATAGCCAGGCTCCGTTTCCATACTTTCTTACTCTACATCATTAGGCAACTTTCGGGACGGCATCTTGAACTAGAAATACAAGCATTTTAATCTTACGGGTTACTTCACTCTCACACGTACCAGGCTAGGAACGAGGGCTACAATAGCCAGAGTTGCGATGATACAGGCCAGCCCACCGCTGACCACCGAGAATTCAGGTGAGAATATGCCAGCGACCAGGCCCGATTCGAATTGACCGAGCATTGGGCCACCGATCACAAACATAGCGCTGACTGCACTGATGCGACCGCGAAACTCGTCCGGGGTTGTTAACTGAATTATCAGCCCACGCAGGATCATACTGACCATATCTGCGGCGCCTGCTCCAGCGAGGAAGAGCACTCCCAACCATAACGGGGTTGGAGAGAGGCCAAAAGCCATGATGCATAAACCCCAGACAATGATCGCAATCACAACTCCCAAACCCTGGCGAGTTATGCGCCCTATCAATCCAGTGAAAGGTGCGAGGGCCACGGCACCGATGGAGGTGGCAGCTATTAAGATGCCAAGCCCCTGTGGGCCGATGTGCATGATCTGGCTGGCATAGACAGGCAGAAGCGCCCTCGGCGATCCAAAGAAGGTCGCAAAGAAGTCCAGTGAGAGTACAGCAAGGATCACAGGGTGCGCTCGCAAGAACTTGATGCCATCTACAAGGGCGCCAATGCCTGCCTGCGCTCGCTTCTCGATTGGCACACGTGGTACTACCATCAACAGCAGCGATCCGATCACGACGAAGTAGGAGATGACATCGAACCAGTAGGTGTTGGCAACGCCGATCCAGGCGATGGCGAAGCCGCCGACCGTGGGCCCGATGATGAATGTAAGTTGCATCATGGCCATGTTCAGAGAGAGCGCATCGATCATCTCTTCACGGCGCACCAGGCTTGGAACGATTGCCTGGCGAGTTGGAAACTCGAACGCGGATACGCTGGCGGCTATCAGCACGACAACAATAATAATGGCGATATTGATGACATGAAAAATTGTACACAGTGCCAGCACAGCCGACGTCGAAGCCAGTACTATTTCGATGATGAGCAGCAATTTGCGCCGGTCAAAGACGTCGGCAAATACCCCACCTACCAGTGAGAAGATCAAACGCGGGATGGCCTGAACAAGCCCTATCAAGCCTAATGCGATGGCTGAATGAGTGAGCAGGTACACCTGCCAGGAAACGGCTACCACTTGCATCTGTGTGCCCGCCGACGAGATCAACTGGCCCCAGAAGAGCAAGGCGTAGTTGCGATTGCGCAGCACGCGCCAGGGTCCCAGCGATCGTTTGACGGGGATACCTACGACTGTGGAGGTGGTAGATACTGATTGGGCAGGTTCTTTGGAAACTCCTTCTTTCTGCGGTTCGATTTTCATGCTTTAATAAATAGCTCGCATCTATGAAATAACACGGCAATATATTAGAGAGTATATCATTAAGAATCAGGGGATGGCTAGCAGGGCGACCGCAAGGGCCCTCCCCACCACTCTCCACCACCCTCGCCCCTACTATACCAAACGCAGGGCGACCGCAAGGGTCCCCACCGCCACACTCCACCACCCTCGCCCCTACTATACTACGACTATGCTTCTACAGTTGAGGGAAGTACAATCACTTCCTGTCCCGGTTTGAGCAATGTCTTTAGTCCATCGATGCCTATAATCAGTTCATTGTTGACAAATATTTTGATATGATCTCTTACATGGCCGTGCTCGTTGCAGAGGCGCTCCCAGACTAAGGGATACTGGAACGCCAACACCGCCAAAAGTTGCTCGATGGTATCTGCCTTCAACGGTAGCTGACTTTTACCCCCACTGTAGGCGCTTAATGTCGAAGGCAGGCGTAGCATTACTGTCGCTTTTTGATCATCGTCCATATATTTGC
>Ga0070717_10004412_pt1 | contig 10155 bp, 6 predicted proteins | sample LARL113metaG_FD_71366 | JGI IMG/M metagenome (GOLD analysis project Ga0070717, IMG submission 71366) | Corn, switchgrass and miscanthus rhizosphere microbial communities from Kellogg Biological Station, Michigan, USA - LAR L11-3 metaG | ecosystem: Host-associated > Plants > Roots > Rhizosphere ... | reverse complement strand
GCCTCGTCCTCCTCGGGTGGCGCGAACACCCGAGCCGCCGGTTCGGCCGAACCACTCAACCAACGCTTGCGGCAGTCCGGGTGCGTTGTCACTGACGCCAATCATCCCGCACCGCCTCTACGCCAACCTCGCCGCTGGCCGCCTCGCTCACCTCACGGGAATCGCTCCGCTCGCCGACGCGTCGACCCATGACGCGCACCTCCTCCCAGCCCTCAGGCTCTGAGGAGAGCGGCGCCCTCCACGGCCACGCCGCTGCTGGTCCGGGCACCTCGCCGCGCGGACCAAACGCCCGAGAGAGCGCCGGCGCCCTCGTCCCCTGATCCAGTCCCACCGGGCCGCCGATTAGGATTGCGCCAGATGAGGATCAGCGCCCGATTCTTCGTGATCGCAGTCGCCCTGGTGCTCGCCTCGGCGTCGGCCGCCGCGGCGCGAACCATCGTCGCCTCGGTGACCCAGACGAACGGCGATCTCTCACAGGCGCTCACCGCCCTTCCTCAGCTGCCCTTCAGAGGCGGCTCGCCGCCGCACGGGCTCCCTGTCATCACGATTAACGACGCTCAGCGTTTTCAAACGATGCAGGGGTTCGGGGGGGCGATGACCGATACCTCGGCCTGGCTGATCTGGGACGAGCTCACGCCTCATCAGCGAAGTTCGCTCATGCAACAGCTATTCGGCCTTGGCCCGAGCGGAATCGGCATCTCGTACGTGAGGGTGCCGATCGGGGCGTCCGACTTCACGCGGGGACGGACGCCGTACTCCTATGACGACCTTCCGAGCGGGCAATCTGACCCGACACTGGCCCACTTTTCAGTCGCTCACGACACGGCCTACGTCCTGCCGGCCTTGCGGGCGATGCGCTCGGTCAACCCGCTCGTGACGACGCTGGCGAGCGAATGGACTCCTCCGGCGTGGATGAAGACCAACGACTCGTTTGGGAACCCGGGAGCGCCGGCGGCGGACCTCCTGACGGCCGACTACCCGGTGTTGGCTCAGTACTTCGTGCGCTTCCTGAGCGCCTACGCGGCCGCCGGAGTCCCGATCCAGGCGATCACGCCCCAGAACGAACCCAACCAGCATTCGACCTACCCGGGGATGAACTTCACCGAGAGCCAAGAGGCCCAGTTCATCGGCTCAGACCTCATACCCGCTCTGAACGCAGCGGACCTCCACCCGGCCATTCTCGGCTATGACTTCGAGTGGAGCTGCGCCCTGAACACCAATGCCGGGCGCTGCGACCGGCGATATCCGGCCGAACTGGCCGCCGACCCGCTGGCAGGGCCCGGACTGGCCGGGATCGCCTGGCATTGCTACGCCGGCGACGTCGACGCGATGAGCTCGATGCATGCCCTGGCGCCGCGGCTGGCCGAGGTGGAGAGCGAATGCGCCTCGGGACACAACAACCCGGGCCCGCCCGCCCAACTGGAGATCGCCGCGGCCCGTAACTGGGCCAGTGCCGTTCTGCTCTGGAACATCGCGCTGGACTCCCGCGGGGGTCCCGTCGAGCCGCCGAACTACGGTTGCCGCGCCTGCATCGGACTGGCCACGGTCGACGAGAAAACCCACCAATACCGGCTGACCCGCGATTACTACCAGCTTGGCCAGGCGAGCCGCTACGTGCGGCCGGGCGCGGTGCGGATCGGGTCAAATACGTTCGTCACCGACCGCTACACCAATTTGGGACTCCGGGGCCCCTACACAACTCCGGGCCTTGATGACGTCGCCTTTCTCAACACCAACGGCACCCGGGTGCTGCTCGCCTACAACTCAGGCCGGTCTCCGGCCGTCTTCGCGGTCCGCTGGCGCGGGAGCTATTTCACCTACGCCCTGGCCCCGAGAGCCACGGCGACGTTCCGCTGGTCGCCACCGCGGTCCTAATCAGTCGCGCCTCGGCGCGGTGGCAATCGAAGGTCGGCCGCAGGGCGACCTGAACCGGGCGGCCGCGTCTCGCGGTACATTTGCTCCGGTGGGCGGGCGAGTTGAGTCGAACCGGTCAATGCCGGTGAAGTTGGCGCGGGCGCTGGCGCCGGCGCTCGTGCTGGCGCTGGCGTTGCTCGGAGGTTCCGGGCGGGCTGCGGCAGCGCAACCCGGGCCGGGCGGCACGGGGGCGGTCAATCAGCTTGTGGCGGGAGTGATGAAGGGGCTGCCGCCGGCCCCAAGCGCGGCACCTCGGCCCGGGTCGAGCGCGCCGGCGGGCCCGGCGCAGCCCGGGTGGCACGCCAAGCGCCCGCTGCTGTCGACCCCGTGGACGGCCCAGGTATCGCCGACCAGGGTGAACTGGGGCTACCCCAGACCGCAGATGACCCGGGCGGCCTGGGAGAACCTCAACGGCGGGTGGCAGTTCGCCCCAGGTTCGGCGGGGGCGCGAGCGCCGGTCGGCGTCGCGCTGCCGCGGCGGATACTGGTGCCATTCGCGATGGAATCGGCGCTGTCGGGGATCGGCGCTCATTACGAGCACTCGTGGTACCGCCGAACGTTCACGATCCCGTCGTCATGGTCGGGGCGGCGGGTGCTCCTCAACTTCGGCGCGGTGGACTGGCAGGCGACAGTGTGGGTGAACGGCCGGCGGATCGGGACCCACCGCGGCGGCTATGACCCGTTCAGCATGGACATCACCGCGGCCCTGCGCCGCTCCGGCGTCCAAGAGGTGATCGTCGGTGTGGATGCGCCCGTTGACCGGGGCGGCGAGCCCATTGGCAAGCAGCGGCTACGGCCCCACGGCATCTGGTACACCGCCAACTCGGGGATCTGGCAGACGGTGTGGCTGGAGCCCGTACCGGTGGCCCACATCGACAGCGTCCGCGCCACCCCTGACCTCCAGAACGACACCCTGAGCGTCACCGTCCGCACGACCGGTGGGGCGGGCGACACGATCGAGGCGATCGCGTATCAGGGCACACAGCAGGTTGGTAGCGCCCAAGGCTCCTCGACCGCGACCCTCACGCTGCCGGTGCCCAACGCCCAGCTGTGGTCTCCCACGAACCCGTACTTGTACGGCCTGACCGTGCGGCTGATACACGGCGGGCGACCAGTCGATGGCGTGGGCAGCTATTTCGGGATGCGCTCGATCTCGGTCGTCTCGGTCGGCGGGGTGGCCAGGGTCGAGCTCAACGGCCAGCCCACCTTCATGCTCGGCACGCTTGACCAGGGCTACTGGCCCGATGGCGGCTACACCGCCCCGACTCCTCAGGCGCTCCAGTACGACCTGCTCATCGAGAAGGCGCTTGGATTCAACGCGGTCCGCAAACACATGAAGGTCGAACCGCAACAGTGGTACTACGACACCGACCGCCTCGGCCTGCTCGTTTGGCAGGACATGCCAGCCATGGTCGTCGCCAAACCGACCGCCGCAGCGCAACAGGAGTTCGTGCGCGAGTTGCATGCGATGGTCAACACCAACATCGACCATCCCTCCATCGTGCAGTGGGAGCCGTTCAACGAGGGATGGGGTGAGTTCGATCCCGCCCAGGTCACGCAGGACCTGCGCAGCTGGGATCCCACCCGCCTGGTCGACACCACCAGCGGCTACAACCACTGCACGTGCGCCCTACCAAATACGGGCGACATCCAGGACACGCACGCTTACCCCGCCGCCGCAGTCCAGGCCGCTAACGCGACACAGGCCACCGAGGACGGCGAGTTCGGCGGGCTCGCGCTTTCAGTCTCGGGGCACGTGTGGCCGGGAAGGACCTTCGGCTATGAGCGAGAGCCGAACTCACAAGTTCTCACCAGCCGCTACGTCGACCTGCTCACCCAAGTCGACCGCGGGCTATCGCAGACTGGACTGAGCGGGGCGATCTACACGGCGGCCTCGGACGTCGACGACGAAGTCGACGGGCTTTTCAGCTTTGATCGACGCGAACTCAAGGTCACACCGGCATCGGTGCAAGCGATCAACGCGCGGGTGATCGCCGACGGCTCGCAGGCGCCGGCGCCCTGAATCTGCCCCGACCTGGCTGGTCGCTGCTGGCGACACAAAGGCCTCAGTCAACCCCGGCACATTTGAGCGTCGCCGACGGATACGTGTTGTAGCGCGCGTGATAAATAGCGGCAAAACGGCCGGCATGCGGGAAGCCCCATTTTGCGCTGATGCCGGCCACGGTGGCCTGGTCGCTGCTGGCGTTGACGAGATCCTGGTGAGCTCGCTCGAGGCGCGTGCGCTGGATGATCTGATGCGGCGTGGCGCCCAGCGCTCGTTTGAAACCCTGCTGGAGCGCGCGAACACTCACGCCCGCCGAAGAGGCCACTTGTGCGACGGTGAGCGGCTCGTGGGCGTGCTGCTCGATGTATGCATCGGCGCGTCGGACCGTGATCGGGCCGATCCTCGGCGCGTGCGCGTCGAGCTGTGCGCGGAGGTCGTGGTCGGCGCTGAGGAGGAGGCCCGAGAGGATGGCGTGCACGAGGGGACCGGTCATCATCGGCTGGCGGAACAGCGACTCGGGATCGAACAGGCCGGTGGCGAGGGTGAACACCAACCCCTTCCATTCGGCTGCGGCGCGGCGGGAGAGGTCGAGCGCGAGCTCGAACGCGATCGGCCCGATGACGGGCCGGTGGAGCAGGTCCTGCAACTCGCCTTCGAGCGCGTGTCGTTCGATCTTGATGACGAGCATCTGGCCCGGGGTGCGCCAGCCCTCGAAGCCGCTCGGCCTGTCGGGTCGAAAGATCATGCCCCTCGTGGACGTCGCAACCATCTGATCCGATCCGCAGTAGGCGCGCAGCTGCCCAGCGCTCACGACGTTGACCTGGTAGGCCTCTCCATGTGGCTCGGCGTCGATCCGAATGTCGGTGTCGAACGCGAGCCAGCCGAGCGTGATCGGGCCGAGCGTGATCGCGCCGAGCGACGCGCCGTCGAGGCCCATCGCCAGCGCACGCTGGCCGCCGAGGATGGTGAGGAGGTGTTCGTGGTAGACACTCGAGGCGACGGCGCTCGCCGCCACGGTTTCGCGACTCCGCGGGCTCAGCTCGTGTCGCGCGCCCGGCCAATCGTCCGTCGGACGTTCAGCGCCAGCCATACTGTTGTCCCGATGTTAGGCGTCGATCGGCGGCTATCCAGATTGCGAAGCCGGCGATCCGAATGACGCACTCTTTCACCTGCGGGGACTTGCTGCAAGGTGATGCAACCGGTTTGCTTCGCCGAGCCGGCGAAGGTTCCATGCGGGCCGGCACGCGGGCAGAGTCGAGAGGAGGAGTCGCACCATGCTTAGGTCCAGGCGCGCGCACATAGGCGCGGGCACGGTAGTGGTGGCCATGATGGCGGCAGCACTCGGTGGATGCGGGTCGTCGTCGTCGTCGTCGAGCGCGTCGGCGGCCGGCGGGTCGTCGTCGAGCTCGTCGGCGGCCGCGGCGTCGACCACTTCGAGCGCAGCGGCGGCGAGCGGGTCAGGGACGCGGATGGCGATCTTCTATTACAACCCGAGCCCTTATGGGATCGCGTCGCTGAAGGGCGCGCAGGCGGAGGCCGCGAAGCTGGGCATCAAGCTCGACGCCTTCGACGCCAACAACAACCCGCAGACACAGTCGACACAGATCCAGGACGCGATCACCACCGGCAAGTACAAGGCGTTCTGGGTGTGGGGTCTCAATGACGTCGCCCTGACACCGATCATCAACAAGGCACGCGCGGCCGGCATCAAGGTCGCGTCTGCTGACTACACATGGGGCCCGCTGTCGGCGCAGGAGAAGCTGACAGCCGACCCGCAACTCGTCACGACCGTCGGCCAGGCCCTCGGCGCGGAGGCAACGAACCTGATCGTCGCGATGAACGCGGCCTGCAAGAAGCAGGTGGGAAGCGGCCACTGCAACATCGCCTTCCTGCCGGGCCTCGCCAACTACCCGACGGATACCGTCCGTGAGAACGCGATGACCGCGTACTACAAGGGCAAGCCGAATTACACGTTCACGATCATGCCGCCCGGGATGTATGACCAGGCGGCCTCGCAGAAGGTCGCCCAGACGTACTTCACCGCGAACAAGAACGTCAACGTGTTCGCAACGTTCGGCGACCAGATGGCGGCGGGGACGGTGACCGCCCTGAAGCTGGCCGGTGGCTATACCCCCGGCAAGAACATCGCGATCATCGGTTACGGTGGCGCAAAGGAGGCTGTCGCCCAGGTCAAGGCCGGGACCTGGTATGCCACCCTCGGCCTGTATCCGGTCGCCGAGTCGCTGCTCGGAATCAAGTACCTCAACGACGCGGTGCAGGGGAAGCCGGTGCCGAATCTGGTCAACATCATCAACGCGGCGACCCATCCCCCGATCATCGACCAGGCGTTCCTGGCCGCGCACCCCAACTACGTGCCCGACTGGACGCTCGAGGGCGGGATCGGTTAGTCAGGTCAGCCAACTCAAAGATCGAGGACGAGCCGGATGACAGCTCGAGTGCGAGTCGGATGAGCGCAACGGCAGTTGCGCCGGTCCGGCTCGTCTCGATCGGCAAGCGGTACTCCGGCACCAAGGCGCTCGATGATGTCAGCGTCGAGGTTGCCGGAGGTACCGTGCACGCGCTCGTCGGCGCGAACGGCGCCGGGAAGTCGACGCTGGGGAAGATCGTCGGCGGCGTGATCCGTCCTGACGACGGACAGCTGTTCATCAACGATCGCCCGGTCCGCTACGCGAGCCCGCGTGAGGCGCGCATCGACGGAATCGCGACGATCGCGCAGGAGCTGTCGCCGGTGCCGCAGATGAGCGTGATCGAAAACGTCTTCCTCGGCATCGAGCCGCGCCGCTCCGGGCTGGTGCAGCGACGCCAGATGCGCACGCAGTACGACAAGCTGATTGCACAGTGGGGCTTCGAGCTCGACGGGCACACCAAGGTCGGCGCGTTGCGCACCGCCGACAAGCAGAAGGTCGAGATTCTGCGCGCGGTCGCGTCCGAGGCGCGGGTGATCGTGATGGACGAGCCGACCTCGTCGCTGACCAGCGTCGAGATCGAGACACTGCACCGGATGATCCGCGCCCTGCGTGCGAGCGGCAGGACAATCGTCTACGTGAGCCACTTCCTCGACGAGGTGCTCGACCTCGCCGACACCGTGACGGTGCTGCGCAGCGGGCGCCTTGTCCGGACCGGGCCGGCGGCGAAGGAAACCGAGGGAAGCCTCGTCGCCGGGATGTTCGGTGTCGCCGCGGAGGCGGAGCACTTCGAGAAACCGCAGGGCTCGACCGCACCGGTGCTCCTGGAGGTCTCCGGCCTGAGCCGCAAGGGCGTGCTCACCGACATCTCGCTGCAGATCCGGGCCGGTGAAATCGTCGGCCTCGCCGGCCTCGTCGGCAGCGGCCGCAGTGAGCTCGCCCGGGCGATCGCCGGCGCCGATCCGATCGATCGCGGCACGATCGCCGTCGACGGCACGGCACGCCACATTCGCTCGCCCGCGGATGCGATGGCGGCCGGCATCGCGTTCCTGCCGGAGAGCCGCAAGGACGATGGTCTGTTCATGGAGCTGTCCATCGCGTCGAACACGACATTCGCGGATGTGCGCTCAGTCGCCTCGCGCTTCGGAGTACTCCGCCGCGGGCTCGAGCGAGTGAAGACGCGCTCACTCCTGAACTCACTGTCGGTCGACCCGCCCAACCCGTCGATGAGGGTGGCGAGCCTGTCGGGCGGCAACCAGCAGAAGGTCCTCTTCGCCCGCTGGCTGTTCCGCAACCCGCGCGTGCTGATCCTCGACGAGCCGACGCGCGGCGTCGACGTCGCGGCGCGCGCGGCGATCCACCGCCTGATCAACGACCTGGCCGCCGAGGGCACCGCCGTGCTGCTGATCTCGTCGGAGATCGAGGAGGTGCTCGGGCTCGCGCATCGCGTGCTCGTGATGCGCCTCGGCTCGATCACGCGCGAGTACGGCGCCGACCCCCCGTTGGAGGCCGTGATGGAGGCCGCGTTCGGCCTTGGAGGGAGCACCACCCGATGAGCGCCACCCAGCCGCCCGATCCCGTAGTCCCTGACCCCGTCGGGGCAGGAGACCGCGTCAGCGCTGACACGATCGCGGCTCCGCGCGTCCGTCGTCAGCGCCGGATCAAGGCCGAGCACGTGCGCGACTACGGCATCGTCGTGTTCGCCATCGCGCTGTTCGTCTACTTCACGATCGCCTCGTCCGTCTTCCTCACCAAGAGCAACCTCCTCAACCTCGTCTCTCAGAACGCGACCATCGGGGTCGCCGCCTGCGCCGTGACCCTGACGATCATCGCCGGCAACTTCGACCTCTCGCTCGGGTCGATCTTCGTCCTGGCAGAGGTGCTCGCCGCGTACGTCGCCGTCCACTGGGGAGTGGCGTGGGCATTCCCCATCGCGCTCCTCTCCGGCGCGGCGATGGGCGCCATCAACGGGTTGCTGGTGACGAAGCTGCGCATCAACGCATTCCTGGCCACGCTCGCGTCGGCGCTGACCTTCGGCGGCATCGCGGTCGGAGTGACACACGGGGGACTGCTGATCACACCCGCCAGCAGCGCGTTCACGTTCATCGGCCAGCACAGCGTCGGCGGCGTCCAGTACGCCGTGATCATCTTCGCCGTCGTCGCCATCATCCTCCAGCTCGTGTTGGCCTACACCGTGTTCGGCCGCCACCTCTATGGCGTCGGCGGCAACCGGGACGCAGCGCGGCTGTCGGGAATCAAGGTGCACCGGACCGTGATCATCACGTTCGTGATCACCGGCGCCGCCTGCGGCCTTGCCGGCCTGATCGACGCTTCCACGACCGGGTCGGGCTCGAGCGACATGAGCGGCCTGGGCGGTCAGCTGGCGCTGCTCGCGATCGCCGGCGTGGCGCTGGGCGGCACCAGCATCTTCGGTGGCGTCGGCTCGGTCTGGCGCACGGTCCTCGGCGTGCTGATCCTCGGCATGATCACGAACGGCTTTGACCTGCTCGCGGTCCCGGACTACTGGCAGGACGTCGTCCGCGGCGTCCTGATCATCGGCGCGGTCGCCATCAGCTCGGTCGTCGACCGCCGCTGAGCCGCAGCCCGTCGGGGTCCTGGCTGCGAACGACTACGCGGTCGCCTTCGCCCCCCACAGCTGCTGACTGGCCAGCCGGGCGCCCTGGGCGAGCGCCGCGAGCTTGGCCCACTGGATCTCGGGGTGGACCCGGTGGATAAACGCCCCCTGGGCAAAGCCGCAGTCGGTCCCGGCGAGAACGTTCTCCTTGCCGACGACGTTGGCGAGCCGGACCAAGCGCTGCGCGACCAGATCCGGATGCTCCACGACGTTGGTGTGATGGGTCACGACGCCCGGGATGAGCTTCTTGCCCTCCGGGAGGGCCACGTCCTCCCACACCCGCCACTCGTGCTCGTGGCGGGCGTTGGCCTGCTCCATGGCGTAGTAACCGGCGTTGACCTGCAGGATGAGCCCGACGGTGTCGCGCAGCGGCGGGTCGTAGGCGTGGGGGCCGTGCCAGCTCCCCCAGCACACGTGGTAGCGGACACGCTCGGGCGGGAGACCCTCAAGCGCGTGGTTGAGCGCATCGACGCGCAACTGCGCCCAGCGGCGATAGTCCTCGTCAGTCTGTCCGAGGGAGAGCATCGAGTCCCATTCGTGCATCAGCACGGCGTCGTCGACCTGAAGGAGGAACCCGGCATCAACGATCGCGCGGTATTCCTCACGGAGGGCGTCCGCCAGGCCGTAGACGAACTCCTCCTCGCTGGCGTAATGCTCGTTGCGGAGCCAGTACGCGCTCGCCGGGGCCACGACCGGCATGAATGCCTCCACGTCGTCATGTCCCTCAAGCGCTGCGCGTAGGTTGGCAATGTCCCGGTCCAGCGCGGCGCGGTGATACGTGATCGGCCCGGTGCACACCCATTCGATCGCCTGGTTCGCCGTCGGCTCATCCTCGCGCTCGCTCGAGTCCGCGGCACGGTTGCTCTCTCGCACGGCGGCCTCGTCCAGCGCGTCGAGTGCGGCGTAGGCGCCGGGGAACTGCTGGCGATCGCGGCTGGGCGGCATCATGCTGGCCCCCTCCAGGGTCATCACACGTGCCTCCAGGCCGCTCACCCGTTCGTAGAGATAGGTGATCCAACTCGCCTTGCCCATCTCGCCGTCATCAACGATGTTTATGCCCACGTCGATCTGGCGGTTGACGACGTCGTGCACCGCGCCGCGCAGCGTCTCGGCGTAAGCGTCCTCGTCATAGCTCTCGCCGCGCTCGCCCGCGGCCAGGAACGACAGCAGCTCCG
>Ga0070717_10004411_pt1 | contig 10158 bp, 9 predicted proteins | sample LARL113metaG_FD_71366 | JGI IMG/M metagenome (GOLD analysis project Ga0070717, IMG submission 71366) | Corn, switchgrass and miscanthus rhizosphere microbial communities from Kellogg Biological Station, Michigan, USA - LAR L11-3 metaG | ecosystem: Host-associated > Plants > Roots > Rhizosphere ... | reverse complement strand
GGATCGATCAGGTGGCCGCCTTTGATCAGCAGGCTCTCGTTTTCGCGTCTTTGGCTCTTAGCAGTCAGCATTCACTCGGCCCACGTCATTTCTCAAATCCGTGTTGATCCGTGAACATCCGTGGCTCATTTTGCCTTTCCTAACGCCCGCGCCAGGATTGCCATTCGTGTGGGCACGCCGTTGTGGACCTCGTCGACGATCACGGACTGCGAACCGTCGGCTACCTCTGCGGTTAATTCCAGGCCGCGGATGATGGGGCCGGGATGCATCACGATGGCCTCGCGCTTGGCCAGTTTCAGCCGCGCCGTGGTCATCTGGTAGCGGGCAATGTAGTCCTGCAATCGAATTTTCTGGCCCGCCAGTCGCTCTTTTTGTACTCGAAGCAGCATGATCACGTCGGTGCCGCGCAGCGCGTCTTCGAGGTGGCGGGTCACGCGCAGGCCCGGTGCGAGCGTGGCGGCCACATCCGGAACGAACTCAGGCGGACCACAGAGGGTGAGCTTCACTCCAAACTTGGTAAGAAGGTAACAGGCGCTGCGGGCAACTCGGCTGTGCAAGATGTCGCCGACGATGGTGGCCTGCAGGCCCTGGAACGACTTTTTGTGTTTCAGGATGGTGAAGGCGTCCAGCAGCGCCTGCGAAGGGTGCTCGTGCATGCCGTCCCCGGCATTGATGATTGGAATGTCGAGATGCTGCGCCATTAGGTGCGGGGCGCCTGCCGACGGATGGCGCATGACGATGCAATCGGCGCCTACCGCGCGCAGGGTGTAGCCGGTATCGAGAACGGATTCGCCTTTCTCGATGCTCGATCCGGAGGATTGCACGAGCGTGGTGATTGCGCCCAGCGCTTTTGCTGCAAACTCAAACGAAGAGCGGGTCCGGGTGGATGCTTCGTAAAACAGCAGCACGATCCGCTTGCCGCGCAGCAGCGGACGGGCCTTCTGCGGATTCATGCGGCGGGCCAGCTTGAGCAGACCCAGTATTTCGTTCGCCTCGAGGTGTTCGATCCCGAGCAGCGAACCGCGTGCGGGAGTATTCATCGGAAAAAGTGCAAACGGTGCATCATACGCGGCAGGAGAAGCCGCCGCAAGGTGCTGGAGACGCGCTAGACGCGCTGGAGACGACTGGCCCGCGTTGATGATCGCTCTTGCAGCTGCCTCGGGGCTGAATGCGAGGGTCCCGGCGCTACAAGAGGCCGGCACTACGGAATGCCGCGCAACATTCTGACACGACAGCATCAGGATCTGTCGCGGCGGCCTAGGATGACGCCGCCCAGGGCGCCGCCGAGACTTCCGAGGACGATCGCGGCGAGGAAGGCGAAAATCAGCCCCGTCACCATCAAGACCTCAAGCCCCCCTTCCGTCTTCAGGCGCTCGAAGATGGCCAAGACCTGCGGGTCGTTGGTTTGCGAGGCAGCTTGCTGAATTCTCACCATGAGTTCGTTTCGAAGTTCTGGGCCTTTGTGCAGAAAGATCACGACCAGCGCCTCGATGACGGACGACATTGCGAACCAGAGCAATCCTCCTAGCGCACCAAGCCCGGCTCCGGCCGTGGCTTTGATCATGATTTCCCGCCTCCGCTGCCGATAAAAAACGACGGCGAGGAATCCCACGCTGAACATGGCCACAAAGGGGTTCAGGCCCAAAGTCATCAGCAACGACGCGACCAAAGCCGCCAGCGCACACGGCTTGAACGCGTCGGACCATTGCATGGGAAGAGCAAGAACGGGGACCGTCTGCGACGCCGGGAGAGCTACAGAGTCTCGCGACGCCGTGGCAGTCGCGAAAGCGAGCGGGGGCGCGGCGGGCTCAGCGATCACTACTCGTATCTGCGGGGCCGAGCAGTGCGGGCAGAAAGGTACTCCTTCTTCCACGGTCTGTCCGCACTTGTAGCAAGGCTGTTCCATCAGGGATTGAGAGGCGCGCGCTCTTTGAAAGTACCGCAGGGCACGCGTTGGGGGCAAGGACGGAGCAGCCACCCATTGATCAACGGCTGCGAAACCAATTACATCTAAATTTCCCCACGCTTGCCGCGAGTATGCACGTAGACGAGTGCGAAGGTAGATCCCTTTCCCCCCTCCCGAGGCTCCACCGCAACGATGTGCTGGTTGTCCTCAGTGCCGACTTTCAGTTCGGTGACGGGCCCCGAGTTTTCGTCGCATTTCAATTCTTTGCTGTCTTTGGAATCTTTATCATCTTCTTGTTCTTGCACTTCGACATCGCCACCGTGCGTTTTGGTATGGCACTCGAGAACCTTGCCATACTTCTTCAGCTTGTCGCGATAGAAGTCGAGGATCTTGGTGGGAGCGTCGTCGGAATCGTACTTGGCTACCACCAGCTTCATTCCAAAAGCCTCGGTCAGGATACTCAGGTTCGCCTGGCCCCTATTGTCATCGTCAGTTTTGAGGCGCGCGCCCGGGTAGAGCGGCAGGCCGGTCTTGCGAGCATCCGCATCACTGCCGATATGCAGATCGCCAGCCGAGCTGCGAACGTCGAGATTCTTGTTCTGATTGCCGGAATCCTGGCCCACGACGGGCAGCGCCACGGCAACAGCCAGCGCGAGTGTCAGATGACGAAACATAGTTGTTCTCCTAAGAAACATCAGCGGAGAGCTCAGATTTCCGCGTCCTTGCCGTGGGTGTGTACAAACACCAGCGCGAAGCTCGACCCCTTGCCCTCAGGCTCTATGGCCACAATGTGCTGGTACTCTTTGGTGCCGACTTTCAATTCGATCTTGTTGCCGCTTGATCCTTCGCAGGCGAGTTCATGAGAATCGTGATCCCAGCGCTTCGGGTCCGCATTTAGATCAATACGGCTGCTATGGCACTCGAGCACATGCCCGTACTTTTTGAGCTGGTCCGTGTAATAGGCAACCAGTTTGGCAGGCGAATCGTCGGACTCATATTGCAGAGCGACGACCTTCACTCTATAACCGAAGCTCGAAATGTCCACGTTGGCACTTTTGTCTGCGCCGTCGGACCCTTGTTGTTTCAGCCGCGCCCCAGGATAGACCGCAAGGCCGACGTCCCCTACGTTGGCGTCTTTGCTGACGTGAATGCCGCCGACCGGCGTCTGGATATCGACCTGCTTGTCCTCCCCGTTCTGCTGCTTTTTCACATTGACACTGCATGCGGAGAGCAGGAGCGCAATAAGGACCGCAACAACCAACGATCTAATGACTTGAGATTGAGTTCTGCGCATGTGGTGACCCTCCTTTGGCGAGGTGCGCCGGGCGTTCGAGACCGGCGCCGCGCTGCGCGACATTCGGAATGGTAACGGGTAGATGACCGCGAATCGGAATCTCCCCGAATAGCGCTTTGATTGCGCCTACTTCCGAGACGCTCGCATTGGAAAACGTACACATATAATTTTCGACCTTGCGGAAATCGCCGGCCAGGTACGGATTCCCCATGGCGACGACCGCCGTCTTTTCGGCGGCATGATCGAGTATCTGCTGCAACAGCGTTCCGGTCGCATCTGTCATCGCGATCGTGTTACCGACTTTGCCCGCGGTTGGAATTACATAGACGACTGCCATCACGGTTTGGGCCTCGTCGACTGCCTTCAGAACCTCGTCGCTCATTCCTGCGGCGATGCGAGGATCCACATAAATCACGCGGGCGTCCGGAATGCGGGCGCGGAACTCCCGTCCGAAAGCGCGGCCGGAATCCGTGCGCACGTCGTCGGAAAAAAGGACGGCGACCACCTGGTTGTGGGTCTCCTCTTGAGTCATATACGGAAGACCGGTCGCGGCGGTTCCCTTAGATTTCAGCGGAAGAACTTTGCCATTGTCGCGGACGAGGGTGATGGCGGCCTCCGCCACCTGCTGGCCGAAGGCTATGTTTTCGGGCTTGCCCACAGCGGTTGCGATGGCGTTGAGATTGACGGTGCGGGACTTGTTGAGGCCCAGAGCGCTTTTCATTTTCAGGATTTTGAGGACGGATCGGTTGAGGCGCTGCTCAGAAATCTCGCCGGAGCGAATGGCCCTGAGCATGGCCTCATAGGAGGCGCCAAGGTCCGGCGGAATGATCAGCAGGTCGTTGCCGGCCTTGAAGGCCTCGACGGCCTCGCGACCAATGTTGCTGGCGAAAAGATGCGTCAGGCCCGCCATGTCGAGGGCATCGGTCACGATGACGCCCTTGAATGCGAGTTGCTTTTCGAGCAGGTCGGAAACGATGGGCGCCGAGATGGTGGCGACATGATTCGGATCGGAATCGAGCGCGGGGACGGTTACATGCGCCACCATCACGGAGTCGACGCCCGCGGCAATGGCCTGGCGAAAGGGCGGAAGCTCGATCGAATCCAGATGGGCGCGGTCACCGTTCACGCTGGCGACGCCCAGATGGGAGTCGGTTGCAGTATCGCCGTGACCCGGGAAATGTTTCACCGTGGTCAGCATTCCGGCCTCGTGCGCTCCCTTGATGTAGGCCGTAACCAGATCGCCGACTTGTTTGGGGTCTTCTCCGAAAGAACGCGTGTTGATGATGGGATTGGCGGGATTCGAGTTCACGTCGGCGTCAGGAAAGAAATTCCAGTGAATGCCGATGGCACGGGCTTCCTGCGCCGTGATGCGGCCGAAGGTCTCTGCGTCTTGGATATTGCCATCGGCGCCGAAGGCCATGGCATGGGGAAAATTGGTGGTGCCCAGCAGGCGGGTGGAAAGTCCGCGCTCAAAGTCGGCCGCGAACAGCAGCGGCAGCTTGGATTTTTGTTGCAACCGGTTCAGCAATTCCGCGACTTCGTAGGGCTCGGTACGCAGGAGAAACGGACCATCGACGTGAACTGATACCGTGAATGAACCGACGTGATATTTCTGCATGGCGTCGAGCCACTGCAGGTACTCGGGACTCTCCACATTGAGGAAGCTGGCGCGGCACCAGATCATGAAGACTTGCCCGATCTTTTCTTCCACGGTCAGTTTGTGCAGGGTCTTCTCGGCCCACTTGTCGTCGTGCGCTGCAGTAACGGGAGCGGAGTGCGGGTGCTTTTCTTTGCTGAAAGCGGGCAGGGCGAGTGTCAGAATAAGGAATATGGCAGACAAGATTCGGGGCATGCAAGAACGATAGCAGAAGATCGGGCTTCTGGAGCTCGGCTTTCGCCTTCCGGATTTACTCAGGTCGAAACCCACCGGTGTGAATGTCTCGCAAAGAAGTCTCTACTCTAGCAAACGCTTCACTTTGAATTTTGGCATTGTCACCGAAGTTCTTCAGCCAATGCACCTCTGGCTCGCGGCGGAACCATGTCATTTGGCGCTTGGCGTAGTTGCGGTGGGCTTGCTGCGCGGCCTGGATCGCTTGTTCGCGGCTAAGTTCGCCGCGCAGAAGTTGCGCGGCCTGCTTGTAGCCGAGGGAAGCCAGCGGCCGAACGGTTGCGCCATATTTCTGGAGAAGACTCTGAGTCTCTTCGATCAATCCGGTCTCGAACATGTGGCGTGCGCGCTGGTTAATGCGCTCGTAGAGGACAGCGCGGTCGGGATCGAGACCCAACCGCAAAATGCGGAAGCCGCGGAGTGGGTCTCGCCCCTGCTGCCAGAGGTCGGACATCTTCTGTCGTGATGCCAGGCATACCTCGATTGCGCGGATCAACTTGGGGACATCATTGGCATGAACTCTTTCAGCGGCTGCACGATCGAGGTGCTGGAGAATTCTGTGAAGATGATCTGGACCCCGGCTTGCGGCGCTTTCGCGCAGACGCTCGCGCAATTCTTCCGAACGCTGCGGGCCGGGGAAGAGTCCTTCGAGCAAAGCGCGCAAGTAGAGGCCGGTGCCACCGACCAGGATCGGCAAATGACGGCGCTGGGTGATTTCCTGGATCACTTGCCGCGCACGGCGAGCATATTCACCGGCAGTCATGTGCTCCGTTGGACCGACGGAATCGAAAAGGTGGTGGGGCGCGCGGGCGCGTTCGGCGGCGCTGGGCTTGGCCGTGCCGACGTCGAATTCGCGCACCATGGCAACCGAGTCGCAATTGACGATCTCGCCGTTGAACTTCTGCGCGAGCGCCAGCGACAATGCCGTTTTTCCACTGGCCGTTGGGCCGATCACCACCAATAGCGGTTCGGGCGGGGCGGTTTCGCTGGGTGCGGAAACCACGTTCAGCGCAGGCTCCAGTGGATCTCGAGCCAGTAGCGAACCAGCGTTAAGACAAGCAGTACAAGCGCGATCAGCAACAGGCCGGTAGTTTCTGATGCATAGACCGCATGGCGGTGGTGCTTGTGCGAGGCATCAGTCTGTGGCTCGGCAGATGGCAGGCGAATCTCTGGTGGTGGCACGCGGATATTGTAGCGCTGGCGTTGGGTCTTCGGTGTTGGGTGTTCGGCGTTGGGTTTGAAGTCTAAGGTCCGAGGTCCGGGGTCAACACCCAACCCCAGATCTTCCTGCTAAACTACGGCGTCGCCCATGGCTGTGCCGCAAAACAATAGCCGAGTCGCGCGGTTTGGAGTCTTTGAGCTCGACCTCAGCGCGGGCGAACTGCGCAAGAGCGGCGTGAAGCTTCGCCTGCAGGGGCAACCATTCCAAGTGCTCGCTTTGTTGCTGGAGCGCGCGGGTGAGGTGGTCACCCGCGAAGAACTGCAGCAGAAACTGTGGCCGTCCGACACGTTCGTTGACTTCGACCACAGCCTGAATACCGCCATCAACAAGGTACGCGAGGTGCTCGGGGACTCCGCTTCCAGTCCGCGCTATGTAGAAACTCTGGCACGCCGAGGATACCGGTTCATCGCTCCAGTTCAAGCTCCAGCGCAAATTGGCGCACCGAGTGACACCTCAACAGCGCACAGTGGCGCAGGGGCGGAGCTTCATTCGACGACTTCGACGGTGTCATCGGACTTTCCTCTACCCGCAGTCGCTCTTCATCCCGACCTCGAAGTCCCCATCCCACGTCGAGTTCTCACGCGCGGATTGTTCGCGCTGATTCAGTTCATGTATCTGATCTTCTATCTCACTGCACTCTTTCGTCTGCATGATGTCCAAGCCGTGGCCGATTCGTTTCTTCCTCTATGGGGCGCGACAGCACTTGCCGGGACCGTGATGGTGACTGCCGGCGTAGGAATTCCACTTCGCTGCTACTTGATCTCGGCGGTGGGCTTTGACTACCAGCGCCTAGGCGAGAAATTCAGCAGAATATTTCCGTTCGTGCTGGCCCTGGACCAGTTGTGGGCGCTGGCTCCATTCCTCTTGATCCAAGAAATCGGCCTGGGCGCGGCATTCGCGGCGAGCGCGGCACTCCTGTATCTGCCGTTTTCCGAGCGAACTCTGATTCGCATGGCCTATATCGCTCCAGGCACACGTTAGGCCGACTATTTTGCACGGAACTAACCTCACCGATTGTCCGTAACCACGTCTAAGAGGCGGGGGAAGAGCCTGTCCCGAGCTTTCAGAAGAGTGTGTCCCGTCGGAGGATTTTCATGAAACTTGCGAAGCGCCTGTCGCTTGCCGTTCTCGTTGTCAGCGTCATTTCCGTTCTGCCGGCCCACGCCGACGAATGGTCGAAGACTTACAGCCTTACCGGGAAGCCCGACCTGCGGATTGAAACATCCGACGCCAATATCCGCGTCACGACCTGGGACCAACCCAGGATTGAAGCCAAGGTCATATCAACGCGCTACAAGATCGGCGAAGGCGGGATCCGCGTGGAAGAGCGTCAGAATGGCGACTCGGTCGAAATCGGCGTGCACTATCCGCACCACGGCATTGCCATCGAATGGGGCGAGCGTCGAGTGGACATCATTATCCAGATGCCTCGCGAAGGCCGAGTCAACCTGCGGACTGGCGATGGCAAGATCGACGTCGCTGGCTTGAAAGGCGACATGGACCTGCACAGCGGCGACGGCTCCGAGAACCTGGAAGCGATCGACGGTAGACTGCACGCGTCGACGGGCGACGGACACATCTCGGCGTATGGACGGTTTGATGAACTCGATCTCAAGACGGGCGATGGACACGTGGAGGTGCGCGCTGCGGGCGGATCTTCACTGGCGGCGGGCTGGCGACTCGAGACTGGAGACGGCAACGTCTCGCTCGAAGTCCCGGACGGATTGACAGCCGACGTCAACCTGCACACCAGCGACGGCCACATCGACCTCGACATGCCTATTACCACTGAGGGCAAGATTGGCCACAACGAAATTCATGGCAAGCTCAATGGCGGTGGCGGCCAGCTGACGATCCGCACGAGGGATGGATCGATACATTTGCGGAAAGGCTAGAAGTCGGCTTTCGGGCTAGAATTCAGATCTCAGGGCGTGACATGCTGAGTGCCGCGCGGGCTTATACTCTTGGGTCTTAAGTATTTCAATTCATACCAGAAGAGGGATTTCTCAATGGCAATTCTGCGCATGAGTCTGGTTGTGCTCGCGATCGCTTGCTTTTCTTCGTTAGCCACAGCACAGCAGGCCAGCGAGAAGTCTGAGCCGGCGCTGGATGTCATGTCCATGGACCGGAGCGTCGATCCCTGCGTTGACTTTTTCACCTACTCGTGCGGTGGATGGATCAAGCGAAATCCGATTCCTCCTGACCAATCGTCGTGGGACACATACTCCAAAATGCAGGACGAGAACCTCGCGCGCCTGCGTGGGATTCTAGAGGCTGCGGCGGCGCCCGAGCCCGATCCCAAGCGCAATGCGGTCGACCAGAAGATTGGCGACTACTATGCGTCTTGCACCGACGAGAAGGCGATCGACGCCGAAGGAGCCGAGCCGCTCAAGCCCTCTCTCGAGCGAATAGAGAAAATCAACTCTAAGGCTGAGCTCGCCGACGCGGCCGCGGCCATGATTGATGACAATGTTCTCTTCCGCTTTGATTCGATCCAGGATTTCCGTGACGCCAACCAAGTCATTGCGAACGCTGATCAGGGAGGTCTTGGCCTTCCTGACCGCGACTATTACACCAAGGACGACGCGAAGTCGGTCGAATTGCGCAAGCAGTACTTGTCGCACGTACAAAGAATGTTTGAGCTTCTAGGCGACAAGCCGGAAACCGCGGCGAAAGATGCGCAAACCGTGATGGGCATCGAAACCGTTCTGGCCAAGGGTTCCATGACGCGAGTCGAACGCCGCGATCCGAAAGCCTTAGATCACAAGCTGACCAGCGCGGAGTTGGAGAAAATTTCTCCCGACTTCCAATGGCCGGTCTACTTCGCGAAGGTCGGGATGCCGTCTCTGGCGTCACTGAACGTAACGGCGCCGAACTTCTTCAAGGCGCTGAATGAGGAACTCGAAAAGGAAAGTCTGGCTGATTGGAAAATCTACCTGCGCTGGCATCTGGTGCACGCTGACGCGCCGCATCTGGCTGCTCCGTTTTTGAATGAGAACTTTGCTTTTTACGGAAAGACTTTGCGGGGACAGCAGGAACTCAAACCCCGCTGGAAACGATGCACCGAAGCAGTAGACGACTATCTGGGCGAAGCTCTCGGCCAAGCGTACGTTCAGAAATACTTCCCTCCCCAAGCCAAGCAGCAGGCCTTGAAGATGGTGAAGGAAATTCAGACCGCGATGGGGCAGGACATTAACGGTTTGACGTGGATGTCTCCCGCGACCAAGCAACAGGCTCTGGCGAAGCTGCATGGCATGGCAAATAAGATTGGATATCCCGACAAGTGGCGCGACTACAGCAAGCTTGAGATCGTGCGAGGAGATGAACTGGGCAATGTAGAACGCGCCCGGAAATTCGAATTCGACCGGCAGTTGGCCAAGATCGGCAAGCCTGTGGACCGTGGCGAATGGGGCATGACTCCGCCCACCGTGAATGCCTACTACGATCCGCAGATGAACGACATCAACTTTCCCGCAGGCGTGCTTCAGCCTCCGGCGTTCGATCCCCAGTCTGATGCTGCACCCAACTATGGCGACACCGGCGGCACCATCGGACACGAGCTAACGCATGGCTTCGACGATGAAGGTCGCCAGTTCGACGCCCAGGGCAATTTGCGAGATTGGTGGACTGCGGACGACGGCAAAGAATTTGTGAAGCGCGCGAGTTGCATTTCGGACCAGTACTCGAACTACATCATCATCGACGACATCAAGATCAACGGAAAGTTGACGCTGGGAGAAGATGTGGCCGACCTTGGCGGGCTGATTCTGGCCTACATGGCGTGGAAGGACGACACGAAAGACCAAACCCTGGACCCGCTCGATGGGCTTACGCCTGACCAGCGGCTC
>Ga0070717_10004410_pt1 | contig 10160 bp, 12 predicted proteins | sample LARL113metaG_FD_71366 | JGI IMG/M metagenome (GOLD analysis project Ga0070717, IMG submission 71366) | Corn, switchgrass and miscanthus rhizosphere microbial communities from Kellogg Biological Station, Michigan, USA - LAR L11-3 metaG | ecosystem: Host-associated > Plants > Roots > Rhizosphere ... | reverse complement strand
CTCTCCTGGTTCGATCAGCACCATCAGCGCGTTCCCACCCCTGAAGAGGTCGCCCAGATGGTACAGCAGTTGGAGCTCCGCTAAAGGAAGCAGGCGTAACCTGAAGAAGTCGCCATTGTGCCATTGTCTGGGCAAGAGGATGCGGGGCTCGAGGTTGCCCGGATTGCAGTCGTGAGACACGATGAGGGGAGAGCATGCCTCGATCACGAAGGCCTGGAGGGCCGATCGGTCGTTGCCCACACTGTGGCGGCGACCTTATGAGTATTGTTGTCTTGTATGGAGGCAGGCGCGAACACTGCCCTACGTGTGGATTCGCTCAAATGATCACGCCTGCGCCTCCAGACCTCCCTTCGCAGGAGGGTGGAACGAAGCCAGCAGGGCTACAGGATACCGTCCACCTTTTATTGTATGCTCAGGCCGTGTTGCAAACGGTATGCCAGGCGCGTGGATGCAGTCGGTGCAGGGAGCGCCTCACTCTTTTGCAGGCCCAGATCGACGACCTGGAGCAGACACGTGTGGACTATGCCCGCCACCCCGAGCAGTGCGATGATGCACGTCTCGACGCGTTTTTCGACGAGTTGACAGCGCGCTTGCAGGGCCTGGGGCAACTCTGTCGCGCCTGTCGTCGTCGGATGGAGGGGACTACGTGGGAGCTTTTTGTGGGCTTGTTGCTGGCGTCAAGAGAGGACGGAGAATTGTAGGTGCTCCTTGTGTCGGTCGTCAGGCCAAATCAATATGCGTAAACCACTCCTGGGTGAAGCGAGTTCCCAAACGTTTTTGCACGCGCTGAATAGTGCTTTGATCGGGTGCCTGGATATTCATCCAAATGGTGAGGCCAGGGCCGACATCGGATGCCAGGTACTCTAGTGCATGGGTAAAAGCCCAGCAGGTTTCTTCAGAGACGGCAAGCAGATTTTCGGCCTCGCTCAGCAGCAGGTACACCCGGCTATCTGGACCAATTTCCCCATTGGTGCCAATTTTTGCTTTCTGGCCGAGCATGCACAGAAACAGTGTCCCGAGCACGAAGAGCCGGTCACGAGTGTCCTGGATATTCCTTGCCAGGCTGAGATCAACGAGATCTTCGGGGCGGCATTCTCCCAGCACGTAAGAAAGAAGGGCCTGTCGGTGGTGGTCACCATAACCGCTTTGCGTAAAAGCTTCTCCAAATAGCACGAGAGCACGTGCCACAGCATCATTCTCTCCCCGACTTCGCCTGGTGATGATATCTTGGTAGAGCCGGAAATGAGCTGCGAGGTTATCAGGGCCGAACTTTTTCAGGATATGTGTATACAATGTGCGTATGGGGCTGGCGGATTTGGAAATACGAACGGCGACGGTGTACTGCATTCTTAGCCCACGCCACGGCGTCCCCTCGGCTTCACGCTGCAATTGTTGCTTGAGCACTCGGTCAAGGCAGTCATCAAATAGCTCAAGAAGTGGGCCAGATGAAAGAACCCGCTGCGGTTTATCATCTGTCACCGCCTCGGTGATCACTCGTTCGATGGCGTCTCCCGTCATGATCAGAGACCTCCTTCCTCCATTGCGCCAATCCGCTTTTGTGTGGTATCGAGACGTGGCAATGGAACTCGTTCTGTCCTTCGCGCTCTTTTGCTTCCTCTCCGAGAACCCTGTCCGGCTATTTCGCCGAATGCCCCTCAGGATCGAGGGTGATTCTGAGGTTCGCCACATAGACAAGTCCTGAACGGGTGTCTTTTGAGGTAGGCTTCGGCGTCGTGCCCTTTGTGACCTCCACTCTCAGGCTGCTTTTCTGAAGCTGCTGAAGAACAGCCTCCAGGTCGTCGGGCGTTTTCGCCGTCACCGTGAAGCGAACGGTACGGGACTGCTTGACTGTCTGGAGCCGCTCCCTTACGTCTTTCAGGTGTTTCGTGATGGGTGCAACGTACGAAAAATCTGCGATGGCCGCGAGCTGCTGCGCATAGAAGCGGTTGGCCTGTTCAAAGTAGGACAGGGCTTCTTGCTGCTCTCCCAGCGTCAGAAAGCATTCGCTGATGGAGAGCAGGAGGTCTACTTTCCGCTCATAGCGCTTTTTAATGAGCGCGTTGAGTGAGATGAGCCGCTCCACCGCCCGGCGCGCTCGAACCAGGTCATGTGTGCGGTGCAGGGAGATCATCGCCAGGGGGATGAGTGCGTCCACTGCGTGCTCGGCATAATCCAGGTAGACGCCCATCGTTCTGTTGAGGCGATGGTAGGCCTGGGCCTCGAATGCGCGCGCAGCTCGTTCGAGTTCAGACGCCGCTTCGGCGTCTTGCTTGAGCAGAAGGAGCATCCCCGCCCGATTCATCCGCAATGCCGCCAGACGCACTTCCGTCCATCCGCAGGCCTCGTACTCGATGATGGCACGGGCATAGTATGCCTGCGCACCGGCGTGATCCTCCAGTTTCTCTCGCCGCGTGGCTTCGGCCTCATCTTCCGCGGCGATTTGCTCTTGCGAAAGGTGCGCTTGCAGGGGGCTCAGCGTCACCTGGGTTCGGGTGAGATTCCAGGTGACGTTGTTGACGACGACGGCCGAAACCTCGGAGTCCTCCGGTTGATCCGTGTCCCACTCACCGATGAGGCGCGTTCCTTTGGGAACGAAGTCGGATTCGCCCCCGGTTGTCTCATAACTGCAGTCTTCCAGGAAGGTCGCCAGCACGAGCTGGCCCAGCTCACCAGACTGCTGCGCACTGGGCGGTGCGTTGAGGTACCGACCTGGATTGCGAGGAGGATAGAGCATACCGTCCAGCTCATACTGCACCTGAAGCGAGCCATCATAGTAGGGGTGAAGGTGCCTGTGGGAAAGACCAGTGTGCGCAGATTCGGGGGATGGAGCATCTAGCTCCTGGGCATTGGCAGTCAGCCTGCTTTCCCATCCTGCTGGACGTGGATGCGCACAGACCTCGCCCGTGGCAAGGCGGGGATCGCGCTCAGTCGGCGTTGACCATCGCGCACATGCCGGGCACCAGAAGATATGGGGGCAAAGCGTCGTGACATAGTCCCGGCGTGCTGCTTCCTGCAGCACGGGAGCATCCAGGGCGGGCCGGTACTCCTGGCAGCAGGAGCTGCAGAAGATAGAGGATGAGGAGAGCGCTTCGGCAAAGCAGGCTGCGGTATTGTTGAGCGCGTTGGGAATACGAGAAAGCGCAACCCGTTTCCCCCCGTCAACGGGTATCCGCACGCGCTCATGTACCCAGTAGCGAGGCGGATCATCTTCTCCTCTGGGAAGCAGGAGAGGCTCAGTCAGCGCATGCACGCCTTGATCACATAAAAAGAGGGCCTCGCCGGTATCCTCGAAGGTAAAGAGGTGATACCACTGGGATGAAGAGCTGGGGTCGGGTTCTCCGAGGAGGATTGCACATTGGTCGAGGCTCACACCGTCTTCTTCCGTGGCGATGAAGACGACCGGGCCTTTGAGGGTGCAGTAGTTATACAGATATTGCACGGTGAGAGGAAAGGGAGGCCCGGCGCTCTGAGCTGACCCTGCCTTCGGCTCTTCTGGGGCAAGGTATGCTTCATCAGGAGGTGGCTGGCAGCCACCGTCGATTACCTGCGCGATGCGGGCGATAATGGCAGGAGCATCCAGGTCGCCCGGGAGATGTACCGTCCCCACCTCTTTTTTGAGCGGCGTTGCATTTTTTCCGAGGGAGGGATCTGGCCGTTCGATGACCTGGATGAGGTGAAGTTGGGTGGCCAGCTTCCAATCCCACCTCGGTCCTTTATACTTCCCCTTTCGGTGTTCGGTCTGATCTTCATAGATCAGGTGGGCAATCGCTACTCCAGCTGTTTCTTTTTCCCGGTCCAACCGGTCGAGGAATACATGGCTGCGCTTGAGCATGTGCATTGCGCCCTTGCGGAGTTCACGCACTCGAATAACGCCCAGAGGGGAGTCGGCGAGCTGCGTCTCGATGAAAAAGGTGAGTTCGTGCTCACTTGCTGTTTCATCTGCGAACAGGCCCTGGTCCATGCTGCCTTTTCCTTTACCCCAGGCCGGGTACACCCAGATGCGCCTCTCTTTTCGGGCATCCGGTCATCAGTGTATGACGGCGAAGCTTTCAACCCGAGTGCGATGGGGAGAGCGAACGACCGCGGCGTTGCCACGTCGGGGTGCGCGAGCGGCGCAGTTCACTTCCCGCGATAGCGTCGCAAGCGTTCCATCACCTGAGTTTGAGAGGTCGATGATGGGCAAATGGCAGGGCAGCCTCCTTCTGGTACGTGTCACAGCTCGCGTCGCTTCGGGAGGTGAGTGGGCCCTTGATCTCGTCCCGACCCTTTCTTTCGCTCTTCTTTTTAAGCAGTATAGTTGAATGATTGGAATGCGTCAAGGTGCTCGTGGATACGAGCGAGCTTCCTCACCTGTGAGGGGATTCCCTGCGTGCCGGCAGGGAACGGGATCCCCGGAGCAAGTCTCTGAGCGCGCTATCTTGCCGACGCTACGGTTAGAACTGGAGCCTGGGCGACACGCGCCTGACGGAGAAATACCCACCGATAAGATCGCCGACCAGCTCTCTCAACTGATGTTCGGGCATATCCTGCACTCCCTCCGTATAGGCGCGCAGCGCGGGCTGGGGGCAGTCCCATGGCCGCCGGGCAATGGAAGCATATGCCGCGGCGAGATCCCACTTAAAGCCGACGAAGAGCAATTCGTCCCAGGTCTGCGCGTTCGCGACGACGTAGATCGCCGGGCCGCGCGGCAGAGAGGTTCCCCTGGGTGCGTCAGGAGCGCGCAGATCGATCCACCCGCCCCAACGCAGGCCCATCCAGTAGGTGTCTGAGATGCGCTCTATGGCCATCGGGGGCAGAGGGGGGGGCTTTCATCGGCGGCGGGATTGGTATGCCCTTCCGGTAGGCGCGCCCCTCGGAGCCGCTGGCGACCCCGGTTGGTCAAGAAGGTTGCGGATGCCCGATAATGCGGGTGAAACCGACCGTAGTTGACGCGCGGAGATTCACCCTGCACGCGGCGATACTCCCAGAGCAGGGCGCACATCAGTCCCTCGATAACCTGCCGCGTGGCGTCAATAGGGGCAGCCGAACACTCGTAACTGCAACCCTCGGCATCACGCCACGTCCAGAGTGCCGGAGCGACCAGGTAGTCCCAGGCGTCCATACCCCCATAAGGCATCTGCGAGCGGTCTCGGAAAGCGGCCTGGTGGAGTCCTGTCAGATACATTCTGAGCCCCCTAGTAGGCGACGCTCCAATGTAGAACAGGTCCTCGCTGCCGGCGGCACGCAGCCGGTAGAGGCCAGGGCGCCCGGGCAGTCTGGCCATCTGCGCCCTGGTGAACGGAAGCCAGTCTGACCACGCGATCCCGCACCAGGTCTGTTCAAAAAATGTCTTTACTTGCGGTTGGACCATGCATCACTCCTTCTGTGTATCCTGACATGTGCGCTACCTGCTCCGTGCCGGGTGAGATCTCACCACCCGTGAGGAATAGAAAATGCCTCTCCTTGTAGGAGAACGTTTGAGGGAGAGAAAATGGTCGCGCTGTCCTGGCAGATGTGAGCAATAGCTTTCCTCCTCGCTGTATACTGGTAGTACGTCGACTGATGGACAAAGAGAAGCTTGGTTATGCCCGAATCATCACTTTCGCCCGTCCTCGCGCTGGAGGTAGCCGATCTCAACAGCTCGCCCTGGATCGACGTGGTGCGCAGAGCGCTGTCACGGGCGCGCGAGATCGAAGATCAGCGCATGAATTATCCTGCGATCACGGACCAGCACCATGATGACTGGGACTTACTGCACCGCTTTGAGTACCAGCACTTCTACAGCGCATGGGTCGCAGTCGCCTTCCGCCTGCATGCCTGCGCCACGCACTCGCAGGACTACACCGCCCTCTTTCAGAGGACCAGGGGAACGAGCCAGGACGAGGATCTGTATCAAGCATAGCAGCAATCCAGGCACACAGGTGTGAGACCTCCTCGTTAATAACTTCACGCCGTTGGTCTGTTCAAACTGGCAAACGATTGAGCACAAAAGAACCTGTTTCGAGCGTGACTGTTTGCCACGTTGGACTCCCCATCTACGAGAAGCCATTGGTGAGGAGGTCTCCACAGGTGTTAGATTTCACCCAAAACCTTGCGGGAAAATGTGTCAAAAAGATCACAACTTCGCCACTTCCGGCGCATAACTTCGCCAGTTCAACGAGCTTGAATGGATGAGTCAACGTTGATTTCTCAGGCGCATAACTTCGCCCGAATCCCAAATTGGCTCATAACCCCGCCGCATTCGGCGAGAACAGTAAACCATCGGATATCTCGCCTCTCATCGTGGCGAATTGCCTAAAACAGGCGATGATATGGGTCAAACTGGCAATGATATGGTTCTGCAACTTCCTTTTGCCTTGATGGGAAATTGGCTGAAAGTTCGGACAAGAGTGAGCGTGAAGAGCCTGTTATCCCTCATCCGGGACAAGTCCACGAAGGACTGCCTGGACAAACGGCAGAAAGCCTTCTGGCCCCGATCGATCCTGCAGATGCACGGTCGTCGTCTCGCTTGCCTGAATGACTTCCCACGCTACCTCCAGGTGGGTTTCCTCAGCGAGCCTTCCCCCGATGAAGACATGATCTATGGGAGTCTGCGAAAGCCGGGACCGCACATCTTCCACACTTTTCCCGAGAAACACCTCCAGATCGGGGCGCGTGAGCTGTTGTTGTGCGTTGGCGAGGACGCTGTCCGTGATTCCCAGTAGGAGGATCTTTTGGCTCATGTTTCTTCTCCTGTTCGCGTCATGGTGTGTTCTGTCGGTCTCTCGCTCCTCCAACCACCTCCCAGTCCGAAGCCATCCTGACCCATCATGGTTGGGTATTGGGAGTGTCAGAAGCAGTATACCAGATCGAGGAGCCGTTTTCTTATGAACAGGTATCCTCGTGCTCACGTTTCGCGCCAAGCTGCTTCTGTTTCCCCTCACATCTGGCTCAGGTTTCAGCCAATTTACCACTTGAATCATGACCAAGAAAGTTGTAGCGATCTTTTCCAGATCGAGGCTTTCAACCCGTAGACATCCAGAGATGGCAATTGAATACAAAGACCATGAAACAAGGTCAGTCCTTGATCGAGAGGCTGACGCATAACTTCGCCAGTTTCGACTCCTGACGCATAAAGGCCCGTTTCGTTCTTTAGAGAGAAAATTCTTCCGAGAACAACGATAACAACGTACCCTCTCAGAGAAATTTGGCGGCGTCAGTATCATATTCTTTAGAGGCGAAAACCTCTGGAAAGAAACGAAAAGGCCGTGAAAAGTGGGGGTGGTCACATGGATGAGGGAAGCAAGGCTCCTAAGATGGTAGCGGCTGATGTGCCAGAGCGAGGAAGGATCTATTACCTGGTCGATGACCAGTACGATTTCATTCCTGAAGCCAAAGAGTTTTTTGATTGGAATGCGGCAACCAATCATGCTCCAGCCACTCTGAAGGCGTACTGTTCGCGCCTGTTATGGTATTACCGCTTTCTTTGCCAGCGACATTTACGCGTCCTCGACGCAATGCCAGCGGACCTGACTGAATTTGTGATTTGGCTGTGTAATCCGTATCGCGAGAGTGCCGCTGTTTCTCCTATCCACCAAGCCAGTCCCTTAACTGCATCGAGCGTCAACCTGATTCTCCAGACCGTTGGAGCTTTTTACCGCTTTCTCTTGCGTCGTGGCAAGATCTCAGAATCGCCAGTCCGCTATGTGGATGTCCCCAGAGGAAAATGGCTGACTGAGCGTGATCTCCTGGCGCATACGCGCCGGGGACAAGCTGTCATTCAGCGCATGGAATTGAAGCTGAAAGAACCTGGCCGACTTCCCCCTACAGTGTCAGAGCAGGATTTTCAGACCTTCATCGACAGTATCCACATGGGGCAGGACCCTAATGGCGATCCTTCTGGCTTTCGGGATCGCCTGTTGTGTCTCTTGCTCAAAGAGGGCGGATTCCGGATCGGCGAGATTCTGGGCCTGAGAATGGAGGATCTGGAATTTGGAAAACAGGGGGTTCATGTTCGCTTTCGCCCGGACAATGAGAACGGGGCGCGAGCCAAAGCAGGATTTGGTCGTGATCGTTTTGTCCATTTACCCGGTGACATTCTTGGGTTGCTCGACATCTACTTAACAGAAGTCTGGATCGAAGCGTCTCCAACAACCTCCCATCTATGGATCGTCCTGAACAAGCGCGCAAAGGATCGGGAAGGTGACTCAACCTACGGAGCAGCGCTCACTGTGGCCGCTGTCGAGTACATGTTTCGGTACTACTCCCAGAGATCGGGAATCAAGCTCCATCCCCACGTGTTGAGGCACACTCATGCAACAGCTCTGGTGCGCTCCTACTTACTAGAGGGCGAAGCCGTAGACTGGAAATTTATCCAGGAGCGGCTCGGCCATGCCAGTGTCGTAACAACGATGCAAACCTACTGGTAAATAAGGCGAAGCGTGGGCAGATTTTGAGGCGACGAGTGATCAATCAGCGCGAATACCACAGTGGCGAAAGTGCCAGGCTATGGGCACCAGTATGCAGCTTCTCTAGAGCAGTGAAAATAACAATGATAGTAACAAATCAGGGGGGAAAAAAAGTGATAGGAAGCGTTGCTGAGAGCGTGTATATTTGGTAGAATGGCGAGGGCGTTTTTCAACCACCAAAGGGCGTAGCATGGGACAGGAACCACCGCAACCAGAAGAAAAACAAGAAGCAACGCTCGGGCAGCGGATCAGAGCGAGACGGATAGCACTCGACTGGTCGCAAGACACCTTAGCGGAAAAAATAGGCGTGTCGTCGCTCTCAATCCTCCGATGGGAAAGTGATAGATCTCTTCCAAGAGGTGACGATATCCAACTCTCGTTGATAAAGGTGCTTGGTCTGCCGAAAGATGAATTCACCAGGAGAAAGAAGAGGCCATCAGCGGAGAAGGAAGAAAGGCCATCACCTGCGAAGGAAGTGAAAAAGAATGAAGGGCTGTTACCCGTTAAGGAGGAAAAAGAAGAAGAGGGGCTGTTACCCATCAAAGTAATTCTGCCGTATCACTACTGGCAAATACCTCTTCCTTCTAACGAAGAGGGAGCAGAGAAGGAAATAGTCGAATATAAGGTGCCGCCTCTCATTGTCTACAAGGGCTTCTACGTGCAGGTTCCTGATGAGAAGTATGGCGGGTACCTCCAAGAAAGACGGGTCACATCCAATGGGAAGCCGCTCCTTCCCTATGATACCTGGGTGAAACCAGAGACCGTCGTCTACGGATGGGGATATACAGGGGCAGGGCCTCGTCACCTTGCACAATCAATACTGCTTGATTATTTTGAGATCATGTATCCGAATGAACATGAGAACGTACTACGGTCTTGGGTAAATAAGTACTACTTTAACTTCAAAATGGATTTTACCGCTTGGTTTGATGAAAGAGAGTGGGAAATCTGGTCTGGTGCGATAACGGCATGGCTCAAGGAACAAAGAGAGCAAGGTGATCCCGCTCCTGAGCATACATTGGATGATGTTGAGTACGGATGGACAGGGTGGTGGAAAAGATGGGACAAGTATAAAGGCACCTAATGAGTGAGTGGCTGAAAAGGTAGCTGGCAGAGATAGCGGAAAGGGTAGGAGAGGTTACCGGAAGAGTTTCGATATCCTTCGATTGTGGCTGAAATGTGCGCGTAGCGGAAAGGAAGGGTGACAGGTCGATTACAGAGGGACGCCGCCAGAGCGAAGTGGAGGCGTGCGTCCCTCTGTAATCGGAGTCACCCCGGGCCTATTGACCAATGAACCTCCCGCCACGGTGGGGAAGGGCAAAATGTTGGATATACAGTATGAGCGCGGGCGGGGTCACGCGCCCGTGGGCGCGTAGGGGTGGTGGTTTAGGTAGCGGGGAAGTAAAGGGGGCGTCTCAGCGGATCGACGCGCCGCAAGGGTGGGGATATGGGAAGAGAGCGCACGTTCGACGCGCATGCGTGTACCGGGGAGTGCGATACCCTGGCGGAAAACCTGGGACACCGGCACACCCCTTTCCAGCTACTTCGACAGCTAGGAATTCAGCTAGACATCACTCGTATGTCCAGCTTAAAAGAGGCGTATTGTGTTGCGACATCGACGGAAGTAATGATCGGTAAAGAGTAGGCGAGCAAGCGTATCAGTAGAGCTGGGGGTCATCGAGTTTTGTTCGATTGAACTCGATGACCTTTTTATTATGAAATGGCATCCGGGTA
>Ga0070717_10004409_pt1 | contig 10161 bp, 10 predicted proteins | sample LARL113metaG_FD_71366 | JGI IMG/M metagenome (GOLD analysis project Ga0070717, IMG submission 71366) | Corn, switchgrass and miscanthus rhizosphere microbial communities from Kellogg Biological Station, Michigan, USA - LAR L11-3 metaG | ecosystem: Host-associated > Plants > Roots > Rhizosphere ... | reverse complement strand
CAATTCAGGTTTGCAGCACGCCCACTTTGAATTCTGGTACGTCGGGATTCAACGCTGCCGCTTCTAGCGCCATGGTGATGGCGTCTCGGGTGTCCATCGGATCGATAATTTTATCGATCCAGAGCCGGGCGGCGCCGTATCTGGGATCAGTCTGCTCGTCGTAAGTACGCTTAGTGGATTCGTAGAGTTCTTTTTTCTCTTCTTCACTCAACTGTTTTCCGCCGCGCTCGAGTTGCCGAATCTTGATTTCGACCAGCGTCCCCGCAGCCGAATCACCGCTCATGACCGCGTATTTAGCCGTCGGCCAGGCAAACATGAATCGGGGATCATAAGCCTTGCCGCACATGGCGTAGTGCCCGGCGCCAAACGATCCCCCCAGAATCACAGTGATCTTTGGCACGATGGAATTCGATACCGCGTTCACCATCTTGGCGCCTGCCTTGATGATTCCGCTCCATTCTGCATCGCGTCCGACCATGAATCCGTTTACGTCGTGGAGGAAAATCAGCGGCACTAGATTCTGGTTGCAGTCCATGATGAATCGCGCGGCCTTTTCAGCGGATTCGGTATAAATGACTCCGCCGAATTCCACTCGTTTGCGGCCTTCATGATCAGTGGCTTGCGCATGCAGCTTCTGGTTGGCTACAATGCCCACGGCAAAACCGCCGATGCGCGCGTAGCCGCAGATGATGGTTTTCCCATACTCCGACTTGTATTCGTCAAATTTGCTGGCATCGACAATCCGCGCAATGACTTCTTTGATGTCGTAAGGGCGAGCCGGTGACGAGTCGTAGATTCCGTAAATTTCTTCCGCCGCCAGCGCCGGAGCCACCGGCTTTTTACGCTCCCATGGCGATTGCCGGCGGTATCCCCATTTTTCGATGATGGAGCGGATGCGCGCGAGGCAAGCTTCATCGTTTGGCTCGTGGAAATCTACTGTCCCACTGATCGCGGAATGCATGGCGGCGCCGCCAAGCTCTTCGGCGGAAATCTTCTGTCCAATGGCCGCCTGCACCAGGGCCGGGCCCGCCAGAAAAAGTCCGCTGCCATCGGTCATGAGAACGTGATCACACATCACCGGAAGATATCCGCCGCCGGCCACGCACATGCCCATGATGGCAGCGATCTGGGGAATGCCCATCGCCGACATTACCGCGTTGTTACGGAAGACGCGGCCAAAATCGTCAGTGTCAGGAAATACATCTTCTTGCAGGGGAAGAAAGATGCCAGCCGAATCGACCAGATAAATTGTCGGGATACGGTTATCCAGGGCGATATTTTGTGCACGGATGACTTTCTTGGAAGTCATCGGGAAGAAAGCCCCCGCCTTCACCGTGGCGTCATTCGCGATGATCATGACCAGCCGGGTCTCGATGCGCGCCAGCCCCGTAATTACCCCAGCCGCCGGCGCACCGCCCCACTCTTCGTACATGCGGTTCGCGGCGTAGATCCCGAGCTCGAAAAAAGTCCCCGGGTCGGCCAGCCGCTGAATGCGCTCACGCGCGGTTAGGCGTCCTTTGGTGTGCTGGTTTTCAATCGCCTTCGGCCCGCCGCCCTCGCGGATCTGTTCCTCTTCATTACGGATGGCCGAGACTAGGTCGGCCATGAAGCGCATGTTGGCCTCGAAACCCGATGAGGTGGGATCAATACGAGTAGTTAGGATCGAATGGATTGCCGTTTCCGAAGCCATGATTCGCGACTGCTACGTTAACTCAGGGAAGCAGAAGGGCGCAAACGCAGTGTGTTTTCGAGTCTCTGGCCGCCCCAGGCATCATTTGTCGAGCCAGCGCTCAAGTCGTACTCCGTCTTCTTGCAGCAGAAAACTTCCAGATCCGAAGCACTCGCCAAAAATCCGTTGCGATTCATTGTCCCTCGCTGCCCGAGTGATCCATTGCCTCCCGACTTCATATTGACTGGCGGTAAGCCAACGCTGCGGCAGCACCTCCGCCAATCCGGACCGGAGATAGAAAACGTACATGGCAAAAGCTGGATCATCGTTGCTCGCCGCCGGGTAACTTGTCGGCGCAATCAGTTCTTCCACAGTTTGCAACGCGGATGGCACCTCGATCTTGTTCACTCCCGGAGGAAGTGAGGCTGGAACTTCGAGATCCGCAGTCGGCGCTGTCGCAGAGTAGATACGCTCGGCCGATTGCTTGAACCACCCGGCAATTTCCGCGAAGTCAAAAGCTTTGAGCTGGTCGGGATCGAAACAGGTAAGCCGTATGTTCGGCCCTTCTGGGCACCAGACTCCCAGATGCGTCGGGGGAACCAAGAAAGGTCGCGCATAGGTGTTCAGAGCCAAACGCGGTTTGTCGGGCTCCTGCTCGAGGGCCAACGAAACCAGATAAGCAAGCGGGCCGCTTTCGCCATGATAAGTCCATACGAATCGCTGACCGGCAGCGGAAGTTAGCGGTGGAAAGGTCTGCCAGTACCAGGGTGCGGGTCCGATTACGCTAGCAAGATCTTCCCGGAGGCGGGCGGAATTGACAGGGGGATAGTCCATCAATCGCCCGCAGTCACGCCGCGGGACTGAACCGTTGACCGAATGAACTGGATAATATTGTCCATTGCCGTGCCCGGTTGAAACACGGCAGCAACGCCCAGTTTCTTCAGCGCGTCGATGTCCTGGTCGGGAATGATCCCGCCAATGATCACTAGAACGTCCTCCATCTTGTTCTGGCGCAGCAGGTCCATCACGCGCGGGACGATGGCATTATGGGCACCGGAGAGAATCGATAGGCCGATGACGTGAACGTCTTCTTGCAGGGCGGCATTCACGATCATCTCCGGCGTCTGGCGCAGACCGGTATAGATGACCTCCATGCCAGCATCGCGCAGCGCCCGCGCAATCACTTTGGCTCCGCGGTCATGGCCATCAAGGCCAGGTTTCGCCACCAGCACGCGAATCTTCTGTTCAGGCATCGAGAGTATTTAACCACACAGGGCACAACGTACACAGGGTCGCGCTATATTCGGGTTACATGGTTTTGATATCCAGGCTCTGCCACAGGTACCAGCAGGCGACGCTTCGATATGGCTCCCAGCGCTTGGCGATCTTCTCCATCTGCTCAGGGTTTGGCAATTTGATCTTTCGCGGCTTGGCCTTGGACTTCTTCTTTTGTCCGGTCTGGCTTGCTTGTCCGTTCTTTGCCACGCGCTTGTCGAGATAGTACTTGTACATCGCCATGCGCACCCCAAAATCTCCCGTTGGCAGAACATTCGGACGACGCAAGGTGAACATCAGGAACATGTGCGCCGTCCAGACGCCCACACCCTTTACTTGGGTAAGGTGCTCGATGACCGCGGCATCCGACATTTCGGGCAGGCGCGAGAAGTCCAGTTCGCCGCGGTGCGCGCGCTCCGCCATATCAAGCAAGTAAGACGATTTCTGTTTGGAGAGACCTACCGACCGCATCTGCTCTGGCGTGAGTTTCAAGATACCCTCGGGCGTCAAGGGATCTCCCGCGAGCGCTGCAAATCGCTTGAAGATAGTCACAGCAGCCTTGCCATTTAGCTGCTGGTAAACAATTGCTTCCGCCAGGCTGTGAAACTTGGGCTCGCCGAATTGCATTTTGAATGGGCCCACACGCTCGATGATGCCCCGCATTACCGGATCGGATTTCCTCAAATGTAAAAGTGCTTTGCGCATCATTGCTCCCGCATCATCTTACCTTTCCCGCCGTTTGCGCGAAAGCGTGCCAGTGGAATTCGATAGTCTCGCCCAAGTGCGAAAGAAAATAGTCGGCGCTGTGGCCACCCGGATAAAGATGAAATTCGTGCCGAACTCCCTCTGCGAGCAGTTGCTTGTGTATTTTCGCTACCCCAGTTGCAAAGCCGTATTCGTCCTGCTGCCCGCAGTTTATGTAAATAGCTTCGGTCTTGATCTGTGCCTGGCTCTTCCGCGCCAAGTCGAAGGGATTATTCTGTTGCCAGTGCGGGCCATTGATCGGATTGCCAAAAACCTGGCCCAGCAAGTTGGAAAGAGGCCCCACATCCCGAAGATCGGCATTCATTTCGCGCGGCGATTCGGTGATGAGTGCCGGGCTCTGCGCGCTCACGGAGGCAAAAAGCTCGGGATGCGCAAAGGCAAGTCGCAACGCGCCATAACCGCCCATGGAAAGTCCGGTTACGCCTCTCGCTTTCCGGTCGCGAACCACGTGGAAGTGCGTTTCTATGTACGGCAGGAGCTCGGAGAGAAAAAAATCGCTGTAACGATCATGCCCGTCAGCCGAATTTATGAAGAAACTGCCTCGCCCCTCAGGCGCGACCATCAGGAAATCTCCGATCTTGTGCTGCTGCCGGAGATCTTCGATCAGTCCCCAACCGCCGGTTCGCAGAAGGGTTTGCTCGTTTTCGCCCAGTCCGTGCAGAAAATACAGGACGGGGTATTTCTTGCTGGTTTCTTTCTCGTAGCCGGGCGGGAGCATCACGCAATAATGAACGCCACGATGCAGGATGTTGCTCTGAAAGGTGCTGCAATCGATCCGGCCCTGGCCCAGGGCAAAGGAAGAGACAAGGGAGAGGAGCGGCAAAACAAGACACGCAAATCTTCCCAGGCGTTGGCTGGTATCCCTCTGTGGACCTCTGTGGAACCTCTGTGTCCTCTGTGGTAAGGATCTCTTCAACCACAGAGGACACAGAGGTTCCACAGAGGCGCACAGAGGAGTCGAGTTACTCATACCGCAGAGCCTGCACCGGATCGAGCTTAGCGGCTCTGGATGCGGGATAAAGCCCAGAAACCAGGCTGACCAGGAACGCAAATCCCAGCGCGCCGCTGACTAGCCACAAAGGAACAGACCAAATATGCTCCGGCGAAAATCCTTGGCGTGCAAGATAGATATTGGTGCCGAAATTAATGACTCGCCCAATAATCCATCCCAGAGCTACACCAAACACCCCCCCCAGAAGCCCCATAGCTCCAGCTTCGGCGAAGAATAATCCACGCACGTCTGCATCGCTCGCACCCACAGCCTTCATGATTCCAATTTCGCGGCGCCGCTCAAGAATCGCCATCACCAAAGTATTGATGATCCCGATGGAGGCAACCGTCAGAGCCAGGCTTCCAAAGATTCCGAGAAAAAGATCGAGAATGGCGAAAAATCGGCGCAGGCTTTTGGTGGCATCCAGAATCGAAAATGTGTTGAAGCCCAGCTTCTTGATTGCCTGTTCCACCGAATCGACTTTGCCCGCGCCACTTACTCGTGCAACGACGGTGCCGTAAGTTGACCCACTCGATGCCGCGCGTGTCGAACTGCGGGTATCGTATGCCTGCATGGCATGCATGCCTTCGAGCAGTTTCTCGGGAATAAATAAGCGTGCCCGGGCCGCTCCTCGCATGGCGTCGGGATCGAGGTCTGTAACGCCAACTATGGTGAGTGGCAGCTCGCGCGAGATCACTGAATACGACGAGGAATCCTGGCTGCCGCTGGCGGACTCGCGTTCGGAGTAGCGCATTACCAACTGTTTGCCGAGCAATGGCCTTCCGACTTCGGCAACCCTGATCTCGTCTGGGACGCGGACCGTTTTCCCGATCAGTTCCGCGGCAAAGCTTTTCTGCACCACAACTTCATGCGCGTCGTCCGAAGAGAAGAATTTCCCCTGCATGCCTTCAAATCCGTCGCTATCCTTAGCGGAGAAGGGAAGGCCGGAGACCATGGTCAGATGCGGTTTGTCTTCAAAGCGCAGTTCGGTAATGAAGCGCAAGTCGGGATAAGCCTCGACCACGCCTGGCAAGTTCTCAATCTGGTGGCGCGCGCCTTCATCCAGATCCGGGCTCTCCGCTGGAGCCGGGCCATTTTCTTCCTGCTCGCGATTGAAGCTGCGGAGGTCGCGCCGTGAACTGACCACGACCGTATCAAACAGCCCAGACTTCTGCAGCCGGCGCGAGGCCAACTGCTGCAAGCCGATTCCGAGCGAGAGCATCGCCACCAGCGACGCAACTCCGACTGCAATGCCGAGTGTGGTTAGCGAATTTCGCAGCACCGATTCCCGCAGATTGCGGGCGGCAAGTTCGACGGAATCGTAGAGCTTCAAGAATCACCTCGCGCCATTGCCCTGGTCGTGCTCGGCTGATCGGCCACTATTTTGCCGTCAGCAAGAAAGACCAGACGGTCTGCGTATTTCTCAGCCAGGTCGCGCTCATGCGTGACCAGCATAACCGTCATATGCAACGATTCGTTCAAGCCGCGAATCAGTTCCATGACCTCGGTCCCGGTACGGCTATCCAAATTGCCTGTGGGCTCGTCCGCCAGCAAGATGCCGGGCTGATTGATCAGTGCTCGGGCCAGGGCGACCCGCTGCTGTTCGCCGCCGGAAAGCTCAACCGGCCGATGTCGAATGCGATCGGAGAGTCCCACACGCTCCAGCACATTCGTCACCAGCCCCCGGCGTTTCGACCGTTCCACTTCAGCAAAACGCAGCGGGAGTTCCACGTTCTCAAATACGGTCATCGCCGGGACAAGGTTGAAAGACTGGAAGACCATCCCAACGGTATGGCGGCGATATTTCGCAAGCTCCTCACGTGAAAGTCCAGCGAGTTTCTTGCCTGCAGTGGTAATGTTTCCGGAAGTCGGGGAATCCAGGCCGGCAACCAGGTTCAGCAGAGACGACTTTCCGGACCCGGAAGGACCGAGCAGCGCGACGAATTCTCCATTTGATATTTCCAGGGAGATGCCATCAACTGCGCGAATGGTCGCGCTCCCCATCTGGTAGTGACGGCAGAGAGCTTCGATCTGAATTGCGATGGAGCGGCTCAAACAAAAAGTTTAGCAGGAGTTCTGATAAGAGGTTTCTCCTAGTTTGCGGGGCAACGCCGGTTCACGCTGCCGAATCCAAAAGTCCCTCGGAGGCAGTGATGCGAGTTCCATTCTTGCTCGGACGGCTGTTGTTCGGCGGCTATTTCCTTTTCAGCGGATCAATCATTTCAAGCAAACGAGCGCGCTGGCGCAGTATGCAGCTAGCAAAAAAGTTCCCAAGGCCGACATTGCAGTTCAAGTCACCGGCGCGGCGCTGATCGCGGGAGGCGCCAGCATCCTGCTTGGGATCAAACCGAAGCTGGGCACAGCCGCGATTATTGGTTTTCTCGCTGGTGTTTCCCCCATCATGCACGACTTCTGGAAACAAGAAAATCCGGAGCAGCGCATGAACGACATGGTCAACTTTACCAAGAATATGGCGCTGGTGGGCGGTGCGATGGCGCTTATGGGAGTCGAGGAACCGTGGCCAGTGAGCGTTGCCGTTCAGCCGACTGCGCGGCAGCGTGCGAAACGTTTCCTCCGAGAGAGTGTTGCCGCCTGAGATCTTCTACCCTGCTGAGTTCTATTCCACGGCGCTCTTCGGAATCGGCAAGTCCGTTGGCTTGTCTCCGGCGCTCGCCTGAATCAACTTCTGCACTGGCGAAGCCACCATGAGCAGCAACTCTGCTCTGGGCTGACTTGCCTGTTGCACAAGCGCGAGCTGCTGAGTTTTCCAGCCGTCGGGGGCCTTCTCCCCACGATCCAGATAATCCAGCGCCTGCAGTCCCGCGGTTCCCAGAGCTGAGAGGTTTTGCGAGATAGGAACTACTTCGTGCACGAACGACGATTTGTCTGCCAAAGGCCGCAGATTGGTTTCGTTGTCTCGCCACTTGGTCAGCATGGCGCGAATCTGTGGTTCCACGCCAGGCTTGATTTGCCCGGAAACAAACGAATCAACGAGCACGGAGAATCGGCGGCCAGCCGCGCTCTCTGGCTGGGCCACATCAATCATGCGATTCAACGGAACCAGAGCAGTGGGCTCGGATTTGGCCAGATTGGATCGCGAGTACCCTTTGACCGGCTCGACTACGTCGGCCAAAGTTCGCAGAGCCGAAATGTTTTCCGATCCCGCCATCCGCCGCAGCATGAAGTCATAGTTCAGGTTATGTGTTAGCCCATAAGCGTCGAGCCAATCGCTGATTTCATCCAACCGCTGATACATCGAAGATACGTCGGTGACGGTTTGCGCTGACCACATCCGTTCGGCGACCGCAGCAGCGCGCGGCCAAATTCGCGAGTCAAGGTTTTCCGGAGAAACATGCTCTGCCCACATACAAGCTTCGCCACCGAGGATCTTTTCTTTCTCTGCGTCCGAGAGACCGGCAACGCCATCGGCAAACGGATCCACGGCATAATGCGCAGAGGCCGGGCTCATTAGATCCAGGTAATAGCCGGAAGATAGTAGCCCGCGATAACCCTGCTGGGCGGCATCAGCCAGCGACTTCGGTCCTCGCCACGACTGAATCACCATGCTCTTCGGCAGATCAGGGCGAAGAATCTCGTCCCATCCTTCCATTGTCTTGCCATGTTTGGCCACGATCTTCTGCACCCTCGTATTGAAATAAGCCTGCAGGTCCGCGTTGTTCTTGAATCCATGAGCATGCATGAACTGCTGGATCTTGGGATTCGCATCCCATTGTTTGCCATTTACTTCATCGCCGCCGATATGAAAGAACTGGTCTGGAAACAGTGTGGCCATTTCGCCAATGAATTCGTCGAGAAATTTGTAGGTGCTCTCGCGCGTCGGATCCATCGCGGGATCGAACACTCCCCATTTGCGCTCGATCGAATAAGGGCCTGGCGCGCTGGCTAAATCTGGATATCCCACAAACCACGCCGTGCTGTGCCCCGGCATATCGAATTCCGGCACAACACGTATTCCGCGGTCGCGCGCATATGCGATGATCTCGCGTATTTCATCCTGCCTGTAGTACAAGCCATCCGATCCCATTTCGTGCAGTTTGGGAAATCGCTTGCTCTCCACTCGAAAGCCCTGGTTCTCGGAAAGATGCCAGTGAAAAACGTTCATCTTCACGGCAGCCATACCGTCGAGGTTTCGCTTGATCACATCCACGGGCGCAAAGTGGCGTCCGGAGTCGATCATCAACCCGCGCCAGGCAAACCGGGGCTTGTCTTGAACTACGACCGTGGGTACTGCAAATCCTTGGGGAGTGATCTCAACCAGTTGAAGAAATGTCTGCAGGCCACGCATCGCACCCAACGTGGTAGGCGCGCTGAGTTCCGAGCCGGAGGGAGTGACTTCCAGAGTATAGGATTCATCCTCACCCAGTTCCTGGACTTCCTTGATTGCATGATCAACGCTGACGTGGAGCTTCGCGCTCTCGGAATGGTCGACCACGCTGAAATTCAGGGACAGCATTCCGGTATGCCGCCGCAAGTCATTCAGAAAAATCGCGACTGTCTTGCGCAGGCGTATGTCAGCGTTGCTGGAGAGAGCCACGGAAAACGAAGTTTCGATGACCAATTCTCCGTTGCCTGGGGCATTCTTCACACTCGCCGGCCAGGGCATCAAATGAAGGGGTCGCGACTCCTGTGCCGCCGTCACCGAAGCCATTACCACAGCAACGATCAGCATGATCCAGAGCATCCGCATTAACTCGCCTCCTGGGTTGAATAACAAGTGTCTGAGCAGAATAGTAGGAAGTGAGGTTCAGGCGCAAATCTGAGTTCTGGCAGAAACTGCTAAATGAAAAGATACCCACTGCGAATCGGGAGGCGCGGGAAGTTGAAGACTTCAAGCACGCGTTTAACAGGCGGCAGCGGCTTGCGAACAATGGATCAGCACTGAATCCAGCAGAAAAGTTTGGGCGGTTACTCGCTCCATTCCGAGTTCACCCGCTCGCCGGCTGCCGGTGGCCCCAGCCCATACGACGCGAAACTGCGCCCTCTCGTCACCGATGCGGATGTCCAGCAGTTCCCCGGCACGAATTCGCCGCCGAACCCCCTGCAACACCAAGCCGCCGGTGCTCATGTTGGTCACCACTGCCGAGTCAGTGAAGGGCTGACCGTACGCATCAAGCCCCCACACCTGTACCGGCAACTGCACTTCAACGCGTGGACTCTGGCGACGATCCATGGTTCCTCCCCGATGCTGCAAGCTTTCACAATTGTGCGCGAGGAGGGAGCTTCTGGAAACTTACCCGAGTTATCTCGTCGAGGGTACTGGAGTGCTGAAGCAAACCGCCCGGTATTCAGCGACTTACGATCAGTCGAATGACCATCAGTCTAGATCGGGCATAGAGCATGCACCCGGACCGCGGGGATCTCCGCAAGTGCCACACGCTCCCGCGGGCACGTTGGACGAACTTCGGGCAGAAACCGCAAAGACCGAAAGCTGCTGAACCAG
>Ga0070717_10004408_pt1 | contig 10162 bp, 7 predicted proteins | sample LARL113metaG_FD_71366 | JGI IMG/M metagenome (GOLD analysis project Ga0070717, IMG submission 71366) | Corn, switchgrass and miscanthus rhizosphere microbial communities from Kellogg Biological Station, Michigan, USA - LAR L11-3 metaG | ecosystem: Host-associated > Plants > Roots > Rhizosphere ... | reverse complement strand
GAGCGCCGTGCGGTGCCGACGATTCGCTTCGACGCCACGCTCTCCGCGGTCGACAGATCGACCATTCTGCGGCTGCCAGAGACAGCGAGCGCGAAGCTGCCGTCGCGTGGACAGGTGGCGGTGCGGGGAACGATCAACGACCACGCATTCCAGACGGTCCTGGAACCGGACGGCTGTTCCGGCCACTGGATGAGGGTCGATGAAGACCTGCGGCAGGCCGCCGGCGTACGGACGGGTGACACCGCCGCGCTCACCGTCGAGCCGACCAGAGACTGGCCGGAGCCGGACGTGCCACGAGACCTGGAGGCGGCGCTGGCAGGCGCCCCTCAGACGATCCAGGACCTGTGGAACGGCATCACGCCGATGGCGCGTTGGGAGTGGGTCCGCTGGGTGAATGCGACCAACAACCCTGCCACGCGCCAACGACGGGTGGAAGTGAGCATCTCGAAGATGGAGGGCGGGAAGCGACGGCCCTGCTGCTTCAACCTCGCCGCCTGCACCGACCCCGAGCTGGCGAGAAACGGCAGGCTCGTCGATTCAGCGCAATGAGCGAGGTGGGTTAGCGAGCGTCGGTCGTCTGTCGAGCGCTCCTTGGCACTACTCACGCCTCCTGGTAGTACTCGCGGCCCAGGTGGGTGATCTGGTCCTCGCCCATCAGCCAGCGAAGGGTGTTCTTCAGCTTCGTCTGCTGGATGAACAGGTCGTGCTCGGGATAGACCGAGGCCGAGTGCTGCGGGCTCTTGAAGTAGAACGACAGCCACTCCTGGATGCCGTGCATCCCGGCCCGCTGCGCCAGGTCGGTGAACAGGACCAGGTCCAGGACGAGCGGCGCGGCGAGGATCGAGTCGCGGCAGAGGAAGTCGATCTTGATCTGCATCGGGTATCCCAGCCACCCGAAGAGGTCGACGTTGTCCCAGCCTTCCTTGCTGTCGCCTCGCGGCGGGTAGTAGTTGATCCGGACCTTGTGATAGACATCCCCATACAGCTCGGGGTACAGGTCCGGCTGCAGGATGTGCTCGAGGACGCCGAGCTTCGTCTCCTCCTTGGTCCGGAAGCTGTCGGGGTCGTCGAGCACCTCGCCGTCGCGGTTGCCCAGGATGTTCGTCGAGTACCAGCCGCGCAGGCCCAGCATCCGCGCCTTGAGCATGGGCGCGACGACCGTCTTGACCAGCGTCTGCCCGGTCTTGAAGTCCTTCCCGCAGATCGCCACCTCGTGCTCGGCGGCCAGCTGCTCCATCGCCGGGATGTCAACGGTCAGATTGGGCGCGCCGTTGATGAACGGGACGCCTTCCATCAGCGCCGCGTAGGCATAGAGCATCGAGGGTGCGATTCTCGGGTCGTCCGCATCCAGGGCCCGCGCGAACGAGTCCGGGTCCCGGTGGACGTCGGCCTCCTGGAGGTAGACCTCCGTCGAGGCGCACCAGATCATGACCAGGCGGTCGCAGGCGTGCGCGTCCTTGAACTCCCGGATGTCCGTGCGAATGGCCTCGACCAGCCGCCGCTTCCCCACCAGCCCCTTGACGTTCGGGCCGTCGAGACGCCGCACGTACGACTGGTCGAACGCCGCCGGCATCGGCTCCAGCTCGCTGAGCTCGGCCGCGATCGGCTCGAGGTGGGCGAGACGATCCAGGACACCGCTCCTCACCGCCGCCTGGTAGGCGTTGTCAGCGATGGGGTCCCACGCACCGAACACGAGCTGGTCGAGATCGGCCAGGGGCACGAAGTCACGGATCAGGGGCACGCGCTGCTCGGTGCGCTTGCCGAGGCGGATCGTGCCCATCTGGGTGACAGAGCCAAAGGGTCTGGCATGACCGCGGCGGATCAGCTCGACACCCGCCACGAACGTCGACGCCACCGCTCCGAGACCCACCATGAGGACGCCCAACCGGCCCCCGGCCGGTTCGATCGCGGGCGCCTGACCCTCCACGAAGTCACGCGGTTCGAGGATGACGCCTCGCTCGCGAGCCAGTGACATGAGCGGCTCGTGCCACTGGGCGGGGATCCTGCCGGTCGTCGCCCAGTGCTCGACCGTGCTCTGCCGCCGTCCCAGCAGCTTGGCGAGAGCGGTCTGGCCGCCGAAGCGCTGGATCACCCGTTCCGCGGGACCTGGACTTGTGGGAGGAACCATGACAAGAGGATAAACGGTTTTTTCGTTTTTGGGTGTGGGTGTGGTCGGGTTCCTCCATCGCCCCGGTGTTGGCGGTGGAGGCGCGTCGGCCGAGCCAGTAAGAAGCGGCGCCGTACGGTCACTTCCGAGCATGAGCAGCGACCACAGAGCAACGGACCGGTGAGCGATGCTGAACGAACCGATCGCTTCAGCGCGCTCTACGATGCCCAGCTCTCCCGTGTGTGGGCGTACGCGGTCAGCCGCGTGGGCCGGCAGCAGGCCGAGGATGTCGTCAGCCAGACCTTCGCGGTGGCCTGGCGCAAAGTCGATCAGATACCGGAGGAGCCGCTGCCCTGGCTGATCGGCGTCTGCAGGAACGTGATCCACGAGAGCCGGCGGGACGCCCGGCGCCAGGAGGAGATCGAGCTCGAGCTGCGCTCCTGGGCGACGACCGCGGAGAGGGCCGACGAGGACGTGGCGGAGACGGTCGTCAGACGCTCCACCGTGCTGCTCGCCCTCGCCGAGCTGTCTGAGTCGGACCGCGAGGTCATAGTGCTCGTCGCCTGGCACGGCCTGACCTCACGTGACGCCGCCCGTGCCCTCGGGTGCTCGCGGCCGGCCTTCTTCGTTCGGCTCCATCGGGCAAGGGGCCGCCTGGAGCGGGCCATCCGGCGCGTCAGTGCCGATCCGAGGGGGATTCCGGAGCGGACGAGCGTCCGCGTCCCGGCCGAGGAGATGTGCGCGAGATGAATCAGGAGAACGACCTCATGCGGCTGGTGTCCGGCGCCCGACCGTCTGTCCTCGACCTGGAGGACGACGGCGCCCTCCGCGACCGCGTCAGGCGGGCAGCGCTGACGGCCGCGCCGGCGCGGCCGCGCTCCGCCGCGCGCCGACTGTCCTGGCGCCGCGGGCTGCTCCAGCGAACGCCGGGCATCGCCCTCGTGGCGGGCGCTGCAGCCGGGATCGCCATGGTGGTCCTGGGCGCCAGCGCGGTGGGTCCGGCGCTCGGCCACCGCTTCGCCTCGCCGACGCCGGCACTCCCCTCCACGGCCTCGATCGGCAGGGGCATGCTCGCGGCGTTCCGCACCGACGAGAGCCAGGTCCTCGAACTGCACACGACGGACACCGTCGTGATGAACGGGACCTCCTCGACCGGTGAGAGCGACGAGTGGTGGTCGCCCTCTGTGGCGCACGCCGGGCAGGAGCTGCGTCACCGGGAGCTCTCCCGCCCGTCCGGAGCGCAGCCGGTCGACCGCGCCGAGCTCGAGGTGGTCCGACCCGGCTCCGACGGTCCTCCCTGGGCCTCGATGGCTGCCCACAAGGGAACGGTTCTCGGCGAGATCATCGTCGTGGACTACGCCAGCAGGACCTGGTCCGACCGCCGGGACGTCCCAGTTGAGATCCTCCAGGATCCCTACCAGCCGAACTTCATCGGCGCCGAGCTGTCCGGGGCCAACCACTTTCGCGTCGTGGGGAGGTCGGTGGTCGGCGGCCAGTCGGCCATCGAGCTCGAGCAGCAGGGTCCGATGAACAACCACGTTGAGCGGCTCTGGGTGAGCGAGCGGACCTACCTGCCGCTGCGGTCGACAGTGCAGTCCTCGTACACAGCCGGTGGCGTCCGCGTCACCACGAGCAGCGAGACCGAGTACCGGTTCCTCTCCCCGACGGCCGCCAACCTGGCGAAGCTGCAGCCGGTGGTCCCGCCCGGGTTCCTGCGGACTGCGGCCCCACCGCCGGGCGGCGGAGCGGCCGGCGGCTGAGTCAGCGATCAGACCCATGCGGCACCGGGCGGAGACGCCCGGTGCCGCATGGGCGCGAGGCTGCGGCCGGTCATCGCATCGTCCCCTCACCGCCCAACTAACGTCCGGCGAGCTCAGCGACGACCGGAGCGAACCTGTCGGCGAAGTCGGCGCCGAAGACGAGTACCCCACCGGACTCGGGTGTGGGCGGGACGTTGGGGACGTGGCAGAATGCTCCCGGCCATGTGGCTGTTCAATGGGCGCCGGCGTACCGGATGGGGCATTCTCTCGGCAACCGTCACCAAGCCGCTGGTCCAGTTCGCGCTGGCAGGCGTCCTGGCCCTCGTGGTGCTCTCGACGATCCTGACCCTGATCCTCGACCAGACGGGTCTCTCAGAGGCGATCAGCAATGCCCGGCAGTTCACCAGCCTCATGGGCCAGGACGTCATCCAGCCCAGCCTGACGGACGCGCTCCTGGAGGGCGGCGGATCCGCGCGATCAGAGTTCGATCAGACCATCCGGCAGCGCGTGATCCAGGGCCCGGTCGTCCGCGTCAAGCTCTGGTCCACCGCCGGGAAGGTCGTGTATTCAGATGAGCCTCGCCTGATCGGCCACTCGTTCGCTCTGGAGCAGGACCAGATCACGGCGCTGAGCACGGGACAGGTAGTTGCGAACCCGACAGATCTGAGCCGGCCCGAGAACGTGTACGAGGCGAACCAGCGCGACCGCCAGCTGCTCGAGGTGTACATGCGGCTCCACACCCCAGGCGGTACCACCGTGCTGTACGAGAACTACCTGCGGTTCGACGTGGTCCAGGCGACCGGCCGGCAGATAATGCTCAACTTCGTTCCGGCCGTTGTCGGCACGCTCGTCCTGATGCAGCTGGTCCAGCTCAGCCTGGCCTGGTCCCTCGCCAACAAGGTTCGCGAGGGACAGCGCGAACGCGAGGGACTGCTCATGAGAGCGGTGGACGCGGCGGAGGTGGAGCGGCGGCGGATCGCCAGGGACCTCCACGACGGCACCGTGCAGGACCTGACCGCGGTGTCTCTGGCGCTCGAGGTGGCGTCGAGACAGCTGCGGCGGGAGGGGCAGCTCACCGCCGCCGAGACGCTCGACTACGCAGCCGCCGAGACGCGAACGAGCGTGCGTCAACTGCGCACGCTCTTCGTGGACATCTATCCCAACAGCCTGCGCGACCAGGGCCTCGAGGTGGCGCTGCGGGACCTGCTCGGCCCCTTCGGGGCCCGGGGAATCGCCACCGCGCTGAGCGTGGGGCCGGACCTGCGACTGCGGGCGGAGGCCGAGCGGCTGCTCTACCGGGTGGCCAGGGAGGCGCTGCGCAACGTCGCGGCGCATGCGCGTGCCCGCGCGGTCGACGTTCGTGTGGCGGCCGACAACGGCACGGTATCGCTCGTCGTTCGAGACGACGGTTCTGGCTTCGATACCGCGGCGTTCACCTCGCAAACAACGGGTCATCTCGGTCTGCGGCTCCTCAACGACCTGACGCGGGACGCGGGCGGGACGTTCGAGGTCTCCTCTCGTCCTCGAGCCGGCACGGAGGTACGAGTGGAGCTGCCACGCCAGTGATCACGGTGGTCCTGGTGGATGATCACCGGCTGGTGAGAGCCGGGTTGGAACAGCTCCTGGGGCTGACGGACGATATCAGGGTCGTGGGCAGCGCCGAGGACGGCTCCACTGCGATTCCGCTGGTCGCGGAGCGACGCCCCGACCTGGTCCTGATGGACATCTCGATGCCAGGAGTGGACGGCATCGAGGCCACGAGAGCGCTCATGGCCCAGGACCCGTCGACCCGAGTCCTCGTTCTCACCTCGGTCTCCGACCAGGAGCGGATCCTGGAGTCGATCCAGGCCGGTGCGCTGGGCTACGTGATGAAGGACGCCGAGCCCGACGAGCTGTTCGACCGCATCAGGTCGGCGGTCGGCGACTGCGAGTCCTCTGCCCACGCCTGAGCCGGATTCCACCGAACAGTCGGCGACTCGGCGCCACGTCCGCCTCCGTCGGTGGAATCCGGCTGAGCCGAGCGCCACATCCGGAGGTTGCTCAGGGGTGGTGGCGCCGGACTCGCTGCGCGGACCACGCTGACGGCCGGGCGCTGGACAGACTATCCGATCTGATCGCCGCGCTCTCGCCGGCCAGGCCCGAGTGTCACCGGGATGAGCTCCGGCTGTCCTCGGCCGCGTCTGTGGGGGCCATGACACCAAACGAGTGCAGCACCGCGGCGGCCCGATCGGCGTCGCGCCGCGCTCCCAGCCGCGTGAAGAGCGCAAAGGCCTCGCGCGCGTACGCGATCGCCGCCGCCAGATCAATCGACGTGTCGGCGAGCGACAGGTGAACCTCGGCCCGGAGGTGCGGACGCTCCAGTCCCTGGAGCTCGCGAAGCGCAGCGAGCAGCATGCGCCCACCGTCCTCACCGCGAGCCTGGGTGACGCGCCCGCGCCCAAGGAGCGCCATTGCGGAGACCTCGTGTGAGGCCAGCGCCCCGGCGATGGACTCCAGCCTCACCGCCGCGCGGTCGGCCGCCTCGATGTCGCCGCGCCGGCGTTCCACGTCCACGAGGTGGCCCAACAGAGGCGCGGACAGCACGAGGTTGCCTTCGTGGTCGAGGAGCGCCTGGCGCAGTGTCGAGGCCGCGAGCTCGAGCTCGTCGCGCGCGTCCTGGAGCCGCGCCAGCGCGCCAGCGACCTCGGGGCGATCCTCGTGGCTGCAGAGCAGCTCCGCGGCTTTGTCCAGCCGACCCTGGTGCACGCGGAGCAGAGCCAGGTGTGCGGCGGCCGCGGCGCGATGGCCGGCGCATGCCGTGGTCGCGATGGCCTCCTGCAGCTCGGTCTCGGCCTCCTCCCAGCGGCCGGCCTCCGCCAGCAGGCCGCCCAGCATCCCCCGGCAGTGGGCCGTGAGCATCGGCTGCGGCATGGCGTGGAACCGCTCCCTCACCGTGTGGCGGATCTCGTCCACGAGCCGAGTGAGCCGCTCCAGGTCGCGGAGCCGGTAACAGGTCGTGACGAGCGCGCAGCAGGTCATCGCCCATGTGCCCAGGGTGCGGACCCCGCCGGCCATCGCGGCGACGCTGGCCTCCTCCAGCATGACGATGCCTTCGGCTGTTCGACCCAGCGACACGAGCGCCAGGCCTCGCTCGGCGCGGGCACGGATCTCCAGCTCCGTATCGCCGAACCTCTCGGCCACTTCGAGGGCGGCGGCAGCGTCCACCTCGAGCGCCGTGACGTCCAGGACCTCGAACCCTCTCCGCGCGATCCGGTAGTAGCCTTCCTCGACGCACGGTCCCAGCTCGTCGAGCATGCCCCTCGCGCGGTCGAGCCACTCGGACCGGGCGGCCTCGCGGTCGTCTGTGGCCTCCACTACCGAAAGAACGATCGCGCAGCGGGCAGCGGTGCGCACGTCGCCCCGCTCGCGGTGCAGACGCAGGGCGATCTCGAAATGCTCGCGCGCTCGCCCGTAGTCATCGAGCGACCCGAGGCACAGCCCGCCGAGAAGCTGGTGCGCCTCGGCGAACTCCGGGATCCTGACAACCGCGTCTTGCAACGCCGCGACGGCGCCAGGAACGTCGCCGACCGATAGGCACAGGGTCGCCCGACCGAGTGGTGCCTCCGTCATCCGTTCCGTGCTCCCCCCATGTGGGCCAAGTGTGCGAGATCATACCTGCCGACGTCGACCGCGACGGCCAGCTCCCATCTTCCAGCGCCAGTGGTTCCGGATCGTGGAGCGGGCCCGGCCGGGCTGCGCAGAGTCCGCGGCTGTGGCCATCACACGCAACTTCAGCAGCAACGCGTTTCGTACTTCCCCTGCTCGGCGTCGAGGTACACGGATCCACGAACGCGAGCAACTGGCAGCACGACGATGGTCACGACGACGATGCCCGGCGCCCGGAGGATTCGCCGACGGTGAAGGCCCCGCTCCGCCCACGCCGCCGACCGGGTCGAGGGCCGCGTGCTGCGCGTCGATCGCGGCGGCCTGCTGGGTCGGGCGGCGGACGGCTCGGGCAGCTGCGCTGCGGATGAGGGTGTCGAACCAGGCGGAGAGGCCCGCGAGAGCCCCTCCGCCGAGTTCAGATCGCGGTCTACGAATCCGAGGTCCGGCTGATCCGCCAGATCACGCCCGTGTGCGGGATCTGCACCAGGGGCGCGTCCGCCGGGTTCGTGAACTTGGCGGCCGGGTCGCTCTGGCCGAAGTCCCGGACCGCGCCGAAGTCCACGAGGTACAGCGCACCGTCCGGGCCGAACCAGACGCCGATCGGCCGGTTGATGCCGCGGAGCCCGTCAGGGAACGCCTCCTCGCCGCCGACGTCCCTGCTGCCCAGGTCAGCAGGGTTCGCCTTGCAGGCGGGAGACCCGTCGGGATAGTGCGCCTGGTTCGCCTTCGGGCAGTTGAAGGCGAACTTCTGCGGCTGCGCCCGGAGCGGCTGCCCGGGACGGCTGAAGTTGACGAGCTGGATGTCGTGGCCCTCCCCGGGCTGGCCGTTCTCGGCAGAGAAGCCGAAGTCCCCTTCACGTGCCACCAGGGCCGCCCCCCGGTGGACGACGCCGTGCGTGAACGAATCCGGCGCGAAGTCCGGCTGCACGACCGCGACGTCGGCCGGCTCGGTGGCCAGCGGCCCCACCGGCTGTTGGGGCGGGAACGCCAGCACGTGCTGCACCGGCGTGTGGTTCGCCTTCACCACCGGCACGCAGGCCGGGAAGCTGCCCGGCACGGACGGCGCCCCGCACTCGTCGTCGCCGGGGCCGCCCTGGGGGTTGAAGACCGCCTGGGTGGAGTCGAGGTCGCCGAACCGGTCGGGCCAGCCGTGATAGTCGGGCGTCCCGTCGGCGTTCATCTGCGCGACCTGCAGGCGGTCGGGCGAGTTGTTCGTCGGTCGGGCGCCGCGTTCGTCCTCGCCGTTCTCGGTCACGAACAGGCTGCCCTGCAGCGCGTGGTTCGCGGGCGGGAAGGCGATCCCGAACGGGTTCCGATAACCCCACGAGAACGGCTGGATCGTCTTCTCCGGGTGCGCGGCGTCGATCCTGGCCCGGAGAACGGCGCCGGTGCACATGCCGGGCTGGGTCGCGTTCTCGAAGGCCGGCACCGTCGCCCCGGGGCGCGCGACGCCGTGGTTGGAGTAGCCGCTGGTCAGGTGTCCATCGCCCGAGGGGAAGAGGTTGCCACTGAGGGTGACCGGCTGGCACGCGATGTCGTGCTGGTTCCCGCCGGCGCCATTGTCGTGGCCCGTGACGCCGGCGTTCGTGGCCGACCCCTGCGACCAGTAGAGGAAGCCGTTGTGGGCCTGCAGCATCTCGGTCGGGTGGTCGCCCGTCGGCAGGCCGCTGATGAACGGCGACAGCCGGCCGGTCGCCAGGTCGACGTTCATGATCCGCGAGGTGTTGTTCCCGCTGCCGGGCGCGCCCCGGGCGCCCTGGTTCGAGTCGCTGGCGAAGAGCCTGCCGCCGGTGCCGTTCGCGAACGCCAGGCCGATGGCCGGCCCGTCGGGCTGGTAGCCGGTGTTCGCCGCCGGGTCGGTGGACGTCGGCTTGAACAGGGGCCCGCGGACGGCGTGCCCATTTCGATCGAGGACCAGGAGGTCGGGGGTCAGCGGGTTGGTCGCGGAGAGCTTGCCGCCCCAGACCGGCGCCTCGTTGCTGTTGCAGCGGCCCGGCAGCCCGGTGCCGGACTCCACCACCAGGACCCGGAAGTCGTTCCGGCCGGCGCCGGTGCGCATGAACGCGAGGCCGGTCGGGAAGTCGAGGTTCGTCGCGAACGCCTCGATCTTGTAGCCGCGCGGCAGGACCACGTCCTGGCCGGCGTCCGGGTTGTACGCGACGTCCTCGCCGGGACAGGCCGCGTTGCCGCGGGTCGTGCCGCCCATGGCGAGCGCGGCGCTGAGCTGGTCCGAGACGGCCGGCCCGTTGGACTCCAGCGCCGCCGGCGTGCCGCTCGGCAGCAGTGCGAACACAACCGCCAGGGCGCCGACGGACGCGATGGCTCGGTACCTCGCGAGTCCCATAGAACTCCCCCCTTCGTGAGGTCGCCCACCAGCGCGCCTCACCCTACGCGTGTGCGGTCTCCTCCTCCTTCTACCCGGGCGCCGGACGGCTGTCAACAGCGCTGATCCTCAGGTTGCCGCCCGGGCCTCCACCTCCACCGAGGGGCCTCAGCAACGCCGAGGTGGCCGAGGCGCTCCATCTCGGCCTGACCACCGTGAAGTCACACGTCGCCGCCATCCTGGAGAAGCTGGGCCTGCGCGACCGGGTCCAGGCGGTGGTGCTCGCCCACCGGCTCGGCCTGGTCGAGGACGATGCGTAACGTGTCC
>Ga0070717_10004406_pt1 | contig 10163 bp, 6 predicted proteins | sample LARL113metaG_FD_71366 | JGI IMG/M metagenome (GOLD analysis project Ga0070717, IMG submission 71366) | Corn, switchgrass and miscanthus rhizosphere microbial communities from Kellogg Biological Station, Michigan, USA - LAR L11-3 metaG | ecosystem: Host-associated > Plants > Roots > Rhizosphere ... | reverse complement strand
GATGTCGAAGACCAAAGGCAACGTGATCGATCCCATTGAGATCGTGAAACAGTACGGGACCGATGCGGTGCGCTTCACGCTGGCCTCGATGGCCTCGCCGGGGACCGATATCGCGTTCAACGTGGCCCGCACCGAGGGCTACCGCGCATTCGCGAACAAGGTATGGAATGCGGCGCGGTTCATTTTCATGAACGTGGACAAGGCCGCGGAAGTGGGGATCAGGGTTGATCTATCGGTGTTGGGAACGATGCCCGAGGCCGGATCGGATGCGCCGCTCGAGGCGCGGTGGATCGTGGCCGAATTTCAGGACACGTCCAACAAAGTCAACCGGGCGCTCGAGAACTACCGCTTTGACGATGCGGCGAACGCAATTTACCAGTTCTTCTGGGGCAGTTTCTGCGACTGGTATCTGGAGATCGTGAAGCTGCGCCTGGAATTTTCTGAAGATGGGGATAAGGCGAAGACCAGGGCCGCGCTCACAACGCTGCTCTCGGTCTTTGAAGCTTCGCTGCGCTTGCTTTCGCCGGTCATGCCATTTCTGACCGAAGAGCTCTGGCACGCCATCTACGATGACAATCCGCCCAAAAAATCGATCGCTTTGACCACTTATCCGCAGGTGTGGGATTTGCAGGATGAACAGGACATCACTAACATGCGAATCCTGCAAGACTACGTAACGAGCATCCGATGGCTGCGCAAAGAGAATGGCATCGAAGAGAAGGCCCAAATTCCGATCGAGTTGCGGACGGACGGGAAGCGGCGAAAGCTTGCCGACGAGAATCGCGATATCATCGAGCGCCTGGCGAGGGTAAGCGAGGTGCGCTTTGTGGACCAGATTTCGGCCGGTCTTTCGAAGCACCACACGCCCAGTTTCGACGTGGCTGTTGTCTACGAGCGCACCATCGATGTGGCCGCCGAGCGCGAACGCTTGACAAGGGACATCGCGAAGTATGAGAAAGGCTTGGCTGCGGCGGAGCGGCAATTGGGAAATGATGGGTTTCTGAAGAAGGCGCCGCCGCAGGTGGTGGAGGGTTTGCGCAAGCAGGAGGCGGAAACGCGCGCGTTGCTGAAAAACGCGCAGGACGCGCTGGGCGATTTGCCGGCGGGGTGAAGAACAACCGCGGATCCTTCGACTGCGCTCAGGATACAAAGCTTTGGTGGTTGAAGCTGAGGGCTGAACACTAACAACTAACAACTGTGAACTGACAACTTCCCATGGACTGGAAAAGCCACCGCATCGAGACATTGCTGGAGCACGCCTTGATTGAAGACAAGGCGGCCAGCGATGCTACGACCAACGTGACCATCGATCCCAACCTGCGCGCGTCGGCATCGGTCATTGCGCGGCAGGAGATGGTGGTGGCGGGACTCGGTTGCGTGGCGCAATTTCTGGAGATTTTTGCGCGCCTCGATTCTCGTCCCCAGGCGCACGCCCGCTTCGAGGTGATCAGCCATGCGGAGATTTTCGACGGGGTCCGCGTGCATGCCGGGCAGGTGCTGGCGGTGGTGCGCCACAACGCGCGCGTGCTGCTGAGTTGCGAGCGCGTGATCCTGAACCTGATGCAACACATGAGCGGCGTTGCCACCAATACGCGAACGTATGTCGATGCCATTCAGGGGACGCACGCGCGGGTTCTCGACACCCGCAAGACTGTGCCGGGATTGCGGGCTCTGGAGAAATATGCCGTCCTGTGCGGCGGAGGCACGAATCACCGCCTGGACCTGGCTAGCGGAATCCTGATCAAGAACAACCACATCGCGCTGGGCGGCGGCCTGCGCACCGCGCTTGAAAACGCACTGGCCCGGCGGCAAAGCGGACAGCGCGTGCAGGTGGAAGTGCGCTCCATGGCGGAACTCGAGGACGCGCTGGCGCACGGCGCGGAAGCCATCCTGCTGGACAACATGAGCCCTGCCCTGGTGAAGGATTGCGTCGATCGCGTGAAGCAGGAGAGCCGCTGGATTCCGACCGAAGCGTCGGGCGGGATTGTGCTCGAGAACATTCGCGACTTCGCGGAGACGGGCGTCGATTTCATCAGCGTGGGCGCGCTTACGCACTCTGCCCGGGCTGCTGACATCTCCATGACCATCACGGCGGAGTCGCAATAGGCATGTTCGATCTCTCCGCGCTGGACTCGGAACTCGCAGGCACGATTTACGCGGGCAAGATACATTTTTCGTCCGTCACGGGGTCGACCAACAGCGACGCTATCGCGGCCGCGCGGAATGGGGCGCCGCATGGGTCGGTCTACTTTGCGGACGAGCAGCGCGCGGGGCGCGGGCGCGGCGATCACCGCTGGCACTCGGCCGGCGGCGAAGGGCTCTACGTGAGCGTGCTGCTGCGGCCGGAGCTTGCCCCTGAATACCTGCCCCTGATGCCGCTGGCGGCCGGTCTGGCTGCTGCCGACGCGATTCGCGCCACGACGGGGCTCGACATCGACCTGCGCTGGCCCAACGACTTGCTGCTGGGGCCGCGCAAAACCGGCGGCATCCTGGTGGAAGCTCAGACTCAAGCCCAGCCCGAATCCAGCGCGGTTGCGTTTGTGGTCGTGGGCATCGGCATCAATGTCCACCAGCGCAATTTCGATGCGGGACTGGCGACGCCTGCAACCTCGCTTGACCTGGAATGCGGCCACGTCTTTGGCCAGCGCATCAGCCGCCAGGCGCTGCTTGTGCGGCTGCTAAAATCGCTGGAGCGCGAGGTCAGCGGACTGCTGGATCCAGCGTTGCGCAGGTTGATTCCGGCGCGGGTGGAGAGTGCTTCGAGCTGGGCGCGCGGACGGCGCGTCGAAGTACACGGCCCGCAGGCCTGTACCGGCGCCACCGAAGGATTGGACGAACATGGATTTCTGCTGCTGCGCACTTCCAACGGGGTGGTGCAGGTGCAGACGGGGGGAATACGAGAAGCAGCTTTTAGCTCCTAGCCACTAGCTTCGAGCTGGTCTGTGGAGCATTCGGAATTCTTTGCCAAGCATGAACGGCCCGGAAACACGGGCAAACCGAGCTCTGGTTAACCAGAGTTATAAGCTAAACACAGAGCTAGTAGCTAGTAGCTAGACGCTAGGAGCTGTTTTTCGAATGCTGCTCGCCTTGGACGTAGGCAATACCAACACGGTGCTGGGGCTTTACCGGCTGGATGAGGATGGGTCGGCAGCTGCCGCAACGGCGCTGGTGGCTCCAGAGACGGATGCCTCCTCTGATAACACCCGTGCAGTTGTCGACCCCAAGCTTGCCGCGCACTGGCGCGTGACCACCCACCGCGCCCAGACCTCGGACGAGTACGGCGTGCTGTTTTTGAACCTGTTCAACATGAGCGGCATTTCGGTCGACCAGGTGAAGCACATCATCATCTCGTCGGTCGTGCCGCCGGTGGAGTCCACGCTGCGGCGCGTTTGCGAGAAGTACTTCCATCTTCATCCGTTGTTCGTCGAGCCGGGGATCAAGACCGGGATGCCGGTGCTGGTGGATAATCCGACGGAACTGGGCGCCGATCGCCTGGTGAACGCAATTGCCGCCTATGAGCGCTATGGGGGACCGTGCATCGTGGTGGACTTCGGCACCGCGACCACCTTCGACGTGATATCCGCCAAGGGTGAGTACCTGGGCGGGGCCATTGCGCCGGGCCTGGGGATCAGCGCCGACGCGCTTTTCGCGCGCGCCGCGCGGCTGGGGCGTGTGGACGTGAAGCGTCCGGCAAAAGTCATCGGCACGAATACCGTCACGCATCTACAGAGTGGGCTCTATTTCGGGTATATCGGCCTGGTGGACGGGATCATCGAGCGCATGGGCGTGGAACTGGGTGCGCAGCCGCGGGTGATCGCCACGGGCGGGCTGGCGCGGCAGATTTCGGCGGATTCGCGCTACATCGCACAAATCGACGATATGCTCACGCTGGATGGCTTGCGGATCGTCTTCGAGCGCAACCGCACGGCGCGGCCGCGCAGCAGGGCGCATTAACATAGTGATCAGTGGTCGGTGATCAGTGGTCAGTGATCAGTTCGTCTCCGACGCATAACACTTGGCTGCCGGCCATCTCTTTTCCCTGATCCCTGACTTGTGCAGAACTACTTCAATTACTTTACCGAGATCGAAGAGCGGTTCCAGCAGCGGCGGGGATCGATCCTGCTGCTTTCCACCCTCGACTGGGCGCTGATTGAGACGTGGCAGGAGGCGGGCATTCCACTGGACGCGGCTCTGCGCGGCATCGATGCGGCCTTCGACAAGTACGAGCAACGACAGAAGAAAGCCCGCATGCGGCGCATCAATGGGCTGGCGTGGTGCGCGCAGGCGGTGATGCAGGCTGCAGAAGAAATTCGCGAGGCATCGGCCGGCTCGGCGACGGCTGCAAGCGCGACTCCGGCCGAGACCGGCTTCGAGCACGAGCGCGTCGCCGCGCATCTTGAGGCGGCCGCAACCGCGCTGGAGTCCGCGGCCGTCGCTCCCGAAATGTGCGCTGCCACGGCAACTCGCCTGCGTGAGTTGGCAACGGAGGTCCGTGCGACCGATCCAGCCCATGACGGAGCAGCACGCCTGAGCGGTGCGCCGGTCGATCTCGAATCGCTGGAACGAACGCTTACGGTGTTCGAAGACAAGTTATTTGCGGCGCTCACCGCGGCGGCGCCGGAGCAGTTGCTTGTCGCCCTGAAGGAGCATGCGGCGCGCGAACTGGCGCCGTATCGCAGCCGCATGGGAGCGGTGCAGTTGCGCCAGGTGGAGAGGCAATTCGTGCAGAAGCAGTTGCTGGCCCACTACAACCTTCCTCGCCTCAGCCTCTTCTACATGAGCCAGCAATGAAGCGTCGCAGGCCAGGAAACCATGTGCCCCAGGTCTCGAATTTGAGACTTGGGAAAGCTCCGCATGGGACTCCGCAGTCCGACGCGGGACGAACCGTGCTGGTCCCGATCGAGAAACCGATATACGGCGGCAGTTTCCTGGCCCGGGACGAAGGGAAAGCCGTGTTTGTACCGCTGGTGTTGCCGGGCGAGCAGGCGCGCGTGCGGGTGGTGCAAGAGAAGCGCAGCTTCGCGACCGCTGAGCTTGAGGAAGTGGTCAGCGAATCGGCGGAGCGCGTGATTCCGAAGTGCCCGCACTTTGGACCGTGCGGAGGGTGCCAATATCAGCACGCGGAGTATGAGACCCAACTCCGGATCAAGCAGGCCGTGTTGCGCGAGACGCTGGAGAGAGGCGGAGTTAAACCGTCGGACGAGATCGCGATTGTGGCCGGACAGCCGTGGGAGTACCGCAATCGAATCCGGCTGGCATTCGATGCGCACGGAAATCCCGGGTATCGCGGGCGCCGTTCACATGCGGTGGTGGCGATCAACGAATGTCCCATCTCCGCGCCGCTGCTGGTGCGCGCTGCGCTAACGGCTGCTGAGTTGCTTTTGCAATCTGCGCATGGTTTGCGACCCAGCGAGATGGCATTGTTCTGCAACGCGGATGAGACCGCGCTGCTGGTGTCGTTCTTTGTTGCGAGTGGGGCGAAGGTTCATTTCGATGAATTTGCCGCTGCACTGCAAAGGCGCATCCCGGAGTTGGCCGGCGCGGAACTTGTGATTGAGGGTGGACAGAATCAGCAGCCGCGAATGATCGCGCAGCCGCGGGTTATCGCGCAGTGGGGCGACCTGTCTCTCGCGTATCGCGCCGCGGGCGTGGATTATCGCGTTGATCGTGGCGCCTTCTTCCAGGTGAATCGCTGGCTCGTTGATGCGCTGGTCGAACGTGTTACGGCCGGATACAGCGGGCCGCTGGCTTGGGACCTGTTCGCAGGCGTGGGCCTGTTTGCGCGCAGGCTGGCGGAGCGGTTTGCCCAGGTGATAGCGGTTGAATCCGCGCCAACAGCAACCGATGCGCTCACGGCGAATCTCCAGGGAACTTCGGGTGTGGCGGTACACTCATCCGCGCTCGGATTTCTGCGCAGCGATGGCACCGGCGAACGCCCCGGACTGGTGGTGGTCGATCCGCCGCGCACCGGCCTGGGACCGGACCTGACCACGGCAATCACGGAGATTGCGCCCCCAGCCCTGGTGTATGTTTCCTGCGATCCGGCTACCCTGGCGCGCGACCTCCGCGTGCTTCTCGCCAACGGCTACTCTATCGATTCGATGACGCTTGTGGACCTGTTTCCGCAGACATTTCACCTGGAGACAGTGGTCCGGATGCGCATTCCCTGATAGGCTGATTGCCATAGATCCTTTCCAGTCTTCTGGCGCGATGGAATTTTCCGCCACTACCGGGCCTCCTGCCGGAGCGTCCGCGCCCACCGGCGTGAGCACTCGTGGCTGGAGCAGCGCTCCCATGTTCCACGCCGCATGGCTGTTCGCGCTGGGGATTGTTGCGGCGAAATTGTTGTGGCTGCGACCCGGCGTGGTGCTGGCCCTGCTGATTCCGATGGCGGTTTTGTGCGTTGTAGCTGGTCTGCGGGCACCGCGCGCAGGCTGGCTAGCGCTGGCATCGCTGTGGATCCTGCTGGGCGCATGGTGTGCGGAAATGGAGCCGCAGCCCGCGCCTGCGCCCGTGCTGGGCGCGTTTTCCGACGGCTTAATGCGCACGGTGGAGGGGACCGTGACGGATGCAGGCCCGGTGCGCGGCGAGATTGAGGAAGAGGTCGAGCAGACGTCTGCCGCCGCGCCCGCGCAGAAGCCAACACAGCGCATCGATGTGCTGGTGTCCTCCATCGAAAGCGTCACCGATGCGGACGATGTGCAAGTGCCGGCGACGGGCGGAGTGCGGCTGACGGTGCGCTGGCCATCGCGGCCGCAGGACCCTACTCGCTGCGGTGAGCGGGTGCGCGCGGTGGCGCGACTGCTTCCGCCCGAAGTGTATCGCGATCCCGGCGCTTGGAATCGCCAGGATTACCTGCTGGATCAGGGCATCACATCGACAGCGACACTCAACAGCGATCGCGTGGAGCGATTAGGCGCGGAGCCGGCAAGTTCGTCGCGCTGGTTCGATTGGCGAACGGCGGTGCAGGCGCTCCACTGCCGGTTGAGCGACGCGCAACGCACGGCGAGCAACCGCCTGCTGGCTTTGCCTGCCGCAACCCGCCGCATGCCGCTGGCCCTCCGCATTACCGCGGAAGATGCCATTATGCTGGCCGCCATGGTGACCGGTGACCGCACGTTCCTCTCCCATTCGCTGCGGGTGGGATTCGAGCGCACGGGATCGTTTCACATGCTGGTGGTTTCGGGCTTCCACCTGGCGATCATGGCGGCATGCATATTCTGGATCGCGAAACGATTGCGCCTGCCGCGCGTTCCCGCTACGCTGCTCACCATCGCCGCGTCGTTTGCTTATGCGCTGTTCACGGGGTTTGCCATTCCCGTGCAGCGTTCGCTGTGGATGGTGACGTTGTATCTTGTGGGCCGACTGGTCTACCGCGAACGCAGTCCGGTGAACACCATCGGATTCGCCGCGCTGTGCCTGCTGGCGGCGAGCCCGCGCTCGCTGTTTGATTCCGGATTTCAGATGACGCTGCTGGCGGTGGTTTCGATCGGCGGCATCGCGACACCGTTATTGGAAAGTACGCTGCACGCTTATCTAAATGCCACACGCGATCTGAGGACCATCGCAATCGACGTGAAAGTTTTGCCGCGCATGGCTCAGTTTCGAGTGATCCTGCGCATGGTGGCCGCATCCATTCAATCGGCTATTCTGCCTTCCGCTGGCGCCTCACCGGCCCCAGCAGTCGATACGTCCGACGCCGGGCTGACTCCGAAATTTGCCCTGTTTCAAGAAACTCTGGCAATGGTATTTGCGACGCCACGTGCGGCTTTCCATGGGAGGCTCGCCAAATCCTTCGCGTGGAACTTCTTTCCGTGGGCAGTGCGGTTTGTGCTGCGAGTGGCAGAGTTCTTCTTTGTTTCGTGCGTGGTGGAGTTGGCGCTGATGCTGCCGATGGCGATGTACTTCCATCGGATTACGATCTTCGCATTGCCTGTCAATCTGTTCATTCTGCCGCTGCTGGTCGGCTTGATGCCCGCGGCGGTTATCACTTTGATACTTTTGCTGGTGTGGCCCGTTGCTGCGGTGGTACCGGCCGCAGTGGTGGCGCTGTTGCTGCACTTCGGCGTGGGCCTGGTGCACCTGTTCGGGTCGCTGGCGCTGAGCGATTTTCGAATTCCGGCGCCGCTGCTCTGGCAATCGGCGCTGTTCTGCGCACTGCTGGGGGCGGCGATTGTACTGGCGCGCGGTGGGATATGGCAGCGCCGCGCCGCGTGGGCTGCGCTGTTCGCGGCGGCGCTGGCCACGGTTGTGCCGCGAGCCGTCCAGCATCCCCGCGATGCGCTGCTGGTCGAGGCCATCGACGTTGGCCAAGGGGACTCTCTGCTCCTGATCACGCCCGATGGCAAGACTCTGCTGGTGGATGGCGGCGGATTCGGCGGCGGACCACGACAGGGCCCGTTCATGGTGGACGAGAACATGTCCGCGGGGACTCCGGCCCCGCAGGAATTCGATATCGGCGAAGAGGTGGTATCGGCGGCGCTGTGGGCGCGCGGCATACGGCGTCTCGATGTAGTTGCACTGAGCCACGCGCACTCCGACCACATGGGCGGCCTGCCCGCGGTGCTGCACAATTTCCGTCCCGCGGAGTTGTGGGTGGGCGACAATCCGCGTTCGGCGGCGTACGTTGCATTGCTTCGCGAGGCTGCGGATCTGCGTGTCGAGACGCGGACATTCCACTCAGGCGATGCTGTTCGTCTCGGCGGCACGCAAGTAAACGTGCTCGCGCCGCTGCCTTGGTATCGGCCGAGCCCGACGCCCATGAACAACGATTCGATGGTTCTGCACGTGACCTACGGACAGACATCGGTTCTGCTGGAAGGCGATGCTGAGGCGCCGATCGAACAGGCGATGATGGCCGAAGGAAATCTGGCCAGCACGTTGCTCAAGGTGGGACATCACGGGAGCCTGACATCCACGAAGCCGGACTTTCTCGCGCGGGTTGCACCACAATGGGCGGTGATCTCCTGCGGGCTGCATAATCGCTTCGGCCACCCGCGGTCCGAGGTGCTGGCCGAACTGGAGCAAGCCCGGGTGCGCACCTTCAGCACTGACATCCAGGGCGCGACCTGTTTCCGGCTGGACGGGAAAGAGGCCTTTGCTGAATCCTCCTGCGCATCGGACCTGGTGCCCTAGAGTGCGCGATCAATTCCCTTTACACCGCATACTGTGCGATGTCCTTTTCTCGGAGAGTGAGCCCGAATCCCGGGCGAGACAGGTCCGGCTTCATTAGACCTTCGCGCGGTTCGCAAAACCCATCGAAGAACATGCGTTCGATGCGGGCGTGATCGTGAAAAAATTCCATATGCACTGCGGACGGGACAGCGCAGCACAAATGCAAGTGGAGGCTCGGCGCGCAATGCGCTGACAGTGGCCGGTGCGCCGCCCAGCAGAGCGAAGCCGCGTCAAGGAAGCCGCTGATGCCTCCGCAGCGTGTGGCATCTGCCTGCAGAACGCTGACTGCACCGGCTTCCAGCATCTGCCGGAAGTACCAGGCGTTGTAGCCATATTCGCCGGCGGCGATATCCATGCCTGCGGGCGCGCGCTCGCGAACTTGGCGCAGGCCGGCGAGATCATCTGAGCTCACCGGCTCTTCAAACCAGCGCACATGGAATTGTTCAAACTCATGGGCGAACCGAATCGCCTCACTAACGGACCAGGCGCCGTTGGCGTCCACGAACAGCTTGACGGCTTTGCCGATCGCCTTGCGCGCCACGCTTACCCGGCGCACATCATCATCGGGATGGGTTCCAATTTTCATCTTGACCATCTGGAAGCCCTGTTCAGCCCAGCCGCTGAGCTGTGATTCCAGTTGCTTGTCGTCGTAGGAGGTAAACCCGCCGCTCCCGTAAAGCGCGATCCCCTCCCGCACGCGCCCGAGCAGAGTCACCAGCGGAACACCCGCGATGTGGGCGCGTAAATCCCACAGCGCATTGTCGATCGCGGAAATGGGCATCATGGCGATGCCAGTGGTGCCCAGGTTGCGAATGCGCTTATACATCGCGAGTAGGATCGCACCGTGGTCGAACGCATTGCGGCCTTTGACGACCTCATCGAGCAGAGTGGAGGCGAGCTGGCCAGTCGATGCATCCGCATACGTGTAACCGATTCCTTTCGTGGCCCCGCTCGAGAGCTCGACCAACACCATCGTCGTGCGATTCCAC
>Ga0070717_10004405_pt1 | contig 10165 bp, 8 predicted proteins | sample LARL113metaG_FD_71366 | JGI IMG/M metagenome (GOLD analysis project Ga0070717, IMG submission 71366) | Corn, switchgrass and miscanthus rhizosphere microbial communities from Kellogg Biological Station, Michigan, USA - LAR L11-3 metaG | ecosystem: Host-associated > Plants > Roots > Rhizosphere ... | reverse complement strand
GCGTTGGCGAGGCCAGTGCTGAAATTCAACGTTGCCGGGCCGCTCGCCGCCATGCACACGCCTGGCCCCTGCGTCACCCGCGAATAGCCCTGCGCCATGTAGGCGGCGCCCTGCTCGTGGCGTGTGTCGATCAGGCGGATGCCTTCCTTGATGCACGCCGTCTCAGCGTCGAGCATCGGTCCGCCCATGATGAAGAAGATGTCTTTGACGCCCTGCGCCTTCACGCACCGGGCGAGGATGTCGTTACCCGTCAGTTCCGCCATCTCGGTATCTCCTCTCTCAGGTTCTCGTCATTCCCGCGAAAGCGGGAATCCAGGGTCCGAGGGTTGAGCGGTCGGCCCTGGGCCCCCGCGAACGCGGGGGCGACGGTTGGGTCAGATCACCCCTTCCTTGCGCAGCGCCTCGACATCCCCGGCACTCATGCCAAGCCATTCTCCGAAGACTTCGCCAGAGTGTTGCCCGAGCAACGGGGCCGGCGCCAATTTCGGCGGACGGCCGTCAAAGCGCACCGGCCAGGACGGCATCTTGAAGGGACCCGTCAGGTGCTGCACGACCTGCAGGATGCCGCGCTCTTCGAAGCTCGGCTCGTTCATCAATTCCATCGTGTCGAGCACCGCGCCGGCCGGAACTCCGGCCCCGCCGATGATGCGCATCGCCTCGTGCTTGTCGCGTCGCCGCGTCCAGTCGGCGACCATTTCGTTGATCTCCGCGATGCGCTCGCCGCGGGCCTTAGGGGTGTCATAACTCGGGTTTCCGATCAGATCCTCGCGACCCAGCACCTTCAATAGGCGATGCCAATGATCCACTTGGCGGGCGAAAACATAGACCCAGTCATTGGGGCCGCCCGGCGCGCAGGGAAAGATGCCGGCCGGGGCGACGGCCGTTGCGCTGCGCGAGCCATTGCGCCTTGCCGCCTGGCCCGTCGCCGCCTGAGCCTGAAACGCGATGCGGATGTAATGCAGCATCGCATCCTGCATCGCCACTTGGAGGCGTCGTCCCTGGCCGGTGGCGCGGCGCTCGTAGAGGGCGCCGAGGATGCTGATCGCCATCGTCATGCCGGTGCCCGTATCGCCGAGCGAGGGGCCCGGCTTGATCGGTGGCCCGTCCGGCTCGCCGGTGATGCTCATCGTGCCGCCGCAGGCCTGCGCGATCATGTCGAAGGCGAGGTTCTTCTCGTAGGGGCTGCCCTCGCCGAAGCCTTTGACCTGGGCATAGATGATGCCCGGGTTCAGCGCTCGGATCGCCTCGTAGCCGAGCCCCAGGCGCTCGATCGTACCGGGCGCCATGTTCTCGATCATGACATCGGCCTTCTTGGCCATGTCCTTGACCAGCGCCAAACCGCGCTCGGATTTGAGGTTGACGGTGACCGACTTCTTGTTGGCGTTGAATTCGAAGAAATAGAACGAGTCGGGGCTGCCGGCAGGCCCGGCGAAGGCGGTCCGGCCGGGTTCGCCGCCGCCGGGATTCTCCACCTTGACGACCTCGGCGCCGAGCCAAGCGAGCGCCTCGGTGCAGGAGGGGCCCGCCTCGAACTGGGTCAAATCGAGCACCCGAACCCCGGCAAGACAATTGAGAGGCGCGCTCTTTTCATCCATCGCTGCTCAGTCCTATGAAGTAATGCTATGGCGCACGATAGCGCACGAAATCCCTCCACGGAAATCGAAACCGTTTTGCGGCTGCTGCCAGTTAGGCTAGTAAGCGCCCTGCTGTCATCACAGGCCACACTCCAATGGCGAGTAACCAACCGAGCGTCTTCATCGACGGCGAGGCCGGCACGACTGGTCTCGGCATCCGAAAGCGGCTCGAAATGGTGCCCGAGATAGCATTGCGCAGCCTACCCGCGGCGCAACGCAAGGATCCGTCGGCGCGGCAGGACATGATGGCGGCATGCGACCTTGTCGTACTGTGCTTGCCGGATGATGCTGCGCGAGAGGCAGTCGCGCTGGCCCAGGCGCTGGGCAGCGACGCACCCAAATTGCTCGACGCCAGCACCGCGCACCGGGTCGATCCCGAATGGACCTACGGCTTTCCAGAAATGGCGCCCGATCAGCCCGGAAAAATCGAGACGTCGCGCAAAGTCGCCAATCCCGGTTGCTACCCGACCGGTGCGATCGGTCTATTGCGCCCGCTTGTCCAAGCGGGGCTCCTCCCGCCCGACTACCCGATCACGATCAGCGCGGTCAGCGGCTATTCCGGCGGCGGCAGATCCATGATCGAGGCGCATGATCGTGTAGGCGGGCCGGCCTTCGAGCTTTACGCGCTCGGTCTCGAGCACAAGCATGTGCCGGAGATCGAGTTCTTCGCCGGGCTGTCGCGGCGGCCGATCTTCATGCCCTCGGTCGGGCATTTCCGCCAGGGCATGCTGGTTTCCGTACCGCTCTACCTCGACGACCTACCCGGGAGACCCACTGGCGCCGATCTGCGAGAGGCCCTGCGTGCCTTTTACGAGGGTTCGGAGCACGTGACGGTCCCGGTCTGCAGCGGGGCGGACAAGCTCGAACCAGAGGCGCTCAATGGGACCGACCGGCTCGATCTCTACGTCAGCGCCAACGAGCCGCGCCGCCACGCCGTGCTGATCGCCCGCCTCGACAATCTCGGCAAAGGAGCGGCGGGCGCAGCGGTGCAAAATTTGCGGCTGATGCTGGATCTAGACTCCGGGCCTAGCTGATGCTCGGTCTTCCCGAGACGACCGGCCTCGAGCACCGCGCCCTCCTCCCCTGAGGTAGAGCTCAGTCGGCCGGCGCCGTCTCGAGGCTCGCGAGGCTGCGGCCGCGGGTTTCGGGCAGCAGAAACAGCGTCACGATCATAATCCCCGAGGCGACAGCGCTGAACACCGCGATCGTGGCGCCGAGCGGCAGGGTCTGGCTCACAAAGCCCACCATCGTCGGGAAGAAGGAGCCGATCGCTCGCCCGGCATTGTAGCAAAATCCCTGGGCGGTGCCGCGAACCTCGGTGGGATAGAGTTCCGTCATGAACGGTCCCATCGGCGGGAATTTCACGAGGAAAATGGTGAACAGCGGTACGCCGAGCAGCAGCAGCGCCGTATTGCCCATCGGCACGAACATGTAGACGAGGATCATCAGGAACGACCCGACCGCCGACCACAGAAAGGTCTGTTTGCGGCCGATGGCATCGCTCAAATACGAGCCCAAAAGGAAGCCAAATAAAGCGCCGAGGATCTGCACCATCAGAAAGCCGCCGGTACTTGTTGCCGACAAGCCGCGGACGCTCCGCAAATAGGTCGGCATCCAGATTCCTAGAGCGTAGCCGCCGCCTTGCGCCCCGGCGACCATCAGCGACACCTTGACCGTCGTCCACAGATGCGGGCCGCGGAAGGCGGAGAACAGGTGCGCGACGCCGACCACGGGTCGCTCGCGCTGCCGGTCACGGAAAATCTCGGGCTCGTCGATGTGGCGGCGGATCCAAAAGACGAAAGCCGCAGGAAATAGACCGATCGCGAACAGGACGCGCCAGGCGATGGTCTCGGGCAGAAAGGCGTAGAGCGCGGTGTAGACCAGCGCCGAGGCGCCCCAGCCGACTGCCCAGCCGGTCTGCACGATCCCGACGCCGCGGCCGCGATATTTATCGCGGATCACTTCGCCCATCAGCACCGCCCCGGCCGCCCACTCGCCGCCAAAGCCGAGCCCGTGCAATGCGCGCAAAATAAACAGCTGCTCGAAGTTCTGCGCGAAAGCGCAGAGGAAAGTGAACATCGAATACCAAAGGATCGTGATCTGCAGCATGCGCACCCGGCCGAACCGGTCGGCGAGCGTACCGGAGAACCACCCGCCCAGTGACGATATCAATAAGGTGACTGTTCCGATCAGCCCGGCTTCGCCGCGCGACAACCCCCAAAGCGTGATCACCGTCGGGATCACAAAGCTGTACATCTGCACGTCGAACGCATCGAGCGCCCAGCCGCCAAAACAGGCGCCCATCGTTTGGCGCTCCTTGGCATTTAATTCACCGAACCAAGCCAGCATCGCGTTTCTCCCACAAAAGATCTATTGCAGGATCGTCGCGTGCCCAATGCGAGGATGGCAATGGGATTTTACTATGGCTTCCTATGCGCCAGTGGCAGCCCGCCGAATCCGGTCAGTCGGCGGCGCGGACTTTGACGTAGGAGCCGGGAGCATCCTCGATCGGTTTGAGTTTGCCGTCGCCGGGATGACGTGCCGGCACCTCGCCTCCGGCGTATTCCGAGACCCAACTCTCCCATGTCGGCCACCAGGAATCGGGGTGGGCTGTCGCGGTCGCCAGCCACTCCTCAGGTGTCGGCGGGTTCTTCTCGTTCTCCCAATGGCCATATTTGCCGCCCGGCGGATTGACGACCCCGGCGATGTGGCCCGAGGCGGACAGCACGAATTTTACAGGCCCGCGATAGAGCCGGGTTGCGGCGTAAGTCGATCGCCAAGGAGCGATGTGGTCCTCACGGGTCGACAATAGAAAGGCTGGCGTCTTGATTTTCCGTAAATCGATCGGCACGCCGTCCAGAGTGATCCCGCCCGGTTTGGTGAGCAAATTCTCCTGATACATGTTGCGCAGGTAGAAGCTGTGCATGGCTGCCGGCATACGAGTCGAATCGGCATTCCAGTACAACAGATCGAACGGGAATGGCGACCTGCCGAGCAGATAGTTGTTGACGACAAAGGACCAGATCAGGTCATTGGCGCGCAGCATATTGAAGGTCGCTGCCATGTCGCGGCCTTCGAGATAGCCCTTGGCGTTCATCCGCTCTTCGAGGGCGCTCAGCTGCTCTTCGTCGATAAAGACCGAGAGTTCGCCGGCTTCGGCAAAATCGACCATCGTTACAAAATAGGTCGCACTCTTGATCCGGTTGTCGCGCTTGGTCGCCATATAGGCGAGGGCGCTGGCGAGCAAGGTGCCGCCCAGACAATAGCCAATCACATTGGTCTCACGCTCACCGGTCGCCCGCTCGATTGCATCGAGAGCGGCAAGCGGTCCCTCCAGCATGTAATCGCTAAAGGTTTTGGCGGCGAGCCGCTCGTCAGGATTGACCCAGGAAACCACAAAGACGGTATGCCCTTGCGATACAGCCCAGCGAATGAATGAATTACTGGGGCGAAGATCAAGGATATAGAACTTGTTGATCCATGGCGGGATAATCAGCAGCGGCCGGCGTTTTACGTTCTCTGTCGTCGGATTGTACTGAATGAGTTGCAGCAGATCGTTCTGATAGATGACCTTCCCGGGTGTAACTGCAATGTTCTCGCCGATCCGAAACGCCGCCATATCGGTCATTTTGATCGCGAGGTGCCCCTTGCCCCGCTCGAGGTCGTCCAGCAAATTTTTCAACCCGTTGAGCAGGTTTTCGCCACGGCTTTCGATGGTCGCCCGCAGTACTTCGGGATTCGTCATCAGAAAGTTCGAGGGCGCGATCGCGTCGACAAACTGGCGCGTATAGAAATCGACCTTGCGTGCAGTGCGCTCGTCGATGCCTTCGACATCGCGTACCGCATTCTGCAGCCAGCGTGCCGTCAGCAGATAGCTCTGCTTGATGAAGTCGAAGAGTGTGTTGTCGGTCCACGCCACATCGCGGAAGCGCCGGTCACCGGCGGGCGGCTCGATGAGCGGCTCGGTGGTGCCGCCGAGAAAGCGCTGTGTCGTGCGCTGCCACAATGTCAGATAGTCGTTCCACAGCGACAGCTGCGCTTGGACCAGCCGCGAGGGGTCCGACATCAAGCGCGTCGTCATCTCCAGGAAGGCCGCTCCGATTGCAAGCGGGTTGGCCATTCCGAGGCCGTCCTCGGCGGTTTGCCGCTTCAGGAACTCGGCGACGATCTCCTGGCTCTTCTGAGCGATCTCGGAAATTTGCTGCGACAGCTCGCCGGCGTCGGAAAGGGCGTCCGCCGTTTTGCCGTCATCGGGCGGCGCTACATTCCCGGCGGGTTTGCCGGCGCTCTTACTGCGCCCCTTACTCGGCAGATCTGTTCCCTCACCGGGCTTGCCGGGAGGTGGGTTCGCCATTTGGGCTCTTACGGGCGGCGGGGCTTTCGCGCTGGTTTTGCTTTGGTTTGCGTCGTTCATCGCCGTTCCCTCAAAGATGCCGCCCGTCACCAACCCGATCCTGGAAGGAGGGCCGCAACTGATCGCACTATTAAATGTAGTGACGTGCCAGTCGGGATCTAATACATCAGCGCGGATCGATCTGTGCCGCTCGTACGCGGATACGGGACGCTTACGGGGGTACCGGGGCCAATTGCCCGGGAATGCGGTCATGTTTATGGGCGAACCACTGTTCTCTTGGTTTGGTGTTGAAGGAAGGGGAAGCCGGTCGGCGTGTCGGCTCGCGGTCTTGGCGCTGTTGCTCGGCCTTGGCGCCTGCAACCCGGTCGAGACGTTGCGGGACTGGACCGGCCGCAGCCAAAACGATCCCGATCCGGACACGACGCCGAATACCAAAAATTTGGCCGCTGGAGAGACGGCAGATTACCCTAATCTTGCGACGGTACCACCTCCGCCGATTCGGGCGATGACCGCCGCTGACCGAGAGAAGCTGACGCAGAGCCTGATCGCCGACAGGGCGAACGCCCGCTACACGGACGAGCAGCTCCGGGCGGGATTCTCATCAGCATCGGCTGCCCCCCTACCACCGCCCGCTTCCTCGGCGAACGAACCCGGCGGCGCCCAGCCTGAACCGGTTGGGGTCACGCCATCCTCACTCCTCCCCGCCTCTGCGACGGTCGCCCCCGTTGGCAAGCAACCGGCGGTCGCTTCGCCTTCTCCGCAACCGTCATCGTCGCCGATGGCTTCCCCGGCATCGGCGACGTCCTCCGTCAAGTCGGCCTCGAACAACCCCGCCAGCGAAAAGCTCGGCGCGTCTGCGAGCACGACACCCCCAACTCCACGAGCTGGGGAAAAAAAGCCCGCTGAACCGGGGGAAGGATTACGCAAACAGGGAGAGCCGCCCGAGCCCGGGCCGATGGAATCGAGCCTCGCAATGCCACAAGCGCGAGCGACCCCGCAACCCGAACAGGTCCAGCCGGCGCCACAGCCACCTTCGCTGCCGTCGACGCCGAGGGTTGCGAGCACTCCGCCCTCTTTGCCCCCGGGGCTGGCTGCAGGAGGGGTTCTGGCGCCTACCCCGTTGGCGGGGGTAAAAGGTGCGGGCGGGTTCCAACCGCCACCCCCGGTGCCGGAGCTACCGCCGCCTTCGCCCTCGCGCTCGATGGCGGCCGGCGAGGCCAAAGCGAGCCCTAAATCACCGGTCCCGGTCAGCACGCCGGTAACCGAGATCAAATTCGGAGGCGACTCGACGAGCCTGACAGACAAAGACAAGCAAACCCTCGAAACGGTCTTACCGATCTATCAGCAGAACCCGGGGAAAGTCCGCATCGTCGGCTATGCCGGTGGTGGCGGCGGCGCGGTGGAGCAGCTCAACAGCTATCGCACCGCGCTCGACCGTGCGCAGGCCGTCGCCGCCGCTTTGAGGCAGGCGGGAATACCCTCCGATAAGATCCAGGTGGAAGCAGCACCAGGCCCGAATTCGGGCGAAAACCGCGCCGAGGTCCTGCTTGAGCATTAGGGGAGGCAGGCCGATTCGGCCGAGATTTCGCAACCGCGGATTTTCTTAATCTCGCGCTCTTTGGCGGTTTCCCCGCTTTAGCTCCGGAAGGCTATCGAAAAATCAACGCTTGGGCATTACAAAGGGACGGGTCGAGCCGCCCTTGCGGCCGCGCCTGCGTTTCGCCTATCGCAAACGGGTTGCCGTCGTGAAACCGCCGTTGAAGATCGCCGTTGCCGGGCTCGGCACGGTGGGTGCCGGCACCCTACAATTGCTGGATCGTCAGGCAGAGCTACTGGCCCAACGCGCCGGCCGAAGGATTGTCGTCGCCGCCGTTTCGGCGCGCGACCGGCGCCGCGATCGCGGGATCGATTTGTCTGCCGTGCGCTGGTACGAGGACGCAGCGACTATGGCCGCCGACCCCGAGATCGACGTGGTTGTCGAATTGATCGGCGGGGCCGACGGAATCGCCCGGCATGTGGTCGGAACCGCGCTGGAGCACGGCAAACATGTCGTCACGGCCAACAAGGCGCTGATGGCCCATCACGGGACCGGGCTTGCAGCGCAGGCCGAGAAGAAGGACGTCATCCTCTCGTTCGAGGCGTCGGTGGCCGGCGGGATCCCGATCCTCAAAGGCCTGCGGGAGGGCATGGCTGGCAACCGACTTCAGCGCGTTTACGGCATTCTGAACGGAACTTCGAACTATATTCTGACAACCATGCGGGAGACCGCACATGAATTTTCCGAGGTGCTGGCCGAAGCGCAAAAGCTCGGCTATGCCGAGGCCGATCCGAGTTTCGACATCGACGGCATCGATGCGGCCCACAAGCTGGCGATCCTGGCTAGCGTCGGCTTTGGCCGCCCGGTCGATCTCGACGGGGTCTATGCCGAGGGGATCCGTCACGTGTCGCGGCTCGACATCGATTTCGCCGAAGAACTCGGTTATCGCATCAAGCTGCTCGGCATCGCGCGGCTGACCGAGGAAGGGCTCGAGCAGCGCGTCCACCCATGTATGGTGCCGCGGGCGACCCCGATCGCCGCGGTCGAGGGCGTCTACAACGCGGTTGTCGCCGAGGGCGATTTTGTCGGCCGGGTGGTAATGGAGGGGCGCGGGGCTGGTGCCTTCCCGACCGCATCGGCGGTCGCCGCCGACCTCGTCGACATCGCCGCAGGGCGCCACGTCCCGCCCTTCGGGATCCCGACCGCCAATCTGCGGGCGATCCCTGGAGTGCCGATCGAGCGGCACCACGGCGCCTATTACATTCGGCTGATGGTGGTCGATCAGCCCGGTGTGATCGCGGATGTGGCCGCCGCCTTGCGCGACGAGCAGGTGTCGATGGAATCGATGATCCAGCGGGGCCGCGCTCCGGGCGAGGCCGTGCCGGTGGTGATGACAACGCATGTCACCATCGAGGCGGCGATGCGCCGGGCTCTCAAGAGAATTGAAGCGCTCGACACCGTGTTAGAGCCGCCACGAATGATCCGCATCGAGGATTTGAGCGTTTAACTCGCGCACGAGCAGGAGGAAAAAGCCATGCCCGAGACGTCGAAGATGGATCGCAATCTCGCGCTGGAGGCCGTCCGGGTGACCGAAGCCGCGGCGCTCTCGGCCTCACGGCTGATGGGGCGCGGTGACGAGAAAGCCGCCGACCAGGCCGCCGTCGATGCGATGCGGGAGGCGCTGAACAGCCTCTCGATCGCCGGCACCGTCGTTATCGGCGAGGGCGAGCGCGACGAGGCGCCGATGCTCTTTATCGGCGAGAAGGTCGGCACCGGAAACGGTCCGCCGATCGACATCGCCCTCGATCCGCTCGAGGGGACGACGATCACCGCGAAGGGCGGTGCGAACGCGCTCGCGGTGATCGCAATGGCCGATGCTGGCGGGTTTCTGAATGCCCCCGATGTCTACATGGACAAGATTGCGGTGGGCGGCGGGCTGCCCGACGATCTAGTCGATCTCGATGAGCCGCCGGCGGTCAACCTGAAGAATTTGGCGAAGGCCAAGAAGGCCGAGGTCGCCGACCTCGTCGTGTGCATCCTCGACCGGCCACGTCATGCCGAGCTGATCGCCAAGGTCCGCGAAGCGGGCGCGCGGATTGCCTTGATTTCAGATGGCGATGTCAGCGGTGTCATCGCCACCTCCGATCCGGAGACCGGGATCGACATGTATGTCGGCTCCGGCGGGGCGCCGGAAGGCGTGCTGGCCGCGGCGGCGCTGCGCTGCATTGGCGGCCAGATGCAGGCGCGGTTGCTGTTCCGCAACGATGACGAGCGCGGCCGGGCTCGTCGCATCGGCATCGCCGACCTCGATCGCAAATACAAGCTGCTCGATCTCGCTTCGGGCGATGTCATGTTTGCGGCCACCGGCGTCACCAATGGCACGATGCTGCGAGGCGTGCGCCGTTTTACCGGCGGCGCTTCCACGCATTCGGTCGTCATGAGATCGAAGTCCGGTACGGTCCGCTATGTCGAAGCGCGCCACGACTTCACGCGCAAACAGAGTTTCGCTCCGTTCGCCCGCTGAGCCTGCTTGTCCGCGATTCTCCGCAAATCGCCCGACCTCGTCATTCCCGCAAAAGCGGGAATCCACCAGCGTCAAGTACTTGCAGAGGATCCCCTGGACCCCCGACTGCGCGGGGG
>Ga0070717_10004402_pt1 | contig 10168 bp, 8 predicted proteins | sample LARL113metaG_FD_71366 | JGI IMG/M metagenome (GOLD analysis project Ga0070717, IMG submission 71366) | Corn, switchgrass and miscanthus rhizosphere microbial communities from Kellogg Biological Station, Michigan, USA - LAR L11-3 metaG | ecosystem: Host-associated > Plants > Roots > Rhizosphere ... | reverse complement strand
AGGGTGTGCATACGGTCGGCATCGACCGCATCATCGAGCAGGCCGGCGTGGCCAAGGCCTCGCTCTACAACACCTTCGGCAGCAAGGACGAGCTGGTCCGTGCCTACCTGGAGATGCGCCGCGCCAGCGTCGCCCAGCGCATCACGCGGGCGGTGGAACGCTACGACACCCCGCGCGAGCGCCTGCTCGCCGTGTTCGAGGGCCAGGAGGAGCTGTTCGCCCAGCCCGGCTACCGCGGCTGCGCGTTCGCCCGGGCCAGTGCGGAATCCCACCCCGGAGACCAGGCTGAGCGGGCGGCCGAGGCCTACCGTCACTGGGTGCGCGGGCTGCTGACCGAGCTGTCCGCGCAGGCCGGCGTCCCCGAGCCCGAGGTGCTGGCCCGCCAGCTGCATCTGCTCTATGACGGCAGCGGGCAGTCCGCGCGGATGGACCACGACCCCACCGCGGCCGCCGAGGCCCGGGCCGCCGCGGCAGTTTTGCTCGACGCGGCCCTGGCGCATAGCACACTAATCACTTCCAACTGAAGTCGAATGACGCCACTTCTTGATCGAGTCGACGCCAATGCTCCCGAGCATCTATTTGTATCAGGGGCCGATTTAGCCTCATGTGGCGCGCCATCCCGCGCAGAACTAAGCAGCGACTCTGGTGGCGCAAGGGTCGCGCTAGACATTGGATGGCGAATCCCTGCGCAGGCAGGCGCTTCAGGGCCGTGGCGATGTTCCATGACGCCTGCAAGCACTTCGATTGGCGCGAATAGCATTTCCCAGTGTACGCCTGAGCAGGGTCTGGCCAATGTGGCGATATCGAAGCAGTGCGGCTATGTTGGCGATGTCCGGTGAGAACGCCGAACAGCCCTCCGGTACAGCCTGCTATTAGCCGCAAAATCGTCGCTGGCACGGGACTTTAATACCTTGACACGCCCTGAATGCTCGGCGTGTAGTAACTGTGTCCGGATGTACGGGGCTTGTCACTGCCTGAAGCAACGGCGGTGAAGCATGGGGGGGACCATGCCTTCCGAGGCGAGAGCGCTGGTGCCATTGGCGGATTATCCGCAGGTGGCATACGCGGCTTTCGATGACGCCGCCGAGTCGGAGTTGACCTTCTTTGACGCAGCTGAGGACAGCCAGCCGACCGAGGGCCTAGCCGCTGCCCTCGTCCGCAAGAGCCGGCGTCCGATCTGGCTGCGGCTCGGCCCGCAGGATCGCGACCCAGGCACGTTTCTCGTTTCGCTCGCGACCGCGGCAGCGCGTTTCGGCACGGGGAACGTGACGTTGGAGTTGATGCGGTCGAGGCCAGGTCCCGTATACGGCTGGGCGTCCCTGTTCGCCGAGCTTGGCGCCGAGATGGGCGGGCGGCTGAGCGAAGGCGGCGCCCTCGTGCTCGAGAACGTCCAGCATTCGTGGGACCGAACGACTACCTTCACCCTGCTGAGCACCGAGTTGCTCCCGGCTATGCCTCGTGCCGCCCCGTGCGTGCTCGTCGCCTGCGGCACCCCACCGCGCGGTGCGCCCAGCGCGTGGGTCCGGCGGTCCGGCGGCGACTTGAGCCTGCCGCCTGCCGCAGCGCGGCGGGCTCTCGATGAAATCGATTTGCCCTTGTCAAGGCACGCGCACGAACGGGTGACGGCGCTGGCGGCGCGGCCGGCTGTGCTCGCCGCGATCCGCGCCGCACGGTGCTTTGCCGGTCCCCGCATTCTCGCGAGCGTCCTCGAACGGGCACATGGCGAAAAAGATTTGCTCACGCGGCTTGCCGGGGTACTAGTCGCTGGTACGAGCGAGGAAGGCCGCCGCGCACTTGGGCTCGCGCTGCGGGTCGAATACACCCACCCGGCGATGACATCGGCCATAACCGGGGAGAGGGAACGACTGCGAGGCCCCTGGATCCAGTCGCTTGAGGATGGCTGGTCGCGTGTCAGAAACAACTGGCGCGATCCCCTGAGCGCCGCACTGGGGCAGCGGCCCATGCCAAGTCGTGAGACGTTGCGCGAGGCGGCGGACTGGCTGCTCCAGGCTGGCGAGGGCGACGAGGCGATCTCCGTTTACTTCACGCTCGGTGACCATGACTGTGCCGCACGAGCGATCTCCAGCCGCGCGGAGGCTCTCATCGAGCTCGGCCGGTGGCAAGTCCTGGAGAAGTGGCTCGACCGGTTGCCTCCCGGAGTGTCTGCCGTTTACCCGAACTTCGATTACGTGCGTGCCGAGATGACGGCGGCCCGCGGCGACTCGGTCGCCGCGGGCCGCCTGTACGATACGGCAGCGGCGCGGTATGCCGATCGCAATGACACGGACGGCGCCTCTCGCAGCATGCTTGCCGCGAGCGCTGCCGCGGCAGACGCTGGCGATCTTGTGAAGGCACGAGCGCGTGCACGTGCGGCCTGCTTGCTTGTGGAGACGGCCGGTAAGGCCAACGACGCCAACGCTGCCATGGTCCACATGTGGGCGACCTGGCAGGAAGGCCGCATGGCGCTCGTCAGCGGCGATACCGACCACGCCCTCGCCTCGTTCGGCCGGGCTGCTGCGGCCGCCTCAGGCGGTGCCGCTGCCGAGCCGATACGGAAGGCGGGCCAACTCGCCATCCAGGTGGCTACGTTGCGCCGAGAGCAGGAATCGCATCGCGAGGCCGAGGCCGCGCTCAGCCGCGCCGAACATCAGGTCTTTAGTGAACTGCTTGCGTACGTCCGGGCGCCTAGTGGCCGTCACGGCGGCGTGCCAGGAGGGGACGGCTGGTCAGACACGCCCGCCGTTCTAACGACGCTCGGGCTGGCCGAATCTGGCGGGAAGCGGGCCGTTGGGCGGCGGTCGTGGACGAGCTTGCGGGGCCTGCTGCCTGGCGCGCCATCAACTGGCTCACGAGCAGGGCCAGCCCGCTCTGCCGAGCCACTGGGGCCAGTGCACGCTGCGCTCGAGCGAGCGGTGCCGGAAGGTACCTCACCACATCACGCGACGCTGCGTCGTACGGCGCCGGGTCGCGTCTCGCACGCAGTTCATGCTCCGGCAGAGGTCTCCGTCCACCTGCTCGGCCCTATGAGCGTCATCATCGATGACGTCCCCATTGAGGAATGGTCAAGCGCGCGCACTCGTTCCCTGTTCGGCTATCTGCTGACCCACCGCCAGCCGTGGCCTGCGCGTGAGGTGCTGATGGAGGTGTTCTGGCCAGAATCGTCGCCAAAGGCCTCGAGGAACAGTCTTAACGTCGCCATCCATGGCTTGCGGTGCGTGTTGAGGAGGGCCAAAGACGTCCCGGTCATCGTCTATTCCGGTGGCGCCTACCATCTTCACCCTGACGTGCGCCTATGGCTAGATGTCGAGGAGTTCGACAAGCTGGTCGAACGCGGCCGATCCCATGAGGACGTGGGCGAGGTCGACCAGGCGGCGGCCGCGTACGATTTCGCCACCGGCCTTTACCGCGGCGACTTCCTTGCGGACGACCCTTATGACGACTGGGCGGCGCTGATCCGTGAACGTCTGCGTCTCGCGTACCTGGACACGCTTGGGCGGCTCAGCAGCCTTCACTTCAATGCCGGGCGATACGCGGCCTCCGCACACCTGTGCCGGCGCATCATCGAACAAGATCCTTGCCGAGAGGACGCATACCGGCGGCTGATGCGCTGCTATAGCCGGCAGGGTCAGCCACACCTGGCGCTGATCCAGTACCGGGCATGCGTCCGCGCGCTCGAGAGTGAACTAGGCGTCGAACCTGATTTGGCGACTGTCAAACTGCAGAATCAGATTCGGCGCCATGAGCCGGTGTGAACCGGGGGCCGCTCACCCTGCAGCTTTGCGTGCGGGCAACCCGGCGCCATGCACGCTTAATTTAGATATCTGCGGGATTAAGCGGACGTCCATGCGGCGATTAAGCGCGGCCCGTCACAGTGAGCTCCATTGGATCCCTCCAGCAGCGGATACGGGGCGGGTGGAGGTGGAACGGTTCAGAACTCCCGCGCGAGCGGATCCAATCCATGCTCACTTCTCGCATCAGAAGGACACTACCATGAGCCAAATCACGTTCCCGGGCACCTCTGGTGCCGACTTCGAAGTCGACACGGTGACCAACCCCAACGGCGTCCAGACGGAGTTCCTCGACCTCGACCAGGGCTTCACGATCAGCGGCCATATCGATTTCCCGAACTGGCTGTCCGGCACGGGAAACGTCTCCATCTACGCCGACCAGCGCGGCGGTGGGTATGACCAAAAGATTCTCACGACCGATATCACCATCACGGATAACCCGAGCGATCCCTCGAGCACGACGAACTACCCCTGGTCGGTGACCTATCCCACCGACCTGCCCTCCGGTTCGACACCGCTTTCAGATCCTCCGCCCGCGCCGGGTTCGACGGTGTACAGCCTCACCGCCGTCTTCACCTTCGACGGCGTGCTCTCGGACATCGCGGCGTTCGTGGACATGGGTACTTGGATGATCAACTGAGCTCGCGGGTTTCCCATCGCGAGCTAGCAGAACGAATCTGACGCAGACGCGGGGCTCGGGCACGGCTGTCGCGGCCAGCCCGGGCCCCGGACCTGGAGCATGTATCGACGGCTGGCGCCAAGGGCGCAGAAACTTGCGGAGGAAACCGCGATGCCACCGGAACACGGCGGTCCTGCGGCAGGAAACGGCCAGCACTACGAAAGCTTCGTCGTCCGCGTTCTGCTTAACGCTGATGGCTCGATCCGCGACACCAGGATGGAGCACATTGGGACCGGCGAGGTCAAGCGATGGGCTGGCTGGGAGCACGACGCCATGCTGGGCTTTATCAAGGAGGCTGCTGCCCCCGCTGCCCCTTCCATGCTTGTGGCGCCAGTGGAGCCACTCGACGCGGAGCCGCATCCAGAATCCGTGCCTGAGTCAGCCGCTGAACCAAGCGCGACCGTCCAGGTCCGGCCCGTCAGCCAGCCACCCGTCATCGCAAGGGCGACGACGACACCCGCGCCGTCGGCGCAGCCCGAAGCACGGATCGTTAGGTTGCGGCCGGATCGCACACTGATCCGCGCGGCCCGGCCTTTCACGGTGACCCTGAGCCTGGACCTGACCAAAGCGGTATCGCAGCGCCACCAGCTCATCTATAACGCGGTGGTCGTAGCCAGGCAACTCGGGGGAAGATCCGGCAGAACACTCGCCAATCCGCGCGGATTGCTGACAGTAGGGAGCACCACAACCATCACGATTGACGCTGGAGGTCTTCCATCCGGCACCTACCTCCTAGAGGCCGCGGTAAGCCTGCGAGCAGCAGGCGCCAGCCATGGGGGTATTGCCGCGATGGCAGAGGGGATCATGCTGCAGGTCCTGCCCTCCTGAGGCGAGGGCCTACGTGCTGCGACGCGATCAGGCGGGTGTTCCATCCCAGTCGATGCCACTGTCGCTTAGCCACTGCCGCGCCTCGCTGGACAGGTCGGGGGAAGGCGACGGATGGACCTTGAGGCCGGTCATCCGCACACCGCCCTTCGCGCCCACATGGACGGCGTTGTCGTCGCCGTACTCAAGGATCAGGCGTTCGTAATCCGGGGGCCACCTCAGCAGAACGCGCCGCCCGCAGTCCGGGCAGACCCATTCCTCCTCGCCAGATTCCGCGTGGCCGTTAAGAACCATCTCATGTGTCTCTCGCACTGATGTCACCCATCCAGGCATCCGGGACAATCTTGGACATTTTATCCACACGAACGCCAGTTCGCACAAGCTCAACAACCTACCCGCTACCAGGCCGCAAACAGTTACGCCGCGCCGTAACCTGTCGCCGCGACTGTCCCAGAGCCACGCTGCGTTGCTGTCGCTGTTGGCGCCGGTCAGCTGAGCGCCGCCGCAGATGAGCTGCCGTCCACGTAACGAAGCAACACACAGATCGGCCGATGTGCGTGCGGGAGCTTGACGGGTCGCAATGGCGATGAGTTTCGCTATGGTGTCCAGTCTGTATTCTCATGTACCACCCGATCTCGCGACTCTCGATGAGAGCGTCATGACCGATACGTGCAGGAGGCAGGCGTGAGGCTTCTTCTCACGTCCGGCGGCGTCACGAACCCAAGCATCCACTCGGCGCTCGTGCAGCTGCTCGGCAAGCCGCTAGCCGAGTGCCACGCCCTCTGTATTCCGACAGCACAGTGGGGTCACCCGATGTGCGGTCCGACATCGGTGCGGGGCCTGGTAGCCGCCGAATCCGAGTTCCGGCACCTGTCCGGCCTGGGCTGGGCGTCGCTTGGTGTCCTCGAGCTCACCGCGCTGCCCACCATCGGCGCACAGCGATGGGTTCCCTGGATCCGGGAGGCCGACGTGCTCCTAGTCGACGGCGGCGACGCGACGTACCTGTGCCACTGGATGCGGGAGTCCGGGCTGGCCGATCTGCTGCCTTCGCTGCCCGACAAGGTCTGGGTGGGAGTGAGTGCCGGAAGCATGGTGATGACGCCCCGCATCGGGGCGTACTTCGTCGAGTGGCAGTCCGCGCCGGATGACCGCACCCTGGGAGTCGTCGATTTCTCGATCTTCCCGCACCTGGACGCTTTCCCGACAAACACCCTGGCTGATGCAGAGCAGTGGGCCGCCACAATCGGCGTCCCGGCCTACGCCATCGACGAACAGACGGCCATCAAGGTCGTCGATGGCTCCGTCGAAGTGGTCTCCGAAGGGCATTGGACGAAGTTCGGCTGATAGCCGCCCGGCATTGCGTGGTGATCTGCGACAGTGGCCCTGTTTCGGCCACCCTGGTGCGACGTTTCCGCCCCTCCGGCCTCCAGGGTGCTTCGCATCGCGCTGCGCGCGACAGCCCTGCGGGCTGCCCTGACCCCGGAGACCACGGCGGCCCCTGCGGGCAGGAAGAGCGGGCAGGCCCAGGCCTGCCCCGCCATGCGCGGCGCAAACCCCACCGCGCTGGCCGCGGCACGGAACTCATCACGCTACGACGCGGATCCACACATCGGCGGTAGCGTGTCCGCGGATGGCGCGCAGGTCCCAGCAGCCCGGCGCGGTAAAGACGTAACCCGCGCCCCATTCTTCTCCGGGCTTGTCCCAGCTGCTGCCCAGGTGGGCGCCCGGGCCCCAGGCCAGTGGATGCTACTTGCCGTCCGGGCCGATCGCCTGCAAGATCAGCGCGAAGCCAGTGCCGGTCATCCGCCAGACGATCTTCTCCTGGTCGCCGGCCCGGGCGGGCAGCGGATGGGGGAACATCAGCAGGCCCCACAGTGTGGCGCCATGCCCGGTACCTTCTACCTGCGGAACATAGGGACTCCACATGGTGATCGGAGACGCCGGATGACATCCCGGTGCGCCGAGCGCCCGGACCGCACCCGGCACCGCCGATGTCGCCGTGGCCGCCTGGCTGGCGGTCTGAGTGGACCGGACGCCACTGGTGCACGCGGTAACAGCGCTCACCAGCAAGACGGCGAGCAATCCAACTGCCGACCGGCCACGCACGGCCTCTATTGTGCGCCGCCCGCCCGGTACCGGCCACAACCCCTGTGCTATTGAGGATGAGATCATTACCCGCAATCCGGCGGCAGTTGTCCGGTTGCCAGCGCCTCGGAAACGCAAGCCCCGCGTGTGGACCGTAGATGAGGCGCGGAGATTTCTGGAGTCAGCGCGCCGTGATCAGGACCCGTTTTATGCCGCCTACGTTCTCATCCTTGTCCTGGGCCTACGTGCTTGACAGGTTGCCTAGGAAACATGGGCGGCCTTGTGGGGCCGGTGGACCTTTATGCTGCGGACCGGTTGGGCGGTGCTCGAGATCTGCCTGGTGAACCCCAACACCTGGAGCAGCGTGAACTCGGCCATGCGGTCGTTCATCGAGGTATACCTGGCCGCGGTCGTCATCTTGCTGAGCGTTCCGGCCGGGCGGCTGGGCGCCCGGTTCACATGGGTGCTCCCGGTACTCGGTGCCTGGATGGTCGGCGTGGGCGCCGGGGTGGTGCACCGGGGGCTGACCATTCCGTTCCAGGGGACGGGTCCCGTAAGGACCCACAACCCCTGTGGCGCTGAATGCTACTGTCTAGCGGCATCGCTCTAGCGGCATCGCTCTAGCGGAGAGGCATCAAGCGGTGACCCACGAGACAACGAACTCCCCCCGGGCCGCCGAGCCCGCGACGACGGAGAAGGCAACTGCCGAAGGCACCCACTGGGTGCTCGGCGCGTTGTTCCCCCTCGCGCCGCCCGCGACACCCAGGACATGGACCCAACGCGGCATGGTCGTGGCCGCGGAGATCGCGGCCGTCGGCATCGGTGCGTGGGTGCTCTTGCTGCGCATCCCTGGGCTTCCGTCCTGGGATGCTGTCTACGCGGAGGATTACTGGGCATTCCTCATCGGGGCGTATCAGCACCCTTGGAAGCTGTTCGTCCCGTTCGGCGGATACGAGCAACTCCTGCAGCGCGTGGTCGCGCAATTCGTGAGTTACCTGCCAATGCGCGACGCCGATGTCGCGTTCGCGGCTGTCGGGGCGCTCATCGCGGCGGGATGTGCACTGTTCGTTTTCCACGCCAGCTCGGGGCACATCCGATCGGTGCCGCTGCGGGTCCTGCTTGCCGCGGCCGTCATCCTGCTGTCGAGCGCGCCGATGGAGATCGCCGACAGCACCGTCGCGGTCTCCTTCTATCTGCTGCTCGCGATGTTCTGGGCCGTACTGTGGCGCCCCCGGACTACCGGCGGTATGGCCGTCGCCGCCATCGTCGCCTTCGTCACCGCGGCGTCCACCGTCATCGTCATCTTGTTCTTGCCACTGCTTACGATCCGCGTCATCGCGCTGCGCCGCTGCAGGGAACACGCGGTGACGGCGGGCTGGATAGCGGGCTGCCTTGTCCAGCTGCCCATCGTCATCATGTCCTACTCTCAAGGCCAGTCCCGGCTGACGGGTTACGGCCTCCCCGGCGGCAGCAACAACAAGGTGGGCAACTCGCTCACCTTCTACGCACACGACGTGATCCTGCGAGCTGTCGGCTGGCACTTGTCGTGGCGGCTGGAGTGGCACACGGGAAGGGACTCGGCCACGGTGATCGTTGCCGTCGTCTTGGCCGCGGTCTTCGCGGTGATCATGGCTACCCAGCGGGGAGCCCGGCCGTTCGTTGTTACCGCCCTGCTCACGGGCTTCGTCTTCTGCGTGGTCTCCACGATCCTGACGCCCTGGGTGACGGTCTCGCCAGTTACGATCCAGCGGGAGTCAGCCGCTCGCTATACCGCGCTTCCCATCTTCCTGATCGAGGCGGCGGTCATCGTCGGGGTGGACTACGCGCTGCGGAATGGGCCCGGCATCCGCGAGCGGCTCGTGGCGGGGGACTGGTACGCGCGGGCAGGGCTTCGACCAGCCCTGGCGGTCCTGGCCCTGATCGTCATTCTCGCGACTAGCTGGGCGACGGATTTCCGGTACAAGGGGATCCGCACGGTGCCCTACTCAGGCCGGTGGTCTGTGACGGTAAACCTGTTCAGGACCGGATGCGTGAACTCCCCGTTTGGCGAGGTCATCGTGTACTCGCCTACGGGCGAAAGCCCTCAGCAGGGCCACCCGGCGTATGCGACGATCCCGTGCGCACGTCTAAGGCTGTAACCAGGCGCTATATGCAGTCGTTCGTACAGGGCACGCCGGAAGGGACAACCGCCTCGCCGGTCAGGTCGGGCTCCGCCGAACGGCCCGGATGTCCTCGTCGCCTAGGTCGATGGTGACCATTTCAGCGGCGCTGACGACTGGTCAGACCCGCGTATTCTCTTTCTTCACGCCGCCCCCATGCGTGAAACTCCCGAGGAGCCAGACCAACCCGAGGCGTAACAGCCCAGTGCCGTGGGCGGTTCGGCGGCCTCGATCAGCATCAACCCCGGCCTCCCGCTACCCGGCGCCTGCAAACGACAAGGGACAGCGAAGCCGAATTACCGGCACCTGTAAGCCATATGGTGAGACTGAGATGTCAAGCATCTACCGGGACAGGACACCTGACGGCGCTCCATTCACATAGGCAGACTGCCCGCTATGGACAAGACGCTGATTGTCTTGATCGTGACGTTCGGCCTGGCCTTCGTCATGTTCGCCGCGCTCGCCGCAGGATTGACCACCAGCTTGCGGTCGGCGGTAGTCCCGCTGAAGGGCAACGCGCTTCCGACCATCGGCGTGCTCATCGCCAACTTCGTTGTCGTTCCCGTGCTGACCGGGCTGACGCTGTGGGCGTTCGGTTTCACGGCGCAGGCGACGATGGCGTTCGCGCTGCT
>Ga0070717_10004401_pt1 | contig 10168 bp, 8 predicted proteins | sample LARL113metaG_FD_71366 | JGI IMG/M metagenome (GOLD analysis project Ga0070717, IMG submission 71366) | Corn, switchgrass and miscanthus rhizosphere microbial communities from Kellogg Biological Station, Michigan, USA - LAR L11-3 metaG | ecosystem: Host-associated > Plants > Roots > Rhizosphere ... | reverse complement strand
GCTAAACCTAGTTGCTTTTTCCCGCCGCTGCGCCGAAAGCTTTAGCCGTCTCCGAAGACTTTTCGTGCTTCTGCTCGGCCGGCGTCAACTGCACGCTGCCGCGAAGCAGTGCGCCATCTTCCACGCTGATGCGTTGGCTGACCACATCGCCGGTGAGCGAACCTTCGCTGCGGATATCCACACGGTCGCTGCACTCGATGTTGCCGGTGACTTTGCCCATGATGACCACTTCGCGCGCCGAAATGTTGGCGGCCACCACGCCGTTGCGGCCGACGGTTACACGATGATCTTTAAACGTAAGCGTGCCTTCAATGCGGCCATCAATGTAAAGCGACTCGTTGCCGCTGATCTCGCCTTTGATCACCAGTGTGCGTCCAATGGTGGCTTGCTCGATGGGCGAAGTGACCGTCTTGACCGGAGCATTGGGATTCAGGGTTGTGGGTGTGTATTGCGTCTTGGGAGCATTGTCGGTTGAATGCAGCATCGGGGCCTTCCTTTGTTTATGTCCGCGCGTTGCGGCGAATTGTTGGGGTAATAGTGACTATGGCACGGGTTACCGGAGGACGGCAGGTTACGGAAGGGATGGTACGGGCGGGGGGAGACAGCTGTTGGCTCTTGGCTGTTGGCATAGCAACGGCTTATCGGTGGAATGCCTCGATCAAAGTCTTTCATCTGAGGAAGCCATTGAGGTCTCGCATCAAAGGATAAGTTTGTCCGAAACTTGGAGGTGCCGTGCCATGAAAATGCGCGGAAAGCTTATGCCTCTAGTTCTTGCCCGATCTGCTCCCACTCGGAAACTCGTTCCTGCAGTGTGGCTCGGTTTCGCTCGAGTTCGCGCGTGAGACGCGCGGTTTCTTCCACGCTGACGAAGTTCTGCAGGGAACTCTCGCAGGCAGCGATTGCGGTTTCCAGGCTGGAAATTTCGTCTTCCAACTCATGGGCGTGATCTTGCATTTGTTTGCGCTTGATTGGGTTGAGGCGCTTCGAGGCTTTGTCACCGTTCGATGATGTGGCCTGTTCGGTCGCAGCGCGGGTGGGGGTATCCGCCCCTACATGGGCATTGCCGGTGTCAGCGTGGCGAGCTGAAGTTGAGACTTGTTCCTGCAGTTTCTCTGCTCCGCCATGCTTGCGCCAAAGAAAATCCTCATAGTTTCCGGGATAGACTTCCGCTCGCCCGCCACCAATTTCAAATACGCGCGTTGCCAGCTTGTCGATGAAATAACGATCGTGCGAAACGAAGACGACAGTTCCGGTATAAGCGCTCAGCGCGTTCAGCAGAATGTCCTTCGCGCGCATGTCCAGGTGATTGGTGGGCTCATCGAGCAGCAGGAAATTCGCCGGATGCAGGAGCATTCGCAGAAGTGCATAGCGGTTGCGTTCACCTCCAGAAAGCACGCCGATGCGTTTAAATACTTCGTCTCCGGAGAACAGGAAACAACCCAGCAGATTGCGGAGGTCGGTCTCGCGGGATGAAGGCGAGACGCGGCCAATGTCGTCAATCATGCGCGCGTCTTGATCGAGTTCTTTGTATTGGTCCTGTGCGAAATAGTCGAACTGGACGTTGTGCCCGAGCCGATATTCGCCGCCGGTCAGTGGCTCGATTCCGGCGAGCAGCTTGATCAGCGTGGATTTTCCCGCTCCGTTCACGCCCACCAGTGCAATGCGGTCGCCGCGCTCGATCATGAAGTTCACATCGCGAAAAACTTCCTTTGAGCCGTATAACTTTGCCACGCCCACAAACTCGGCCACAATCCTTCCGCTCGGCTTTGGCTGAGGAAAAGAGAAATGGATGGTCTTTTCTTCTTCCGGAAGCTCGATGCGCTCGATCTTTTCCAACTCTTTGATCCGGCTCTGCACTTGTTTGGCTTTGGTGGCCTGGTAGCGGAAACGATTGATAAAGATTTCTAATTGCTCAATCCGCTCACGCTGGTTGCGGTAGTTGGCTTCAAGCTGCTCTTGCCGTTGGGTCTTCTGGGAGAGATATTTTTCGTAGTTGCCGCTGTAGGTCCAGACTTTCTTGTTCCAGATTTCGACAATCCGGTTGATGGTGACATCGAGGAAGTAGCGGTCATGCGAAATCAGAACGAAGGCGTATGGGTAGTTCGATAAATATTCTTCCAACCAATTCCGCGATTCGAGATCTAGATGATTCGTCGGCTCGTCCAGCAGCAGCAGATCGGGTTTTTGCAGCAGCAGCTTGACCAGCGCTATTCGCATCTGCCAGCCGCCGGAGAATTCTTCTGTCTGCCGATGCCAGTCGTCCGGATCGAAGCCTAAGCCAGCCAGTACCGTTCCAACCTGCGCTTCAATCGCATATCCATCATGCGTGCGGAACTCATGCTCGATCCGGTGATATCGCTCGGCTACCTGCTGGTAGTCAGCAGAAGTATGGTCGAGTTCGGCCATGCTTGAGGTGAGCTGTTCCAGTTCCTGCTCCATGTTTTGCAACCGAGAAAACACCGACATGCACTCGGCGAAAACTGTGCGTCCGGAGAGGGTAAGCCCGTCTTGCGGAAGATATCCGGCACTGATTCCCTTGGCCACGCTGATGTTGCCGTAGTCTAGCGTCTCCGAGCCGGCGAGAATTTTCAGCAGCGTGGATTTGCCGGTGCCATTCGCTCCGACCAGGCCAACCCGGTCCCGTGGGGTGATGAGGAGGTCAGTGCCTTCAAACAGGAGTTTGTGTCCGTAGCGTTTCCCGGCAGAGTTAAGCTGGATCATGGAAGCAGTCGTCGGCCCTTGGTTTCTATCTTCTCACGGGAAAAACTGATTCACCACAGAGGCACGGAGACACCGAGAAGCCGTTCAAACTAAGAGAGGCGGGCGCGGCGTATTTTGCGGGAGCAGTTTATTCTGAATTATCGGGCGCGTGAGGAGCCTGGAGTAACGCAGTCTTCTTCTTCCAACGTCCGCATGGTGTGAAGGATAGTGTCGATTACCTTTTCATCTCCCACGACGGTATTGATCATGAGGTGATAGAGCGAGCGGGTCGGCCAGTCAGCGCCAAAATAATGTTTGATAAACAGCATGCGCTCCCGGTCCACGGTGTCGACCAGATCTTCGGCATCTGCCAGGCTCTTCCCCAAACTCTGGACGCGGCGGAGCTTTTCTGCCCGTGGCGCATAGAGAAAAACGTGGAACACATCGCAGCGCTCGCGCAGGAAATATGGGGCGCCGCGACCAACGATCACACAGTTTCCCTGTTCGGCGATGTTGCGCATGACCTGCTCGCCAACTTCCACCATGCGGTCCGGGCCGAAGGGCTGGTGCTCGAGATGCATGCTGCGCTCGTAGCTGCCGCGCCAGAAAACCTTAACTAGCCTTTGAAACGCGCTATCCACGCGCTCTTCGCACATGGAGACAGCGGAGGTGTCTACGTTAGCGATACGGGCAATTTCGGCGGTGAGTGCCTGGTCCCAGAGCTTCCAGTCTAGTTGGGAAGCAAGCTGGCGGGCGATTTGTGCTGCGCCGCATCCGTACTCGCGTTCGACGGTAATGATCCGAAACATGGCTCAGCCTGAACGGGCGTACAAACTTTACCGTATCCAGACTTTAGGTTCAACCGACATGCCTGGGCGCAGTACATGTTCTTTGGTCTCGCCCGGATCGAATGTAATCTTTACCGGAATCCGCTGCACCACTTTGACGTAATTGCCAGTGGCATTCTCCGGCGGCAGCAGGCTAGTGATCGCTCCACTGGCCCCAGCAATGCTCTGCAGATGGCCCTTGTAGTCTTTGCCGGTAGTATCAACCGAAATGGTGACCGGCTGGTTCATCTTCATCTTCCGCAGTTGCGTTTCCTTGAAGTTTGCGGTGACCCAAATGTCATCAAGATTAATGATGCGCATTAGCTCCTGCCCGGGTTGTACGTTTTGTCCCGCTTCAACTGTGCGATTGGTGACAAAACCACTTACTGGCGAAACTATGGTGGTGTACTGAAGGTTGAGCTGGGCGGCGTCCAGTTCGGCCCTTTTCTGTTCCACTAAAGCCTCTGCCGACTGCGCGCGTGAGCGAATTGACGCAACCTGCTGCGGTCCCGTACGGGCGGACCTGGCGTTTGCCTGGGACTCAACCAACCGGCTCTGGGCGGCTTTAATTTGCTGCTGGGCCGCGGCCAGACCGGCGCGGGCAGCATCAACCGACGCAGAGCCAGCCTGCGCCGCCGCATAAGCCTGATCATACTGCTGTTGCGATATTTCCTGCTTCGAAACTAATTGCTTATAGCGGGCGAGATCGTTCTGCGCTTTCACGTTGTTGGCGTCGGCCTGCGCGAGCTGTGCGTTGGCTGCATCCGATTGTTGCCGTGCGGCCAGAAGCGTGGCTTGCGCTGTCGCCACTTCCGCGGTTGCGGCTTCGAGTTGACTGCTGGTGCTGGTCGAGGTAATCGGAACGTTTACGCCGGCGGCTTTTGCAGCAGCCACTGCGTTGTCATAGTCGCCTTTCGCTCGTGCCACCAGCACCTGGTAATCCCGCGGGTCGATTTGCACCAGCGGCGTCCCCACTTCCACATATTGGTTGTCATTAACTAACAGCTTTTCCACATGGCCGGGAACGCGCGCGCTCACAGGATTGAGATGGCCATCAATCTGAGCATCATCCGTGGATTCGTAACTGCCGAAGTAGCGCAACAGAAAGAATCCGGCGACGAGTAGCACGACGATCCCAATGATCAGGAACATACGGAAGCGGGGATTGCGGGATTGAAACTGCCTCCACTTCAGGTCCCTCTCCGATAAGGCCGGCGGACGTTGTTCCGGCTCCCGCGTTTGCGGCGGACGCTCTTGAGTTTCAGTTTGCTGTGCCATATTACTTGTTCTCTAAATATTGTTTGACGCCCTGCTCGGCAAATCCGATCGCGCGCGCCAGAGAGATTTTTGCCAGGTTATGGGCATACAAACTAGTGATGTAACTATCATTTGCCGAGGCAACGGTCTCCTGTGCCTGGACCACCTCGAGATTATCCGCTACCCCGGCGGTGAAGCGGTCGCGGGCCTGGTCGAGCGTCTGGTTGGCAAGATCCAGCGAGCTTCTTGCAACTTCAACTTGATCAGCCGCGGCGGCCAAGTCCAGCAGCGCGGTGCGAACGTCATAGTCGATTTGCGCCCGCAGGTTCTCAAGCTGCTGGCGGCTTTGCCGCAATGTAGACTCCGCCTGCAGTACGTCGGCATGCGCCTTTCCCCCGGCAAATATTGGGATCGCGAGGGTGGCGCCGACTTCAAAAACACCGTGAGAATCTCCAACGTTTACGCCGGCAGCGCCGTAATTTCCCGCAAAATTCAGGCTTGGAAAGTGCTCAGCGGTTGCTGCGCGGCGAAATTGCTCGGCACCACGCACTTGAAAGACCGCCGCCTGATAATCCGCACGCGAGGAATAGGCACGGCGCAGAGCTTCTTCCAGGCTCATTGGGGTCAGCGGCTCGTAGGGAGCTCTTTCGGTCAAATTGAACTCCTGCCCCGGAGGAATTCCAATGGTACGCGCCAGAGCCAGCTTCTGCTTGGCGTAATTGTTTCGCGCGACAATGAGCTGCTGCTGTCGGGTCTGGAATTCCACCTGCTCGCGTAGCGCATCTATCGCTGGCACCAGGCCCGCAACTTGCTGATCGTGGGTTTTATTATAGAGAGCCTGGGCGGACTCAACCTGGGCTTGCGTAGCGTCCACGCGCGCGGCAGCAGAAATGGTGAGCAGGTACTCGTTGCCCGCCGCAAGCACGACCAATTCCCGAGCGTCGTTAAAGCGGTATCGCGCCGCGGATTCGTTTGCTCTGGCCCCGCGTTCGCGCTCGAGATAATGCCAATCGAAAAGAGGGGCAGTCACAGAAGCTCGCGCGTCGAAGATTCCCACCGGACCAATCACCGAGGAAACGCCCGGGAAATTGAATCTGAAACCTAGGGACGCAAGGTCTAGCTGCTCGGCGCTCTGGCTTACCGCGCCGTTGACGTTGGGCAGAAGATGGCTCAATTCCTGCCACTTCGCTCCGCGTGCGGCCAATGAGCTATCGCCCGCCAGCAACAGGCCCAGATTATTCCTGAGGGCGCGATCAATCGCATCTTTGAATGACAATTGAATCACGCCGCCGGTGGCCTTACCCTCAGGCACACTGCTCAGATAAGGGTTCTGCGAGGGTCCGGAACTCAAAGAAGGCGCACCTCCGGTAGTCGCGCCAGAACTCTCCGAATCCTGGCTCTGATAACCCGCAGTAGCCGTTGAGGACTGCCCGGCGGCTCCCGCCTGCGTCTGACCGGGAGAGAAACCGGGCGTGAAAAAGACCGCCATCAATAATGCCAATTTTGCTTGGTTCCAGACTGGGTTCATCGTGCTTAGGTTGTCGTTCTCAGGTAATCGTTCTCAGATAATCGTTCTGAGATAACCCAGGAAACTGCGTACCCTCAACTGCAACTTTTATACGGATTCGCTTGCGCCCTCTATAGATGCAAATGATTGTACCTACGGAGCTGTCGAAACAACGATTTGCAGCCCTAAAAGGGCAGATCGGCAGGTCCGCACGGACTTCGAGAGCCTTACTGCTGGCGGGAGAAGGGCGAGTCTACGCGGGAAATATCCACTGCATCGTACGACTGACGTCCCCAAATGCGGGCTTGGTGGGCGTCGGCAAACAGCACATCCACCACGGGACGCGTCTCAGACTGCGCGGTGCGATCCACAAATCGGGCAATGTGCTGACTTCGGCGATTGCGCGACGTCAGTACGATTGTGTCGTTGAGGTTCGCGTGTAGTTTCCGCTCCGCCACCGGAGAGAGTGCCACGTTCAGCACTTTTCCGGTTGGGAGGCTGTGCTTGGGTACGGCGTAGGCTGTCCGTGCCGGTGTGTTGTTGGAAAACACCGGGTCGGGACCGAAATCGTCCGTCAGCGCGTAAGCAGTCACTTGCACCCGCGATTTGGAATCTTCGAGAAATCCAAGTCGCTTGTTCGCGGCGGCCAGTTGTCCCGCCGCGCTGGCAAGTTCATTTCGCGTTTGCTGGAGCTGTACAGTCAATTGCTCCACCACGGCCGCGTTCCGCCGGTTCTCATAACGATTGAAAGTAACACTTACTGTGGGCACCAAAGTAATCAGGAAAGCCAGTACCAAATTTCGTGTCATCATAGCCGACCTCCACTCTGATGACGGGATTAAGGTGCTTGTGAGGTTCCATTCGACGCCGTTTTGCCTATGGCGCTGATTGTTTATTCGGGAAACCTGAAACCCACACATTGCGTGCGGGTTGCATCCCTACGGTGAGTGCGATTCTGCTCATCCTGTGCCTTCTCGGTTCGAGAGGGATCACTGAGTAACCGGCGGGTAACGGTTGAAGAGGATTGCGCAAAAATCCCACTAGGCGGGCGATTGGTGCCGCGAGGGTAACCATTTGACTCAGTTACCTAATTCCGGGTAAATGCCCCGAAATGTAACCGACCGCACCACAAGTGATAGACTCAACGCCCGGATTCTCACGTTTTCTTCGTAAGGTTCGCAGATGCGATTTGCTGTCAAGCGTCTCATCCTGGGGCTTGTCCTGATCATATCGGCTTCGGCGGCGCTGTTGCTGTCTGATCTTGGACGACGAACCGCCGTGGCCCGAACCGTGCCGCATGTCGGCCTTCTGCAGCATACTTCGACCATGCTGCTGGATGAGGGCACCCGAGGCGCGATAGACGGCTTAGCTAAGAATGGATTCATTGACGGGAAAACGATTCTCATAGACAAGTTCAACGCACAGGGCGACATCTCTGTTGGCAGTTCCATCGCCAAGGAAATGGTCAATGCTCGCTATGACTTGTTGCTTACAATGAGCACTTTGTCATTGCAGGCAGTCGCGAATGCGAATCGTAATGACAAGACGATCCAAGTGTTCGGCTTGGTCGCCGATCCGGTGGTGGCTGGCGTGGGAATCAGCCGCGACAATCCGCTTGACCATCCGCGCAACTTGGTGGGCATTGGCAGTTTCCTTCCTGTACAAGACGCTTTCAGCATCGCGCGGGAAATGTTCCCAGACCTGAAGCGGGTAGGTGTGGCCTGGAATCCTGCGGAGGCTAATTCGCGGGCCTTTGTCGAGAAAGCGCGCGGGGTATGCAAGGCATGGGGGATTGAGTTACTTGAGGCAAATGTCGAAAATTCGAATTCCGTGCTCGAAGCCGAAGATTCATTGGTTGGCCGAGGGGCCGAAGCGTTATGGATCGGCGGCGATGTCACAGTCAGTGTCGCGGCGGATTCGGTAGTTTTGGTCGGGCGTAGAGCCCACATTCCGGTGTTCAGTATTACGCCAGGCAAACCGGATCGCGGCACTCTGTTCGATTATGGCGCTGATTTTTATCAGATCGGTAGGCAAACGGGAGAGTTGGCGTCGCGAATTCTACGTGGAGCTGATCCTACTCAAATCCCAATCATCAACGAAGTGCCGATTCATTTCGTCGTAAATACGACGGCATTGAAGGATCTGAGGCAGCAGTGGCGAATTCCAGATGATATCCTTCGTCGTGCAAACGTAGTGGTGGATGGCGGTGGTGCGCACAACAGGACAGTTAAGGCCCAGACCAAAGAGCAAGGTACTAGCCCGAAGTAAGGATAGATGCAGATCACGAAAGAAATCCGCGGCGAAACCGTCGAACTCAAGGTCGAAGGACGCGTCGACGGTTATTGGGCCGATCACCTGGCGGCCGCCGTTGACCAAGAAGTCCGGCAAGGTTCACACCAGATCCAGTTAGACCTTTCCCAAGTAGCTTTCTTAAGTTCAGCCGGGATTGGGACCCTGGTGAGGCTCTACAAGGATTTGAAGAGCATTCAGGGATCGTTTGCAGTTTCGAACTGCTCGCGTATCGTCCTGAAAGTCCTTGAACTGTCGAAACTGGTGGATCTTCTTGTCGCCAAAGCGCCGCCGGAATCTTTGCTGACGAATGAGGTCAGCGACAGTTCGAAAGTTGAAGCAACCGCTCCCCGGTCAATCAGGCACGTCGAGCGCTCCGGAGCGATGTACGAAATTTATCCACTCGCGCTGGAGTCGAAACTCGAATGCCGTCAATTTGGCGATGCCACCCCGCTCGAACGCTGTGGGTTCGCCCAAGAGCACTGCCGCACCATGCAATTCTCTGACTCATCTTTCGCGGTTGGTCTAGGGGCGCTGGGCGAGAATTTCGAAGACTGTCAGGGACGCTTCGGAGAATTCATCGCCGCAGGCGGGGCAGTCGCTTATTTGCCGACAGATGGAACGAATGTCCCCGATTTTTTGTTGGCTGGCGGAACAACGCTTCCGGAGATACAAGTCTGCTACGGAGTCAGCTGCCATGGAGCGAATCTGCAGCCATTCAGCAGCTTGATCCGCTTTGAAGCAATGAAGAGCCAGGAGCCGGTCGCGCTTGGCCTTTTGCTTGAATCGTGCCTGGATCTTTGCGATGCGCAACAAATCGGCATCGTTCTGATTGCGGAATCTGCCGGCTTGATCGGAGCCGCACTGCGCCGCTCACCGGTGATGGCCGCGTCTGAACCTAACGCTTTCGAATTTCCCCGGATTCGCGATTGGCTCAGCTTCACCGCCGAGCGCGCCTATGCGAAAAGCGTCGTCCTTGCAGCTGGTGTTGCCGTGCGAGGAAATGCTGGCGCTCTCGCACCGGTAGTCCGGCCTTTCCCGAACCCCTCGCGGAAGCCACTTGCTGGGCATTTACATGCCGCCGCTTTCTCTTATCGTCCGGTGCAGAGAGGGCAGATTAACTTGAAGGCCTCGATCAAATCGCTCTTTGAAGGGCAAACGTTGGAAGGTATTCTCCACTTGTTAAGCGACGATCGCGCTCGATCCGGAAGCGGACAGAGCGAACTCGTTCGTGGCGCCTGCTGGGTCGCGCCGATTTCAAACATCACGGCGGAAGGGACGCGGGCATGAGTCTGCTGCTGGGAGCGCTCACGCTGGGATTCATATTCTCGCTGGTTGCGCTCGGCGTCTTCATCAGCTTTCGAATTTTTGCCTTTCCCGACATAACCGCGGACGGGTCGAGCACCCTTGGCGCCGCGCTGGCTGCCATGCTGCTCGTTCACGGCGTCAACCCAGTGTTGTCGACAGCTGCTGGCTTTGCCGGCGGGTTTGTCGCAGGTACTTTGACGGGAACGCTGGCGACAAAATTCAAAATCAACGGCTTGCTTGCCGGCATTCTGGTGATGACAGGCCTGTACTCAGTGAACCT
>Ga0070717_10004400_pt1 | contig 10169 bp, 8 predicted proteins | sample LARL113metaG_FD_71366 | JGI IMG/M metagenome (GOLD analysis project Ga0070717, IMG submission 71366) | Corn, switchgrass and miscanthus rhizosphere microbial communities from Kellogg Biological Station, Michigan, USA - LAR L11-3 metaG | ecosystem: Host-associated > Plants > Roots > Rhizosphere ... | reverse complement strand
ATCATCCCCGCCTTGCAGCATCTCGACATCGGGCAAGTGATCGGTGAGGAAGGCTTAGCCGTGCAAGCGATCGAGCCGAATCGGCTGTTGCTGCTCGCCTTCCACTATCCTAAGACCGAGTGGGTCTTGAAGCAAGGATTCTGGCCCAAGTTCGGTGATTGCAGCTGGTCTATCCTACTTGACCCGATCGACGCAGGGCAGCGGACCCGGCTCGTTCTGCGTATGCGCTACGGCTGCAGGTTGGGCCTCCATGTCTTGTACTGGCCGCTGTTCGAACCGGCTGATTTCCTGTCAGAGCGGAAGACGCTGCTGGGTATCAAGCAGCGGGCAGAGCGCGCGAGCAGACAGACCCCTGAAGCCATCGGAGCAACAGGACACCGTCAGCCTCGACCGGACGAGCCAGTGATCGGGGGCAGCCAGGTCGAGATCAAAGCCACATAGTAGCACACGAGAGATCGGAGAACGACCATGACACAGGCAAATCCACATACTCCGTCTGCAGGACAGCAACCAGAATATCGCGAAGAATTCCAGGTGATGGGTGAGCAGTTGGTCACGACCGTGGAACAGCTGCTTCACGAAGGCAACGTGCGTCGCATCATCATCAAACAGGAAGGCCACACCGTGCTGGAGATTCCCCTGACCATCGGCATCGTCGGCGTGCTGGTGGCTCCCATGCTAGCGGCGGTCGGCGCGATTGGCGCAGCGGTCACCAACTGCACCATTGAAGTGGTACGCACAGAGCCTCCAGCACAAACGGGTGGGCCTCCCCCTGCGCCAGGGACAAGCCACCCTCCTTTGTCAGTCTTTAGCGGCCAATCGTACTCGATTGCGCACAGTGGGATGCAGTTGTTTGAACAGGGCTCGATCCATACCTTGATGAGTGGGACGGTCATCGATCTGGTAAGTGCCCCCATCGAGCCAGGAGAGTATCGCCTGGACATCACGGTCACGATGGGCGGCGTCGAGATTTTCCTGCCCCGCTCGGTCCAATTTACCCTGGAGGGGAGGGCGATAGCGGGCGGGAGAAATGTGCATGAGGGACCTGGTGTGTGGGAAACCATGAAGCAGAAGCTGCGCTACGTCGTCACTCTGCCCGATCAGCCACCTGATTTCGCGCTCGCCTCTTCCAATCCGGAGCGACCGGTGCGCATCCACTTTGTGACACATATCACGATGGGTGGCATCGACATCTATCGCTTGTGAAACGGCCTACGGGAGAGTGCATACGAGAAGTGAAAGAACAGAGGGGAGGAGGTCGAGCCGTGAGGAACAAGCAACACGCTGCTTACCAGGTGGTTCCGTATCCGAAGCTCCGACGTTTGCTCGCGGTCATGCTGCATGCACTCCAGCGCAAGCCGATGATGCATTTCTTGCTCGAAGTCGATGTGACCAGGGCGCGTCAGCACATTCGCGAACACAAGGCGAACACCGGAGAAACGTTGTCGTTCACCGCGTTCCTCGTTGCCTGCCTGGGAAAAGCGGTCGATGAGCACAAAGCCGTGCAGGCCTATCGCAAAGGCAGGAAGCAGCTTGTCCTTTTTGACGACGTGGATGTAGAGACCCAGATTGAGCGTGACGTGGCTGGCGAGAAGCAAAACATTACCTACATCATTCGAGCCGCCAATCACAAGACCTTTCGCGGGATTCATCACGAGATCAGGACAGCCCAGGTGGAGGACGTAGAAAAAGCCAGGGTGGGTTCTAAAGCACTCCAATGGATGCTGTTCCTGCCGACCTTTCTCTTCAGATTCCTCTATGGGATGCGAGGTCCACACGTGCTGAAGAAATACGGTGGGACAGTAGGAACCGCGGCAGTGGGTATGTTTGAAGGCGGTGCCGGATGGGCCATTCCGATCGGCCACCCCCAATCACTGATGATGACGGTGGGTGGCATTGGCGTGAAGCCGGGGGTCGTGGACGGGAGCATCGCCATCCGGGACTATCTCAGCCTGACGATCAGCCTGGATCACGAGGTGATCGACGGTGCTCCGGCCGCACGCTTCACCAGGCGCTTGAAAGAGCTGATCGAGGCTGGGTATGGTTTCATCGAGCAGGAAGGGGCGCTGTCGGAACCTCTACCAGTCCATGATGCTTCTAGATGACTATCTTCGACTTTGTATCATCGAAGAGAGGAGAGATGAAGAATATGCCGCATATAGAACGTGAGATCGTCATCAACCGGCCGGTCGATGAGGTGTTCGACTTTATGGCCGACGGGCGCAATGAGCCGCACTACAATCCACACATGCTCCGTGCCGAGCAGACGTCGGCCGGGCCCGTTGGTCCCGGCACGCAGTTCCGCACCGAGGTCACGACGGGGAGCCGATCCATGGAGATGATCTACGAGTTCACCGCCTACGAGCGCCCCCAGCGGCTCGTGGGGCACACGATCAAAGGCCCCATCGATGTCCAGAGTACCGAGACCTTTGATTCCGTTCCGGGAGGCACCCACTTTCGCTGGGTCTGGGAACTGGAGCCGCGCGGTCTCTTCAAGCTGCTGTCTCCGCTGGTCGCCCGCATGATGGGGAGGAACCTGGACACGCTGCTCGCCAATATCAAGCGTCTCCTGGAAGCCGAGCCGCCGCCTCTGCCGCACACCCAGGCTGTCCCGACCTCTTAACGCATCAGATGCGAGCGTGCCCAGGCTCACCCCTGTTTGCGCCAATCTCCGAAAGCGAAAGAGAACCATCATGAATTACAAAGGAATACCACTGTTGTCGCTCGTCGCCGCGGCGGGTGGAATCATGACGGACACGAAGCAAACGACCCAGCGGTTGCCCCCGTGGAGTCTGTGGCGGCCACGAACCGGTCGACCGCGGCATGGGTGGCAACCACGACACCCAGGGGCAGTGATCGCGGCCATCAAGGCCATCCACACCCTGATCTGGTTCTCGATCGAGGCATGCATGGTCTACCTGCTCTCTGCAGGATTCGCCAGGCGTTCCGATCGGCGTGCAGCGGTGGCAGCAGCGGTGGTCGGCGGTGAGTGCCTGATCTTCGCGGCGAGCGGCTTCCGCTGTCCCCTCACCCAGCTTACCGACTCCCTCGGAACTGGAAGCGGCGAGGTCACCGACATCTTCCTCCCGGAGTGGTTCGCCCACAATCTCCCAGCGATCCACGTTCCGCTGCTCATCCTGGCGGCCTTCCTCAATGGAAGGAATCTCCGCCAGCAGAGGAAGAGGAGATCGAGTTATGCCAACGGCTAAGGAAATGCGCTCACGGCTCGAACAGAAACCACAACAGGGAACAATGGTCCCGTCTCGATGAGCCACGCTGCCTCATACAGATTCGGAAGCTACAAGTTCACCAGCTTTGCGCTCTGCTCCCACAAGTGTCGCTGGAGCGACTCATCATAGGAGATGGCGGCTGACCGCCTGGGCATACTCTTTGCAAAGTATTGGCCTGTAACGCCCTCCACCTCGGGTGAGGAGGCCAGGTAGATGGAGGTTTGCGCTCCCTTTGCGGGGCTGGTGCCAAAGCTCCAGATCAACTTGATCAGCAGGCGAACGGAGAGGCTTGCCCCTCTCTGTCCGATATTGGTTGCCACGAAGCCAGGGTCCAGACAGTTGGCCGTCACGCCCGTTCCCTGCAGCCTGCGGGCCAGTTCGTAGGTGAACAGGACCATGGCGAGCTTGGATTGCCCGTAGGCACGCATGGAGCTAAAGTGTTTCTCCGCTTGCAAATCATCCAGCTGAATGGAACCTGATGCTTGTGCTGCGGAACTGACATTGACAATCCGTGCTGGTGCGCTGGCTTTGAGCACATCGAGCAGCAAATTGGTCAGCAGGAACGGTGCCAGATAGTTCACGGCGAACGTCATCTCCACTCCATCCACGGCTTCTCGCCGCCCACTGAAGGTCGCTCCCGCATTATTGATGAGGACGTGCAGGTGGGTGTAGTGGTGCTGAAAGTGCTCGACGAGTTGTCGTATAGACTGTTGCGATGACAGGTCGGCTTGCAGGAGATCAACAGCGGTATTCCCGCTTTTCGTGGTGATCTCGCTCCGGGCTTGCTCGCCTCTGGCACGGTCCCGGCACACCATGACGACGGTGGCACCCATCTGTGCCAGAGCCAGCGCAGTTGCCTTCCCGATCCCTGAATTGGCGCCGGTCACCAGGCAGATCTTCCCTTGCATACTGCTAGTCACTACTGGCATGATGCGTTCCTTTCCTGTGTTTCTCTCTTCTCTCACCGCTTCAACTGTTCCTCGTTACAGAGAAACAGAGTGCATTCACGAGACCATCACAGCACACGTTTTGTTTCTTCCTATCCGTTCTGTTCAAGTTCAGTCTGTCCAACCAGCCCGAGCCTAGCTCCCCAGAGGTTCGGGTAGCGATCTCTGGTCGCCTACCCACGGAGGCTGTGAACGGTGACGTGCTGGCCGAAGACGAACCACAGGAGCGCGACGTCCACGAGGAGAGGGAGCACAGCCCAGCCAGAGAGCCAGATGACCTGCAGCACGATGGAGAGCACGGCGCCGGCCACGATGAGCCACGGGAACCACGCTCCCGGCACCACCCACCGCAGGAGCGCGGCCGCCGCCAGGAGGAATACTGTAGCTGACACGATCGCCAGGATGGGCGTGAGTGTGTTCAGCAGATCTCCCCGGGGGAGCAGTGTGCGCGTTTCCACGGCAAAGGGCCAGAGCAACCTGCCGCCTACCCACCAGGGCGGTGGGGTCCCCCCGGCCTGGAGAGGGACAATCGCCGTGACGTTGAGTTGCGCACCAAGGAGCAAGAGGATGAGCATGAATATCCACATAAAATACCTCCTTTGAATGGACGCGTGTTCTTTTCAGACCTGGGAAGCCTCGCCTCGGGCTTGCTGCACCACCTGCTGAATCCGCGGCGCCGCCACAAAGTGCGTCCGCAGTGACTCATCCTCGATCCCCTCCGCCAACCCCTGGATGATCGTCGCTGCCTCACCAAAAGCGGCGCGCGCCTGTGCAGGCTGCCCCTCTGCCTCATACTCCTTTCCCAACGCCGCCTGGATCTGCCACTGTTCTCCTGGCAAGCCGAGGTCTGCTGCCACCTGGGCGGCCTCACGCAAGTGGCCGATGGCCTGTTCGCTCTGTCCCTGCCACGCTGAAAGCTTCGCCAGCGAGCGCAGGTAGGGAATGCGGAAGCGAAGATAAGGTCCTAGATGTTCCCCGAGTCGCTGCACTTCTGCTCTTGCCTGGCACTCATCCCCCGCACGCAATAAGGCCTCCGTTTCATACTGACGGTAGAAATCCAGCCCGATCAATGGCATCCCATAGCTCTTGCGTACGGCAATCGCCTGCAGGGCGTATCGGTAGGCTTCTTTCCACTGCCCTGCCAGGGCAGAGTGCATGCACAGCAGTGAAAGGGTGGGCGCGCGAGAGGGTCGCAGGTCTAACGTCTCTGCCAGGGCTTCTGCCTCCTGGAGGACCGCCTCTGCCTCTTCCCACTGCTGCAAGGCTTGATGGGTACTGCCCAGGGCTGTGAGAAAGCGCTGCACGTTGATCGACGGGGGAAGGGTGCGCGCAAGCGCCATAGTGTGTTGCGTCAGCCCGAGCGCCTCTTCATAGGCCCCCGCTTCCAGCAATCCCTGTGTGAGGCAATACGCACTGTAGATGTGGGTCCAGACGTTCTTGCTCTCTTGGGAGAGCGCGAGCGCCCTACGGCTACTGCCAATGCTGTTCTGCACCTGCCCACTATTCACTTGCCCCAGAGCCAGTAACGCCCAGCCAAAGGCTTCTGTCGCGCGATTGGTCAAGGGTTGAGTGAGCGGAGCACCAATCAGAAAGTGTGCCGCTGACAGCTCCCGCGAAGCGCCAGGCTCCTGGCGAAGGCGCGCATACAAAGCCAGGGCCACCTCTAAAGCATGCATGGTCTCCTGAAAGTCTCCTTCAAGCAAATGGATCCATCCAAGCAAGCAGAGACTCCTGGCTTCCAGTTCCTGGTCGAGGCTTGCGCGTGCCAGCAAGAGCGCATGCTCTCCATGCGGCAGGGCACGCTTTGGGTCCAACCACACCATGGCGGTGATCTGCGCCAGGTTCCACTCGGTTTCCGCCAGCGCCTGCTGATCCTGACTGGTCTCTGCTATGTGCCAGGCTTCTTCCAACAGCCTGCGAGCCTTTGGCCTGTCGTACGGCTGTTGGAGCGCCAGGATCGCCAGGTGGTTGAGGGTCTTATTGATAAGCCGGGGCAGCGACTTTTGCCGTCCATAGGCTAACAGCTCCTCATAGGCCTCCTGGGCCTTCTGCCAGGTCTTCAGGTGGGCATAGGCTTGCCCCAGGGAGGCGTAGAGGTGTTCGACCTCCGAGGCCGACAGCGCGGTCTGCAAGGACGTTTGTTCCTGCAATAAGGTGCGCGCCTGTTCGTAGTACACGATGGCGTCTTCGACGGCAAAGACGGCTACCGCTTCGTCTCCGGCCTGTACACTGTAGCGGGAGGCGGCCTCGGCCTGTCCGCAGGCCCTGGCGTGATACGCCATCTCGGCTGCCCGCGCTCCTACTGTCTCGAGCTGCGCCAGGGCGCGTTGGTGCAAGAGCTGCCGCCGCGCCTCGCCCAGTTCGGTGTAGACCACGTCGCGGATCAGGGCATGCGCGAAGTGATAGCTGCCCGGACGGCATCCCCCCTTTCTCCCGGCTTCCGCCGCGTGCAGGAAGCCGAGGACTTCGGCCTCTTCAAGGGCCTCAACGCCTGCCTGCACCTCGAGGTCGGCCATCTGCCACAGGAGCTGCGCGCGCGCCTCCTGGCCCAGCACGGCACTGGCTCTCACCAGTTGCTGCGCTGGAGGCCGGAGCTTCGCCAGGCGTGCCAGGATCAGCGCGCGCACCGAGGCCGGTAACAGCATGCACCCGGACTGCTCCTGCGCGAGAGCCTCAGCCAGGTCCACGACCAGCTCCAGCCGGAAGACGCCATCTGCATCCAGCCGCGGCACCAGCCACTGCCGCTCACGCAACAGCTTGAGCGTCTCCAGCAGGTAAAAGGGTTGTCCACCCGTCTGCTCAAACAGGAACTCGCCCAGCGCAACCAGCGGCGATGACTGCGCCGTCGCAGGTTCGGCCGCCGCGGGAGCGGGCTTGGCCCGGCCAGGCTCACTCCTCTCTCCCTCCCCGACGATAGCCTGCAGGAGCTGCATGGTCTCCGCCTGGCTCAGCGCATCCAGGGACACCTGCGTGATCGGCACGTCTCGTCCCAGGTCGGAGAGCTGCGCGGACAGCTGCGGGTTGAACTCCAGTTCTTCCCCGCGCGCTGTCAAGAGCAGCAGCGCCCGGCTGCCGTGCTCCTTCCAGTATGCTCCCAGGTAGCGCAGCAGGTCGAGGGAGGCTCCATCTATCCAGTGCAGGTCATCCAGCAGCAGCACCAGCGGCGCAGACGCTGCCAGCGCATCAAAGAGACGCGCCACCGCTTCAAAGAGACGCACCCTGGCAGCCAGCCCATCTTCGGTGGGGACCGGCAGATCGGGGTAGCGCACCCGCAGCTCCGGCAGCAGGCGCGACAGTTCGGCCAGCCACAGGTCCTCCAGCAGGTCATCCGGGGCGTTTTCCGCTTCCAGCCGCGGCCTGATGGCCTCGACCAGTGGCTGATAGGGCAGCCGTCCTCCCATCTCAAAGGTGTGCCCGGAGAGCACCTCCGCGCCCTCGGCCCTGACCCAGGCTACAAACTCGCGGGCCAGCCGCGTTTTGCCGATGCCGGCCTCTCCCAGCACCAGCACGGCCTGCGGCTGTCCCTGCCGTGCCTGCTGAAAGCTCTGGATGAGCTGGCGGAAGGCGGCAGCCCGCCCGGTCAGCGGGGCCACCAGTTCGGGTGGCGACCGACTCTCCATCGTGGTGGAACGCGCGGGGGAGCTTCCAGGGCCTCGATTCCTGGCGGTACGAATGCGCGCCGCCAGGGCGGCGGTTTCCGGCGCAGGCTTGATCTGCAACGCCTCGGAAAGCCTCGCCCGGCAGGTAGTATAGACCTGCAAAGCGGCGGTCGGATCGTCCAGTGCCAGGTGTGCCCGCATCAGGCGGCGATACGCCTCCTCGGCCAGCGGATCGAGCGCCAGCCAGCGCTGGAGGGTGACGCAGGCCTGCTCCCGCTCGCAGGTTTCTTCTTGCCAGCAGGAGAGCCGATCGAAGAGCACTTGCAGGCGCACCTGCCACTGCTGCTGTTGCTGCTCGTGCCACTCGTCAAAGGGAGCTTCCTCGCGCAGCCAGAAGCCATCGAGGAAAGGACCGCGCACCAGGGAGAGGGCGTGCTGCAAGGTGACAACCAGCGAGGCGCGCTGCTCAAGAGAGGAAACCAGGGAGAGCGGTTGTGCTTCCTTCCAGGCGTGCTGCATCATGTCCAGGTCCAGCTCGAGCGGGGCGTGTGGGTCCAGGCCGAGCAGATCATGCGGACCCAGCAGATGGGTATGGTGGGAGGGAGAGGCCTCTGGATCGTCGAGCAGGTGGCGCAGCAACGCAATGGCGTTGCGCAAGGCGGCGCGAGCTTCGTGGGGCTCACTGTCGGGCCAGAGGAACGCGTCCAGCTGGCGCCTTTGATGCAGGCCCCCTTCGACTGCCAGGTAGAGCAGCAGCGCCTGTGCTTTGCGCAAAGGAAAGGTGAGGCGGCTTCCGTCATGAAAGACTTCGGGGGCGCCCAGCACGTCCAGACGTAACAGACCCATGGCATGTCCTCCTCCTCTACAGCGGTGTGCAAAGGCTTTGAGCTGAAGGAGCAGTGGGAAAGAGCCACTCGCATCACCACTGCGGACACATTTCTCCAATGATAAAGTTACCTCACTCGTCTCACGAAACGGTCACGTTCAGCTCATAGCGCATCACAGGAACATCACACTCTTCAATGTGCTGTCACAGGACAGCATGAAACATCTTCCCAGAGCAGAAAGGCGACCTGATGGAGAGGCACTTCCCGTTCATTACACTCTTCATTACACTTTCATTACACTCCCACCCTATACTTGCAGCAGAAAGGACGAGAGGCAGGCAGGCGTGCAAGGAGCCGTGAGGCACCATGACAGGTGCGGGATCTCCTGGAACACGTCGGACCAAGCCGAACGTCAGCGCGATGAGGAAATGAGTCACAGGAGCATAGGTATATGACACAGCTACAGATGGTCTGCACACTGCGGACCGGAACCCAGGAGCGTTGGCGACGACTGTCTCAGGAAGTAGCCGGATCACGCCGAGCCCAGTTTGAAGCCTCCTGCCGGCAAGCCGGCATCACCCAGGTGCAGGTCTGGCTGGTGCAACTGCCCCGCAGCGAACTCTTGTTCGTGACGATGAATACGCAGGAGCCGCAGCAGACTCTCAAGGCGCTGGCGACCTCCGAGCGTCCGTTTGAGCACTGGTTACGCGAGCAGCTCCAGGTCTTGCTTGGCTGGAATGTGCAGGAGGTGCTGCCTGCCCTGCAAGGGGATCTGCTCCTGGCCTGGGGTTGAGAGCGTGCGTGCAGATGCTACGACGAAAGGGGAAAGAGCATGTCACAGATCATGAACCCACCGCCACTCGAGGCGAGTGAAATACCTACAACAAACAAAGAGGGAAAGGTGAGCGTTGCGCTCACCGCGAAACCAACCTCTCTCAAGCCAACGGTTCGCTTCGTAGTGCATTTCGGCGAGATGGCGCTCGCTATGATCCTGGGGATGCTTGTGCTTGGCATCGTCAACAGCGCGATCCTGGTTCCCAGGGGCTTTCACCTGTCACGGTTCCCGGAAGTGTACACGCTGGCGATGGCCTTCGCGATGACCGTGCCCATGGTGCTGTGGATGTGGTTGCGCAGGCATGGCCGGCGACACAGTGCTGAGATGGCCGCCGCCATGTTTGTTCCGGCTGCCGTGTGCATCGGCGTCTGCTCGCTGGGCCTCCTGCCGCGAACGACCATGCTCTCCTGGTATCACCTGCTGATGTGGGTCGCCATGCTCGGCATCATGCTCTATCGCTGGAATGACTACGCAGGAGGAAGTGCGCCGGTGCTCAACAAAGTGCTCCTGGCACTCGCCGTCTTGCTCTGCGTTGGTGTGCTGAGCGCCTTCACCGGCACGCTTCCACCGATCAGGGCTGGACAAGCGCATCCCTTTGCGACGACGGTCAAGACCACGGATGGGAAATTCGCCGTCAAGCTCACTGTCACTCCAAATCAGAGCGGCACGAACGTGTTTACCGTGACCGTGCTGGATGCGAGTACAAACACAGCAGTGACAGAGAGCGGTGT
>Ga0070717_10004398_pt1 | contig 10171 bp, 10 predicted proteins | sample LARL113metaG_FD_71366 | JGI IMG/M metagenome (GOLD analysis project Ga0070717, IMG submission 71366) | Corn, switchgrass and miscanthus rhizosphere microbial communities from Kellogg Biological Station, Michigan, USA - LAR L11-3 metaG | ecosystem: Host-associated > Plants > Roots > Rhizosphere ... | reverse complement strand
TTGACAGTATTTCTGGAGTGGGTGCCTGGAGTGGCTGCCCCATCCTTTCGTGTTTTGCGCGAAAGGATGGGCTCCGCGGACCTTGATTCTCCAAGCTAAAACCTATGACGTCCAGGTCTGTGGTTCCCGCCCTTGTAAAGAACGCAAGGGTGGGGCACCCTCACTCGGAGTGAACTCAAAAAAACAAAAGGTTGCCCCCCGCCGTACCAGCGGAATCTTTGATCCTTATGCAATTTGAGCCCTGTCAGGTGTTTCGGAACGATTGTCACGAAGGCTGCGCAGGTTATTCATTGCATCCTGGAGCTCGACCCTCTCGTTGCGGTCCCGAGCGAACAACTGTGCCCCTAATTCCATCAAGATCGTCGTTTCGGCTTCTTCAATACGGATCGCTGCTTTAGTGTTGTCAGGTTCGCGCAGAGCCGTTTGATAGAGACTTCTCCAGCCTCCCGGCGAGGCCCGATGTGCAGCTCCATCTTGGAAATAAGTGCTCCAGCACCACTTTGCGAAAATTACTAACGCAATCAGCCACCATAGGAACCAAGTTGTTTCAAAAAAACTCGCTACGGAAGCGATGCTCAGTCGGGCAGAGGCAATGTATACTAAAAGAATTGACATAATCGGCAATGCTAGCAGCTACATTGCCAATCAATTTCGTGCTGCTTCTCATTGCAGATCCAGGAGTTACGACGGCGTTGGCGTATTCTAAGAAACTTCAACAATGCAATATTTTTCCCTCGAGGCGAACGTGTTCCCTTCCCTTGTGAATGGAATGCGAGACGTAGAATCAGCTAACGTGATGAGCACCACTCGAAAAGCCGCAACTTGATTCCAGGGAGATTTCAGTCTTGACTTATGTAGTCTAGTATAGTAATCGACATACTAGTAATGGCAAACACTCTCAATCCGCCTCTTCTGGCACGTTCGTCGTCCTGTTGTTGATGGCCCAGTGTTTCGCCTTCTTTGCCCTTCATTACAGTTTTCCGATTTTGAACTGGAGTTCCCATGGATCTGGATCACCCCCAAGGACAACTCGAAATCGACCTGCTACACAGCATTGCCAACCAGATTGCGCATGGCGACCAACTAGACGAAACGTTCGCTAGTCTCATCGATCTGGTCGCTCGGTTTGTGAAGAGCGACCGCTGCCTTAAGTACCTGTTGAAGCGCGAGGGGTTTGTGCCCTGGCTAGGGGAGCGCGGCGGGAGCGGCCTGAGTGAACACCCCACGGTTGCAATGAGCAACGCTTTGGTGGCGGCCTTTCGGGAACACCCCATGGCACTCGCCATCGAACAGACACCGGAGGGCATTAAGTTTAGAGTTCCCGAGGAGTGGCGCAGGCATCCCGGAGAGACGTTCGTCTGCGTGCCGTTGATCTCGCGCTCGCAAATCGCGGGCGTCATTACATTGGAGCACCAGCGCCCTCATCGGTACCGACTTGCGGAAATCCGCCTTCTTTCCAGCATTGCTTACGTGTTCGGCGTAGCTTTGAGGATCTCACAACTGGAAGAACAAGGCTTTGAACTCTTACTGGAGTTGGAGACTCGCAAACTGGTGGAACGAGGTAAGGGCATTCTGCAACGCGATTTGGGGCTCAGCGATGGGGAAGCTTATCTGCTTTTGCAGCGGCAAAGCGAAGCGAAACAGCGTCCGATCAAGGAGATTGCCCAAGCTGTCATACTCAGCGCGGAAGTCCGGCAGAACGCATTGCCGGCCGGTTAGCACAGTGGCGCGGTGGCCAAGCGGCAAGGCGAGGGTCTGCAAAACCCTGATCGGCGGTTCGATTCCGCCCCGCGCCTCCAGCAACTCCTCTGACAGTTGGCGGGATGGCCCATTCCTTTGGGTGATTTTTTTAACGTTATTTCTGGAGTGGGTGCCCCATCCTTTCGCGTTTTGTGCGAAAGGGTGGGCTCCACGGACCCCAATTCTCCAAGCTAAAACCCTATGACGTATGAGTCTGTGGTTTCCACCCTTGCAAAGAACGCAAGGGTACCCGCTCGGGGTGAACTCAAGAAAATCAAAAGTGGGCCACCCGCCAATCATCAGAAAATTCTGCCGATCTGGAAGTAGAACTTGGCGTGGCCATAGTCGCCAACTGCACCGCCGAGTTCTACCGGTCCGAATAGGGTGTTCACGATAAGTGCGCCTGCAATGTCTCCAGGAAGATTCGGTGGCTTCGGTCCATTGGGAAGGGGATAGGTTTTACCGACCTCGAACATAGCGAGAAAATCAATCGTGCTACCTAGCAATGGAGGCATTTTGGTGAGTTTTCGGATATATCCCGTCTGGAAGAGGAAGTATTGATTAGTGAGCAGTTCATTCTCACCAAAAGCTACAAAACGCGTGACACCGCCAAGCCCAAACGCTGGAATCCCTGTTTTGTAACCGTAGCTGGTTCCACCATGAACATTCAAGAAAACCGACGACGGGTCGCTTATGCGCAGGAAGTTCTGGATCTGCAGTTCTGATAATGGAAACCCCTCGGGAGCCCCGGGATTGGCGTGGTAGTACTTGGTATAGAAATTTACGCTTTCACCGCTGCGGGGTACAATCGGGTCATCAAGATTATTGAGGGAGTATTGGAGTTTGGCGGCGCCCGTCGCTCCAGAAAGAGTCGGCAGTTCATTGACGTTCCCAATTTGCGTCGAGAAGCGTTGATAGCCACCTTCATAGCCGAAGCGCAATTCTCCGGTTCGCCCGAATTCATGACCAAGATCGAGGCCGCCAACTGCCAGGCGATGTCGGTACAAAGCAAGCAGGGTGCTTCCGCTATACAGGGGATATTGAGAACTGTTGATCCCAATTCGTGGCGCAATGAACCAGTTACTGGCCGGACTGAAGGGACGGTAGTACTCGCTGGCAATTCCGTATTGTGAGCCCACAATTACGTCGTTGCGTAGCTCCCGCCGATAGCCTCCGAAATTCAGAAACGTGACGCGGGCTCCGATGCTGAAAAAGACATCGTTGTAGTCCGATCCGTCAATCACGATAAGCGGCCGGACGATCGGCGGCGAATACGGCTTCTGCTGGGCGTCGATTTTCAGGACCGATTTGCCGTCTTCCTGCACCATGCTGTAGTTCAGACTGGAAAATGGGCCTGTGCCATTCAGTTCCAAAATCTCGCGGTCCAATTTCGATGAGTTTACCGGCTGTTTTGCGAATTCTGACATTTCTTCAGCCAACTCATGGGCGATCGTCGGATTAACTCCGGTAACTTCCACAAGCTGAGGTGTTACCGGCACGCCGCGTCGGCCGGCGCGCTCGGTCAAATAGTCCTTCCACGACTCTTCGTCCACCGACAGCATCGCGAGTTTCTCGCCATTGGCCGCTGCCGCATCGTATCCCGCCTGAATAATGGCATCGACCTTGTCATAGTCCATGGAGCTGAAGTCTTGTACCGCGACGCTCACCACCAGATCAGCGTGTTTCATAGCCTCGCGCTCATTTGCCGCGATGACCGCGTCGATCGACTCTCCCAGCACCTGGAAGCTGGAGAGCGATGCATCACTCTTCAGGGGAGCTACCTCAAGGTGAATGCCGAGAACGATGTCGGCTCCCATCTCTTTGGCGACGCTGACGGGAAAGTTGTTTAGCAACCCGCCATCTATGTAGATGTGACCCTCATGAACGACTGGGCTGAAGATGCCCGGCAACGACATGGTGGAGCGAAGCGCCAAATCCAGTGGTCCACTTCGGAAAACATGCTCGCTCCTGGTCACCAGGTCGGTGGCGACACAGGCAAATGGAATCGGCAAGTCATCGAAGCTCTCGAGTTGTGCGTAGGGCAATGCAATGCGGTCTAGAATCAGATCGACCTGCTGGCCGGAGTTAAACCCAGAGGGAAATTGCAATCCCTTGTGCAAACCAAATTCAAGCATGCTGGGATATTCCCGAGCATCCTGTTTGCGCCGAAACGAGAGATCCTGAAAACGGCTTTGTCCGCTAATGACTTCATCCCACTTGATGCCCTTCACTACGTCGCGAAGTTCTGCGGCATCTCGGCCGGTGGCGTAAAGGCCGCCAACCAGTCCACCCATACTTGTTCCCGCGATGTACCGTACTGGGATATGGTGTTCCTCCAGATATTGGATGACACCGATATGCGCTAAGCCTAAGGCTCCCCCTCCTTCCAACACCAATCCCACTTTGGAATGGCCTTCGGAGCGTTGCGAGTCCTGAGTCAGTCCGAACGTTGATGAGAGACACATGAATAGGACGAGGAGTTTTCGAACTCGAGGCCACGTTGGCCAGAACTCTTTCCTAGGTGCTGAGGTGGTCCGCCGTTTTTGTTCATTGATCAATTCCGCTCTAGCCTGAGGGAGATAATTACAATCACTGGTCAGCATTTTCAGCTCATTTCTACCGAGTCCCTTTCGGTTGATGAGAGGCTCCGCCGGAGAGCGCACCAAGGCTCGATAATGTCCACACACCAACTGCCACGTATCCGGCAAATCTCACACTGCAATTTTTGCCAGTCGTAGCCTCTCGGGCGGTAATCGATGGGCGGGGAACCCAACCAGGCGGTGTCAGGGGCGTAGAGTGTGCTCCGTGATTCTGTGTGCTTCGTGGTAACCATCAAAATGGTTACTCACGACATAAAGGCACGCATCCCAAGAACCATCTCATCTACTTTGAATTCAGGTGGTTACCTTGCATTACTCCGGTGGTTCTACTCCCTTCGGAGAGATTGTTCGTCCTTTCGGCCACGCCTATAATCGACCTACTCTGGCTGTACGATTCTCCGTTCAGGTTCCGGGTGGGCACGAGAGGGCTTCCTTCGTCTTGAAGGGCCTTCCAGCGAAAGATTGGTGAAAGGACAAACGCCCGGATATGCGAAAACGCCTGCAACTGAACTGGATGCTGACGGCTTCGACTGTACTCGCGACCTCCTTCACTCTCAGTACAACGGTGTGGGCTGCCGAGGGGGATGGCCCCTCTCGCGGCATCGCCACGACCGAGGACCACGGCCGAACCGTTTATGTGAACGATGATGCTCCGGTGAAGGAGCATGTGGCAGCGGCTCCGCAGCCGAGGCGTTCGACGCTGGTTTACTGGAGCAGCAAGGACAGCCGGTGGAAGCCGGTTCCATCGGCCAACACGGCCTCAGGAAGGGCAGCCCGTTCGGCTGCCGCGGAAGTCAGCCAGTATTACGGCCACGACTCGGTCCAGTCGGCCAACGCACAGATTCTCGAAGCCAATTCGCATGGGCATCACGCGTCACCGGAGGAGATCGATCAATCAATCGTGATGGCGGCCGCGCGCCACAATGTCGATCCGAACCTGGTGCGCTCCGTGATCAAGGTGGAATCGAACTTCAATTCGAATGCCGTTTCCCGCAAGGGCGCGATGGGCTTGATGCAACTGATGCCCAAGACCGCCCGCGAACTGAAGGTTAAAAACCCGTTCGACCCGGAACAAAACGCAGATGCCGGGGTTCGCCATCTTAAGTACCTTCTCCAGAAATACAATGGGGATGTGAATTTGACCCTGGCCGCATACAACGCCGGCGAGGGGGCGGTGCGGCGGAGTGCAGGCGTTCCGCATATCGCCGAGACGCAGGATTATGTGCGCAGGATTACGCACCTCTATTACGGGGGCTATGATCTTTCGCAAACAGGCGCAAGCCGCGATCCCGTTCGTGTGCAACGGGATGCGCGGGGCGTGCTTTACATCAGCAACACGGAATAGACTGTAAGCATCTGTTCTAAGCAAGTTGGAATTCCCACTTCTCGCAAAGTCGGCGAGAAATGGGGCACCCAAAAGAATTTGTATTTGGAATCTCTCAGGTACCCAGGCATTTCAACTGCAACGGCGGATCTAGACTGTTAACGGACCGGCGACTTTGAAACCTACATCGAACCGGCGCTCTTTGTGCTGGGCAGTGCTGCTGTCGTTGGCAGCGCTCTCGAGCATGCCCGCGCACGCTCGTGCCCGCCATGGCGAAGCTTGGGCCCGGGACCGCTTTGCGGCTGCCGAGCGGATGCGCGAGGCCCTGAATGGCCGCCCACCAGACGAACGCACGCGCCACGACTACCAGCGGGTACTGAACGCTTATCGCAACGTTTACTTCGGTGCGCCGACGTCGACGAAAGCCGATCCCAGCGCGGTCGCGGTCGCCGAGACGCTGGTGGAGATGGGCCGGCGCTTTGAAGACGACAAGGTCCTGCACGAAGCGATCGATCAGTACAAGTTTCTGCGCCGCGAATATCCCGGCAGCAAGTACCGCTGCGATGCGCTATTCACGATCGGGGAGATCTACAAAGACGATCTGGACGATCCCGACGAGGCGCGGGCGACGTTTGAAGAGTTTCTGAAGCGCTATCCGCATAACCGGTTGGCTGAGGATGCGGGGCATGCCATCGCAGAACTCAAGCAAGAATCCGTTGAAAAGAAGGCCCAGGCGGAGAAGGACGCGCAATCGGAGAAGAAGGCCGAGGCTCGGTCCGGCGCAGGGATTGGTGAGAAGCCGAAGACCACGACGGCGGCAGCTGCCAACGCTCCTCAGCCGGAAAACAAGGCAACCGACAGTCAGAGCGCTCGTGCGGAAGATTCGGAGCCTCATTCCGGCCGTCTGCCGCGGGTCACGGCGATCCGACACTGGTCCAATCCCGACTACACGCGGGTGGCGATTGATCTGGAGGATGAGATCCAATTCGGTTCCCACCGTTTAACGAATCCTGACCGCATTTTCTTTGATCTACGCGATACCAAGCTGGCTTCAACGCTGGTTGGAAAGACGTTGGAAGTCGACGATGGCTTCCTGAAGAAGATTCGCGTGGCGCAGTTTGAGCCGGGGCGCACGCGCGTTGTCCTCGAAGTGGACAACCTCTCGACCTATGAAGCATTCCTGCTTCCGAACCCGTACCGGCTGATCATCGATATCCACGGCAAGAACGACAAGATCGCGCACGCGAAGTTGTCGAAAGAAGAGGCGGCTGCTCTCGCCGATGTGGAGGTGCCTCCCCAGGCCGAGGCGAAGGCGCACGTTCCACAACCGGTGGTGAAGGCGGATATGAAAGCCTTGGCGGGCAAGCCGGCCACCAAGAAGGAAGAGATTCACGACCAGAAAGCCGCGGCCAAAGACGAAGTGCCGGATAGCCCGACGAAAGGCAAAGATTCCCAGACTGCCAAAACCTCGTCGCCTCCCGTAAAGAAGGTCATCGTCTACAACGATGATGACGAGGATGCAGACTCGTCGGCGAGTGCGAAGACTGAGGTTCCTGCGAAGCGCAGTTCTCGAACTGCAAGGGATAGTGTGGCGGATGAGTACTCTCCGGCAGAGAGTGCGTTGAACGAAGCTCCTGCCGCACCGGCCCGGCGCAAGTCCACGTCGCGGACATCGGCTCGCAAAGATCCGGACGTGGATATCCGTGTCGCCAAGCCGACCGCAAGTGGTGACCGGTCGCTGATTCGCACGCTGGGGCTGAAGATTGGCAGGATCGTCATCGATCCCGGACATGGCGGGCATGATACGGGAACCATCGGTCCCAACGGGCTTCGGGAGAAAGACCTGGTGCTCGAAGTTGGCCGGCGGCTGGGCAAGTTGCTGGAGACGCGCCTCGGCGCAGAAGTGGTCTATACGCGGAAGGACGATACTTTCATTCCGCTCGAAACCCGCACGGCCGTCGCCAACCAGCAGCGCGCGGACCTGTTTATCTCGATTCATGCCAACTCCAGCAGCGATCCTGGCGCGCGCGGAGTGGAGACTTACTACCTGAATTTCACCTCTTCGCCTGATGCGCTCGAAGTGGCGGCGCGCGAGAATGCGGTCTCGGAGAAGTCGATTTACGAACTTCAGGACCTGGTGAAGAAGATCGCACTCAAGGAAAAGATCGAGGAGTCGCGCGAGTTTGCGGCGGACGTGCAACAGTCGCTGCATAGTGGGCTGTCGGCGAAGAGTCCGGGGATCCGCAACCGCGGAGTGAAGAAGGCGCCGTTCATCGTGCTGATCGGGGCGAACATGCCTTCGATCCTGGCTGAGATTTCTTTTGTCTCCAACCCTGGAGACGAACACCGGCTCGAGACCAGCGAGTATCGGCAGCGGATCGCCGAGTCGCTCTACCGCGGGATTGCCAAGTACGTGGATGGGTTGAGCGGCGTGAAGATGGCTAGCAAGCTCGACAAAGCGGCCGGGCAGTAACAAACCGCGAAGCCTTGTCCGTTCCCAACCAGCTGAACTTCAACCCTCACTACAGTAACCGCAGCACGATGTCATCCTGAGGAGGGCACGAAAACTTCACGCCGTAGTGTCTCTCACGGCGGCTTCGCCGCCGTTCAGGATTACATGTATTAGGGTTCCAGCGCTTCGTTAGAGTTTGCAGGATGGTCGGGCTTTCTTGCGCTTTGTTGCTGACCACAGCGGCACGTGGCACCCCAGGCTGTTGTACGCGCCCCTTCGCTTCGCTCAGGGTCGCGGGACGGACGAATGCGTCCGTCCCTACACAAGCTATGCTTCTACGCCTACCTGGCAGACTCGGCCTACTACGTAGTCCGAGGGGGACTTGCTGTTGTCTATGGGGATCGTTTCCAAAGGGATCGAGTAGTTGTGGGGGCGCAAGATTAGTTCATTTCCGGACAACTCGACGTAACGAACTTCGCAGTGATCGTGTTTCAGAACAGCATAAATATTGGACTCGCCTCTGCGGTAGGGCTTCAGGGAGTTGTAGTGGCGGTCGATCAGGAGCATGGCTCCAGGGGTGAGGCGGGGAGACATCGCTTGGGCATCGCGGAGATCTAGCTTGATCAGGACGAAGCGCTGCCAGTTGGATCGGTCTCCTTCGACTTCCGGTCTTAGCTTGTGCAGGAAGGATTTCTTGAATTTGAGGATTTCCTTCACGTGCATGCTGACGATGTGGGGTTCCGTGGCGGCGGTGGTGCAGTCGGTGAGAATAACGTTTTCGAATTCGTCGGAACTGGGAGGCAGGATGGAGGCGCGCTTGTTGACCTCGGCGGGATCGAGCAGGTCGAGGACACTGAGGTGCTGGACGTGGAGAACCTTGTCCATGCCCTCGATCGAGAGGCCACGCTTCCGGTTCAGGAAGTTGGAAATGTGGGCCTGTTTGAATCCGGTTTGCTGGGCGAGGCGGAGTCCGGTGAGTTCGCCTGCCTGAACTCGCTGCCAGAGGATTTTTCGGAGATTATCTTGCAGGACCTTGAACTTCATTAGGCGGAGTATAGCACCGGGCTATGAGGGGTCTGTACAGGGGGAACCCTGTAAAAGGTTCGTAAAATGCGGCGGTTACCTCCAGAAGGAAGTGTGGACGGACGCGCGAAATCGTGATGTGCGACGTGAGGAAGAATTCGCAGGTGGACACAATTGTTGTGTTTTCTCACACAGGGAGGGAGAGCGAACTGCCCAGAGGGATACGGAGCGACTTGCAGCAGTTCCGAATTGGCACTTTTGGGAGTGACCCACTGCGGAAATCCGCGGGTGTTTCGCGGATAAAACGGGAGCGTCTTCATAAGGCGTTCACCGGGGTCAAGAATATTTTGTGCGGCAAGACGCGGAGGGGAAAGGAGAAAAAAATTTCCACAGGCGGGGAATGTTCAGTCAACCTTGACTGAGAAAATTCACAGCCTTAGGATCGCGGCATCTGAGGGGCCAATATGCTCTATGGTACAAGGCCATGATGGAGTCAACCAGATAACTTCAACGAAGAAAGGTATTTCGGTGAATTTCTGCGGAAAGTTAAGGCTGCCGAGGTGTTATCGGCATCCATGGAGCGCTTGCTGTTATCGCTTCGTTTCACAGGGAAGATGAGCGTCGTGATGCAGAATGGGCGCGTACTGAAGTCGGGCTACGAGGAAGGATACTTCCGGCAGCGGGATAGTGCGGGCGTAGACGACGATAACGCGCAGAAACTGTGAAAGCGGAGGGAGGTCAACGGCAGAGATCGTGACATAGAGTCCTGAGTTCCAACGTCTCGCAAAAACGGCGAGACGTGGGGCACCCCAATGATGGGGTATCCAAACAAAAGTAAATAGCTCACGGCAGGTCATCGTACGAGAAACGAGCCCTGCGTTGGTTGCGGCGACGATCGCTGGAATCTGACGCAGGGCTTTTTTTCTTTGAGCAGTGAGCGTGAGCAATGAGCGATGAGCTTGGACCTATGCACTTCGAGCCACGAGCTTTGAGCAGGTCGAACAGGCTCCTGGGGTTTTGGCAGTAATAGAA
>Ga0070717_10004396_pt1 | contig 10172 bp, 11 predicted proteins | sample LARL113metaG_FD_71366 | JGI IMG/M metagenome (GOLD analysis project Ga0070717, IMG submission 71366) | Corn, switchgrass and miscanthus rhizosphere microbial communities from Kellogg Biological Station, Michigan, USA - LAR L11-3 metaG | ecosystem: Host-associated > Plants > Roots > Rhizosphere ... | reverse complement strand
GGCACGGTAAAGTTTGACGGAACGGCTCCGAAGGCTTCAAAGATCGACATGAGTCAGGATCCCGGCTGCAAGGGCACGAACGAAGCCGAGAACATCGTCGTTTCCGGCGGCGATTTGGCCAACGTGTTCGTCTATGTCAAAGACGGCCTCGGCAACCGCACCTTCGACACTCCTAAAGATCCCGTCGTCCTCGAGCAAAAGGGCTGCCGCTATCACCCGCACGTCCTGGGCGTGATGACGGGCCAGACCGTGGACATCAAGAACGACGATCCCACTACGCATAACATTCATCCCACGCCGAAGGACAACCGGGAGTGGAACGAGTCGCAACCGCCTTCGTCCGCCGACATTCAAAAGAGTTTTGCGCGCGAAGAAGTCATGCTGCCCGTGAAGTGCAACCAGCATCCCTGGATGAAGATGTACATCAACGTGGTGAAGAGCCCGTTCTACGCCGTCACCGATAAAGACGGAAAGTATGAGATCAAGGGCCTGCCGCCGGGCGACTACACCATCGCCTTTGTTCACGAGAAGCTCGGAGAGCAAGACCAGAAGGTAACGGTCGCTCCCAAAGATACGAAGACCGTAGACCAGAGCTTTAAGGCCGCTGGGGAGTAATAGCTGCGGTGGTAAAATACGGGTTGCGTAGCGCCGCCATCCCGGCGGCTGTCCCGGCGGCGTCTCGCCCGCGGAGTCCAGAAGGCGAAACGCACACAGGACGGAGGGCAAGATGCCGGCGCTACGCAACTCTCTCGAACCCACTGACCCAAGGGGCACTACTCTGAAAGTCATCGCGACAACTTATAATCGCGGGCACCACCGGCTCGCTGTCATCCTTGCTAGCTGGACTTTCCTTCTGATCATTGCAGGCGCGTTGGTCACCAGCAACGACGCCGGGCTCTCCGTGCCCGACTGGCCCACCTCATTCGGCTCCTGGTACAAGATCCCAAAGTTCGTTGGCGGGGTGAAGTTCGAGCATACCCACCGCATGATTGCGCAGGTCGCGGGACTTCTTAGCATCGTCCTTGCCGTCTGGACTTGGCGTGTGGAAAAGCGCCGCTGGTTGCGGCATTTGGCCCTTGCCGCCCTGGGGACAGTAATCGCTCAGGGAATTTTGGGTGGCATCACAGTTCTGTTCTATCTGCCACCCGCCGTGTCGTCGGCCCATGCCGCGCTTGCCCAGACGTTTTTCTGCATCGCCGTCGCCATAGCGCTGTTCACCGGCAGGAGATGGATCGAAGAGCAGCCGCCCGTCGAGTTTGACCAGCGTCGTCCCAGCTTGTTCACCCTGACCCTACTTGCCATATTCGTGCTGTACGTACAATTGATTCTGGGGGCAATGTTCCGCCACCACGGCCTGAGTTGGTGGCCCCACGTCGTGCACGCCGTCGTGGTCTCGTTCGTGCTGGCTTGGACAGCGATTCGCGCGCTCACCGTCTATTCGCAGATCGAGGACATCCGTCGCCCTGCCGTCCTGATGCTGTCGCTCCTGATTGCTCAGCTGTGCCTTGGCTTTACCGCGTTTCTCACGCGCGTGGCCTGGGGAGGAGATGCTGTGCAGCCCGAGCTTCCCATGGTGGTCTCGACCGTGATTCACGTCGCCGTAGGAGCGCTGCTGCTTGCGACTAGTGTCATCCTTGCAATTCAGGTGTGGAGGCATGTTCCAGTCGCCTTCGAAGAGCGATTGCCGCAGCCACAACGTGATCCTTCCGTGGCCTGAATCATGCACCGGTGGAGGCAGCCGCCGTTTGTCGAGCGCAGTTCGACTGCTCGTCAGCATGGGCAAAGCATCACAGCGTGTCCTAACGTGCGTCGAGATGTCGTAAACTGATAACAGTGTCTCTGGGGTACATTTTTTTGGTCTCGAAGGTCTCTGCGCTCGCCGATGCCGGTCTCGAACCCCAACACACCGCCGCGTCCGTAATTTCCGTAGAAAATCTAGTCCATCGCTATGAAAACCGCACCGCGCTGAATGGTGTTTCCTTCGAAGTGCGTCCGGCGGAGTTGTTCGGCCTGCTTGGCCCGAACGGCAGCGGCAAGACCACTCTCTTCCGTATTCTTTCTACGCTCATGCTTCCGACTGCAGGCCGCGCCGTGGTTATGGGTTGCGACGCCGCACAGGATCCCGCGAGTCTTCGTCGCCAGATCGGTGTCGTGTTTCAAGCGCAGAGTGTCGACGGCAAGCTAACCGCATACGAGAATCTTTGGCATCAGGGACATCTTTACGGACTGCGCGGATCAGCGCTCAGGAAGCGTGTGGGAGAGATTCTGACTCGCGTCGGTCTAGCCGATCGCGCCAAAGAACGAGTGGAGACATTTTCCGGCGGCATGCAACGTCGCATCGAATTGGCGAAAGGCTTGCTGCATCACCCGGGGGTGTTGCTGCTGGACGAACCGACCACGGGCCTCGATCCCGGCGCACGGCGCGATTTGTGGCAGTATCTGCAAATTCTGCGCGACGAAGAGCACGTCTCCGTGTTGGTGACAACGCACTTGATGGAGGAGGCCGAACGCTGCGACCGCCTGGCCATCCTGAACGAAGGAAACCTGGTAGCGTTAGGCACCCCCGCAGAATTGAAGAGCGAAATCGGCGGCGACGTAATCATGCTGGACGCCGCGCACGACGCGGCTTTGCTGGCTGATCATATTCGCTCGCGTTTCCAAGTTGAAGCGACGGTGATGGGCAACCAGGTGCGCATCGAACGCGAAGGCGGCCACCGCTTTGTTCCCGACGTGGTGGAAGCCTTCCCTGGCGAGATTCAGGCAATTTCCGTTAGCAAGCCGGCGCTGGAAGATGTCTTCATCCACCGCAGCGGCCACAAGTTCTGGAGTGAAGAGCGCGAACCAAATTCCGAACCGAAAAAGAAAAAGAGGAGGTAGCTTGCGTCCAATGATTCTGGTGCTTTCTCTGGTGCTCGGTCTGCTGCCATTAGTGGGCGTTGTCTGGATCTTTGTGAGTGGAATGATCGTCCTCTGGCCGTTTTCAGCAACGGTCGACGGCCTTTTCATGACGCTCATCCTGCTGACATTGTCAGCGTGTTTCTTGCTGAACGCGTATTGGGAAATGCGCGACCGCGGCCTGATCGGCAAGAAGAAAGCCGAACCCGCCAAACCTCCGGCCGCGAAAGCGAGTTAGATAAAAGCAAGTTAAGTATGGCAACCCAATCAACAACATTAACGCACCCGTCGGCAAGATCCGCATCCGCGGGCGTAACGCTGCCGGCGTTCACTCTGTGGTGGCGCGAAATCGTGCGCTTCTACCGCCAGCCCACGCGCGTGGTCGGTGTGCTGGCTTCTCCGCTGGTGTTTTGGCTGGTCATCGGTTCGGGATTCGGAACTTCGTTTCGCTCCGGCGGTGGCCCCGGCCAGCAGCACTACCTCGATTATTTTTATCCCGGCGCGCTCATCATGATCGTGCTCTTCACTTCCATCTTCACCATGATGTCGGTGATCGAAGACCGTAAGGAAGGCTTCCTGCTTTCCGTGCTGGTCGCACCTGTGCCGCGCACCGCGATTGTGCTCGGCAAGGTGATGGGCGGCACGACACTGTCGGCTATTCAAGGCATGGTCTTTTTGATCTTCGCGCCGTTCGCCGGCGTTCATCTGCAACTGTTGTCTGTTCTGCTGGTCGGGGTTGTGGTATTCCTGGTTTCTTTTTCCCTGACCGCGCTCGGCTTTGCCATCGCCTGGCCCATGGATTCGTCCCAGGCCTTTCACGGGATCGTGAATCTCTTTCTGATTCCGCTGTGGCTGCTGTCTGGCGCGCTTTTTCCCGTCGCGGGAGCCTCGGGATGGATTCGGATCATCATGCGCCTGAATCCCCTAACCTACGGAGTCGAAGCTCTGCGCGGCCTTTTGTATCCCGGCTCGGAGACCAGTTTTCCGTTGCCCGGGGCGATGGCAACGCTCGCCCTGTTTTCGCTCCTCATGTTCGGACTGGCGTTGCTGATGGCCAACCGCAAAAGCACGAGGCCCGCTGCATGATCGCCGAACAGTACGCCTTCTTCCCTGCCCTGAACGCAACACTGAACGGAACCAGCGCCGTGCTCCTGCTCACCGGACGAGGCCTGATTGTGCGTGGCCGCGTCGCCGCCCATCGCGTGTGCATGATTGCGGCCGTAGCCGCTTCCGCTTTGTTTCTAGGCTGCTATCTGTTCTTCCACTACAAAGTCGGCAACATACGATTTCTTGGCGAGGGATGGGTGCGCCCGGTGTATTTTGCGATTCTCATTTCACATGTCACTCTGGCCATCGTCATTGTCCCTCTGGCAATGATCACGCTGAGGCGCGGACTCACAGCCCGCTTCGATAAGCATCGCGCCATTGCCCGCTGGACATGGCCGCTCTGGATGTATGTTTCCATCACGGGAGTCATCGTGTACTTCATGCTCTACCACTGGTTCCCGCACAGCTAGGCTTCACACGGAGGCACGGAGCTACGGAGGAGAAGATGAAAAGCTGGCTGTGGGCTTTGTTTTCTACGTTTCTGTTTTCTCCGTGATGCAGTGACTCCGTGGTGAATTGAGTTTCATGTCTGTTCTGAAGCTAAAGATCGACGTCTCTGGAACCGTCGGCGATGCCGCTTGGCGCGAGATCCGCCAGTTTGATCAGATTCAGAGTGCGGACTTCGGTCCGCAGTTCGGAAGCGGCGGACGCTGCAATCATTCGCCCGCCGCTCCTCACGCCAAGGGCGAATGGATCGGCGCTGAGATCCGCCTGCAGACGCCGCTTTTGGCTCAGTACGCCATGTCCCATTACCTCGAGCAGGAACGCGTGCTCGACGCGGATGTGGGGTAGTAAACTGAGGTTGCGATCCTAAGATCAACCTTGTCATTCTGAGCGAAGCGCAGGATCTGTGCAATTTGCCTGCACTGAAATGGACCCAGAGTTCGCACAACGCATGAGCGACCAACTTGAAACCGCATCTGCCCCAGAAACTCCGCACGTCTCGGACTCTGCACCCAAGCCCAAGCGCGGCATGTCACGTACACAGAAGATTTTGTTTTTCGCCACAGGCTGGCTGATCGTCCTAATGCCTTTTCTGTTCTGGTGGAGCACATGGTTCGGACGTCACCTTTCCAATCAGCAGCTAACCGAATATCTCCACGACGACAAGAAGCCGCGCCACATCCAACACGCGCTGGTGCAAATGGGCGAGCGCATGGCCGCGCCGGACAAGACGCGAGACAACGTTAGCCACGATGCGGTGAAGCGCTGGTATCCCGATCTGATCCGCCTAGCCAACTATCCGGTAGAAGAAGTCCGGAACACCGACGCCTGGGTCATGGGGCAGGACACCTCAGACGCGGGCTTTCACGAAACGCTGCTGAAGATGCTGGCCGACCCTTCGCCAATGGTGCGCGGTAACGCCGCGCTGTCGCTGGTACGCTTCGGAGATGCGACGGGCCGGCCGCAGATCGTGGCATTGCTGCAGCCAGCCACGATCAAGGCTTCTGCGAGCGGTCGAATCGTGGATGCGGACCGCCCGGGCACGGCCATTCATCAGGGAGGATTACTCTCCAAACTGGCGACTGCAGACTCGTCCACGCCGATCGAGATCCGCTCGCCGATTCCAGGACGAATCCGCTCCGTCGCGCAACCCGGCGCTAATGTCGCCGCGGGCGCAGAAATCGCCGTGGTCGATCCGGGCGCCGACCAAGTGTGGGAAGCGCTGCGCGCTCTTTATCTGGTGGGCCAGATGGACGATCTGCCGGCAATTCGCCCCTATGAACGCGACTTGCCGGACATTCCTGATCCCGTCCGCCAGCAGGCAACGGAGACGGAGAAAGTGATTCGGACGCGAGCGGAGAGGAACGAATCGTAGATACGTTGCTTGCAACGTCCCTGCAGCCTGTTTGAAACAGTCATGCCGCAAAAGGTGGGTTACATCGCTCTGGTCGTTCACGAATACGACGAGACCATCGCCTTCTATACAAACAAATTGAAATTTCAGTTGATCGAAGATACCAACCTCGGTAACGGCCAGCCTGGGTGCGGGTCAGGCCACCGGGATCGACCAGAACTGACTTGCTGCTCGCCCGCGCCGTGAACCCCGAACAGGCCAGCCGCATTTGGAAACCAGACCGGCGGCCGCGTCTTCCTATTCCTGCACACCGCCCGCCGAGGGAAGAGTCTTACGGAACGGTCGCCGTGTTTGAAGACCTCTACGGCAACAAGTGGGATTTGCTGCAACTGAAAGCTGACAGCTGAGCGCTGACAGCTGCTTTCTAAATCGCCATTGGCCCGACTTCTTTTTCCACCTCGGCCGTGTCCACCATGACGATCGCGTCCCAAGGACAGCCGTCAAGGAAACAGCCGTCAGGCCCTTTGCTCAGGCATTTCTTGCAGCCGATGCAGAGAATGGGATCGATCTGAATACGCCCGAACGGCGGATGGTCCTCGTCGGGGACCCAGAACATGCAGTCTTCCACCGGACAGTATTCGACGCAAGCGGGCGAGCCAGCGCATCCGGTACAGCATTCGGTGATGACCGCGAGTTCCTTCGGTTTCTTCTTGCGCGGAGTCGCGAGACCCTTCGACTTCGGTTCAAACTTGAGCTCGTCGGGAACCATCCCAACGGCTTTATTGGCGCCGGCTGCAGGAGGCATGCCCGAATTATAACCTGACCCGCGCCCGTTATGAACCTGGGTTTCGCTTGTGGTAACGGTGCTGCGGACGCCATCCCGAAGCCCCGCGCTTTCACCAGCGGGGCGAGGAATCTCGCGTTTGGCTTCCCGACGGCCCATCTCAGCCAGCCCAAAACGAGACTTCGGCCCGGATTTGTGACAGCCTCACGATCTCCACCGGCCCCATTCTGTTATAGTGAACCCCTGCAAAGGAGCACCGACATGGCAGGCAAGAGTCTGAACCGAGTTCAACTGATCGGAAACTTGGGCAAGGATCCGGAAATCAAATACACGCCGCAAGGCACCCCGGTAGCCAAGCTGGCCATCGCGACTAACGAGCGCTTCAAAGACAAAGCCGGCGAATGGCAAGACCGCACCGAGTGGCACAACGTCGTGCTCTGGCAGCGCCTGGCCGAGATCGCCGGCGAGTATCTCAAGAAGGGTGGCAAAGTCTATATCGAAGGGCGCCTGCAAACCCGGTCGTGGGATGATAAGACGTCCGGACAAAAAAAGTACATGACCGAAGTCGTGGCCAGCGATCTGATTCTCCTGGGCGGTCGTGGTGAGGGTGGGGGCGACTTCGCCGGAAGTTCACGCGGAGCCTCTGCGAGCGGCAGCAACACCTTCGATCAGCGCACGCCCGAACCGGAGCCAGCGGGAGCCGGAACGGGCCCGATCACGGACGAAGATATTCCGTTTTAATAGGGAGTTCTCGAGCGCCGTTCTTGCGGCATGCTGGTAGGAATCTGCCTAGTCGCCATCCCCCGCATCAACGGTTACTAACTCCAGGTTCTGTAGCAGTGGACTGGAATCTGAAACGAACTCGACATGCCCGCATCGTGGGCAGGACAGAATCGCATGCCCGGAATTGCCGGGAACCGGGCTGGCACGCCACAGTTGATAGCGCTGCAGTTTCTGTTCGCAGCGCAGGCAGCAAACAGTCTTCTGATAAGGATCGCGGGAAACACTACTCGCTAGGTCGATGGCTGGTTTCATACTTCCCCTTTGAGAAATGGACCGCGAGGGAACGGTCCAACCTAGGCCGGATTTTCACTCGGCGAATGCACAAGTCTAGCATGGAAGGTGGCGCTCGGCCGCACGAGGGTAAACGGCTCTGCAACCAGATTGAAACTGCCCACACGGTTTTTACTGCGGCAATCGGAAGTTCAACGTAATTGTTGTCTGCATCGGCACTGCACGTCCCTTCACGCGACGTGGCTTGAAGCGCCATTGTTTCACGGCATCGATGGAGGCCTGCGCCAGCTCTGGAGGTCCACTGGCGACTTGGACGTCCTGAACCGCGCCATCTCCGCCGATGTGAACGTCCAGCACGACCGGACCCTGAATTTTCAGCTGCCGGGCGTCTTCCGGATACTCTGGTTCGACGCGGTGAAGCAGAGTACCCTCTGCCGCGGCGGAAGAAAGCTCCGGCTCCTCCGCGGAGGCGCGCTGCACGCCGCTTCCCGCCGACGCTTCGGTCCGATTCTGTAAGCTCGCGCTCGGCCTTGGCGGCATGCGAAAGATTTCTTTGCCATTCTCGAAGATTTGCAAGCCACCGGGAGGCACAGCTCTCTCTTTGCTCTTGGCGGGAGCGGATGGCTGCACATCTGCAGCGCCTTCTTGATTCCCCGGCGTGCTTGTGGCGACGACCGGACTGATTGCGGGTGGTTCGTTGACGGCCGCGGCTGGAGACGCCACCGGAGGCCGGCGCACCGTGGCTTTGGGCGTCCCTACATGTCTACCCAGCAAAAGCCCAAGGAACACCGCGCATATGAGGATTGCAACTCTGAGAGCCCAAGTAACAGGATCGAATCCGCCCTCGCGAGAAGTCTCCGGAGTCGGATTTTCTGCGACCTCCGGGCCAGTTTCCTGATGGCCGATTTCCTGAACCTCAGAAGCTGGCTCCGCCTGCTTAAACAGCAGTTGCTCGTTTTGCGGCGGTAGTGGCTGGGCCGCCCGCTCCAGGCTGCTCAAAATACGAATCGCCAACGCTTGCAACGTATGATCATCCCGCTCTCCAAACGCCTGCGGGAGGGACGAAAACAACTCGAACAACCCCACCAACTCATCCCCGCGGAGCAGGGGCATCACCATTACCGAACGCACTCCCAGCCGTTGGGATGCTTCCAGGTCCACTCGCGAGTCGGTCAGAACATCGTCAGAACGTTGCGTGCGGTGGGTTCGAATGCACTCCCCGGAAAGCCCAGAAACGGCGTCGAACCGCGAGCCCAACGCCGGGGCCGTCGCACCGCTGCTGGCGCGACACACCATTTCCCCGTCGCGCTCCAGCGCAATGGCCGCACCCGTCGCGCCGGTAGTCAGGCAAGCCTGTTCCACCACTTCATTGAGCACGATTTCCAGCGCGAGATCGGAAGAAAGTTGTGGCGACAGGCCGCCGCCGCTTTGCGCCGAAAAGCATGCCGCCAACTGCGCAAGGTCGGTCTCGAAGCGGGCATTCTCCGACTGCGCACGCAGAACTCCCGTAGCGCCCACAGCAAGCTTCGACGGATCCGGTCCAGACGTTGGAGGTTGCGCCATAACTCTAGAGCGGTGGCAGCGAGGACCACCGGTCCGTAGCGGAGTTTCGCCCGAAAACAGCGGGTTGTCAATATGTGCCTGGCCCTATCACCCCGTCCTGAGGCCTACCTTATCATCCCAAATTGGTAGAAAAACAGCCGATGGCACCATACTGGTAGCGCTTTTCACACCTCCGAATGTTAGGCTTAATGCTGGTAGAATCGTTGCACTCTTGAGGCGAGGTGGATGATTTTTCCCAGGCCGCGTTCTTTATTCTCCCCCGTTTCTCCACGGAAGAATCCCATACGCAACAGGTTTCAAGACATTTCATCACGGGAGTTTTAGCATGCGGATCGCGGTTGTCGGTTCGGGGTACGTAGGGTTGGTGGCAGGCGCTTGTTTTGCTGACCTCGGTCACGTCGTCATTCTGGTGGACAATGATCAATCCAAACTGGCGGCACTGACCGATGGTCAGGTGCCTATCCACGAGAAGTTTCTGCCTGAACTACTTAGCCGCCATCGCGGCCAACGCCTGACGTTTTCCGACGACCTGAAGGAAGCCGTCCGCCTCAGTTCGGTGATCTTTGTGGCCGTGGGCACGCCTCCTACCGAGAGCGGAGAGGCCGACTTGTCCTACGTCGAATCCGTGGCTCGCGAAATCTCCGGCGGCGTCAATGACTACAAGGTCGTCGTCGAGAAGAGCACGGTCCCGGTCTACACCAGCGAATGGGTGCGCAAGATCATCCTGCGCAGCGGCACTGACCCGCAATTGTTTGACGTTGCATCCAATCCCGAGTTTCTGCGGGAAGGCTCCGCCGTCACCGACTTCATGTTTCCTGATCGCATCGTAATTGGCTGCGACAGCGAACGCTCGGCCGAGGTCTTGCGCGAAGTCTACACTCCCTTGACCAGCGGCAGTTACTACGAGCGCAGTGACGCTATTCCCCAACCCGATCGGGCTTTGATTCCCCCTCCGCTCATCGTCACCAGCACCAAAAGCGCGGAACTGATCAAGCACGCCTCCAACGCTTT
>Ga0070717_10004394_pt1 | contig 10174 bp, 6 predicted proteins | sample LARL113metaG_FD_71366 | JGI IMG/M metagenome (GOLD analysis project Ga0070717, IMG submission 71366) | Corn, switchgrass and miscanthus rhizosphere microbial communities from Kellogg Biological Station, Michigan, USA - LAR L11-3 metaG | ecosystem: Host-associated > Plants > Roots > Rhizosphere ... | reverse complement strand
GGCTGGTCTCGCTGAACGAGGTTGGCAGCGACCCGGACAGGTTCGGCGTCACCGTGCCCGAGTTCCACGCCGAGGCCGGGTACCTGGCCGCGTCCTGGCCGCACACGATGACGACGCTGTCCACCCACGACACCAAGCGGCAGGAGGACGTCCGGGCCCGCCTAGCCGTCCTCGCCGAGTGTCCCCCGCACTGGTCGCCGTCGGGTGCCGTCGACGCCGCCACCGAGTACCTGGTCTGGCAGACCCTGGTGGGCGCCTGGCCGATCGACGACGAGCGGCTCGGCGGCTACCTCACCAAGGCGATCCGCGAGGCGAAGACCCACACCTCGTGGACCGAGCCCGCGCCCGCATACGAGCAGGCGGTGCTCGACTTCGCCAAGCGGGTTCCCAGGGACGAGATCGCCTCGATCGTCGCCGAGATGGCCCCGTATGCACGGGTGAACTCGCTGGGTGCCAAGCTGGTCCAGCTCACCATGCCCGGCGTCCCCGATATCTATCAGGGCTGCGAGTTCGGCGGCTTCGCACTGGTGGACCCGGACAACCGCCGCCCCGTGGACCATGTCCCGCACACCGAACTCGACCGCGAGAAGCTGCTGGTCACCAGCGGCGCCCTGCGCTGCCGCCGCGATCATCCGGACTGGTTCCGCGGTGGCTACGCCCCCGTGACCGCGGACGGCCCCGCGAAAACCCACGTCGTCGCGTTCACGCGCGGCGACGCGGTAACCGTCGCGACCCGCCTGCCCGCTGGCCTCCAGCAGGCAGGCGGCTGGGGAACGACCACGCTGAACCTCCCCGGTGCACGCTGGCGCGACGTGCTCACCGGCGCCACGCACGCCGGCCCCGGTCCAAAGCTGGCCGACCTGCTTGCCACCCTCCCGGTGGCCCTTCTGGTGCCGGAGCCATGACCGAGTTCCGCGTCTGGGCGCCGGACGCCAGCCACGTCGAGCTGGACACGGGCGACACCCGCCACGCCATGGCGAGCGATCCCGGCCGCCCAGGCTGGTGGTCCGCTGACGCGGACGCCACGGACTACTCGTTCCGTCTCGACGGCGGCGACGCGCTTCCCGACCCGCGCTCGCTCCGGCAGCCGCGGGGCTTCGACGGTCCGAGCCGCGTCTACGACCACGGCGCATTCCGCTGGACCGACCAGGCCTGGCGGCCGCCGGCACTGCCCGGCATGGTCATCTACGAGCTGCACATCGGCACGTTCACCGCCGAAGGCACCTTCGACGCGGCCATCGCCAAGCTCGGCTATCTCGCGGATCTCGGCGTCACCGCGGTCGAGGTGATGCCGGTCGCCGCCTTCCCCGGCGAGCACGGCTGGGGGTATGACGGCATCGGATTGTGGGCGGTGCATGAGCCGTACGGCGGCCCGGACGGCCTCAAACGATTCGTCGACCAGGCGCATGCCCGCGGCCTCGCGGTCATCCTCGACGTCGTCTACAACCACGTCGGCATCGGGAACCGCCTGGCTGACTTCGGCCCCTATTTCACCGACGCGCACAGCACGCCGTGGGGCCCCGCGGTCAACCTGGATCAGCCCGGGTCCGACGAGGTCCGCGCGTTTCTCGTCGGCAACGCGCTGCTGTGGCTGCGCGATTTCCACATCGACGCGCTGCGGCTGGACGCGGTACACGCCCTCCGGGACAACCGGGCCGTGCACTTCCTCGAGGAGCTCGCCATCGCCGCCGGGTCGCTACCCGGCCGCGTGCTGATCGCCGAGTCCGACACCAACGACCCCCGCGTCGTCGCCCCCCGCGCGGCCGGCGGCTATGGGATCGACGCGCAGTGGAGCGACGACCTCCACCACGCCGTGCACGCCGCGGTCACCGGCGAGCGGCAGGGCTACTACGCCGACTTCGGCACGATGGCGGCTCTCGCGAAAACCCTTAAACACGTCTTTTTTCATAACGGCATCTGGTCTTCTTTCCGGCACCGTTCCCACGGCCGCGAGGTCGACGTGGCACGCACGCCCGGGTACCGGTTCCTCGGCTACCTCCAGAACCACGACCAGGTCGGCAATCGAGCTATCGGTGACCGGATGCGCGCCGAGCCCGCCAGGATCGCCGCGGCCCTGGTGCTCACCTCGCCGTTCACGCCGATGCTGTTCATGGGCGAGGAGTGGGGCGCGGACACCCCGTGGCAGTACTTCACCGACCACACCGATCCCGGGCTCGCCCGCGCCGTCCGCGACGGGCGCCGGCAGGAGTTCGCCGCCCACGGCTGGGCTTCCGGCGACGTGCCAGACCCCCAGGACAGGGCGACGTTCCTGCGTTCCAAGCTGGACTGGACCCAGCCGGACCGCGAGCCGTACGCGAGCATGCTGGCCTGGTACCGCGAACTGCTCGCGCTCCGCCGCGCGCATCCCGAGCTGGCCGACCCCGCGCTCACCCACGTCCACGTCGACTACGACGAGGCCGCCCGCTGGCTCGTCGTCCACCGCGGCCCGTTCCGCGTAGCGGTCAACCTCGGTTCCGCCGGCCGCACGTTCCCCGCGACCCGCGTGCTGGCCGCGTCCGGCCCGGGCGTCGAATTCGCCGGCGGCACCTGCACTCTCCCCCCGCTCACCTGCGCCATCGTGTCGGAGGAAGCACCACTGTCGTTAGGAGATAGACCGGACTTTGGTTATGGTGACGCCCGCTGCTACCGACGCGAGCCCAGCCAGGGCGAACAGTGCGGGATAGCTGTGGCCGAGGCCGACCACGCCGCCGGCGATGACCGGCGCGACGACGAGCGGCAGCGAGTAGCCGATGTTCAGCACGCCGAGGTCCTTGGCGCGGTCGGCGGCGGCCGGCAGCACCGCGGTCAGCACGGCCGGCGCCGCGGCCCAGTAGGTGCCGAAGCCGAAGCCGAGCAGCGGCGCCGCCACCAGCGCCAGGCTCCAGGTGGGCGAGATCACCAGCAGCAGCGCGGCCAACCCGCTGGCGCACGCCGCGCCGACGATGTAAGGGCGGCGCCTGCCGGACCTGTCCGAGGCGGTTCCGCAGACCACGCCCGCGACCGCGAGCGCCACCGCGTACAGCGCCATCAGGATCAGCAGGTTGTCTTGCGCGTTGCGGGGGTGAACCTGGTCGGTGAGGAAGTACAGCAGGTACAGCGTGCCCAGGTCGTTGCCGAGGTTCACCAGGAAGTGGGTGAGCCAGGCCCAGCCGAAGTCCGGGTAGCGCTTCGGCGAGATCCAGAGCTGTTTAAGCGCTTCCGGGATGGGCGTTCCGGGTCGGTACGCCGCCGGCAGCTGTTCGTCCGGCGTCTTCAGGACGAAGACGGCCGCGCCGGCGACGACGAGCAGGCCGCAGGTGAGGTAGCCGGCCGAGATGCCGGTGACGATCAGGATCACGATCAGCGCGCCGAGCACGGTGCCGAGCATCTGGCTGATGCCGATCAGGCCGCCGATCGTGCCGCGCTGGTTTGCCGGGACCCGGTCGGGCAGCGCGGAGGTCAGCGTCGCGAGCATGCCGCCGAGGCCGGCCTGCGCCACGCACCAGCCGAGCACCATCACCGGGATGTCCGGGGCGGCGGCGAGGATCGCGAGGCCGGCGGCGCCGGTGACCGCACCCGCGAGCGTCCAGGGATGGCGGCGGCCGCGGGCGTGCGTGGTGCGGTCGGAGTGCGCGCCGACGATCGGGTTGGCGATCAGGCTCGCGATGGCGCCCGCGGCCATGACGACCGAGAACAGCGCGGCCTTGTCGGCGCGGTGCAGCGACTGGACCTGCTCGGGCAGCAGCACCTGGATCGGTGCGTAGATCGCGAGCCACAGACCCGTGTTGGCCAGGAAGAGCAGGCTCACCCAGGGGGCCTTCACCGGGGTTACCGGTTCGGCGAGTGCGGCCGGAATCTTGGTCGCCGTGATCTCATCCATAGCACTGGCCTTCGCCGCGGTAGGTGGGCACCGGGGTCAGCGTCAGGCCGTCGAGGACGTGATACGTGGTGAACCGCTCGGCCAGCTCGCCGGCCTTCGCGTGCCGCAGCCACACGCGGTCGCCGGGCTTTAGGTGCATGGCGGCCGGGCCGCGGACGGGCGTCTGGACCTCGCCCGCGCCTTCGGTGCCGGTGAGCCTGAGGCCGCGGGGGAGGTAAGGGCGGGGAAGGCGGTCCTTCGTCCCGGTGCCCGACGCCAGGTAGCCGCCGCCGAAGAGCGTCGCGATGTTCTTTTCCGGCTTGCGAGTTACCGGGAGGGCGTACACGAGGGCTGGTTTCGGGCTGAATCTCGTATATGCGTCGAAGAGGGTGGGACCGACCAGGCCGGACCCGGCCGCGAGCTCGGTGACGCTCTTGTCGGTGGCCGTGGTTTCCAGGCTGCCGGTGCCGCCGCCATTGACGAACTCCAGGTCAGCGACGGTACGGATGCGTTCGATGGCTTGTGCGCGGCGCTCGTTGAGCTCCGGCGCGGAACGGGCCTGGATGAACCGGATTGCTTTCCCCTTGAGCGGTTTGCCGGGCGGGCTGTCGCCGAGGCCGGCGATCTGGCCCTCGTAGCCCATCACTCCAGCCAGCGTGACGCCGTCGCGCTTGGCAATCATTTGCGCGAAGTCGAAGGCCTGCTCGGGGGTGTGCAGCGGCGATCTTCTCGTACCTATGTGGACATTCCTGGCTGGACGCCAGGAGACGTCGAGGTCGAGGGCGACCCTGATGGTCTGTCCTTGCCTCGACTCGTCGATGAGGTCCAGGTGGGCGGGCTCGTCGATCATGATCGTGATGTGCTGGCGGGCTTGCTCGTCGTGCGCCAGCCGAGTCAGGGCCTGGCGGTCGACGGTGGGGTAGGCGACCAGGATGTCCGTGCTCTGCGGCAGCACCGCATGCAGCCACAGGGCCTCGGCGAGGGAGTAGGCCATCAGACCGCGGTAACCGGGGTGCTTCAGGGCCCGTTCGATCAGGAAGCGGCACCTGATGGACTTGGTGGCGATCCGGATCGGCTTGCCGGCCGCGCGGCGGGCCATGTCGTCGGCGTTGTGGTCGAATGCCTGGAGGTCGACCAGCGCCAGCGGCGGATCAAGGTCCTTGGTGGCCTCGTCGTAACGTTCCCGCAGGTCCATGAGGCGAGGATAACTGGGGCGGGGTTGCCCAGGCTACTCTTGAGTAATGGGAACTGTGTGGCGGAACTGGGCCGGCACGGTGTCGGCCACGCCTGCGCAGTGGGTCCGGCCTGGTAGCGTCGCGGAGATCTCGGCGGCGGTTCGGTCCGCTGCTTCAGCCGGGTTGACGGTGCGGGCGCTCGGGAGCGGGCACTCGTTCACCCCGATAGCTGCTTGTGCCGACGCCGTGGCTCTCGATTTGTCCGGGTTTACCGGGATCGTGTCCGCCGACGCCGGGACCGGGGTGGTGACCGTGCGGTCCGGGACGCGGCTCGGGGCGCTGAACAAGTCGCTGGCGGCGATGGGGCTGGCCATGGCGAACCTCGGGGACATCGACGTGCAGACACTGGCCGGCGCGCTGGCCACCGGGACCCACGGAACGGGTTCGGGTCTGGGCGGGCTGGCGACGCAGGTCCTGGGTATGTCGCTGGTGCTGGCGGACGGGTCCGAGGTCTCGTGCTCTGGCGGTTCCGCGCTGTTCGACGCGGCCCGGGTGGGGCTGGGTTCGCTGGGCGTCGTCACGACGGTTACCTTGCAGTGCGTGCCCGCGTTCTCGCTGGTAGCGGAGGAGAGCCCGGAGCCGGTCGACTCGGTGCTGGCGTCGTTCGATTCGCTGGCCGCGAGCAATGATCATTTCGAGTTCTACTGGTTCCCCTACGGACGCAAGGCGCTGGTGAAGCGCAATAACCGGCAAGCCCAAAGCCCACCACCTCCGCCAATGTCGGCCTGGCGGAAGTACTGGGAGTTCGAGGTGATGGAGAACACCGCTTTCGGGGTGCTATGCCGGCTGGGACGCGCGGTGCCGCGGCTGATTCCGTCGCTGGGCCGGCTGACTTCGGCCTCGCTGTCGCGGCGATCGTACACGGCTGCGTCGTATGAGGTGTTCGTGACGCCGCGCCGGGTCCGGTTCGTGGAATCCGAGTACGCGGTTCCACGTGAATCGTTGCTCGACGTGCTGGCGGAGTTGCGCCGCGCGGTGCCGCGCCTGGCCACTCCGGTGATGTTTCCCGTGGAGGTGCGGGTCGCGGCGCCGGACGACATCTGGCTGTCCACGGCCTACGGGCGGGAGTCCGGGTACGTGGCGATTCACCAGTTCGCGGGCCTGCCGTACCAGGAGTACTTCGACATGTTCGAGTCGGTGGTGGCTGGGGTCGGCGGACGGCCGCACTGGGGGAAGATGCATTCGCTGGACGCCGCGCGGCTCGCGGAACTGTACCCGAAGTTCGAGGACTTCCGGCGGGTACGCGCGGAGGTCGATCCCGAGGGGCGGTTCTTGAACCCGTACCTGAACCGGGTCCTGGGAGCCGATTAGCGTCCGGGTTCCGTCACCCCGTTCGCCCAGCGTGTCAACTGCGCAATCGCGCCCACTAGAACGTGTCTGGATGCGCCGCGTCGGCCGGGCGGAGCATCGTGCGCGTTTTCTACGCTTAGGCGGGACGTGTTCCCTCGCCACGCCCCGCCTGTTGAAGCGTTCTAGCCCCGTCCTACATGGCCTCAGACCCACGCAGCGCGCATCGCCTGTCCTCCCTCCGACAGTTGCATACGGACCGCAGACCATCCCGGGCGCGTGCACACCCGGTAATCGTGGCTCGTCAACCACTATTTAGCGACGCATTTCGGGCGGAGTCACGCAAATGCGAGGCAATAGTGCCGAAGATGACACGGATGGGTTAAGGTAGCTAATTGGAACTAGTCATTTACGGTGGGCATCCGACTAGATCTGGGCCTTTGGCGTAACGCTCGGAACGGTGGCAAATGGGAGCCTCATCCGTCACTACCGGTATCTTCAGTCGCGCAGATTACCGCAGGTGGGAGTGGTGGAAGATTCCGGTAGCCCTCCGCACTTACGTCGCGGGAGTGGTGCTCACCGCCATCGGCCTTATCTGTTACGCGGCCACCCAGACGCACTGGAGCGCTTCCGATCTCCTGAAGTATCTGCTTCTCCTCGCCTGCGCGCTCGGCTCGGTGGCCGCGACACCCCGTAGTTCGTACGTCCAGGGACGGATGACCCGAGACTTCATCACGGTCTGGGTCCTGCCCGTGGCCATACTGCTCCCGCCCGTGTACGCACTGATCATGCCCGCGCCGCTTTATGTGCTGACACAATTCCGGGTCCATCGAGGCGTGATATACCGGAAGGCATTTACCGCGGCATCTATAGCGCTTGCCTACGGTGGTGCATCAGTATTGTTTCGCCAGTTCCCAGCCAGCTTCGCTGGCGGGACGATCGGCGTTGGCACCCACGCGTTTACCTGGGCGATTGCCGTCGCGACCTGCGAGTTCCTGGCCGGGCGCGGCCACAATAGCATGCTGTTGATAGCGATCAAGTTGTCCGACTCAACCGTGAATGTTCTTGCCCTCGAGCTCAACCGCGAGTCCCTGCTGGCAAACTTTGCTGAATTTGACCTGGGAATCTTGATCACGCTCGTTGTCGTGTCGAATCCTCTGCTGTCGATATTCGCGATACCTACCATCATGCTCGCGCGCCGCTTCATGATGCATTCCCAGCTGCTGGCCCAAGCCCGCGTAGACACGAAGACCGGCCTGCTCAACTCGTCCACTTGGGAGGCGGAGGCGAACACTGAGCTTGCCCGCGCCATCCGGATGCACGCGCCCCTCTCCGTCGTGCTGATCGACATCGACCACTTCAAGCGGGTGAACGACACCCACGGGCACCTCGTGGGCGACGTCGTCCTCCGTGCCGTCACCGACGCCATCCGTGAGCATCTGCGCAACTACGACCTGGCCGGACGGTTCGGTGGCGAGGAGTTCGTCGTGCTCCTGCCACAGGCCGGCGAAGCCGACGCGGTCAACATCGCCGAACGCCTGCGCACCCACATAGCGAGCATGCGGATTCCCGTGAATCCTGACGTCCCGGACGGCATCCACGTCCGCCTCACGATCTCGGTCGGGGTGGCCGCGCTCGACGACACCCGCCGCGAGCTCACCAACCTGATGGCCGCTGCCGATGCCGCGCTGTACCAGGCGAAGCAATCCGGCCGCAACCAGACCCGCGTCACTCCGGCGCAGGCCCGCATGATCGCCGGTGCTGCCCGGGCCACCGACCAGAAGCTCCTGCGCTGAGGACCGTCAGCTATAGAGTCCAGTCATGGCCACCCCGTACGTCACGGTCGGCTCCGGCGATCATCACGTGCTCGCCGTGCACGGCTGGTTCGGCTCGGCACACGGCTGGGGCGCGCTGCCCGACTATGTCGACCAGGACGACTTCACGTATGTCTTCATGAACCTGCGCGGTTACGCCGAACGCCGCGGCGTCGAAGGCCGGTACACCACCGAAGAGGCCGCGGCCGATGCCCTCCAGCTCGCCGATGAGCTCGGCTGGGACCGGTTCTCGCTTATCGGCCACTCAATGGGCGGCAAGCTGATCCAGCATGTCCTCATAGAGGTGCCGGACCGAGTTCGGGCACTGATCCCGATCACCCCGGTTCCCGCCTCCGGTGTACCGTTCGACGACGACTCCTGGGCGCTGTTCAGTGGCGCGGCCGAGAATCCGGGCAACCGCGCCGTGATCATCAACATCACCACCGGCAACAGGCTCACGCCCGGGTTCATCGACTCGATCGTCCAGCACTCGCTTGACTACTCCGACGCGAAGGCCTTCGGCGCCTACCTGCACTCCTGGGGCAAGGCGGATTTCTCCGATGAGGTCATCGGAAACCCGAAGGCGGTCAAAGTGATCGTGGGCGAACACGACCTGGCGCTCGGCGAGCCGTTCGCGCGCCAGACCTGGCTGCGGCACTACCCGAACGCCGAACTGACCGTCCTGCCGAACACCGGCCATTACCCGATGTTCGAGACGCCAGTGGCGCTGGTCACCACCATCGAGCAGTACTTGCGCCAGGAATGACCGATACGCAGGTCGTCTTCGACCCGGAAACGTACGTCACAGGCGTCCCATTCGACGCTCTGGCAAGGCTTCGCCACGCCGCTTCGGTCGTCTGGGTGGACGAGACCCCCGTGCTCGGCTGGCCCGGCGGTCCGGGATTCTGGCTGGTGCTCGGCCATGCCGACGTCGAGGCTGTGCTGAAACAGCCGACGCTGTTCTCCTCCGCGCGCGGCGCGACCCAGATCCGCGACCCCGCGACCCCAGAGGCGCTCCGCTATGTCCAGCAGATGATGCTCAACATGGACCCGCCGGAGCACTCCCGCCTGCGTCGCCTGCTGGCGCGCTCCTTCACTCCGCGCGCGGTCGCCCAGCTCGATGCCCGCATTCGCGTTCACGCCGCTGCCATCTGCGACTCGGTATTTATTGGGCATAACGGCATTACTGACTTCGCCAAATACGTTGCTTCGGATCTGCCGCTGCTGACGCTCGCGGATGTGCTCGGCGTCCCGGAACAGGATCGGTGGCTGCTGTTCGACTGGTCCAACCGGGTGATCGGTTATCAGGATCCCGATTATGCTACCTCGGCGCGGTTCGATCCCGAGGGAGCCACGCCGATGGCCCGCGAGGCCCTCGCGTTGCGGCCTTCCCGACCCGCGGATCCGCGTACCCGCGAGGGCATGCCGGATCTGTATGCGTACGCGCACTTGCTGGCCGAGCAGAAGCGCAGCGATCCCGGCGATGATGTCATGTCCATCCTGCTGTCCCAGACGGACGTGTCGACGGCCGAGTTTGAGAACATGTTCTGGCTGTTCGCGGTCGCCGGCAACGAGACGCTGCGGAACGGCCTGCCCGGCGCCTGCATCGCGTTGCTCGAGCACCCGTCGGCACAGGACGAGCTGCGCGCGGACCCCGCGCTGCTGGCCACCGCGGTGGATGAAATGCTGCGCTGGTGGACGCCCGTGATGAACTTCCGCCGCACCGCGACGCAGGACTGTGACCTGGCCGGTCAGCGCATCGCCGAAGGAGACAAGGTGGTCGTCTCGTTCGTCTCCGCGAACCGCGACGAGGCCGTGTTCGCTGACCCGGACCGCTTCGACATCCACCGGACGCCGAACCCGCATCTGGTCTTCGGCCACGGTCCGCACTTCTGCCTCGGCGCGCCGCTGGGCCGGTTGCAGGGCGAGATCGCCTGCACCACGCTGCTACGCCGGTTGCCGGGGCTCGAACTCGCGGTGCCGGTCGACGAGGTCACCTG
>Ga0070717_10004393_pt1 | contig 10176 bp, 8 predicted proteins | sample LARL113metaG_FD_71366 | JGI IMG/M metagenome (GOLD analysis project Ga0070717, IMG submission 71366) | Corn, switchgrass and miscanthus rhizosphere microbial communities from Kellogg Biological Station, Michigan, USA - LAR L11-3 metaG | ecosystem: Host-associated > Plants > Roots > Rhizosphere ... | reverse complement strand
ATCGATTCCGCGGTCTATCAGGGCTACGTCATCCCGCCCTATTACGACTCCCTGGTCGGCAAGCTGATCGTCCACGGCAAGACCCGCGGCGAGTGCCTGATGCGGCTGCGCCGGGCGCTCGACGAAATGGTGGTCGAGGGTATCGAGACCACGCTGCCACTGTTCCGTGCATTGGTCCGCGAACCCGCCATCATCGACGGCGACTATCACATCCACTGGCTCGAACAATACCTGGCCGGTCAGCAGCCTGGCTGAACCGGCCCGGTAAGCCTCCAAGGAACCCCGGGGAACCAATTGCGCAACCTGGCGTTCTCAAAGGCTGGAGCTCTTTTCGCTCGGGGAAACGTCGATTCCTGAACTTGCAACGCGAGCTTGCCGTGGCGCCTGACGTTCGACGCCGGCGCGCGATGGGGCAAATCCTGCTGCTCTCGGCGGGATTCCTGGTGCTGGTGGTAATCAGTGCCGCTTCCGTCCTCTTGGTCAACAAGTCGCGCGAGGACAGCGCCTGGGTGGTGCATACCATCGAGGTCGAAAATCAGACCAACGCCCTGCTCCTTGAAATCCGCCGCGCCGAGAGCGCCGCGCGCGGCTATCTCGTGACCCTGGGGCCGGAATTTCTCGCCGATCACAATCAGGCCGTGGCCGCAGTCCTGCCCGATCTCGAGAAGCTCGAACGGTTGACGGCCGACAATCCGCTCCAGGTCGAGAACATCAAGAAACTGAGGGCGGCGATCGAAACGCAGCTCGACCAGTTCGCGCGCGAATTGAAATTCATCAAGCAAGGCTCGCCGGCGCGCGCTACCGCCCTGGTACGCGACGCCGCCACGCGCGATACGACATCCGCCATTCGCGACCTGGCGAGCGCCATGCGCACCGAGGAGGACCGGCTGTTCAACCTGCGCGTCGCCAACGCCGATCGCAGCGAGCGGCTCGCCACCACCGTGACCATCGCAGGTTCCACGCTCGTCTTCCTGCTCGCCGGGATTGCAATCCTGCTGCTGCGGCAATCGGCGCGCGGGCGCGACGAGGCGGAGGCGCGGTTGCGCGACGCCAATCTCAATCTCGAAGCCACCGTCGACGAGCGCACCGCCGATCTGCGCGAGGCTAACAACGAGGTCCAGCGCTTCGCCCACATCGTCAGCCACGACCTGCGCTCGCCGCTGGTCAACATCATGGGCTTCACCAGCGAATTGGAGGAGCTGCGCGGCGATATCTTCCGGCGGATCGCAGAGCTTAGACAAAGCGCGGCGGCGGCGCCGCCGCCGGCGATTGCGGTCGACGGCGAGCCTGCGCTCGAGGGCGCCGACCTACAGCTCTCCAAGGATTTCTCGGAAGCCCTGGGGTTCATCAAATCCTCGATCGGCAAGATGGACCGCCTGATCACGGCGATCCTCAGCCTCACCCGCGAGGGCCGGCGCCAATTCGACCCCGTCAAGATCGATACCCGCGAACTGATCGAGACCATCGTGGCGACGCTGGCCCACCAGGCCGCGGAAGCCAACGCCACCATCCGTATCGCCGCACTGCCGAACATCGTCAGCGACCGGCTTGCACTCGAACAGATTTTCTCCAACCTGATCGACAATGCGATCAAATATTTGAAACCCGGAATTCCCGGGGAAATCTCGGTCAACGGGCGAACCAAGCTCGGATTTGCGATATTCGAGGTCGCCGACAACGGCCGCGGCATCGATCCGAAGGACCATGAGCGGATTTTCGACCTGTTTCGGCGCGCCGGAGCCCAGGACAGGCCGGGTCAGGGCATCGGCCTCGCCCATGTCCGCGCCCTGGTCCGGCGGCTCGGCGGGACCATGTCGGTATCATCGGAACTTAACGGCGGCAGCACTTTCGCCATAACTTTGCCGATCAATTGGACGGCCACCAACCGAACCCGCGACCGATGACCACCCCCGTCACCATCATCATGATCGAGGACGACGAAGGACACGCCCGCCTGATTGAGCGGAATATTCGTCGTTCTGGTGTCAACAATGAGATCATCCCGTTCAGTGACGGTACAGCGGCGATGAAATACCTGTTCGATGGCGACGACCGCGGTATCAGACACAAGGGCCGCGCGCTGTTGCTGCTGCTCGATCTCAACCTGCCCGACATGAGCGGCATCGAAATCCTGCGCCAGATCAAGGAGAACCCGTATCTGAAGAGCGTACCCGTGGTGGTGCTGACCACCGCCGACGATTCGCAGGAGATCAACCGCTGTTACGAGCTTGGCTGTAATGTCTACATCACCAAGCCTGTGAACTACGAAAGTTTTGCCAACGCTATCCGCCAACTCGGGCTATTCTTCTCAGTCATCCAGGTTCCGCAGGCCGCCACATGAACGATGCGACGACCACGCTGCTGTATATCGATGACGACGACGCGCTCGCCCGGCTGGTCGACCGCGGCCTGACGCGGCGCGGCTTCAACGTCCTTCACGCCAAGAGCGGGACGGAGGGGCTCGAGCGCATCGCGGCAGGCGGTATCGACGTCGTCGCGCTCGACCAGTACATGTCGGGCCTCGACGGGATCGAGACGCTGGAGCGGATCCTGGCGATCCCGGATGCGCCGCCGGTGGTGTTCGTCACCGCCTCGCAGGATTCCAGCATTGCCGTCACCGCGCTGAAGGCGGGGGCCGCCGATTACCTCGTCAAGGACGTGCAGGGCGATTTCGTTCCGCTGTTGCAGGTTGCCGTCGACGGCGCGCTGCGCCAGGCCCAGTTGCAGCGGGCGCGCGACGAGGCCGAGGCCGAGATCCACGCCTCGCGCGACCGCTACGCGGCGCTCGCCGCCGAGCGCGAGGTGCTGCTCCGCGAAGTCAACCATCGCGTCGGCAACAGCCTGCAGATCATCGCGTCGCTTTTGCATTTGCAGGCCAATTCCACAACTCAGGACGACGTCAAGGCGGCGCTAACCAACGCGATGGGACGGGTGGCCGCGGTGGCGCAGGTGCACCGCCGGCTCTACACCTCGCACGACCTGAAGAGCGTGCTGCTGAACCAGTATCTCGAGGCGCTGCTGGAGGACCTGCGAAGGTCCGCCGAGGGCAACAAGATGTCGCGGCTGACCTTGCAGGCGGAGGCGATCGAGATCGACCCGGATCGCGCGGTGGCGATCGGCATCATCGTCAACGAGCTGGTGATGAACGCGGTGAAATACGCCTATCCCGACTGCGCCGGGCCGATTCATGTCGGTCTCAACGCGCAAGCCGGGGATCTGCTGCTGTCGATCGCCGACAACGGCGTCGGCCTCAACGTCAAGACCGATCCGCGCTCCACCGGCATGGGCCAGCGCATCGTCGCCGCCATGGCCGCCAAGCTCGATGCAACCGTCGGGCGCGATCCCAACCATGCCGGCACCCGGATCGTGCTTCGGTTTCCCCGCGCCAAGCCGCCGCCGGTCAAGCCCGCCACCGCCGCCGCGGGATAACAGCAATCAATTGGCCGCATGCACGACGACGCCTCGACGATGGGGCTGTCATCCGGCATCGCAATCGAGCCGCAGTTTCAACATTTCTCTGAAATGATAAAAACAAATTTCCGGCCAGCGCGCTCAAGCGAGCAATTGATTTTTTTAGATCCAAATCTTCCGGGTTGAATTCTTCGACTCTTTTTGTTTTCCGACGGAACGGAATTTTCGGCCGCTCGTTTTGCTTTTCGCTGGCTGGGCCAAGAGGAAGATCGACATGCGTATCCGTCATTCGCTGCCCGTTGCCGAGACGACATCAAGGTGACGCCGCCCCGAAGCCGTCACGCCGTGCGACCAGCTCGCATCCAATAGATTCAAGCTCTCATCCGACCGGTTCATCGCACGTCCTCCCGACCTCGGGAGCGACGCAGGCTTCATCATGCGAAGTTGACGACCATGCACCAGTTGTTTCGCGACCAGGCGGTTCGCCACAAGCTCAACAAGCCGTCGGGCGCGGTGCTGAACTATTCACGCTGGACGCGGCCGGTGGCAGCCGCGTCAGCCGCGCTGAGCATCGGCTTCCTCTTCTTGATCGTGTTCGGCCACTACACGAGGGCGGTCGCGATCTCCGGATATCTGGTCCCCGAAGGCGGCATCCTGCGGGTGTTTGCGCCGCAGTCGGGCGTCATCGTGGAGAAGCGCATCAAGGCCGGCGATCACGTCGCCAAGGGTCAAGTGCTGTTCGTGCTGTCATCGGACCGCGAGGGTCGCGAGCAGGCGCCGCTGTATGCGCTCGCCGACGAGACACTGCGCGACCGGCGCGCGAAGATGGCCGACACGATCGAGAAGACCCGCAGCATCCAGGCCACCGAGCTTGTTCGCATCGCGGCGCGGCGCCATGAGGCGATCGAACGGCGGACGCTGCTCGACGAGAAGATCGCCATCCTCGCGGACGCGATCAATCTTCGCGCCGCGATCCTCGAGCGCAAGAAGAGTCTCGCCGACCGCAAGCTTGGCACCGTCGACCAGAGCGAGCAGGTCGAGCTCGGCCTGCTCGACCAGAAGGCCCAGCTTTCCGGGCTCAGGCTCGACCGCGCGAGCCTGACCCAGGAGCTGAGCACGCTCGACAACGATCTGGCGGTGAAGCCGCTGCAGCAGCACAACGAGCTCAGCGCGCTGGAGCGCGACCTGTCGTCGCTGGATCAGCAGCTCGCCGAATCCGAGACGCGACGCGAGAACGTCATCGTGGCGCCGGCAGGTGGCGTGCTGACGCTCGACCTGGCGGCGATGGGCCAGTCCGTCACGCCGAGCCAGCCGCTTGCCGTGATCCATCCCGACGGCGCGGCGCTCCAGGTTCATCTGTTCGCGCCGAGCCGGGCGGTCGGCTTCGTCAAGCCGGATGACCGTGTCAACCTGCGCTACCAGGCCTTTCCCTACCAGAAATTCGGCCAGCAGGATGGCCGTGTGCGGTCGATCGCCCGCACCGCGCTGTCGGCGACGGAACTCGCCTCCTTGAACCTGCCCCAGCAGGACCAGAACGAGCCGCTCTACCGCATCGTCGTCGAGCCGCGCCGGCAGGCCATCGAGGTCTACGGCCGACCGACGCCGCTGCAGGCCGGCATGACGGTCGATGCCTACGTCCTTCAGGAGACCCGCGCGATCTATGAATGGATGCTCGAGCCCCTGCTCAGCGTCCACAGCGTCTCGATGTCCAGCGCAGCAGACGATATTTCCAGCGGAGCAGCCGATGCGCATTGAGCTCAAGCCGATCCGGCGACGACTGGCGCGCGGCGCGTCACGCATGAACAGCTCGCTACGCGCCCAGGCGACGTCCGCGCGCGCGCGCATCAAACGCAAGTGGCGCGGTCTTCCGAGCACGCTTGCTGCTTGGAATGAAAGCTCCGTCCGTATGCCGAAGGCGCCTGCGTGGTTTCGCTCGTGCATGAACCGGATTTCCGCCGCGGACAGCGGGCGCGACTGGTCATGGCGGTTGCGGTCGATCCGAAGGGCCGCGCGGCGATTGCGCAGGTCCGTCGCCCGGTTGGCGGCCGACTGGAAGGATGGATCGCGCGGCGGTCTCGAGCAAATATCGGAACGGCTCAATTTCGGTCTTGCACGCAAGCTGCCCGTGCTGCGGCAGACCGAGGCGGCCGAATGCGGGCTCGTCTGTCTCGCCATGGTCGCCTCGTTCTTTGGCCTGCGCACCGATCCCGCGGCGATACGGTCGCGCCATGCCACTTCAAACCGTGGCCTGACGCTCGCCAACCTCATCAAGATGGCCTCCCCGCTCGGCCTGAGCACGCGGGCGGTGCGGCTCGACGTCGCCGACCTCGACAAGCTGCGCCTGCCAGCCGTGCTGCACTGGAACCTCGATCATTTCGTCGTGCTGCGCCAGATCGCGCGCAAAGGCCTGCGTGTCCACGATCCCGCGACCGGCGAACGGCTGATCCCGTGGGCGGAGGTCGACAAGGCGTTCTCCGGCATCGCGCTCGAGCTGTGGCCGTCAACGGAATTTGCCAAGGGCGACCAGCGCCGGCGCATCGGCCTGTTCGACGTCACCGGACGCATCAATGGCGCGGTCGGTTACCTGTTGAACCTGGTGGCCATCGGCGTGCTGCTGGAGCTGCTGGCGATCCTGGTGCCGTTCTTCACCCAATGGGCGATGGACAACGTGGTGGCGCTCGGCGATGCCGACCTCTTGACGCTGCTCGCCGTCGGCATGACCATCGTGCTGCTGCTGCAACTGGTGTTCACCACGTTCCGCAGCTGGTTCATCACCTATACCAGCTCGACCTTCAGCCTGCAGTGGAAGAGCTCGGTTCTCGCCCACATGGTGCGGCTGCCGCTCGCCTGGTTCCAGACCCGGCATCTCGGCGACATCGTCTCCAAATTCCACGCTACCGACGCGATCGCCGGCGCGCTGAACACGATGTTCGTGGAATCGATGTTCGACGGCGTCATGTCGTTCGTCACCCTCGCCCTGATGGCGCTCTACAGCTGGAAACTGTGTCTGATCGCGGCAGCGATCATGCTGCTCTACGCGGCGTTCCGTGCGTTGCAGGTCCTGCCCTATCGCCGGGCGCTCGAAGAGGGGATCATCGCCGGCGCGCGCCTGGAATCGCATCTGATGGAGACGATCCGCGGCGTGCGCACCGTTAAGCTGTTCCTGCAGGAGGATGGCCGCAAGACCGAATGGCTGTCGCTCGCGGTCGACGCGACCAACGCATCCGTCCGCACCCAGCGGCTCAAGCTGCTGTACCGCACGGCCAACGGTTTCATGGGCTCGTTGGAGCGCGTGCTGATCTTCTGGCTCGGCATGAAGGCGGTGATCGACCATGAGATGACACTCGGGGCGATCACCGCCTTCATCGCCTACAAGGATCAGTTCTACGGCCGGGTCACCAGTCTCATCGACAACTTCATCGAGCTGCGGCTGCTCGGCACCCAGGTCGACCGTCTGGCCGACATCGTCCTGACCTCCACCGAGCATGAGAGGAGCGCGACGCAACCCGAACGCGCGGGAGCGCTGACCTGGAGCGTCGAATGCGTCGACCTGCGCTTTCGCTATGGCGAGTTCGAGCCGATGTTGCTGGACGGATTGAACCTGAAGATCGCGCCCGGCGAGTCGGTGGCCATCGTCGGTCCATCCGGATGCGGCAAGACCACGCTCATCAACATGATCCTCGGCCTGATCGCGCCGACCGGCGGTCAGGTCCTGTTCGGCGGACATCCGATCGATCGCCTCGGCCCGACCGTGGTCCGCCAGCATGTCGCGGCCGTCACCCAGGACGACATCTTGTTCGCCGGATCGATCGCCGAGAACATCGCGGCCTTCGATTCTGCCATCGACATGGAGCGGGTGTGCCGTTGCGCCGAGCTCGCCTGCGTTCACGAGGACATCGAGCGGATGCCCATGGGTTACAACACGCTCGTCGGCGACATGGGCAGTTCGCTGTCGGGTGGCCAGAAGCAGCGCATCCATATCGCCCGCGCACTCTATCGCGAGCCGCGCATCCTGGTCATGGACGAGGCAACGAGCCATCTCGACGTCGCCACCGAGACCAGGGTGTCGCACCATATCGCAGCACTCGGCATCACCCGCATCATCGTGGCGCACCGGCCGCAGACCATCGCGTCGGCGGATCGCGTGGTGGGGCTCGAGCGCGGCCGCTGCATCGAGCACGCGCGCGCGTTGCAGCCGAGCGAGCTGCCGCGGCCTGCTTCGACGCCGGCGCAGTGGATCCAGCGCTTCGGCGAACGGCGAACCAGGGAGGTCGTGATGCCCGAACCGTAACCAGACCATCGTTTGCACCAACGACGAACCTCAATTCAGTAGCTTCAACCCAACATCTTCAAGGAGAACAGTGATGCAGGACAGCAATGGGATCGCGGCCAACCAAGGGGGCGCGCTGCGCGAACTCTCGCTCGACGAGGCCGAGATGGTCGGCGGCGGGTTCAGTTGGGGCGGGCTGGTCCACGGCGTCGAACACGCAGCAGGCAACGTGCTGGGCGCCGCCGAGGCCGGATTCGGGGCCGTAGCGGGGGGCGGGCTGGCCGCAGGCGGCGGTAAACTGGCGATAAAGCTCTGGAGAGCAGTTGAGCATTTCAAGCTCCCCAAACCCACCGAGGGGCCCGGACCTGAGATCCCTGAGCTTCCGCCCGAAATCTTTTTGGGATGAGCCGAAGCCGTGCCCTCTCGTCCCTGGGCATCGTGACTAACGCCGACGTTGAATCCAACCCTTATCAAGGAGATGAAACCATGCGAGACCAGATCACACCTACCTGCGACGTCGCACAACCTGCCATCCGCGAACTTTCCCTCGACGAGATCGAGATGATCGGTGGCGGCTTTAGCTGGGGCGGGCTCGTGCACAAGGCCGAAGGGATCGTGCAAACAGCCATCCACAACGTCGAGAGCCATGATTGGAAACAGGTCGGAAACGACGCCTTGAATGGCGCCAAGATCGGAGGCGTTGCTGGCGGAGTTCTCGGGCTATTCGCAGGCGTACGGCGGCGCCATCGGCGCCCTGGCGGGCGTGGATTATGCGCTGGCCCGCCAGGACGGTTGGTTCTGACGGCGTGACTGCGCAATCATTGCGATGAGCGGCCGGGGCGATCGGCGTCAGCGTCGACCGCCCCGGTCGATGCGATTACCTAAACAGGAGGTGCAACCCACGGTCGCCGCACGGCTGGCACGACTGCAGACCACAAATCGGCCTCAACGGCGCGATCATCTGCAAGAAGTAGTGTTATAGTCCGTAGCCCATGACCTCACGCGACTCCACAGCCTCCGAGATCACCCCCGAAGTGCTGTTGCGCGCCTATGCCTGCGGCATCTTTCCGATGGCCGAGAGCGCCGACGATCCGACCCTGTTCTGGGTCGAGCCGGAAATGCGCGGCGTGATCCCGCTCGATGGCTTTCGCGTGGCATCGCGCCTGGCGCGCACGGTGCGCTCCGATGCCTTCACCGTCACCGTCAATACCGCCTTCAAGGCGGTCATCGCCGGCTGCGCCGCGCCGCAGGAGGGACGCGAGGACACCTGGATCAACACGCGCATCCGCGATCTCTACGGCGGGTTGCATGCGCTCGGCCATTGCCACAGCGTCGAGGTGTGGCAGGACGGCGACCTGGCCGGCGGACTTTACGGGGTAAGCCTCGGGCGCGCCTTTTTCGGCGAGAGCATGTTTCACCGCGCCCGCGACGCCTCGAAGGTGGCGCTGGTGCATCTGGTGGCCCGCCTCATCGCCGGCCGCTTCGAATTGCTCGACACCCAGTACGTCACCGAGCACCTGAAGAGTTTCGGCGCCATCGAAGTCCCGCGACGGCGCTATGCCGCGCTGCTCGACAAGGCAATCAAAGGCAGACCTGCGGATTTCCTGAGATTGCCGGTAGACCGGCCGGTGTCGGGCAGCGAAGCGCTTTCGATCATCGCCGCGCGCGGCTGAGAGGCGCGGCGCTCCTCCCATTTGCGGTGAGTTCTGTAGGGTGGGCAAAGGCGCGCTTGCGCCGCGCCCACCATCCATTGGCAGTCTCATCCTGCATGGTGGGCACGCATCCACCTTTGCTCTTCGAGCTACGGCGGACGCTTTGCCCACCCGACCTCTGAGCTCGTGGAGAGTCCGCCTTACCTTCCTCTACCTGAAAATCCCGAACAGGCCCGGCTGGGGCGGCGGGGGTGGCGGCGGCTGTTGTTGGGTCTGTTGCAGCGGTGGCGGCGGCGGGCGCGGTGCCACCTGTTTCTGCTGTGGCGGACGCTTCTGGGCCGCCGGTGCCGGCGACGGATTTGCCGCGGGCCTCGCCGGCTCCGGTGCCGCGCTGACCACGGTGGTGTCGGGCCCCTTACAGTCGGTCAGCCAGATATCGTAGATCGGATGCTCGACCGCATGCAGGCCGGGGCTTGCCGCGTACATCCAGCCCGAAAAGATCCGCTTCACCTCGCCCTGCAGCGTGATCTCGTCAACCTCGACAAAGGCGTCGGTGTTGGCGGCTTCCGTGGCGGGACGGGTATAGCAGGCGTCGGTCTTGACCCGCAGCGCACCGAACTGGACGGTCTCGCCGATATCCTCGTCGAAATTGATGATGCGGCCGGTGATCTTGTCGAGCCCCGAAAAGCTCGCCTTCTTGTTGACGATCTTCTGGGCCGGCGGCTCGGTGACCACCTCGTCGCCGGGCTGCAGCGTCGCGGGTGCCTGCGGCACGCCCTTGGTCTGGCGTGTTCCCGGCGGCGATCCAGGCAACGCCGGATTAGCACCGGGCGGTGGATTGGC
>Ga0070717_10004392_pt1 | contig 10178 bp, 9 predicted proteins | sample LARL113metaG_FD_71366 | JGI IMG/M metagenome (GOLD analysis project Ga0070717, IMG submission 71366) | Corn, switchgrass and miscanthus rhizosphere microbial communities from Kellogg Biological Station, Michigan, USA - LAR L11-3 metaG | ecosystem: Host-associated > Plants > Roots > Rhizosphere ... | reverse complement strand
GCCCAACACGCGGACCAAGGACCTGGTGGACCTGGTGCTGCTGATCGAGAAGGGGCTGGTGGACCGCGAGCGGCTGAGCGTGCGGGTGCGGACCGTGTTCGCCGTCCGCGGGACGCACGAGCTGCCCGACGACCTGCCGGCGATCCCGGCCGCCTGGCGCCAGGACTACGCGGCGCTGGTCGCCGGCCTCGACGTCGAGGCGACGACGCTGGACGCGGCGCTGGAGGTCGTGCGCTCGCTCTGGCATTCCTGCGTGGTGCCCGCCCGCCGGCCCTGACCCTGTACTCTGCGCGACAGAGTTAAGTCGGGTCACGAGGGGTCGCGGAACGTACGGGTTCCGCTGTACGGATGTCCGTGGTGGTGGCAGGCCTGGCTGACTACCGTCCTCGCCAGGACAATCCCCCCACACAAAGCGACCGGACGGCCGGGGCCGCGCGCCGGCCGTCCGTCGCCTCCAATTCGCACATTGGTCCGCATGGAGCGAAATGGGCGGTCAGCGCTCCGGCGGCCAGACCGAGCCGGGCGGCTCCTCGCCCGGGCGGGGCGCGTCCAGGTGCGCGCCGCGGTCGCCGCGCAGGGCTGAGGCGAGCAGGAGCGGGCCCATCACCGTGCGCGGCTCGGGCCAGCGGTCCGGGGCGAACCAGCCCACCTCCGCGATCTCGTCGCCCTCGGGCACCCGCGCCTCGCCGCCCACGACGTCGCAGCGGAACCCGAACGAGACCATCCAGACCCGGCTCCCGAGCGGGCCCGAGCAGACCGCCACCAGGTGGCGGAGCCGGACCTCCAGCGTCGTCTCCTCCCACGCCTCGCGCACGGCGGCCGCCCACGGCGTCTCGTCGGGCTCGACGGCGCCGCCCGGCAGGCCGTACCGGTGCCGGCCGTAGTTCTCACGGATGAGGAGCACGCGGCCGCGATCGTCCAGGACGATCGCCGATGCTCCGAGCTGGACCCGCCTTCCGCCATCCACGGCGGATAGGGTAGTGAGTAGCCCTTTACGGCAGCAGCCGGCGCAGCAGCTTTCCGCCCTCGCTGCGGGGCACCCGCTCGACGAACGACCACCGGCGCGGCACCTTGAACGGGGCCAGCCGCTCGCGGCACCACCGTTCCAGGTCGGCCGGCGACGCCCCCTCGGCCACGACCCAGGCCGCGACCACCTCGCCCCACAGCCCGTCCGGCCGCCCCGCCACCGCGGCGTCGGCCACGGCCGGGTGCGCCCGGAGCGCCGCCTCGACCTCCTCCGGGTGCACGTTCTCGCCGCCCGTGATGATCGTGGCGTCGCGCCGGCCGAGCACGGTCAGCACGCCGTCGTCCAGGCGCCCCTCGTCGCCGGTGCGGAACCGCCCGCCCCGCGGCGCCGGCTCGATCCCGGCCGCCACGTAGCCGGGCGACACCGCCGGGCCCGACACCACGATCTCGCCGTCCTCGATCGCGACGGACGCGTGGGGGCAGACGGTGCCGGCGGTGCCGGCCAGCGCGGCCGCCCGGCCCGGCGGCACGATCGCGACCTGGGAGCACGTCTCGGTCAGCCCGTACGTCGGGCAGACCGGGAGCCCGAGCTCGGCCCAGCCCCGGACCTGCCCGGCGCTGGCCGGCGCGCCGCCGACCAGGATCGCCCGCAGGCCGCGCAGCGCGTCCGCGCCGCCCGCGTCCAGCAGCCGCGCCAGCATCACGGGCACGACGGACAGCAGGGTCGGCCGGTCCGCCTCGATGGCCTCCAGCACCGCCCGCTCCTCGAACCGCGCCAGCGTGACCAGCGGCTGGTTGCACACGGCCGCGCGCAGGAACATCGCCAGGCCGCCCACGTGGTGGGGGGCGAGCAGCGACAGCCAGCGGTCCGTCTCGCCGGTCCCGAGCTGGCGCCGGCAGCCCTCGGCCGAGGCCACGTGGTTGGCCAGCGTCAGCCGCACACCCTTGGGCCGGCCCGTCGTGCCCGAGGTGTAGAGGACGCACGCGTCGCCGGGCGGTCCGGCGTGGGGGGCGGGGAGCGGCTCCGGCTCGCCGTCGCGGACCAGCAGGGCGGGGCGGCAGTCGGCCAGCACCCGCTCGATCTCGGCGGCGGGCCAGCGCGGGGAGACCGGCACGATCGCGGCGCCCGAGCGCAGGCAGGCGTGCAGCAGCGCGGCGAAGCGGATCCCGGCGGGCTCCATGACCGCCACCCGCTGGCCCGGCTCCAGCCCGAGCGACTCGAAGCGGCGGGCCCAGGTATGGGCGAGGTCGTCCAGGTCGAACCACGTCACCCAGAAGCCGGCCGAGCGGTCCGAGACCGCGCGCCGAGGGCCGTGCCGGCGGGCCAGGTCGCGCAGCGGATCGGCTACCATGGGTAACCATACTAGTGACTGCTCTAGGAGTAAGGACTTGATCGATTGGCAGCGATCCGGCGAGTACGAGGACATCTGGTACGACACGGCCGACGGCATCGCCAAGATCACGATCAACCGGCCCGAGGTCCGCAACGCGTTCCGGCCGAAGACGCTGTTCGAGCTGACCGACGCGTTCAACGTCGCCCGCGACGACCCGGAGGTCGGCGTGATCATCCTGACCGGGGCCGGCGACCAGGCGTTCTGCTCGGGCGGCGACCAGCGCATCCGGGGCGACGACGGGTACCGCGACGACCACGGCGTAGGCCGGCTCAACGTCCTCGACCTCCAGGTGCAGATCCGGCGCACGCCGAAGCCCGTGATCGCGATGGTGGCCGGCTATGCCATCGGCGGCGGCCACGTGCTGCACGTGGTGTGCGACATCACGATCGCGGCCGACAACGCCCGGTTCGGGCAGACCGGCCCCCGCGTGGGCAGCTTCGACGGCGGCTACGGCTCGGGCCTGCTGGCCCGGATCGTCGGCCAGAAGAAGGCGCGCGAGATCTGGTTCCTGTGCGAGCAGTACGACGCCCAGCAGGCGCTGGACATGGGCCTGGTCAACAAGGTGGTGCCGCTGGCGCGGCTGGAGGAGGAGACGGTCGCCTGGGCGCGCAGGATGCTCCAGCACAGCCCACTGGCGCTGCGGATGATCAAGGGCGGGATGAACGCCGCCGACGACGGCCTGGCCGGCATCCAGCAGCTGGCCGGCGACGCGACGCTGCTGTACTACCTGAGCGAGGAGGCCCAGGAGGGCCGTGACGCCTACGTCCAGAAGCGCAAACCGGACTTCGCCCGCTTCCCCAAGCGGCCCTAGCCCGGCCCGCGTCTGGTGGCTGGCCGCGCGGCCGGCCACGCTGGCCGCGGCCGTCTCGGCCGTGCTCGCTGGCACGGCAGTCGCCGTCCACGACGGCGCGGTGCGCGCGCTGCCCGGCCTGGGCGCCCTCGTCGTGGCGCTGGCGATCCAGGTCGGCACCAACTACGCGAACGACTACTCGGACCACGTCCGCGGCGCGGACCGCAGGCGCGTGGGCCCGCTTCGGGCCGCCTCGTCCGGCGTCGTCGCCCCCGAGCACGTGCGCCTGGCGGCGATCGCGGCGTTCGGCGTGGCGGCCGTCATCGGCATCGCCGTGGCGCTGGCCACCAGCTGGGTCCTGATCCTCTTCGGGGCGCTGGCCGTCGCCGCCGGCTGGCTCTACACCGGCGGCCCCCGTCCCTACGGCTACGAGGGCCTGGGCGAGGTGTTCGTCTTCGTGTTCTTCGGCCTGCTGGCGACCGCCGGCACCACGTACGTCCACGAGCTCCGGGTCCCGCCCGCCGCCTGGGCGGCCGGCTGCGCGACCGGCCTCCTCGCCTGCGCCATCCTCGCGATCAACAACCTGCGCGACATCGAGACGGACGCGGAGGCGGGCAAGCGCACGCTCGCCGTCCGCATGGGCCGGCCGGCGACCCGCGCGCTGATCGTGGCGCTCCTGGCCGGCGCCCTCCTGGTGCCGGTCGTGGTCGTGGCGCTGCGGTGGGCGTCCGCCTGGGCGCTGCTGCCGCTCCTGACCGCGCCGGCGGCGTTCGTCGTCGCCCGGGCCACCGCCTCGCGCGAACCGCCCGTCCTGGTCCGCGCGCTCAGGCGGACGGCCGTGCTGGAGGTGTGGTGGGCGCTGCTGTGGACGCTGGGTCTGCTGCTGTGAGGCCCAGGTGACCCGCCAGCAGGGCCGCCACGGCCGCCGGCTGCTCCAGGTGCGCGGCGTGGCCGGCGTCCGGCACCAGCGCGACCCGGGCCCGGGGCAGCGCGGTCGCGAGCCGGTGGGCGAACGCCGCGTACCGCTCGTCCTCGGCGCCGGCCAGCACGAGCGCCGGCGCGTCGATCCGCGGCAGCCGGTCCCAGAACGGTTCGACCGCGGCGGCGCCCAGCCCGCGCAGCTGGGCGGCCAGCAGCGCCGGGTCGTTGCGCCGGCGGCCGGCGTCCAGCCGCTCCAGGAAGGCCGGTCCGCGCCGGGCCAGGCCGGCGAACAGCGGCAGCCCCGCCCAGTACGCGGCGAACCAGTCGACGCCCTCGCGCTCGATCCGGCCGGCCAGCGCCCGGTCCGCCTCCGCGCGCGCCGCACGGTCCTGCTCCAACCCGGCGTGCGCGCCGATCGTGGTCAGCGTGCGCACCCGGTCCGGGTGGCCGGCGGCCACGTACAGCGCGATCCGGCCGCCCTGCGAGTACCCGACCAGGTCGGTGCGCTCGGCGCCCTCGCGCTCCCACAGGTCCAGCAGCTCCGCCTCCGCCTCGGCCAGGGTGGTCGCGCGGACGTCGGGCGTCAGCCAGCGGCGGCCGCCGGGCACCAGCGACCGCAGCTCGTCCCAGCTGTCGCCGTGCTGGCTGAACCCGTGCACGCAGGTCACCGTGTCCATGGCTGACGGTCAGGCTACCCAGGCGTTCGCCGCCACGTTCGTGGACGAGCTGGCGCGGTGCGGCCTGGAGGCGGTGTGCGTGGCGCCGGGGTCGCGGTCGGCCCCGCTGGCGATGGCGTTCGCGCGCCACCCCGGCATCCGCGTCTGGATGCACCTCGACGAGCGGTCGGCGTCGTTCTTCGCGCTCGGGCTGGCCAGGTCGGCCGGGCGGCCGGTCGCGCTGCTGTGCACGTCGGGCACGGCCGCCGCCGAGTTCCACCCGGCCGTGATCGAGGCGCACCACTCCCGGGTGCCGCTGCTCGTCCTGACCGCCGACCGGCCGCCCGAGCTGCGCGACGTCGGCGCCAACCAGGCGATCGAGCAGGGACGGCTGTACGGCCCCGCCGTCCGCTGGTTCTTCGACCCCGGCGTGCCCGACCTGGAGCCGGACGCGCCCCTGCGCTGGCGCCGGCTGGCGGCGCGGGCCCTGGCCGAGGCGGCCGGCGACCCGGAGGGGCCCGTGCACCTCAACCTGCCCCTGCGCGAGCCGCTGACGCCGGCGCCGGGCCAGGTGCCGGCCGCCGTCCCGGCGGCGGGGCCGCCGGCCCGCGTGCGGCGGCCAGCGGCGCCCCCCGCGGAGGAGACGGTGCGCGACCTGGCGGCCCTGCTGGGCGCCGCCCGCCGGCCGCTGGTGGTCGCCGGCGAGCTGCGCGGCGGCGCCGCGCTGCGGGACCCGCTGGACGCGCTGCTGGAGCGCCTGGACGCGCCGCTGCTGGCCGAGCCGACCTCGCAGCTGCGCCGGCGCCGCGCGACCGGCCTGGTCGAGGCGGCGGACGCGCTGCTCCGCGACGCGGCCTGGGCCGGCGCGCACCGGCCGGACCTGGTCCTGCGCCTCGGCGCCCCGCCGACGTCGAAGGCGATCGACAGGCTGGTGGCGGACGCCCCGACCGTCGTCGTGGACGGCGAGGGCTGGCGCGACCCCGGGCAGCGGGCCGCCGAGCTCGTCCGCGGGGACCCGGCGCTCCTGCTCGGCGCCCTGGCGGAGCGGCTGCCCGGCCGGACCGCGGCCGCCGGCTGGCGCGACGCCTGGGACGCGGCCGGCGCCACGGCCGCCGCCGCGCTGACCGCGGCGCTCCAGTCGCCGCCCCTGCACGAGGGCCACGCCGTCCGCGCCCTGGCCGCCGCGCTGCCCGAGGAGGCGCAGGTCGTGATCGGGTCGAGCATGCCGATCCGCGACGCCGACACGTTCTGGCCGGCGGCGGCGCCCGGCCAGCGCTTCCTGGCCAACCGCGGCGCCAGCGGGATCGACGGCCTGGTCTCGACCGGGCTCGGCGCGGCCGCCGGGGCGCCCGGCGTGCCCACCGTCGTGCTCCTGGGTGACCTCAGCCTGTACCACGACATGAACGGCCTCTGGGCGGCCCGCCGGCACGGCCTGCGCGCGGTCGTCGTCGTGCTCGACAACGACGGCGGCGGCATCTTCAGCTTCCTGCCCCAGGCCGAGCACGCCGACGTGTTCGAGGAGCTGTTCGGCACGCCGCTCGGCCTGCGCCTGGAGGACGTGGCCCGGCTCTACGGCCTCCCGTTCCACGAGGCGCGGGAGGCGGCCGCCCTGCCGGCGACGCTGCGCGCGGCGCTGGCCGAGGACGGCGTCTCGCTGGTCCGCGTGCCGTTCGACCGCGCCGGCAGCGTCGCCGGCCATCGCGCCTGCTGGGCGGCGGTGGCCAGCGCCCTGCGCGCCGGCGCCGCTACCTGACGAGCAGGTACGGGTACAGCGGGGTCGTCAGGTACAGGCGGACCAGGTTCAGGTCGGCCGGGCCGGCGCCCTGCCGCTCGCCCGCGACGGCGTCGGCCAGGCGGGCGCGGCCGGGCCCGGTGACGGCGTCCACGATGCGCTGGCACGCCGGGTCGGGGTGGGCCCGCGGGTGCGGGACCTCGTCCGGGTGGGCTCTGTACTCCGACGCGCCGCTGCGCATGTACAGCCGGGTCCGGGTCTGGCCCCGCTCGACCTCGGTCGCGGCCAGGAGCTCCTCGGTCAGCTGGCGCTCCGGCTTGAGCGGGAGCGGGCTGTCCTCGCGCACCAGGTAGACCCAGAGCTTGGGCGACGTCTCGCGGCGGAGCAGGTTCGTGACCTCCCAGCGGGTGAGATCCGGCAGCGCGTCGTAGCGGCGCTGGACCTCGGGGTCCACGAACCGCATGTTCCAGTCGTGGCGCTGGTTGGGCTGGTCGAACTGGTTCAGGCAGGGCGCCGCCACGCGCAGGCCGCAGCGGCCGGCCATCTCGGCGAGCTGGGCCATCGTGTAGCCGCGCTCGATCGGCTGGATCACCGCGTCGGCCAGCGCCTCGGCCGGCACGCCGGACAGGGGCAGCCCCAGCTCGACGAGGAGCGGCTTCAGCTCCGGGTTGGCCAGCAGCCCGCGGCCCACCGCGAGCTGGCCGTCGAAGTCGTCGCGATCGCCCGCGTGGAGCAGGCGGAGCGCGTCCTGGAACGCGACCAGGCCGACCCGCTGGTGGGCGTTGTAGACCATCAGCTCGATCACGCCGGTCGGCCGCAGCGCCTCGCCGAGCCGCCGGAGCGCGACCTCGGGTTCCGTCACGTGGCCGACCACGCCGGTGCAGATGATGTGGTCGAACGTGTCCCGGTCGCGGGACTCCTCGATGGTCTCCCGGCGCAGGGTCAGGTTCGTGGCGCCGACCTGGCCGGCCGAGTTGCGCGCCAGGTCCAGCGAAGGCTCGGACAGGTCCGTGCCCAGCACGTCGGCGGCGGGGAAGCGCAGCGCGGTGATGACCGCCTGGTTCGTGCCGCAGCCGGCCACCCAGATCCGGCCGCCGGCCGGGACGGCGAGCTGCCCCCAGCGGCCGAGGGCCTGGGCGAGGAAGCGCGACTCGAACTCGGGATCGAGCACGCGGCGCAGCGACATCGGCCGCCACGGATACGGAAATCGCGAGTAGAAGCTCGCGTTGAGGCGGTCCAGGTCCGACCAGGACGCGCCCGTGATGACTTCGTGCGTCAGCTCGCTCAAAGATGTCCCCCCACCAGGTCTGCATGCGCCCGCGCACGCGTCGAGCAGGATAGCCCGTCAGCTCGCGAGCGCGCCCAGCAGGACCCGCAGCTTGAGGCGCGTCTCCTCCAGCTCGGCGGCCGGGTCGGAGTCGGGCATCATGCCGTTCCCCGCGTACAGGCGGGCGCCGTCCTCGTACAGCAGGCCGCACCGGATGGCGATGGCCAGCTCGCCGTCCCCCCGGCCGTCCATCCAGCCGACCGCGCCGGTGTACCAGCCCCGCTCCATGCCCTCGAGCTCGGCGATCAGCCGGTGGGCGGCCAGGGCCGGGGCGCCGTTGATGGCGGGGGTGGGGTGGAGGCAGGCGGCCAGGTCGAGCAGGCTCGGCGCCGGCTCGCGGAGCTCGCCGCGGACGGTGGTGGCGAGGTGCTGGATGTTCGTGAAGCGAGCGATCTCGGGGCCCGTCACCTCGACGGAGCGGCAGGCCGCGCCGAGCGCCTCGGCGACGTACCGGGCGGTCACCCGGTGCTCGGCGGTGTCCTTGGCGCTCGCGACCAGGGCGGCCGCCAGCGCCTCGTCCTCCGCCTCGTCCTCGCCGCGGGCGGTGCTGCCGGCCATCGGCTGACTGGTGACCGTGGCGCCGGCCCGGCGCAGCAGCAGCTCCGGCGATGCGCCCGCGAACGCCGTGCCGTCGGCGCCCGCGATCACGTACGTGAAGCACGCCGGGTACGCGCCGCGCAGCGCCCGGGCGACCCGGCCGGCCGCGACCACCCCGTCGGCCCGGGCCATCACCTCGCGCGCCAGCACCACCTTGGCCGCCTCGCCGCCGCGCAGCCGGCGGGCGGCCTCGGCCACGGCGGCCATCCAGTCGTCCTCCGGCCGCACGGGCTCGATCGCGAAGCGCCGCGCCGGGGGCGCCTCCCAGGCGGCGGGCTGGTCGAGGAGCGCCAGGTCGCCGGCCGCGAACGTGCGGCCGCGGGAGCGCGTCACCGCCAGCTCGGGCACCCGGAACAGGACGGCCGGGAAGCCGCGCCAGGCGCCGTCCGGGTCGCGTGCCGGGTCGAACGCGAAGCCGCCGATGGCGAGGAGACCGGGCTCCCGCTCCCCCAGCCGGCCCCACAGCCGGGCGGCGGCGGCCAGGCGGTCGTCGCCGGCCTCGGCGTCCAGGCGGCGGCCGGCGGCGTCCTCCAGGGCGGCGCCGTCGGGGGTCGAGACCAGGTCGTAGCGGCGGCCCACGCCGGCGACCGAGACCGCGTCCGGCATGGGCCGCTCGACGAGCATCACCTCGTGGCCGGCCGCCCGCGCCGCCGTGACCAGCTCCACGAGGTCCGGCGTGTGGTCGAGCTCCCGCGGCCTCACGTCGCGCGCTCGATCCGCTCCCGGGCGGCCCGGAGCAGCGCCCGCTGGAAGTGGTGGCGGACCAGCGTGCCGCTGGCGTCCAGGAGGTCGCGGAACGTGTCCAGGAGCTGCCGCTCCGCCTCCGCGGGGGGTAGGCCCTGCGCCTGGATGCGCTCGCGCACGTGCAGGTCGAACAGGTCCACGGCCCGGCGGGCCGTCTGCTCGACGGCGGCCGCGTGAACGGCCCCCAGCTCCATCAGCGCGCCCAGCGGCACGCCGGCCTCCATCAGCTTGAGGCCGGCCGCCAGGACGTCGAGGTCCTCGGCGGGGTAGCGGGGCTCCTCGCCGTCGGCGACGGGCAGCAGCAGGCCGGCCTGCTCCAGCGCGCGGAGCAGGGGCACCGCCACGCCGCTGCGCCCGGCCAGCTCGTCGAGGGCCAGCGTCTCGGGCGCGGAGGGGGAGGTGACGGCCTCGACCAGCGCCTCGTCGGACGACTCCAGCTCGCCCTCCAGGAACCGCCGGATCACGGCCAGGGTGAACCCGCGCTGCTGGAGGTCGCGGATGCGGCGCAGGCGTTCCAGGTGGTGCTCCGCGTACCAGGTCACCCGGCCGTCGCGGCGGGGCGGGTCGAGCAGGCCCTTGCCCTGGTAGAAGCGGATCGTGTCCACCGCCACGCCGCCGGCCTGGGCCAACTGTTCGATCCGGTACTCCACGAGTAATCACTCTAACGGTTCGGGGCCTGACCCCTCCGGCTCGTTCCTCGCCACCTCCCCCGGCGAGGGGGGAGGGGGCTTTGGCTAGCAGGCGGGGCCGCCGTTGGCCGGGCGGTCGCCCAGGGTCAGGGGCAGGTCCACCGTGCCGCCGCCCCGCAGCGTCGTCAGCTTCACCGTGTCGCCCGGGTTGTGCACCTGGAGCACGCCGCCCAGGGTCTGGCCGTTGTTCAGGTTCGTGCTGTCGATCTTCTCGATCACGTCGCCGGTCTGGAGGCCCGCCTTCTCCGCGGGCGTGCCCGGCAGCGCCCGGTCCACCACGATCCCGTAGCCCGACACGTCCGGGCTGGTCGGCAGCGCGTCCTCGATCGCGCGGAAGCAGATCCCCACGTACGGGTGGCCGG
>Ga0070717_10004391_pt1 | contig 10181 bp, 10 predicted proteins | sample LARL113metaG_FD_71366 | JGI IMG/M metagenome (GOLD analysis project Ga0070717, IMG submission 71366) | Corn, switchgrass and miscanthus rhizosphere microbial communities from Kellogg Biological Station, Michigan, USA - LAR L11-3 metaG | ecosystem: Host-associated > Plants > Roots > Rhizosphere ... | reverse complement strand
GCGTCGCGCCGCGGAGCCGAGCGGCCGACCTGCGTGCGCGGCTCTGCGACGGTGGTCGTCATCGCGCGGCGGCCAGCTCCTCGACCGCTTCGAGGATGCCGCGATAACCCGTGCAGCGGCAGAGATTCCCCGCGAGGTTGCGCTTGATCTCCTCCTCGCTGCCGAGCTCGCCGGACTCGAGCAGCGCGCTCACGGTCAGCAGCATCCCGGGTGTGCAGAAGCCGCACTGGAGTCCCGCGTGGCGCGTGAACGCCTCCTCGAGGCGGTCGAACTCGGGCCGTTCGGCGAGGCCCTCGATCGTCGTCACCTCGCTGCCGTCGGCATCGGCGGCGAGATAGCAGCACGAGCTGACCGGCAGCCCGTCGACGAGCACGGTGCACGCCCCGCAGACCTGCACCTCGCAGGACTTCTTGGCGCCGGTGAGGTCGAGCGAGTCCCGAAGGAAGTCGAGCAGGAGCTCCTGCGGCGCGACGTCTCGCGCGACGGGGGCGCCGTTGACGCTAAGCGCGATCTCCACCGAGCCCTCCCCCCGCACGCTCCAGCTGCCGCTGCCAGGCCTCCCAGTACTCGGTCACGAACTCGTCGCGGTACTTGACCGGCTGCAGCTCGCGCGCGAGCCGCGCGTCGATCGGCTGCAGGTCGCCGAACGTGTGCGCGATCGACTGCAGACGGGCCGCCCGCTCGAGCGTCGCGGCGGTCAGCACCGCCCACGGCACGTCCTTGCCGACGACGAGTACACCGTGGTTCTCCATCAGCAGTGCGCGTCGCGGCCCGAGCGCCGTCGCCACTGCACCCCCCTTGCCGTCGTCGACGATCAGGTCGGGGTCGTCGAACCGTCCGACGCCGTCTGCGAACAGGATCCCGTCGTGCGTCAGCGGCACGAGCTCTGCCGCCGTCGCGCCGAGCGCCGTCGCGTACGGCGGGTGCCCGTGCACGACGGCGCCGACGTCCGGACGGACGCCGTAGACACCGGTGTGGAGCACCGTCTCGAGGTGCAGCACGGCGTCGGTGTCGTCGACCGAGACGACGTCGTCGGCTTCGACCTCGTCGAGCGCGACGCCCTTGCGTTTGATCCAGATCGACCCGTCCGGGGCGCGCGCGCTGACGTGGCCGAGCGTCAGGTCGGCATAGCCCTCGGCCGCGAGGATGCGGCAGGCCCAGGCCACCTGCTCCTGCAGCGACTGGGCGACCGTCGCCACTAGCGCCGTTCCGTGGCGGGGTAGTCCGGGTGCGGGAAACCGAAGACCATGACGACGTCCTCGTCGCCCGTGTTCGCGACCGCGTGCCAGACGCCGGCGGGGATGTGGAGCGCATCGCCCTGCGTGAACGCGACCGCCTCGTCGTCGAGCCGCAGCTCGCCGGAGCCCGAGACGACGTACGCGACCTCCTCGGTCTCGTGCTTCACCGGCGTCAGCTCGGTTCCCGGCGTGAACACGGAGTAGCCGAGCGACGAGCGGTTCCCGCCCACCGCGGTCTCGGTGACGAGCATCCGGCTCCAGCTCCCGTTCGGCAGCTCGATGGGATCGGCCTCGGCCAGCGAGCGGACGGCTACAGCGCCCACTCGCCGTCCTTGAGGATGTAGGTGCCGTCGTCGACGATCTGCAGCGTCGCGTTCAGGAACACGCCGTCGAGGTGCAGCGAGCAGTGGTTCTGCCCGCCGGGGTAGGCGTTGTGGTTGTCTCCGAGCGCCAGGTGGACGGTGCCGATCCTGCCCTTTTCGGACGGCGTGCCGAACGGCGCCTTCTCGCTCGTCCCGAAGGCGAACTCGCCGATCACGGTTGCGTTCTCGACACCGTCGATCGCCTTGCGCAGCCGATCTGCCTCCTCCCCGCCCTCGATGCTCACGCAGCGGCCGCCTTCGAGCGTCCAGGTGATCGGCTCCTTGACCTGGCCCTTCAGGCCGATGCCGAGCATGACGCCGTCGACGACTGCCTTGCCGTGCGTGAAGTCCTCGATCGCCGCGAAGGCGACCTCGTTCCAGAGCGGGATCGGGCTCATCATCTGGCCGCGCGCCTTGTACGACGTCAGGCAGAGCGGCGGCCGGCCTTCGATCGACACGGTGAAGTCGGTGCCGAGGGCGGTCGTCACGCGGCACTGCTTCTTGCCGGCGAGCGCGGCGACCGCGTCCTTCGTCCGCTGGGCCGAGCGCTCGAGATCCTCCTGCGTCAGGCCCCACTCGCCCATCCCCGGCTCGATCGACGCGATCTTGCCGTTCGCCTCGCACGTCTCCCGCACGGCATTGACGTGCGCGAAGCGGTTCGCCCACTCGAGCTCGGCGATGATGATCACCTCGTCGGAACCGACCATGGCGCGGTGCAGGTTCGCCGGCGGCGCCATCGGGAAGCGAACGTCGGCGCGGCCGCGGCGCACCTGCATCTCGTTGTTCATGATCACCGGCCAGGCGCCGCGCTCGACGCAGACCTCGGCGACCGCGCGCGCCTCGTCCTCACGGTCGTCGTCGCAGATGATCGTGACGACGTCGCCGTCCTCGACCGAGAAGCAGACGTCGACGATCAGCGCGGCGTCCGCGAGCAGATTCTCGTGTCCGACCACAGTGGCCATGGCTCACACCCTTTCCGCGGAGAACATGGGCAGGACTTCCTTCGCGAAGCGTTCGACCTGCCCGAACTGGTCGATCGCGCCGAAGCGGCAGATGAAGTAGTCGACGCCGGCGTCGGCGAACGTGCGAATCCACTCGGCGATCTCCTCCGGGGTCCCCACCGGCCCCCAGTTCGAGAGGTCCATCGCCTGCGAGAGCTCCGGGTAGTACTTCGAGATGTACTCGTCGAACGCGCGCCTCGCCTCTTCCTGCGAGTCGCCGATGTTCATCGTCACCTGGTAGGAGATGACGAGCCGGGAGAAGTCGCCGCCGTGCTCGTCCGCGTAGCGCTCGATCGCGCCGAGCTGCTCGACGAGCTCCTCGGGGTGCTGCGCGCGGCAGCAGGTCATCCAGCCGTCCCCGTACTTCACGATTCGCCGGCAGGCCGCCTCGAGCCGGCGCGCGATCACGTCCGGTGCGGCATCGCCCTTCAGGCGGGGGTTGGAGACGACCCAGATCGGCGGCGGCTTCTGGATCGGCATCAGCGGCGCCATCTCCGTCCCCGAGTAGAAGCCGACGTCGTCGTAGTCGAAGTAGCGGCCGTGGAACGTCACGCGTCCCTCGGTCCACAGCGCCCGCAGCACCGCCAGGCCTTCCTCGAACAGCGTCCCGCGCTTGACGTAGTCGAGCCCGAGCGCCTCGAACTCGCGGCGGACGCCCTCCTCGGGATTGCCCATCCCCGTGCCGAGGATCGTCCGGCCGCCGGAGATCACGTCGAGGGTCGCCCACTCGAGCGCGAGGTAAAGCGGGTTCCGCGTCGAGGACACCATGCACGAGGTGCCGAGCCCGACGCGCGACGTGCGCTGCGAGATCGCCGACAGCAGCGAGATCGGCTCGTAGCGAGGCTTCGAGAACAGGCTGTCGCCGACCCAGACGGAATCGAAGCCCGACTCCTCGACCACCTCGCTCAGGTCGAGCAGCATCTGCAGGTCGTAGTCCGCGGCGATCAGCGGCTCGCGGTTGTTGAGATTGACCCCGAACCGAAGGCCGCTCACGAGAACTCCTCGTCCGTCAACGCCTCCAGCCGCTGCTGAGGGACACGGATGTGGTCGGCCACGAGCCGGCCGGCCCGGTCGGGGTCGCGCTCGGCGAGTGCGGAGAGGATCGCCCGGTGCTCTGCGACGGACTGGTGGAGGCTGCCGCGAAGCGCGAGCGAGCGCCTTCGGTAGCGATTCATCTGGCCGACGAGCTGGGCATAGAGCTCACGCAGGCGCTGGTTTCCGGACGCGTCCACGAGCGCCGCGTGGAAGGCCGCGTTCGCCTCGAAGAACGCGTCGACCTCCTCGCGTTGGGCATGCGCCTCCATCGCCGACGTGAGCTCCGTGAGCCGGGCGAGCGAGTCGTCTTCGAGCCTGACCGTCGCCAGCCGCGCGGCCATCGACTCGAGCGCCTCGCGGACCTGGTACGCCTCGAGGAAGTCGTCCTTCGACAACTCGCGGACGACGGCTCCGCGCCGCGGCCGGACCACGACGAGCCCCTCGCTCGCCAGCCGTCCGATCGCTTCGCGCACCGGCGCGCGACTCACTCCGAGCTGGGCCGCAAGGGCCGACTCCTGCAGCTCGGAGCCCGCCGGTAGCCGGTTCTCGAGGATCTCCTCGCGCAGGTGCGCGAGCACCCGCTCCCACAGGGTCAGGTTCTCGAGAGGGCTTGCCGGCCCGGGTTCGTGGTTGAGGAGGGCTTCTGCCATTGCAAACAGGCACTCGCTCGGTTATGGTCGCCCGGTCGAGTGTCGACAGTCGGCATCCGACCCTAACAGGGGAGGAGCGATCGGGCAACCCCCGGGGAGCGGTACCGTCTCGGCCCCGGGAAACGGTACGTCGGAGACACAGGAGGAGTCATGCACATGCGTCGAACTCGAGCGCGGATCCTGATTGCGGCGGCGATCCTCGCGCTTACTGCAGGCGGAGCGGCCTACGCGGGGACCACGCATCAGGCGGGGAAGGTCAAGGTCGTCGCGATCGCCACGCCCGCCCAGACAAACGACTACGGATGGAACTCGCAGGGCGTCAGCAACGCAAAGGCGGCGTCGGCGGCGTTCGGCGCCAAGCTGACCTCGGTCACCAACATCGGCTACGACAAGACGGACGTCGTGCTGCGGCAGCTCGCGAAGAGCGGTGCGAACTTCATCATCGCCCACGCGAGCGGCTACGACACCGTCGCGGCCCGCATCGCACAGCAGTACAAGGTGCCGATCATGACGTACGACATCCCGACGATGCTGACGAAGGGCTACGTCTCCAACATCACCACGCAGAGCCAGGAGAGCTCGTATCTCGCGGGCATCCTCGCGGCCCGGACGACGAAGACGCACAAGGTCGGAATCGTCATCTCGGCCTCCGACCCGAACTGGTACAAGATGAGCGGTGGTTACGCGGCCGGCGTGCGCTCGGTCAGCAAGAACACGAAGATCGTCTTCGCGACGATCGGCCCCGCTTCCTACGACGACGCGGCCGGTGGCAAGCGGGCCGCCAACAGCGTCATCGCCCAGGGCGCGGACGTGATCCTGACGATGGGCGACGGAGCGACCTTCGGCTATCTGCAGGCGATCGAGACCGCGAAGGTCGGTCACAAGGTGTGGATGATCGGGGACATCGGCGACCTGACGCCGATCGACAAGAACCACGTCTTCCTCTCGTCGGTGCTATGGACGTTCACGAACGCCTACAAGGCGGCGATCGCGGACATCAACAAGGGCACCTACGGCACGCACGGCTACCAGCTCACGCTGAAGAACGGCGGCGTCTCGCTGCTTCGCACCAAGTACATCCCGACCTCCGTGTGGAAGGAGATCGGCAAGGCGAAGCTCGGGATCATCGGCGGCAAGATCAAGGTGCCGAACGTGACGACGAAGGCGGCTGTCCTCAAGCTGATCGGATAGTGCGACCCGACGTGCAGACATCCGCGGCGCCCGTCGAGGGCCGCCGCGGATGTCTCCGTCACCTCGAGAAGGCGAGACCGTGAACGACGCGCCGCTCGTCGAGCTGGTGGGCATTTCGAAGGCCTATCCGGGCGTGCTCGCGAACGACGACGTGACGCTGAGCGTCCGCCGCGGCGAGGTTCACTGCCTCCTGGGCGAGAACGGCGCCGGCAAGTCGACGTTGATCGGGATCCTGTCCGGGCTCGTCCGGCCGGATTCGGGGCGGATACGCATCGACGGGCGGGACGTGTCGATCGACTCGCCGCGGCAGGCGCTCGCCCACGGGATCGGCACCGTCTACCAGCACTCCACGCTGATCCCCGAACTGACCGTGCTCGAGAACCTGATGCTGGGCGACACCCGCAGCCTCCGGCTCGACTCCGCCGGGGCCGGCAAGCGCCTGCGCGAGCTCGCAGACCAGCTCGCCGTCGAGATCGACCCGCACGAGAAGGCTCTCGACCTCGCCCTCGGGCGCCAGCAGCAGGTGGAGATCGTCAAGGCGCTCTGGCGCGGCTCGCGCGTGCTCGTGCTGGACGAGCCGACGTCGATGCTCACCCCCCAGGCGTTCTCCGAGCTCGAACGCGTCGTCGTGCGGCTGAAGGAGCAGGGGCAGGGGATCATCTTCATCACCCACAAGCTGCACGAGGCGCTCTCGCTCGGCGACCGCATCTCGGTCCTGCGACAGGGGCGATTCGTGGGCGAGCTGGACAAGCAGCAGCTCGAGTCGACCTCGGTGGACGACCTGCGCTCGACGATCGTCCGGCTGATGTTCGGCGACGAGGCTCCGGCCGCGGCCGACGCCGCCGAGCTCCGGGAGGACATCACGCAGATCGAGCAGGAGCACGACCGGCGCCGGGCTGCCGTCGGCGAGACGGTCCTCGAGCTGGACGACGTCTCGGTCGCGGGGTCGGGGACGGAGATCGGAATCGAGCACGTGTCGCTCCGTCTCGGGCTGCAGGAGATCCTCGGCGTCGCGGGTGTCGACGGCAACGGCCAGCAGGCGCTGGCGGAGGTCGTCGCGGGACAGCGTCACCCCACGAGCGGGGAGATCCGCTTCTTCGACGCCCCGATCACTCGGCTGTCCGTCCACGCGCGGCAGAAGCTGGGCCTCAGATACGTCACGGACGACCGTCTCGGCGAGGGCACCGTGCCACCGCTGAGCGTCAGCCTCAACCTGTTCCTCAAGCGCATCGGCCACAGACCGTTCTGGAAGTTCGGCCGGCTGCAGAAGCGGCTCGTCGATCGCAAGGCGGGCGAGCTCGTGAAGGAGTTCGACGTGCGCACGCCCTCGATCTCGACGCGGGCGGGCACGCTGTCGGGAGGCAACATCCAGAAGGTGATGCTCGCGCGCGAGCTCTCCTTCGAGCCGAAGGTCGTGATCTTCAACAAGCCGACTTACGGGCTCGACCTCAAAACGACGACGACGGTCCGCAACACGATCCGGGAGCTCGCGGACGGGGGCGGCGCCGCCCTCGTCATCTCTACCGATCTCGACGAATTGATCGAGATCTGCGACCGGATCGCCGTGATCTCCCGCGGCCGACTCGTCGGCGTGGTCGAGAACGGACGGGGCGTCGCCGAGGAGATCGGCACGCTCATGGTCGGCGCCGAGACAATGGAGGCCGCGGCCTGATGAGCGACGCGCAGCTCCCGATCGAGGCGCCGCTCCGGCAGGCGCGTTTCCAGGACACCGGGCTGCGGTGGGGCTCCCGGCTTGCCGACGTCGTCATCCGCTCGATCGTCCCCGTCGTCCTCGCACTCGTCGCGGGAGGGATCCTGCTCCTGGCGCTCGGCGTGAATCCGCTGACGTTCTACTCCGACGTCTGGAAGTACGGGGTCTCGGACGGTAACTGGCAGCAGAGCGCGGTGACGATGGTGCCCCTGCTCCTGATCGCCGTCGGCCTGATCGTCGTCTTCCGCGCCAACCTCTGGAACCTCGGCTACAACGGCCAGTTCGCGCTGGCCGCCGCCTTCGTCGCCGGTTTCGGGCCGTCGCTCGTGCAGGACGTCCCGCTCTGGTTCGCGTTCGTGCTGCTGTTCCTGCTCGCCGCCGCCGTCGGCGCCGGCTGGGCATTCGTGCCGGGCTTCCTGAAGGCTCGCTACGGCACGAACGAGATCATCACGACGCTGATGATGAGCTTCATCGGCATCGACCTGGCCGACTACCTAATCAAGGGCCAGTTCCAGGACCCGGCCATCCAGACGCCGCAGACGGAGGCGATCCCGCTCGACAAGCTGTTGCCGCCGATCCCCGGCACCAGCATCGACGTCAGCCTGCTCGTCGCCTTCACGGCCGTGCTCGTCGTCCACTACGTGCTGACCCGAACCGCGTTCGGGCTCCGCCTGCACGTCCTCGGCGCGAACCCGAAGGCCGCCCGGCACGTCGGGATCAAGCTTCCCCAGCTGACGATCGCCGCCTTCGTGATCAGCGGCGCGCTGATCGGCATGGCCGCCGCCGCGTACGTCCTCAGCCCGTTCTGGGGCTACGTCCGCGCCGACCAGATCCCGACGTACGGCGACTCGATCATCCCGTTCGTGTTCCTCGCGCGTCTGAACGCGCTCGCCGTCGTCCCGTTCGTCGCCTTCTACGCAGTCCTCTCGACCGGAGGCGACTTCGCCGCCTCGCAGGCGAACCTCCCGACCGACTTCCTGCTCGTGCTCGTCGGGCTGATCCTCTTGTTCATGACGATCATCGAGTACCTCGGCCGCAGGCGCGAGCTCGGCGGCAGCTACGTCCCGGCCGGCCTGCGCCAGTCGCTGCGCTCGCCGCTCCGCAAGCCGGCGGAGGCGGAGGCCGAGTGAGCCAGCTCTTCTGGACGACGGTGATCGCGGGCGGGCTGCTCGCCGGGACGCCGCTGATGTTCACGGCCCTCGGCGAGTCGATCTCCGAGCGGGCCGGCGTGCTCAACATCGGCCTCGAGGGCATGATGCTCGTCGGCGCCTACTGCGGCTACCTCGGCGCGCACTACGGACACTCGATTTGGGTCGGCTACCTGACCGGGATCCTGGGCGGGATGAGCGGCGCGCTGATCATGGCGGTGCTCTGCGTCCGGCTCGGGCTCGACCAGATCGTGGTCGGCATCGCCATCACGCTCGCGGGTGAGGGGATCACGAGCGTGCTCTACCAGAACCAGTTCTCGAGCACGCAGCCTCGCCTCGGCGCGGCACCGAGCAATCCCATCCCCCTGCTCGACCAGATCCCGATCCTGGGCAAGCCCGTGAACGGCCAGGCGCCGCTGTTCAGCCAGCCGCTGATCGTGTACCTCGGCCTCGCCTTCGCCGCGGTGCTCGCCTGGATCTTCCGCTCGACGAACATCGGGCTGAACCTCCGCGCCGCCGGCGAGAAGCCGGAAGCGCTGGACGCAGCCGGTGTCAGCGTTGTCGCCACCCGCACCTTTGCAGTGCTCTCGACGGGCGCGCTCGCCGGTCTCGGCGGTGCGTATCTCTCGATCGTCGGTGCAGGAGGGTTTCAGCCGTTCCTGACCCAGGGTCAGGGCTTCATGGCGATCGTCATCGCCATGCTCGCCCGCGGACGGCCGCTCGGCGTCGTCGTGGCCTCGTTCTTCTTCGGCATCACGATCTCGCTCGGAACCGCCTTGCAGGCCGCGGGCGTGACGGACATCCCTGACAACCTGATCCACGCGCTGCCGTTCGTCGCGATCATCCTCGCCCTGATCCTGTTCGCACGCCGTTCCTACCTACCGCCGGCGCTCGCGCTGCCCTACGTGCGCGGAGCCCGCTGAAAGGAGCTCAAGTGAACGATCCCGCCTTCACGCTCAGCGCCGGGCCGACGATGGCTCCGCCGGAGGTCCTCGCCGCCCAGGCTGCGCCGATCGTCTACCACTACGACCCGTCGTTCCTCGAAGCGTTCAGGCGCACCGAGAGGAAGGTCGGCGAGCTCTTCAGGACGAAGCAGGACGTCCTGCTCATGCAGGGCGAGGCCGTGCTCGGCCTCGAAGCCGCCGCGCGCTCGCTCGTCCGGCCCGGGATGCCGGTGCTCAATCTCGTCTCCGGCGTCTTCGGCAAGGGCATGGGCTACTGGCTCGCCGGCTTCGGCGCGGAACTGCACGAGCTCGAGGTCCCGTACAACGACGTCGTCGACCCCGACGACGTCGACCGCTTCCTCACCGACCACCCCGGGATCGGGCTCGTCACCGTCGTCCACTCGGAGACACCGTCCGGGACGTTGAACCCGGTCGAGGAGATCGGGCCGATCGCCAAGCGCCACGGAGCGCTCGTGCTCGTCGACTGCGTCTCCTCGCTCGGAGGCATCCCGATCTGGCCCGACGAGTGGCAGCTCGACGTCTGTGTCGCCGGGCCGCAGAAGTGCCTCGCCGGCCCTCCGGGCATGTCGTTGATGACGGTCAGCGACGACGCCTGGGCCGCGATCCAGGACAACCCGGCTGCGCCGCGGGCCTCGTTCCTCTCCATGCTCGACTGGAAGGAGCAGTGGCTCGAGAACGGCAAGTTCCCGTTCACGCCGTCGGTCGTCGATCTCCACGGCGTCGAGGCTGCGTGTGACGTGATCCTCGCGGAGGGGCTCGAGGCGTCGTTCGAGCGGCACGAGCGGACAGCCGCCGCGTGCAGGGCGGGCGCAGCCGCCATGGAGCTCGATCTCTGGCCCGCGCGGGAGCAGATCGCCGCGGCGTGCACGACGGCCATCGC
>Ga0070717_10004389_pt1 | contig 10181 bp, 10 predicted proteins | sample LARL113metaG_FD_71366 | JGI IMG/M metagenome (GOLD analysis project Ga0070717, IMG submission 71366) | Corn, switchgrass and miscanthus rhizosphere microbial communities from Kellogg Biological Station, Michigan, USA - LAR L11-3 metaG | ecosystem: Host-associated > Plants > Roots > Rhizosphere ... | reverse complement strand
CGATCCCCGCTAACACAATCTGGGTCACGCCGCGTTCGCTCAAATAGGTGTGAAGGGCCGTCCCCAGAAACGCGCCCCAAGTTTGCTTTGTAACCAGATGATCGCCGGGTTGCTGATCCAACTCGGGTACGAGTTCCGCCCAATCCGCCGGACGCGCAATTTTCGGCGGTCCAGCATCGGTGCGCCCTGGAGCTCCGCCCGTCACGTTGACAAGGACTACCGGCAGACCTCGTTCGCGGAAAGCGCGCGCCAGTTGTGATGCCCGGCCAATAATCTCGCTCGCAGGATGCACGGTCGGCAAACCGACGATCCCTTTTTGCAGATCAATCACAACCAAAGCAGCGACAGTATCGAGTTTCGTCAGAGGCATGATCTTCTTTTTTTATCAGAGAAGAGATACCGGACGGACACAAAAATAAAAGGCGCAGCCACTTAGGACCGCGCCTAATTTTATCTTTGATCAAATCAAACTACTTCGAGCATGAATCGCTCACATGTTTCAGGTGAGTCACTTTCAGGTGTCCGTGTTCGTTGTTTTCTTTGGTGGCTCCGGTATCGTGCGCCATATCCTTGGTGTCTTCTTTCATGTTGTGCGCCATTGCGTTTCGCACAACACCCGTCACCTCAACCGTATGACCAACGTGCTTTGCGAGCGCAACATTGCTGCTGCGCACTTCCCACGTGCTGCCGTCATTCGCCGCCAAATTAAACTCCTTGGCATTATCACCTTGTGACAAGCATCCGGTAATGGTTCGCGTGTCCGACTTGCCCTTCATGTCAGCCGAATCGTCCGCCATCACCCACACCGAAGTCACACATGCCAGCACCAGGCACAAAAACAGATTTCTCATCATTGTTCCTCCTGTAGAAATTTCCCTGATAACCGGCAGGTTCGATTCCCTCCACCCCAAACGGGTTGTAGCAGAATGTCAGCTCCAAAGCTTATAGTTTTGAAGGAATTGCGCCGCGTGATTCGGAAACGTTCCATCGCGGACTACAACGCACCTACAATGTTGAAAAGTAGCTCACCGCTGCGGTCGCCCTGAGTAGATAAACAAATGTACGGCCCAACGCATCTAACTTTGTAGTAGGGGAAACTAAAATGACCAGGATCGTTTGGTTACGATTTCTTGTTCTGATTGCGGTGTCCGTCGCACTGATCGGCATTCCGCAGTCCGCTTCAGCGCAGCGCGGCGGACACGGCGGAGGCGGAGGCTTTCACGGGGGAGGCAGCGGATTTCACGGCGGCGGAAATTTTGGTGGATTTCACGGCGGAGCCGGAGGGTTTCACAGCGGTGGAGGCTTTGGTGGCTTTCACGGTGGAGGCTACGGCGGTTTTCATGGCCACGGCTTTTATGGATTTCACGGACATTCCCACTTCGGTTTCCCCGGCTACGGCTACGGATTCGGTTTCGGTTTCGGCTTTGGTTTCGCTCCTTACTGGGGATATCCCTATTACGGATATGGTTGGAACCCTTACGCTTACTATTATCCCTACGGTTCCTACTACTATCCGGATGGTCCTGATTACCCTCGGGATAATCCCTATCCTCGCGACCATCGTGACGACTGCGATTATCGCCATGAAGACGATCATCCCTGCAAACCAAGTAACGAGAATGCTCCAGCAAAGCCTTCGAGCACAGATGTTCCCGAAAGCTCTCCTGAGCGTAATTATGTGACCACGAATTCCGGAGAAAATAGATCTGCGTTTTCGCTGGCCGACTCTAGGTCTGCGGCCTCGAGCGGCCCAGCCACTGCAACCGCCGCTGTAGCGAGCAACTACCAGCTTAGTGATTTCACCACGTGGCAACTTCCCTCTGCACTGCGCCCTGGCGTGAGGAATGTAATTGAGGCGTTACGCGCAATGCCGCCAGACGCTCGGCAACGACAACTGAACTCCGGTCGCTACCATAGCCTCTCGCCGGAGGAACGGAAGGGTTTAACCAACGCTACGGAAGCGTCAGGGACCCGGGCCGACCACAATCCGCTGACGCAATTGCAACCGTGACGGCGTCTTTTCGCGCGCGAGACCTCCGAAGGTCGGATATGAGGAGTCTGATCTAGCTGAAACCGAAAACCCGGAACATCATCTCAACGTCCCGGGTCAGCGGCGAATTAAGTTATTAAATTTAGGTTCGACTTAGTGAACAGGCGCCAGGAACAGCCCTTCGTAGCGTCGCGCCTCATACCACAGTGCGAGTTCTACGCGGTTCCAGAGCCCCAGTTTGTCGTAGATGGTCCGGAGATAATTCTTGACGACGTGTTCGGTTGTTCCGATTTCGCTTGCGACTTCTTTGTTCTTAAGTCCTTGTGCGACGAGGGCGATGACTCGCTGCTCTCGCTCGTTGGGGTAGGTGCTGCCGTTTTCTCCTCGGACCACAGTTGCCTCCTATATAGAAGTGTCGCTAGTTTTACTCGTTTGACTCCGCCAGTAATTCCAAAACGCGAGAACAGCCGGTTGAAATGTGCCTTTACTGTTCGCCGCGCCATATTCAGCTGCTTCGAAATCTCATCGTTATCACAGCCTTGTAGGAGCAGTTCCACGACCTGCTGCTCCCGTGGCCGCAGTTCTTTTTCCTTCATTAAGTCACCTCTTGCTGGAATGACCTCACCATTTGGTGCCTTCGGAAGAAGCCAGCCTTGCGGGGCTATGAACTTCATTGCACATGGTGTGCCAGCAACACTGCCGTTTGCCGAAAATGGAACGCCCCGATGTCTTTAAAGCGTGGCTTTTTTGCCACAAAAAAATACTTATCTGTAGTCTAAGTACTTGCTTTCTCCCGTCACCCCAGGGCCGCTACTTTCCTACGCAAGCACAACAAAATAAAATGACTAGTACACGGTCGAGGTGTTTTAAAGTTTGTTTTTGTGAGCGGAGTTGAAGCAAGTAAGCTTGGAACGCGGGAGCCGTAACGTGTGACTAAAGAAACCATGACATTGGAAGGCTGTGGATTATTGGCCCCCTTAGGTAGAACACCTTAGGACAATTTTTACCGGGGTGATTCATCCTTATGGAACTAATTACACTTCCGTGCCATGGTCAAGTTACGCCCTATATGGAGGGGCCTGCTTTCAGTGGGAGAACGCTGTACCTGATGTAAGGTGCGGTACCGCACAGAACCATTGAGCATCCGGGTTTCGGGGATGCTACGATTCACCTTCATCTATCGACTTCCTGATGCCAGAATTTTGCGATGTCGCGGTTCCCGTGCCTCTGTACATGGTACTTACCTATCGCGTGCCAGAAGGCGCCGTCCCGGCCTCGGGTAGCCGCGTAATCGTGCCTTTTCGCCGCCAACGGCTAGCGGGTGTCATCACCGAACTGCACGACCGCGCTCCAAAAGTAACGACAAAAACCGTGCTGCAGGTTTTGGACGACACGCCCGCGTTGTCTGCGGAATTGTTACGACTTGGAAAATGGATCAGCGAATACTATCTGGCGCCGGTGGGCGAAGTTTTCCGCTCCATGTTGCCGCTGAATGCGGAGTTCCGTCGTGCCATCGTGTACCGGATCACAGAAGAAGGACACATGGCGCTGCACCTCGCGGGAAGCGCAGGGTCCTCGGCGCGATCTAAAAAGACTCCACAAGAGCAGGACACAGAATATCGGGCGCTTGATTATCTGGCCCTTCGCGACGAGGCGCGTGAACAGACCCTGCGCTCGGCCACTCGAATTCCTCCGGCAGTGCTTGCGGGGATGGTCCGGAAGAAATGGATCGAGCGCGAAGACGTGTCGCACGCAACCGCTGCGAGTCGCACCCGGCAGATGGCAGTGCTCAGAGAATCGGTGAATGGCTCTGGCCCGACTGCTCGGGAAGCGAAATTGAATTCCAATCAGCGGCTGATTGTGGATAGGCTTGCCGCCGCCGGCGGCAAAGTTGAAGTCGAAAAGCTGCGCGAGCTGGACGTCCCGCGTAGCACGCTCGGCACTCTGGCGAAAAGGGGATTGATCGAACTCATCGAAGAGGCGATCGCACTGCCGAAATCAACTGTGAACCCGCGCAGCTTGCCTGCGGGTATGGAATTCAATTCCGCGCAGCAGGCTGCACTGGATCAAATTCGCGCCGGTGTTGACGCCCGGACTTTCACCGGAATCCTCCTGCACGGCGTGACAGGATCGGGCAAGACAGCTGTCTATCTTGCCGCAATGAAATCGGTGCTTAACGCAGGCCGCTCTGCCATTCTGCTGGTCCCCGAAATCGGCCTCACTCCAGCTGTTGCCGCCGATGTTCATGACATCTTCGGAAATGAAGTAGCCCTTCTGCACTCCGGCCTTTCCGACAAAGAACGTGCTGAGCACTGGCACCGCATCCGGCGCGGCGAAGCGCGGGCCATTGTGGGAACGCGTTCGGCGGTGTTCGCCCCGGTTTCGAATGTCGCGCTCATTATCATTGATGAAGAACAAGATTCTTCATACAAACAGGAAGAAACCCCGCGTTATCACGCCCGCGACGTTGCCGTGATGCGGGCAAAATTTTCGGACGCGGTAGTCGTGCTGGGGTCGGCGACGCCTTCTTTGGAATCGTATTTCAACGCCAAGAAAAATCGCTATGCGCTGGTTGAAATGCCGGACCGGGTCGAGAAGCGTCCGCTGCCTGAAATCGAACTCATCGATATGCGCGAGGAATTTCAGGAAACCGGGATTGAGCAAGTCATCTCGCGCAAGCTCATCGAGGAGATCCGGCTGCGTCTGGAGCGCAAAGAACAAGCCATGGTGCTGCTGAACCGGCGCGGGTATTCTCCCGTGGTGTTGTGCCGGACCTGCGGGAAAAAACTAGAGTGCAGCAATTGCGCCATCGCGCTCACTCACCACAAATCCAGGCGACGCATGGAATGCCACTACTGCGGATTCATGGCGCCGGTGCCGAAGCACTGCGCCTCCTGCGGCAGCGAATATGTCTATTTTTTGGGTACTGGATCAGAAAAACTGGAGGAACTGCTGCATGGATTTTTCCCCCAAGCCCGCATGGCCCGACTCGATCGCGACACTGTCCGCAGCCATGCCGATTTTGAGCGAGTGCTGAACGCCTTAAATGCTGGCGAACTGGACCTCCTCGTGGGTACGCAGATGATCGCAAAAGGTCACGACATTCACGGTGTGACTTTGGTCGGCGTGGTGGGTGCAGACATGGCTTTGGGCCTGCCGGATTTCCGTGCCGCCGAGCGCACGTTTCAGTTGCTGACCCAGGTTGCGGGGCGCGCCGGTCGCGGAAACATTCCTGGCAAAGTTGTTCTGCAGAGTTATTTTCCCGAGCACTACGCGGTGCAATATGCCGCACAGCATGATTTCACCGGCTTCTACGAAAAGGAACTGCGCTTCCGCAGCTGGATGCATTACCCGCCATATAGTTCGCTCGCAAACGTGATGGTGCGTAGCACCAAGCTTGATGACACTCTGCAATGGTCGGGGGCACTTGGCCGCTGGTTCGAAAAAACTCGCCACGAAGGGGTGCGCGTACTCGGGCCCGCAGCCGCTCCCATCGAGCGATTGAAGCGCGATTACCGCTATCACTTTATCTTGAAATCTCCCAGCCGCCAGAAACTGAACGAGCTGTTGCGAGCCATGCTGGCCCAGGCGGAAAAAGAAAAAATCCCCCGCACCGATGTGATTGTAGATGTAGATGCGCTGTGGTTAATGTAGGTAATTGAGCTAACATCTTGCAACACCACCGATTGGCCCACTTGACCTCTGGCCGAGAAGACAATAAATATACAAACGTGCAATCATAAAAACCCAGGCACCCGAACGGAGGCCACATGCTGTACTGTCCAGAGTGCGAGAGCAGCTTTGATATTGAAGACGACGAGGTCGATGAAGGCGAAGTCATTACTTGCCCCGAGTGTGCGACGGAGTTCGAGGTGGTCACCATTAATCCTGTCGAACTCAAGCCAGTCGAAGAAGAATACGAGGAGGATGAAGAGGAAGAAGAGGCCGAAGACGGCGACTACTCATAGCCGCGCAACTGCACGTACCCCCGCTCGTTAGTTCTTGCTTGCCTTACGCTTTTCCCGACAATCAGCAGCCTGATAAACAACACCCCGTTGCAAGCACTGGAGCAACCGAAGCTCGCTCCATTTAAAATAACGGCAGATCACGTCTAAAACTGGAGATACTAATGACAACGGTGGCGGCAAGAAGATTCGAAATTTTCGCGGTCTGTTTATTTTTCCTCGCGCTCCTCGCCGCGCCCGCCTCGTACGGTAAAAACAAAGACACTACTCCCGGGCGTTTGCTGACCGGCAAAGTTCTCGACAAGCAGGACAGCCCAGTCATTGATGCCGTCGTGTATGTGACGGATACACGCACTCGCGCGGTCAAAACCTACATTGTCGGGCCCGACGGCACGTATCGTTTTCCTGCGCTGGCTACGAATGTGGATTATGAAATCTATGCCCAGTCGAATGGAAAGACCAGTGATACTAAACGGATGAGTCAATTCGATGACCGCAAAGTGGTGGATATCGTTTTGCGAATCGACACGCGATAAGACCAGCGGTTTTCTGGGCCACTAGCCACCCACAACTAACTACTGCCTCAATCCCATCCACTTTTCCGAGACCACGATCGAATTTCCAGGATTCTGGGGGTCATAGCGGACCGACGTGGGCAGGCCCAGCCGGCACGAATGCAGGTTGATGTGCTGGCGCAGGTTGGTCACGTCCTGCGAAGCTTCGTAGGAAACTCCGCCGACGTCATATTGAAAAATCAGGTGGGTTGCGGGAGGATGACCGTTTTGGGCAAGGTCCTGTACATCAATGACAGTGCCATCGGTGATGCGGCCAATCTGGTTCAGCCAGTCGCGCCGCTGGCGTTCGATCTCCGCCGAACTTTTCTTGCGGCGTCCAAAGATCAAGTAAGCGGCGAACGCAACACTCACTCCGCCCACTACCAGGGTGTAAAGATGAAATGGAAACATAGCTTTTGGTGAGACTCTTGAATTAAGAATAAGCCCAGAAGCCGCGATGAGGAAAGATACTGGTCGGTTACGAAGGTCGCTGAGGAAAAAGTTCGAGGGACAATGCGTTCGCTTATATTTGGCGAGAGGCGAAGACTGAGCTGAAGCTGAGGGCTTTTCTAGCTTCCGGCTGCGAATCCGCCGACGTGCGCATAGGTGGTTCGCAGATATTTGTGCGGATTGACTGGGGTATCGTTGATGCGTACTTCGTAGTGCAGGTGCGGACCAGTGCTTCGGCCGGTATCGCCGACGTAGCCGATAGTATCGCCGCGATGAATGCGTTCACCGGCGAATACGGCGACGCTCTTCATATGACCATAGCGGGTGGTGATGCCATGGCCGTGATCGAGAACTACTGCCCGTCCATATCCCCCCATGAAATCAGCAAACATGACCGTGGCATCCGCGGGCGCGATGATCGGCTGCCCAATGGCCGCTCCAATGTCAATGCCAGAATGGAATGCGCCTTCACCGTTGAAGGGATCGATGCGCTCGCCGAATGCCGCGGTGATTGGCCCTTCCACGGGCCATAAATTCGGTGCCGAGTTGGCGCGGACCCAGTCCGCGGTGGTCACGTTACGGGTGAGTCCAAGCGTCAGGCCGGCGGTGGTTGCGCCGCTCAATGCAGTCGTCTTCAGCGTGGCGAGCCGGTCGATGGACGAGTTCACCTGCCCATCTTCTACTTGGTCAGAAGACGCAGCAGCCATTAACACTGGATCGGGTTTTAGCCCATACAGCGAGGAAACTTCATTGGCCAGAGATCCCAGCGACGCGACCTGCATGTCCCGTTCTTTGGCCACCTGCTCCAAATGCGTGTATCGATTTCTTAGATCGTCTTTTTCGGCCCGTAGTTCGTTGTATTGCGAAGTCTTTAACAACATTCGCATATATGACTGCGCCAGGCCGGTGAGCCCGAAGAGTCCCACGGCGGCTCCGGCGACGAACACATACAGGTAATGGATGGGAATCGGGATCTTGCGAAGCTGGCCATCCGCCCCGCGGGTCACAAAAAGAATGTAAAAGCGCTTACGCAATGTTGTGTGATTCCTCTATGGCCAGAATAGGAGCAACTGGCATTCCGTTCCGGCTCGAACACGCATTTGCCCTCGATCCAAAGGCCTTAATGCGCCCTTCTACGCCTGGACCAGATCACGCCCAACTCACTGTTCCGCATAACCCAAAGCGGATTCAGCACTTAGCTCGACCACAGGTTTTTTGGGAGACTGCTTGCAGTAACGGTAGCAAAGCACTTCCAGCATGTCAACGACGTCGGGCGGATTTCTTTAGTTACAAACGGCAGGTAATTGGAAGTGACCATAAGGCCAGTTACCCATTCCGGGACGAGATAACGAAAGTACCTTCCGGTCGATTCCGGCCAGCTGCGCGGTGTCTCGGCCTGAGGTAAAGCTTGCGAATCGTGTGTAGATGTCACTTGAAAAGCTCAGGTTGCACCTTGAGTCAGAGGTCCGCAGGAACCGGATTTGGGACTCCCTACCCCTTCCGCATATGATGGGTTCGCCTTGCCTTTACCAGAAAGGTCGCTTATCTCCAGAATCAGCGCTGCCGCTGGAAAACAGTCTTTTGGCGCTGTGCGAAAACGCGCGTTGAACGAAAGCCAGAAACAAAGCAAGGGCAATGTAATCTGCGGAATTGGCGACGACTGCGCTGTTCTGCGGCTTCCCTCCGGTCACGATTTGCTCGCAACCACTGACTTCAGTCTGGAAGGTGTGCACTTCCGACGCGAGTGGCACCCGCCGGAATCGGTCGGACATCGCTGCCTCGCTCGCGGCCTCAGCGATATTGCGGCCATGGGCGGAGAACCGGTTGCTGCTTTCCTCTCGCTCGCTCTTCCACCAAAGCTGCCGCAATCATGGGTTGACGGCTTTATGAGGGGCCTGTTAAAACTCGCGCATGAATTCGTTGTCCCACTGGCTGGTGGCGACACGGCGGAATCAACGTCCGGCATTCTGGCGGACATCATCATTCTCGGCTGCGTGCCAAGGGGCAAAGCTGTGCTCCGGTCAGGGGCGCGACCTGGCGATGGAATTTACGTGACCGGAGAACTAGGCGGGTCTGCGGCGGCGCTGAATCTATTATTTTCGAAACGAAAGAAGCTGGTTCCTAAGCAATTTCCAAAGCATTTCTTTCCCCAGCCCAGGATTCAACAAGGTCGTTTTCTACGCGCCAAGGACATTGCTTCTTCCATGATCGATGTCAGCGATGGTCTTTCCACGGACCTCAGCCACATCTGTGAGGAGAGCGGAGTGGGCGCTGAGATTTGGGCAGAGGCAATACCGCGTGCCGCCTTTGGCCAACCGCCGCAGACGGTTGACCCAAAGTTCGCGCTTCACGGCGGCGAAGATTACGAATTGTTGTTTACCGCTCGGCCCAACCACCGCGTGCCTTCCCAAATTTTGGGAAGTCGCGTCACTTGCATTGGCGAGATCACCCGGCGCAAGCAGCTGGTTCTCATCAACAGAAGCGGTAGTCGGTCGCAGTTGCAACCGCAAGGTTGGGAGTACTTCCGGCATCAGTAAAGTTCCCCATCAACTCACCAAAAATACCTGAGAACCAGACTCAGGCGTGGCTTTCAGCCAACTGTCCCGAGTAGCGTTCATCCAACCAATGCACCTAGCACGGACAATTCAAAGTACCTCTACAGGGGCATATCCATGCATCGGTTGGAAAACTTCTTCGCTTTCATCATAATTTTCACCACAGCCATTTTTTTAAGCAATTGTGGCGGAGTTTCCACTGGTAAAACCGGCGACTCGGGGACTACCCCTGGGCCGGGTGGTGGATCCGGAGGGGGTCAGACTATTCCCGGCTATGGCGAAGGCACTGGCGCTTCGGGTCAAACCGGTGCAGCGAAGTTCTTCTATGCCAACCCGCTTCCTGGCGGTGGTCCGTATGCGGCAAGTATCCAGGGGAATGGGATACTCACCGCGACGTCGGGCGGCTCGGCTAATAATATTGATCCGGAAACGCTCGCCATTGATCCTTCAGGCTCTTTTATTTTCCAGACCGCGGTCGGGTTTAACGGGGGGACGCAGGGTGGAATTTTCGTCTATGCCATCAATCGTTCGGACGGCTCGTTAGGCAACGCGATCGGCTCGTATTTGACCGGGCAGACGTTTTACGCGGACGTAGTCGACAACCAGGGCAAATTTCTGTACGCGCTGAGTACGGCGGGTGTGTATGCCTTCAGCATTCAGTCTGGCA
>Ga0070717_10004387_pt1 | contig 10182 bp, 8 predicted proteins | sample LARL113metaG_FD_71366 | JGI IMG/M metagenome (GOLD analysis project Ga0070717, IMG submission 71366) | Corn, switchgrass and miscanthus rhizosphere microbial communities from Kellogg Biological Station, Michigan, USA - LAR L11-3 metaG | ecosystem: Host-associated > Plants > Roots > Rhizosphere ... | reverse complement strand
CGGTTTCGCCGCCGAATCCAAATCCAGAACGTACGCGGTCTGATCGCGCGTCAGCACGAATAGCCGTCTTCCTTCTGCGGAGAACTTCTTGAACGCGACGGACGTCGGAAACCTGTACGTTCGCCGGAGGTGTGAGTCCGCAAGCTGATAGACGCTGACCTCTCCATCGCCAACCGAAACCGCGTATAGTCCACCCGCACTCGAGATCGCCGGAGCGTGCCCAAATACATGCCCCTGCTCTTTGCCCGATGCAAGAGAATATGTAAGCACTCGATCCCCGCTTACCTCGAACGCGGCCCAATTTCCGTCAACCTTGGCGCCCTTCACCTGGAACGAATACCTGTTTGTTTTCACCAGAAACCTGCTTCGCGGGGGGTCGGCCTTCAGGTCCATCAGCTCATAGAACATATCTTCTTTCTCGGCCGAACTCTTCAAATCCGGAGACGACCTCAATTCCTCGTGCGCGGCTGCTGCGCTGACTGGCCAGCCCATCAAGACCTCCGTGTAATCGGACGACCATGCCAACGACAGCGGCGGCTCCTGCGGGAAATGCCGCGTCCAGAGCGTCGTCTTGCTGCGCAAATCCCGCAGCTCATAAGTCCAATCCTTGCGTTGATACGAGTTGTCCCGCGAAGGCGTGCGCACTAGCAGGTACGGCCCCTCCTGGTTCGCCAGTAGCTTTCCGACAGAGAACTCCGTCGACGCGCCCCCGAGACTGTTCAACTGCACCAACGATCGCTCGGACTTATCCTGCTCCGGAAAGTCGGCATAAAAGGAATTGTCTTCACCGAACCATCCGTCAGTAAATGCGCGCACATACTGCACTCGGACATTGCGGGAGATGTCCCAGACTGCACCGCGACTTTGCGTGGATGCTGCCAGCCAGTCGAGGTCCTGAGAAACCGCGATCGTACGGCTGTTTCCCAGGTGCGCTTGCTTCAATTGTGCCAGCGCCAGGATCTTTAGCGACGGCACCTCCACCTGGAGAATCCGGCCATCGAGCTCCTCGTAAATCACCGTATCGTCGTAGACGTCTCCCGCATCTTCCTTGCAGATTCCCTTCAGCTGCCCAGTCTCGGGATCCATGAACCCCCGTTTGCCGTTTTTCAACGGGCCCACTACCACGTACTTCCCTTGCGGCGTCGGTCCCACATTCAACCCGTGGGCGAGCTGGAGCTCCCCCAAACGCTGTCCAGTCGGAAAGTTCAGCAATGGAGACTTCGTCGGATTTGCGGAGTTCACTCCCAGAACGCGGTGGCTGTCAACAAACCCGAATTCCTCGTGCATCAGATTCCGAATCGATGAGGGCAGCTTGGCTTCATGGTTCTCCTTCATGTCGTACGCGAAGGCGTTAGTTGTCGTTCCCGCAAGAAAGTAGCGGCCTTCAGGTGAGAAATTTAAATTGGCCAGCTTCAGGTTTGCGTTTACATTCTCGTCGAGCTCCAATACCAACAGGAACCACGCTCCCAGCCAGCGGATCTGAATGAAATCTTTCTTTGAAGCTAGCTCCTTCCCGCTCGCCACCTCCACCAGTTGCAGGGTGAATTCCTTGTCCACGCAAGCGAGATATTGGCCATCGGGCGATAGTGCACTTTGCAGGCAACCGACCCGTAAGAGAATCTCGTGAACCGAAATCCTCTTCCGACTGACAATGTTCCACCTCTCCACTCGCATTGAGGGCGACTTAAAGACAATCGATCTCGAGTCGGGGCTGAATTGGGCTTTGTCCGCATCCGGCGCTTCAATGAAGAAGAGGACTTCAAACGGATCGCGCGATAATACGTGGATGCCACCCTCATCCTGCGCCAGCACATATTTCCCGTCGGGGCTGAATCGCAGATTGTTCACGTCCGGCCGCAGTGGCAATGCCAGCTGTTGCCGGACGAGCAACCCGGGCAGCGACTCCACATGAATGGCGCTGCTCGAGGCAATCACCTCCGCCTGCCATTCCTTGAAGTCTGCTTTAGTAGACGGACTGATCCGCGCGCAATCCGCCGGCATCATCGACACCCCATTCAGAAGCTCGCGTAAACGCTTCTGTTCCGGCTTCGTGTGTCCTAGCAGATCCGTAAACCAGCTTCCCGCGTTTCCGTGAGTGGCATTGAACCGATCCCAAAGATCCACGTACGATTGTGGAGCGAACCCAGCCCGCGCCATGGCGAACAGGGCAACCTGGTCCGCAATGTACTGATCCTCATCTTCCTCGGCGCTGATGTGCAATGGCTTCCGTCGCTCGTTTTCGAGGACTCGCTGAAACTTGTCGTAAATGTCAGCTCTATCGCCGACCTGGGTCACTCCCAGGACTTGTTTCAGCACTCGCGTCATCCGAATCGCATGCTGATGCGTCACGATGTGACCCATTTCATGCGCTATCACTCCGGCCAGTTCGTCGTCACTGCGCGTGAGCGCTACAATCTTGCGCGCCACGTAGATCCGTCCGCCCGGCAAGCTGAAGGCGTTCACCTCCGGCAAATCGATCAGAAAGAAACGAAACTGCAGTTGATTGGGAGGGAGATGCTCGGCCAATCGGCTACCGAGCTCCTCCAGGCGAGCGGTCAACGATGGATCATCAATAGGGGCAAAATCGCGAGCAAGATTCTCCGCCATTGCATCGCCAAGGTAGACTTCCTGCTCGTCACTGAAGATGTTCTTGCCGAGGACCCGATCGATGGCCGGAGGTTGAGGACAGGCCTGCTGCGCCCAGACGCCTGTAGCGAAAAGGCACGAAAACGTAAGCTGCGCGCCCAGACGTGGAAGAATCCTCATATCCAGGACAAGCTTACCCGCGCAGCATCTGCCGCGCTACCGAAACATGATACCCAACATTGGGAGCCCGCCTGTCGCGGCGGCAGTAAAAACCCGCCGATGGGGATCACGGCGGGTAAAAGGAAACAACTGCAAAACAGCTAAGCGGCGAGTTTTTGCCCAAGAAATTCCTTGGCTTTCCCTACTTCCGCATCCCATTTCGCCAGTTGTTCCGGGCTCAGGAAATTGACCAGGCGTTGGCGAAGGGCCGTTCGATTATCCATAACCTTCTTGATCATGTCTTGCGGGGTTGCGTGGGGGTTTTGGTCCTTGTATTCGTGTACCTTTTCCGAGGCTTCGGTCATGAAAGCCTGAAGCTTTTGTTTCTGTTCATCGTTGAGATTCAGATCAGCTCCGAACCGCTTCAATTCGCTTACCACTGCTTCGCGTTGTTCGCTTGTAAGAGGCATGATTCACTCCTTGTGGCTGTGATTGGTTAAGTACGAAGTGTCGAGAGATAGCAGGAACACCAACTCAATGAGAGAAGCAAGTTTAAGATTCCCCACCGATAACGTCACCTGTCAGTTGTTGTAGCTCTCGACTCGAATAGATGGCAAAGCTCTCTAGAACTTCTTCTCAAATTCGGCGAACGCAGCTTCGAGCTCCCACTGTTCGTGTGCCCGCTCGTTCGCCTCGAGGAATTTCGTGCATCCGGCTGAAGGCTTCTCTTTGCCGTGGAAGTCCTCTGCGCATTCTTCGACAGCTTTGAAGGCTCCTTGCGTTCCAGCCCACAGGCTCCGTCCCGGCAAAAAGCTGTGTTCCAGGCTCTGACGCGCCATGCGCTTGAGTTCAGGATAAGTCAGCCGATAGGACTCCACCGCGCGAAGATATTCGTGTGTCATATCCGATCGTGCGACACCTTCGTCGTCGCTTGAGAGCGCAACTGGTACGCCGTATTTCATATAAATCGGTAGCGGATGCTCTTCTCCGCTGATGCCAAGAGTTTCGTCGTTCGACGTCAGGTTGATTTCGACCAGAACATTTCGCGCGGCCATCCCCTTTATGAGCTCGATCGGATCTTTCTCAAGCATGATCGACGCGCCGTGTCCGATGCGCTCGGCGTGGCCTTTCTCGACCGAAGCTCGAATGTGAAATGACAGGTCTTCGGGCTTGACTAATCCCATGGCTAGTTCGCCTGCGTGGAGCGTGATGTGCACCCTCGGATAAACGCCGTGAAGATAATCGATCATCGCCATGTGCCGGTTGAAGTCGTGCGTGGGTATATACCAGTCTTCGGGCATCACGAGGTTCAGGCCGACGAACCGCGAGTCGGAAGAAGCCAATTCAAAGCCAAGCACGATCTGCGCGTAAACGGCTTCGGGTGGCAGGCCGCGCAGCACCTGGTAGAGAAAGCGCAACGTAACGTTGCATCCCGGCTCGGCCAAAGAAGTTCCACATTTCAGTTCTGAGCGGGAGCGGGCCTCGTCTTCCGCGAGAGTTTTGCTGGTGGCGACGGCGATTTCCTTCAGGCCGCCAGCCAGCAGTTTCTCGCGCAGTTTCTCCAGATTCTCCTGCCAGCCGAGCTGCAGGCCCAGTTTGGCGGCGGCGTTGCCGTCGGCGGTGTGCATCAGTTCGATGTATTGCACATGCTCTTTGCCGGCACGATTGATGATGGAGGCGACAGCTTCGGCGGTGTGGTTGTTGGAAGCAAGAAGGAACTTGTCGAACGTAGCGAAGAAGTGATCGTGCCCCGATTCTTCGCCCGCGCGCCAGTTGCGCATGGACCAGGCATCGATGATCTGGTTGTACAGGATGTGGTCGTCATAAGCGCAGCGGATGGCGGGTTTCGGCGTGTAGTGTTCGCAGGTATCACAGGGAGGAGCGAGCAGGCGCGAAGTGGTGCGGTCAATGCACAGGTTGTCGGACGCTGCCCAATCAATGGTGTCTTCCGCGTAGATGGCGCCATCGAGATGGTTGTGAAGGTCCCCACCCTTGGGCATGTCATGCAGAAAGGCGAGAAGGAGCGAGGGCTGCTTGCGGATCGAATCGAGATAACGTGCGGTCTTCTGCTCCGGAGTCTGAGCGCGGACCAGCAGAGAGAGCATCAGAACGAGAACGAGGTGGCGCATCAAAAGAGAGCCTCTCAAGTCAGGAAGCGCATTGTAATTTACGCCCACAACATCTCCAACGCAAAGCATTCACTACCGGACAAAGCGACATTGCGGCATCCTGAGCGGAGCCGTTCTTCAGGCGGAGTGAAGGATCTTTCCTGGATGCATCTTCGGGATGACTCCTGTTTTCATACCGTGCTGCAAGCGCCTACCCTCATGTGGACCTCTGTGGCGAAGGGGTTGCGGTCTGCTACATTGATTCGCTATGAAACCTGTCAAGATCAGTCGCAGTTTTGCCAGCGACAATAACGCCGGGGTTCACCCCGAAATCCTCGAGGTGATCGCATCGGCGAATCAGGGGCACGTCGTAGCCTATGGAGACGATCCTTATACCCGCTCGGCTATTTCAAAGTTCGAGGAACATTTTGGTTCGGGAATCGATGTGTTTTTCACGTTCAACGGCACCGGAGCAAACGTGCTGGGATTACAAGCGTTGAACCGCCCGTATCATGCCGTGCTGTGCAGCGACTATGCGCACATCTATACCGATGAGTGTGGCGCTCCGGAGAAACACACGGGATGCAAGCTGATCCCGCTGCCTCATCACGATGGGAAGATCACCCTCGATCAAGTCCGGCACGCGTATCACGGAATCGGCGACCAGCATCACGTGCAGGTACGTGTCATTTCCATTACGCAATCGACAGAGATGGGTACCGTGTATCAGCCGCAAGAAATTCAGGCGCTGGCTCAATTCGCACACGAGCGCACCATGTTCCTGCACATGGATGGGGCTCGCATCGCGAATGCAGCTGCGAGCCTGGGGCAAACGCTGCGTCAGGCAACGCGCGATCTTGGTGTCGACGTGCTCTCGTTCGGCGGCACCAAGAACGGCATCATGGGAGGAGAGGCCGTGCTCTTTTTTAATCGCATCCTGAGCCCTGATTTTCTTTACCTTCGCAAGCAGGGGATGCAATTGGCCTCGAAAATGCGATTCATCGCCGTCCAGTTTGAAGCGCTGCTGACCAATGATTTATGGAAGCGCAGCGCAGAACACGCCAACCGCATGGCGCGCGTGCTGGAGGCCGAGATTCGCAAGATCCCACAGGTGCGCATTGCGTGGAAGGTCGAGGCCAACGGTGTCTTCGCACAGATTCCCAAGCACGCCATCGAGAAGATCAAACAGCAGTACTTCTTCTATCCATGGATCGAAGATGAGGGCATTGTCCGGTGGATGTGCTCGTTCGATACAACCGAAGAGGATGTGCGCGAGTTTGTGAAGTGTGTGTCAGAGGCCGTCCGGTAAGACGAACTCCCGAAGAGCTTCAGCGACAAAGGCTACGAAGGGTCACGTAGGACGAAGTTTATTGCAGATCGCGCTGGAGTGAACCCGAATGGGCTATTGCATTTTGCTCCAGCTTTCACTACATTGGCCGCAATTCGGCCGCAGTCGCTTCCATCGCTCGGTCCCAGGAGTTGGCATGATCCGCAAGTTCGTAGGCCTCATCGTTCTCGTCGCGGTCGCCACCATTCTGCTCGCTCTTTCCAGTTGCGGGCGCGATCAGCAGTTGGAGTCAATTACCATTCAACCCTCGTCGGAAACATTCGGGGACTCAAACACTCCTGTCATTTTTAATGCCGGCGCGCAGGTCCAACTCAGGGCTCTGGGTAACTACATTCATCCCCCGGTCACCAAGGACATCACCGATAAGGTGACGTGGAGTTCCAACACCCCTCAGATGATGACGGTCGACTCCTCCGGGCTTCTGACCGTTACCGGGCTCGCTTGTGGAGCAACACTGGTGTCGGCCACGGTGAACACGAATACGAGCACGGGTGGCATCTCGTCTTCGGGTGCGATCGTCACCGGGTTTATGACAGGGAACGTCACTTGCTTCACAGGTTCGGGCAGCGGCGCCGGGAATCCTGCATTGACGTTAACGTTTACCGGCAATGGCTCAGGAACGGTCTCGAGCAACCCCTCCGGGTTGAGCTGTTCCAGTCCGTCGCCTTGTGTTACCCAGGCTTTCCCGGTCGGCACGCCAGTAACACTGACAGCTACTCCGGCCGCGGGATCGACGTTTGGAAGTTGGTCGAATTGCAACTCACCGGGCAACACCAACCCGTGCACGCTGAATCTGACTGTGAGCACAACTGTAAGTGTCAGTTTTAACTAGACCAGAAGGCTTACTCGGACTCGTTCAGCAATTTCTCCAGCGTGGGCTTGTGCTTCTCCGGTTTCTTCTTTTTCTCAACAACAATCTTTTCTGGTGGAGGTGCGCCAACGCGCTCGCGAGCCAATTCCTTTACGGCCGTGACGGCGCGGAAGGGTTTCGGTTTCTTCTTCTTTCTTGCCATGTGGAATCTCAGGTGCGACCCGGACCTTCAGAATTCTAATTGACGCCAGAAAAGCGTGAACCATAGAGGTCACAGGGGTACACATAGGGATGTAAATGCTTAATTGTGCAATAATTCCTTTTGGACGAGCGTACTCGTACAGGCGCAAAAGCTATGGAAGAGCGCGATTTTTTTGACGAGAGGCAGGAAAAGAAACCCGCCTCATTGAATTGTCCTCATTGTCATCAGTCAGCAGACTACGAAGTCACCTGGGTAGTGCGTACCAAGAAGCGCCAGCTTGCCGGACGGGCCGATGATCGGGATCGCGCCCGCTTCGCCAAATTCCGGTCGTACATGGTGCGCAAGGATGACATGATGGCCTGCAAGAATCTTCGCTGCCGCAAGCGGTTCGAGATCACTGGCCAATCCACTGTGATTATGGAATAGGCGCCGACCGTACGTTTGGTTGACGGGTAGCAAACCCGTCTTTTTCCGGCGCCAAAACCGGCACTTACCCCACCACGCTTGCTTCCGAACTCAATGTCGACAGCGCTTGGTTGAAGAGGCGTTGCTTGCAACGTCTCTGCCAACGGCGCCACGGCCGCCGGCTGTCGCGATCACGCGAGCCGAGACGTAGCAAGCTACGTCTCTACAATCTTCTTGGACATTTCCTGGGCGGCTTCCCGGTCGGTTATACTGGTAAGTTTTGCCGTGTACGATTGACTGCCATTGGCGTTGGGAGAAAATCTCTTGAAAATCCTGGTTTGCATGAAGCAGGTGCCACAGAAAGACGCACCGCTGAAGCTCAACGAGAGTGGCACGTGGATCCGCGAGGACGTTTCCTACGAAATCAACGAGCCCGACGCCTACGCTCTCGAAGAAGCTCTACGGCAGCGCGAGAAGCATAAGGGAGAAGTTGTAGTAATCACGAGCGGTCCAGCGCGGGCGCAGCAGGTGCTGCGCGAAGCACTGGCCAAAGGCGCGGATCGCGCCATTCATCTGGAAGACGACAAGTTCGTCGGCTTGGATGCTTTCAATACCGCAAAATCGTTCGCGGCTGCAATTAAAGACGAGCAGTTTGATCTCATCTTCACCGGCCTGCAGTCCGATGACTACGGTTACGCGCAAACGGGCGTAATTCTCGCGGAGTTGTTGGGCTGGCCGCATGCGACGATCATTATGCAGATCGAGAAAACCGATTCGGGCATCCGCGTGAAACGCGAGCTCGAAGCTGGATACTTCCAGTTCGTCGATATGCCGACTCCGGCCGTGCTCACCATCCAATCCGGCATCAATAAGCTGCGCTATGCGACGCTTATCGGCATCAAACAGGCGAAGAATAAACCGCTGCGGAAAGTGACCCTCGCCGATGTGCAGTCGGCGCTGGGCGTAAATCTCCAGAGGATTGAAAAGTTATACATCCCGCAGAAAACGAAAAAGACCGAGCACATCGAAGGAACTCCTGCGGAAATTGCCAAGAAGCTGGTCGACAAACTGCGGAATGAATTGAGAGTGATTTAGTGTAACCTTGGACGCCTTCGTCCGCGGGCTGCGCTTTAGCGCACTTGGTTTTAGGCTAGATTGGGAAAGGTAGTGCAAGAAGCAGATCCATGCCAGACACAATTCTCGTCGTCGTAGAACAGCGTGAAGGCAAGCTCAATCGCGTTTCCTGGGAAACCATCACCGCCGCCCAGGCGATCGCCGCCGCGACCGGATGGACGCTCGAAGCCGCAGTAGTAGGCAGCGGAACTGCCCAGATCGCGTCGGAGGTCGCGTCGAAGAAAGTCACAAAGGTGTATGACATCGAGTCGCCCAAGCTCGAACCCTATACGCCCGACGCGTTCGCCGCAGCGCTGAAGCAATTCCTAGCATCAAAGCAGCCGAAACTGGTGCTGATGCCGCACACGTATCAAGTACGCGACTTCATCCCGAAACTGGCGACGTCGATGGGCCGGACGGTGATCAGCGACTGCATCGGATTTAAGCACGAGGGCGGTAAACTCGTATTCACGCGCCAGATGTTTCAAGGCAAGCTCGCCGCCGATGTAAGTTTTGCGAGCGACGCTCCTTGGTTCGTCACTTTCCAGAACGGTGCTTTCCGTGGAGATAAGGCTGAAACCGGCACAAGCGCGGCACCTGTCGAAACCGTGAATGTCGACATCGCTGATGGCGTGATCCGCAACAAGCCGCAGGAAGTCTTCAAGGAAGCCAAGCAGGCCGTCGACCTCACACAGGCGGAAATCATCGTTGCAGTCGGCCGCGGTATCAAAGAGCAGAAAAATATCGAGATCGCCAAGCAGTTGGCCGACGCCCTCGGTGGAGACCTCGCGGCTTCGCGCCCGATCTGCGACTCAGGATGGCTTCCCATGGACCGCCAGATCGGCTCATCCGGACAAACGGTTGCGCCCAAGCTGTACCTGGCGCTCGGCATCAGCGGCGCGATTCAGCACATAGTTGGTATGAAGGGCTCGCGCGCAATCATCGCCGTCAATAAAGATTCTGAGGCGCCGATCTTCGAAATCGCTGATTACGCTGTCGTGGGCAACCTGTTCGACGTTGTTCCGCCACTGATTGAAGAAGTCAAGAAGGCGAAAGCCGGAAGTTAACTGTCTTCAGAGCCGATAAACACGGATTCTGCAGCTTATGGGTATGCTTCTTTCGATCTGCTGCATCCGTTTGAATCCGCGTAATAGAAGTTCTTCATGATTGTCTTTCGCAAACCGGTAGAAGGTATCGAGCGTCCGCAGATGCCCGCTGATGTAGTGATTGTCGGCGGCGGGCCGGCAGGGATGGCTTGCGCGCTACGCCTCTCGCAATTAATCGACGCGCACAATTCTGAACATCCCGAATCGCAGCTCAGCAAAGAGAACATTTACGTGCTTGAGAAGGCGCGCGAAATTGGCCAGCACTGCCTCTCGGGGGCGTTACTTGATCCCCGTGCAATCTCCGAACTGCTCCCAGATTTTAAGAAAGACGCTCCGCTCGACGC
>Ga0070717_10004385_pt1 | contig 10183 bp, 19 predicted proteins | sample LARL113metaG_FD_71366 | JGI IMG/M metagenome (GOLD analysis project Ga0070717, IMG submission 71366) | Corn, switchgrass and miscanthus rhizosphere microbial communities from Kellogg Biological Station, Michigan, USA - LAR L11-3 metaG | ecosystem: Host-associated > Plants > Roots > Rhizosphere ... | reverse complement strand
TGCGGCCCGGCCCGCTTCTGCTCGATCAGTTCGCGGATCGGCAGCTCACACTCGGAGCAACTGCCGTCGAATTTCTGGGTCAGCAGCATCTCGACCGCTTCGTTATGCCGCTGCTCGCAGGTGGTGCAGATCTTGACTCCCGCCGGCAGGTGCACGATATCCCGCGGGCTACGGTGCTTTTGGCAGTACGGGCAAAGCTCACCGATGATAATTGCGGCCATTAGCACTTGGTGTTGAGCATCTGGTTGGCGATGCCCGTCCACGCCGCGCCCGATGCCGGCTTCTTCTTGGCTTTGGCCGGGAGGACTTTCTTTAAATTCGGGTTCGCCTTCTTGGCCGCTGGCGAGGCGTTGCGTGTTTTGTTGGCGAGGATGGCGCCGGCCGCCTTGGGGCTGTAGCCCTCGCCCTCGATCTTGTTCTGCACCGCTTTGAAACTCATGTCTTGATTTCTCCCTTGAGGATTTTCGGAACTGTCAGCACCATGCGCAGCGCCGCGATGTAGCCACGCTCGTACTGCGTGGGCGCGGGCAGCAGTTCTGCTTCAAGCCGGCCGCGGTGACAATCCAACTGCTGCAGGATGCGATCGCACACCAACTGGTACCCGCGCGATCGCTCGAGCTCGAGCAGCGCGTCGACGTCTCCGGAATCCAGCGGCTCGTCGTCTGTCACAGCATCCCTTCAGTGGCCACCGGCGCCGCCTGTGAGCCCACCGCTGCCGGCGGAGGCCCGATCTCACCGGGACCACCTTGCGGCTGCCCTGGCAGGCCTGGGGGCATCCCTGGCGGCATTCCTGGGGGCTGCTGACCTGGGGGTTGACCCATGCCCGGCATACCCGGCTGGCCGCCGGCGCCGTAGAGTTGCTGGAGCTGCTGCAGGGTCTGCTGTGCCGCGCCAGGCTGCGCGGACTGAATCTGCTGCATCAGTTGCTGGGTCATCGCCTGCATCAGCATCTTGATTCGCTGTTGCTGTTCGGTATCGATGATGTGTTTCACCAGCAGCCCAATTGCTTGCTCGTCGCGGTCCGGATCCTTGCGCTCGTCTTCGAGCTGCTGGATGTGGACCTGGAGGTGGTGCGCGTCGTCGTCTTGCGGATTTACGCTGACCGCTTCGCCCTCCAGCATCTTTGTCCACTCGTCCTCTGGAGTGAGTGGCTGATCGAGGTCTGGCGGTTTCGGAATGATATTTTCGAAATCGTCAATGTCGAATTCCCGCGCCAGGCGATTCAATAAAACCCACATCGCCTTGGGGTTTTGCATGACGAGCGGGGACATCATCGCCGCCTGATAGAAAGCGGCAAACTCCGCCTTCTTGGCCTGGCGCGCATACACCGACGTCGCGAACTTGAGCTTAAAATCGTACTTCCCGCCAAACTCCTTGGCCGTCATGTAGGCCCCGCCTTGTTTCACATCGAACAAGCCGTTCGCCTGTTCCTCGGTGACTCGGAAGAAGATGCCGGGCTCTGTTTTCGGCGCGAGGTCGCAGTCGAGATCCCAGAAGTCTTCGAGAATTTGCTCCATGTCTTCGCGCAAAATGGTTGCGTCCAGCCACGCGCGGACATTTCCCTCTTCAATCAGTGCCAACTGCCCCGTAGCGGTCCGGGGTGCATTCGGCCGATCGATCGCGCGTCCGAGTGACTGGTCAGTGATGCCGGTGACGCGCTCCGCGGTGGAGAGCACGTCCTGTTGCTTTTCCATCGAGTATTCGAGGTTCGGCCGAATCGCGACTACGTTGACGCCGGCCGGATCCTCGGATGGGATCGCCATGCCCGGTTCCAGTTTGAACGCCTTTGGGTCGAGTCCCGCGCCAGGTTTGTAGAAGATGATCGGCCACACCGACAACTCGCCGGCCGCGGTAAATAGCTGTGAGTTTGCGGTGGCTTCGTCCTCCAGGTCCTCGAGCAACGCGCCGAAACCTTTCGGTCGATAAGTGCCGTCCTTAGTGAGAGTGCTTTCGACGAACGGCCGCCGGCGATCCATCTTCGGGTACAGCTCGAGCAGACTCTGGCAGCCCACAATTTTCTTCATGCCCGGGATGAAACGGATCACCCAGTCGGCTTCGAATTTCAACCGGCGCTCGAGAGCGTCAATCTCGGCATCGCGATTCTGTTTCCGTAACGGCCGCCAATATCCGAACCACTCCCACATCCACAGGCTGCGGCGCCCCAACATGAAACTGTCGTAGTCGACGGCCGCGGTCTTTTCCTGCTCCTGGGTGACCGGATCCTGACCGGTCATCAGGTAGTCGTTGGAGGGTGCTGTCTGCGCCCAGTTGATCGCCTCGCGCACGAAGTCTATATCTGAGGTGCCCTGAAAGAGCGTGCCGTCGCCGCGCTGTAAGTCGTCGATGGTGACGCGCACGCGCCGGATGGTGTAGCTGAAATCTTGAATGCTGAGCACGCCACGTTCGGCCGGCACAACCAGGTGGTCCGGTTCCAACGGGAAAAAACCAGGCCCTTCGTAATTGCAGACCCGCTTCTCTTTCCCGCGATCGAGAGTCGTAAACTCTTTGCGCCACCAGGGACGATACGCCGCGGCCCAGCCGTTCAGGATCCTGCGAAACTCGAACACGCAATAAGGGTTGACGAGTTTCATCTGGTCGAAGACTCGCGACGTCATGTACGCCCCGACTTTGCGCACCTTGTCGGCGTCGGATGGCCCGCGGCCGGCGGCTGTGATCTGCGCGTTCTCGCCCAGCAGCGCCTGCATGTCCCTCGCGAGTTTGTTGAAAACCTGCCACTGCACCAGGGGCACGTTGTGGTTGGGTTTGTCTTCGTCGCCGGGCGCCGGCTTCTTTACCCGGCTCTCCCACTTCCGCAGCCAGCCCGCGCACTTTTCGGCGTACCTCATGTGCGAGGTCTTGGCCAGGTGCATGTCGTTTTCGATGCGATCGATCAACCTCTGCTTTTCCGCATCGGCTAACGGGATCTGAAAGGATTTCGGCAAGTAGGGCTCTCGCCCTCTCTATCGCCCGGGAGGGGGATCACGCTTAAACGGGTAGGTCGTCATCGCTAAACCTGTTCGGATCCACCGTGACGTATTCCCCGTACTGCAGGGGGTAGCCCTTTGAATCGATCATCTTCTCCCACTCGCGCAAAGCGGCCCGTATGTTTTCGATATTCAAGAAAGGCCGGCACCATTCCGCATGCTCGCCACTCCCAAACACGCAGGCCTCGCAGCACTGGGCCGGATCCGGCCTGTAAGGGTTTGAGCGGGGTCCGTCGCGATCGGTGGTCATTTGAATGGCTCCAGGTAAAATGCTGGCTCCAGAAACTCGACCTCAAAGTGGACGCAGTCCTGGTTGTCACAGCACATCCGCCGCGAGGGGGCATGTTCCGCCCCATCGAGGTAGCGCATGGTGTGCCCGCAGCGACACCGCCAGTAGCCCTCGATCCACATCATCCCGTTGCTTTCGCATGGATCGTCTACCGGGATAACCATTCCTGGAACGGGCGGGTGCGTTTCGAGGTGCTTAGCAACAGCAGCCTCTTGTTCCGAACGTGTCCTCGCCAGCAATGGCATGATCGAATCCTTCCAGAACTCAATGAATATCGGGTTAATCTTCATCTTCGTCTCCTTTGCGGCCATACTTCGTCGGCTTGGCGAGATGCTGGTTCGCCAGCGAATCGCGGAACACAAACGCGCGGCGTGCATACGGCAGGCCTTCGATGCACAACGCCAAACCAAAGACGTCATCATCATGTCCGACGCCCTCTTCCCTGCCGTTGGGCTTGCGCACAAACCGGCGCAACTGGTCGATGGTTTCGGGATCATGCACGCCGATCGAGCCGTCCCGCAGGGCGCCGTCGAGTTTCGAAATCAGCACCGGCCGGAACACCGTGTTGGTATCGTGGCCGAGCTCCTGCAGCAGCGCCGGCCGGCGATCGCTGGGGTCGCGTTGCTTCGAGTAGATGAGCTCCGATGGATAGCTGAGCTCGAGCAGCTTTCCGATGACCGCCTTTCCCACCGCCTTCGCCTCCGGACACTGGAATGCCCAGTTGTAGAATTTGCCGAGGTGGAACAAACGCTGCGCCCATGGGTGCGGTTCGTAGCGTTCCTTCAGCTTGGCCATTTCCTCACCGGTGTCGCAATCCATCACGGTGGCCGAGCCGTAATCCGGATCCGAGCCGCCGGCGCCTTTTTCCTTCGCTAACGGATCCACGCCCTCGGCGTGATCGGATCCGATGATGTAGTGGCCGCCCTTCCGCGGCTGCTTGTAGATGACGAGCTCGCCGCGGCCGTCCTCGGACTGGCGAAATTGAATCCGCTGCTCAATCCCCAGGTCGACGAGCTCGAGGCGGCCGCGGGGCGCATCGGCAACGATGGGGAGGCGCGCAACGGCTGCCATGTCAAAGATGGTGCGCCCAGTCGCCTGGAACGCCTCCTCGGAATTACCGGGGTGCTCCTGGCGGAAGCGCTCGACCTTGCCCTCGCAGGCCGTCTCGATCATCCACCGCCGCCACACGATTTGCGGGACGGTCAGGTTGTACTTCTGCAGCTCCTCCAACTCATCGCGCATGAGCTTGAAGCCGGCCGGCACAACCATCACGTTTTCCGGGTGCTCCCAGTAGGCGAAAAAGACGGCCGCCCAACCACTGGCGCGCCGCGGATCCGACGCCTGCTTCCACAGATCGTAGAAGGGGCCACCGACGCCATTTGCGGTGGTTTCGACAATGACGCCAGAGTCGAGGGTGTGCGGAACGCGCTGCATCAACCCCGTCATCAGGGTCGACATGTCCCTGTAGAACGCTGCCTCCGAGAGCTGCACCCAGTTGAAAGGTGCGCTTCGGCCGATCTCTGCGTTGTTCGCGGTGCCCACCAGGATGGATGAGCCGTTACGCCAGCGCAGGTGCCGTTCGGTGTCTTTCTCGAGTTCCGGAAGGAGCAGTGCGGCACCGAATTCCGAGCCGTACGGGTTGGCCAGGTACGACCGGATGTACTGCTCGTAATACTCGAAGACCAGGCCGGCGTGCAGATCGGTGTCAGCCAGCACTAGGGCGCGCCGGCCGGGGAAGAACGGAACCCTGCGGAACACCTCGGTGGCCGTCGAGGATGACATCCACACCTGCGCCGCTTTCAGCACCACCTGGCGCACCGGAACCCGAGCGAGTTCCTGCTTCCGGATCGAGCGGTTGAGTTTCTGGCCGGCGCACGAGTTCCGGTACTGAACGGGTACACCCTCTTTGTTTTTGATTTCCAGGTGGCTGCAGAACTTCGCGTGATCGTTGAAGCCGCGGATCATGGCGCCCGCCTCGGCCTGGTTCAGCGTGGCGGGCACTTCGCCTCGGCTATTTTCCGCATGGCGCGCTGGATCCAGAACATCCGATTCTCGCCAGACACCGACACCGTAGCAGCTGCGAACGTTTCGAGCACCGCGCGCGCCGTGAAGGGGTCCGTCAGGGTTCCAATGCGAAGCGTTATATCGCCCGTCACCGGGTACCATTCGCCCACCAGCCTGTCGCCATCCATCAGGCGAGCTGCGTCGACACCGTCCGCGTCGGTCCACTTCAGACTCATGCGACCAGACCCCCACATCGCTGTGCCAGCATCGTTAAAGCCTCGCGGTGGATTTGCGACAAACGCGCCGGTCCAACCTCCACCAGGTCGGACAATGCTTCAAGGGTCATCGAGCCGCCGTAGACACACAGGATCACAGCCGCGTGGCGCGCGGGCAGCCTCTGGACGATCGGCCAGACCTCCCGTAGCTGGTTCGTCGCAGCCACGGCCTCCGGAGAGGGCGCCCTATCGTGCAGCCACTCTTCCGGCGCCGGATCATCAACGTAATACGCGCCACGCCTGTCGAGGAAAAACGTGTCTGATAGCGACTCATGCTCGTGCTCGCGATACTCCCGCCGGCGAATCGCATCCCAGCAGGCGCCGCGCACCCGCCGCACCGCGTAGGAGCGGAACGAAACCCCGCGGCGCCGATCGAACCTCTGCGCGGCGTGCAACAGGGCGAGCTCCGCGGGTCCAAGCAGATCGTCTTTCCTGAACCATGTCGGCAGCTTCTTCGCTACTTCCCAGGCGATATCATGCGCCCACGCCAGGTGTTCCATGGCCAGTTGGTTACGTGCCTTGTGGGTTTTCGCCATTGCTCAGCTCTTGATAGAGGGCAAGTAAGTCGACCATCTCGCCCGCGAATTTCAGGCCCACGGCGCCGCTGTGGTCCACCTGGTGTCTTTCTCTGTATTTACTGGGCTTCGCGCCGCGCAGCAGGAACTGCAGCAGGGAGTCGGAGTACTCGCGCACGGTCACAGGGACCAGCCCGCCCGTCTTACGGTCCTTCATCAACGAGATACGACCCTGGAAGACCACCGGTTTGTCGACCCCGTGCACGGCTCGACGAACGGCTTCATCCTCGAGTACTTCGATCGCTTCCTCTTTGCAGGCGAGGAAAGCGGCCTTGTAATCCGGATCCTCATGTAGCCGGCGGTAGTGGATCGAGCGGTGGATCTGTGCCGCGGCGGCCGCCATCGTGACGCTGCCGGTATTCCTATACGCTTGTAAAAATACGCTCGCTCGATTCATTGGCGATACTCGCTGTGTCCGCCAATTTGTGGACAGTCTGACATCAGCTATGCACACTTGCGTAACGCATCCGCGTACATCTGCTCTAGAGCGGAGGCGTAACGCCTGACCAGCGGAGCATCCCGCAGCTCCGCTGAAGCAACCAGGTCCACCAGGAGAGTGTTGAACAGCTTCTCCTGTGCGTTCCTGGGATCAATGGGTACAAGGGCCGCTGCCCTTGCTCGTTTCACACCACAGGCGCAGCCGGCGGCTTCAACTGCGTGATCAGATCCGCAACCGTGGTCTGCAAGACCTGCAGCGCGGCGACCTCCGCAGCATTCGCGGTCACTTCGAGAGCCTGATCTCCGGTGACTACGGACTTGGCTGCGTCCACCTTGGCCTGCAGGGCATCGGCAGCTCCCTGGTCGTTGGTGGTCTGGTTGTGCGCGTTGACGCGCGCTGTTTCGGATTGCTCTACGGCCGCAATGGCATCGCCCAGTGTCATACGTTTATTCCTTTTTTGTTATTGGCGGAACGATTCCGCCTCGCTCATCTCGCGCTTGTTTTCCAGTCGACTGACGCGCTGCGCCAGGTTCTCGTGGCGTTCCCTGCAGACTTCGGATCCGGCGTATCGTTTGTCCATTTCGACGAACAAACGCGCCTGGAACGCATCGAGCAGCAGCCGCGTGTAAAGCCCAAAGGCTGCCCCTGTCAGTGCGAGCGCGGCACAGATCGCGCCCACATCCCACTTCACGAGAGCCTCTGAAACTTATGCAGCCCGCGGATATGCTGCGCCAGGTACCCGCCAGGGGAGTCGGATGCCATCAGCGCAGCATGTTTCGCGGCCGGCACGCCGAAATATTCGTACACCGATCCGCCCTTGAATTGGACGTGCATTTTCTGGCTCGCCGGATCATAACCGACTTCCTGCACGTTCGAACTCTTCACCGGCTTGCGGTCCATTTACGCGGCCTCCGTCATCGGAAGGTCCAGGTCGAGGAAGAATTTGCCGGTGTCGTCCAGCTTCAGACCGATCTTCCGCAACTGATCAGGCTTCAAGGAACGCTTGAGCTTTACCTTGTCGAGGCAGGGCAACTGGCGCAGCAGGAAACGCCGGCGGTAGAACTTCATTACCGTTTCGGTCACCCGCTCCCACGTCCATTTGTCATCGATGGGAACTAACGCTGGATTGGTGGCGTACCGCATGCCGATCGTGCAGCCGCCCATCCTGCAGGAGACGGTTTTCCCCGTGGAGTTCCCGGACAGGGTCTTTCGATAGTAGGCCTCGATCTGGCGTTCGAGGAGGGCAATTTTCTCGCTTTCGCGATCGATCGCCGGCGCGTGTTTGATGGCTATCTTGCTGATTTCAAGGTCACGATCGGCGGCCAAAGAGGCCAATTGGAGGGTAGACTTCTGGAGGAAGCGGATCGCGTGCTCGCAGTCGGCCGGTTTCCAGGTTTCCGCGGCTAGTTCCACGTCTGAAGCATGCTCTTTACGTGGATAAGTTCTCAATACTGTCTTTCGAAGCCGAGATTCCCTGTACACTTGATGCAGTGAAGTTACGGCGGTCCAACCAACTGTGCAACATGTTTCCGTCCTGTTCCTCGGCGCGGGAATCCCCAAGCACTTCTTGAGGCTGGCCGCGCATGAGCAGCGCGTGTTGCAGTTGCTTGCCTACAGCAACAAAGAGATTGCCGCAAGACTTCTTGTGACCGAGGGAACCGTCAAGGCTTACGTATCGGCCATGCTCAGTCAGTTGGGTACCGCCAATCGCACCGAACTAGCCCTGTGGGCCGCGGAGCACCGGGAGTGCCTGCTCCCTGATACGTGGATCGAGGTGGAAGCCTGATGGCCGCAGCACTTATTCCCCTTGCCCTGCCGATCGCGAGCGAGATTATCACCCTGATCACCGGGTTGGTACACTCTCACGCCCCCGCGGCCGAGGCGCAGCTCGCCGGCGGCACCGGCCCGGTGAAATTCACCCAGGTTTTTCAGGCTGTGATGACGCAGTTACAGGCAGCCGCGGCCGCCGGACAAATTGCCGGCGTGCTGCCCTCTGATGAAGCCGTGAAGGTGGTAATCCAGGCCGTGGTGACGTCCATGAAGCTGCAGGGGCAGCTCGACTCGAGCACGCCGGCGCCGGCGCCCCTGGCCTCACGCACCGCAACTGGAGCTATTACCGCGCCGGAAGCTAACAACGTCGTCCGTTTGTCGAAGGGGCAGACGATGCTCGTACAGGTGGTTTGACCACCACCAGGCGAGCCAGGCGAAGCCCAGCACTACCCCGAATCCTATGATCGCGCCGGCGAGAGCTTTAGCCAGCAGCCATGGTTTTCTCAGCGCTCTTGGCACGGTAGAGAGCCTGCAATAAGTCGACCCGCTCGCCAGCTCTTAGCTGCGCTTCCTTGGCCATCTGGAGCTCTTTGTTGAGTTCCTCTGCCGTCATCAACAGCACCGCATCGATCGGCCGCGGCGGCGCCGTAGCGGCTGTGTGCAGGGTGTGAATTAAGTCTGCGACCGGCTTCGGCGTTTTGCCCGCGGTTGGTTGCGGCGCCGTACGGTCACCCGCGCCGGCAGTTTTAGCCGCGTTGTATTTTGCCCACCTGGCTTTTGTCGCGAGCGAAATTCGTCTGCGGCCGGCCGCGGACATCTTTCGTTTTGGTGTCTGCTGGGGATCGATAGCAGATGCGTTTCTCATCCCTGGATTTTACTACTTTGAGAGAGACTGACTCGCCGTACTGAGACAAGATGCGATCGCCCACTGAATATTTGGCGTAGAAACTCGACAGGCTTTCGGCCACGTTCCAGACTCTGTACCAGCGATCGAGGGCGCGCTGTGTGGCCTGGAATAGCTCCTCTTCAGGTTCCAATGTTGGGGTTCGGCTCGTGAATCGCGATCGAGGCGTTCGCCATCGCGACGGCTATCTGCAGGTGGGTTATAGCCAGAGACTTTTCTCTCGACTCGGGACAAATGTCGTTTATGGTGTGGGCAAAATCGCGGGCGTTTGAGCGGATCGTCTCGTATTTGTGCGGTTGCGAGCCGTGCGGGGCGTGGTACGAGAAGATCTGATCCAAATCGTCATTCGACATTGGCATCTTGCGATTTTATCATCGGCAGCCGTCCAGCAGCTTCTTTGTGCTCTCGAGACTGGAGTCAATCGCCTGCTGGCGGCCGCGCACGCTCTCGACCTGGCCGGCAATACGGTCCCACTCGCCATTCATCCGGGCCCAGTCCTTCTGGTGCGCCTGTTCCGCCGTCATATAGCCCCATAGCCACGCCGATGCGGCCAGCATCAGAACCTCAATGACCCGCTGAATTTTCATCGCCCGGGTACCATGGTCGCTTGAGTGGGAACACCCTGCTCAGCCTTGCCAGGAGTGCGGTGGTGGTCCGGTGCTGCCATTCTGACAGAGCCACGCTCGCCTGATGAATCAGGTGCACCAGCTGCGTGGCGTGCAGGAAGATTTCAATCTCCCGGCCTTGCGTGTCGAGGAAGACCAACTTGAAACAGTGGAGAGTTGTTTCGTCTGTGATCTCCACTCTGATACTCGGCGCCGGCGCCGGGGCCTGTGCGGACTGTTCTGGTGTCATGACAGGTACCTCATAAAATCAGCCTTAGCGGAATAATCTGAAGCGCCACCGAGGGCGCGCGCTGTTCCTGCAGCTCGCGTTCAAACTG
>Ga0070717_10004384_pt1 | contig 10183 bp, 7 predicted proteins | sample LARL113metaG_FD_71366 | JGI IMG/M metagenome (GOLD analysis project Ga0070717, IMG submission 71366) | Corn, switchgrass and miscanthus rhizosphere microbial communities from Kellogg Biological Station, Michigan, USA - LAR L11-3 metaG | ecosystem: Host-associated > Plants > Roots > Rhizosphere ... | reverse complement strand
ATCCCGGCTCTGGGTGACCGTTATCTCGATGTTGGTGGCAGGTGTCGTTACCGTCCTAGCTGTTTTTGCCATTCAAAACCATGAGGACCATGTCCTCACTGCTCAAATGATACAGAATGAAACAGACCTAAAAACGACTGGAGCCAGGATTGCGGATATTAAGGACCGCCATTTTACCTCCATGGCGGACTACATTAACGCTTATTCGCACGTCGCACCCCTGCTCGATGATTACGATCATAAATTGCATGAATACGTGGATCTGTGCAACCGAGCGCAACTACGAGATGAGCGATGGTTGCTGATCGACGTCAAGTCCCTGCACCGCAGGCACAACTCCGATATATGCCGCGACGCTTCGGGGATCATCGAGCTCACCGGGCAGATTAACGCCGTCATGAAGAAAGAAGCATCCGTAATTCGAGACATGAGTTCGTTGCCCGAGAAAGAACAGGTCCAGGTCTGGCATGAGGAATTTGCCCCTCTGTTGACGCAGGAACATGCTTTGCGAGAAACACTTCTAGTAGTAGGGCAGAGGACGTCCAGAGTCGACGCACTAAGACGAATGCGAGACGTGTAGTCCACTAGAGGCGGCGGATGTAGTTCTTCAGCAGTACCGTCCTGGCTAGAGTGCCCTCTCTGAGTCTACCCAGGCTCCAAGCCCCCGACTCCAACTCGTGACAAGCATTTTACATTCTTTTGTTATAGGTCTAACATCTTAATGTAATGGACGCGCAGAGGCATTCGAGCATCGCTTGGTTGCTGCTGGCATTCACGCTGCCTAGCAAGCGCGCAAGTCAACGGGTGGAAGTCTGGCGAAAACTGCAGCGCTATGGAAGCGTGGCGCTGGGCAATTCCGGATACTTGTTGCCAAACAATCCGGTGAACGAGGAGCGTTTTCAGTGGCTGGCCACGGCCATTCGTAAATATGGGGGCGATGCGTCCATCGTTCATGTTCAACGGATCGACAATATCTCTACTCCGCAGTTGATTGGGCGTTTTGCCGAGGCGCGTGCACGGGAGTACCAAGAGTTGATTCGGCAATTGCAAGAGTTTTCTGATATGCCGCGAGCCAAACGAGCCCTCGGCCGTTTGAGCCGACTACGCAGCCGTTTTCAAGAGATCGTGGAGGTGGATTTCTTCCACAGTCCCCTGCAGAAGCGGGTGGGGGAATTGCTCGCGAACGCGGATGCCGCGCGTCTGACGGCGAAGCCATCAGAGAAACCAAGGATTGACGCGCGGGAGTACAAGAACAGGGTCTGGGTCACTAGACCGAGACCAGGTGTGGACCGCTGCGCATCCGCGTGGCTGATTCGAGGCTTCGTCGATTCCAAGGCGCGGTTTGCCTTCGTGCCTGAAAGCCATGTGCCAACGAACTCTGTACCGTTCGACATGTTTCACGAAGACGGTTTTGGGCATTGCGGCAACGATTGCACGTTCGAAACATTACAAAAGGAATTTAGGATTCGCGACCGAAAGGTGAAGGTCATTTCTGAGATTATTCATGACGCAGATGTCGCGGACGACAAATTCGGACGGAGGGAGGGTTACGGGGTCGACGAAATACTCAAGGGTTGGGCGCGACAAGGAATCCCTGATCAGGAACTCCTTGACCGCGGAATGCAGTTGATCGAGGGACTCTATCATTCGCAGTCATAGAAGAGAGTAGTAGCAATCGAAGTTTCCGAAATTAGGAGCAAACCATCGTGTCAGAGAATCATCGTGCCGGACTGAGATGGATGACGATCGCGCTCGTCGTTCTGATAAGCCTCGGCCAGACCAGCCCCGCGCAATCCAGCGCAGATCAGAAGAAGAGACTTACGCTCGAAGAGGCGGTTGACTTCGCTCTCAAGAATTATCCGGCGGTGCGTGCTGCGCTGGAGCGAGTTACTGCGGCTCAGGCAGGCGTTGGTTTGGCGCGCACAAATTATCTCCCCAGAGCAGATATGGTCTGGCAGACAAATCGCGCGACTGACAACAATATTACGGGCCTTGTGCTTCCGCAATCGATCATCGCTCCGATTTCCGGTCCGGTCCCGATAGGAACATCGAATCGAAGCGCTTGGGGAAGTGCGGCGGGACTCCTGTTCTCTTGGGAGCCCGTCGACTTTGGATACCGTGGAGCAAAAGTAGGTGCCGCACGCGCCGCACGGGATCAAGCCACTGCGGAAGCTTCGCTGACGCGCCTCGATGTGGCGGTCGCAACAGTGAACGCCTACCTAACGGTGTTGGCTGCCCAGCGAACCCTGCGCGCCGCCGACGCGGATGTGCAGCGGCGCGAAACGTTCGACAAAGCTGTCCGAGTGCTGGTCGATAATCAGTTGCGTGCAGGAGCGGATTCCTCCCGGGCGGACGCAGAATTGGCGCGGGCCAGAGTCAATTTAGCCCGAGCGCAGCAACAAGAAAAAATCAGCCGGGCCGCATTAGCCGATATTCTCGGATTGGCGGATACCTTCGTGGAAGTCGTCGAAGGTTCTCTACTTGAGTCACCTCCGGACGAATCTCCACAGACCAGCCCAGTCACAAACAATCCGGTTGCGGAGTTGCAACACGCTCATGTCGAACAAGCCCAGGCGCAGGTCCATATTCTGGATCGGTCCTACTATCCGAAGTTCTATCTTCAATCTTCATTGTACGGACGCGGCAGCGGTTGGGACCCTGTAGGCAAATTCGAGGGAGGCACGACAGGCCTGGCCCCAGATCGTTCGAACTGGGCGGTTGGCTTCTGCGTGACTTTTCCCGCGTTCGATATCTTCACGATTCGCTCTCGAAAGGCCGTTGAGTCGGCAAACGAACGTGCCGAAGCCGCTCGCTACGATCAAATGCTACAAGACTTGACTGGGCAATTGCAGAAGGCACAGGCTTCTCTCGAAGGGGCTCGCCGCGTCGCTGAGAATACTCCCGTCGAACTGGATGCCGCGCGGACCACGGAGACTCAGGAACGTTCGCGCTATCAAGCAGGATTGGCAACGTTGATCGACGTGGCGGACGCGCAGAGCCTCCTGGTGCAAGCAGAAACTGATGACGCTCTTGCGTGGCTCGCCGTCTGGCAGAATTTAGCCTCGGTCGCGGCTGCGCAAGGGGATCTCGGGCCCTTCCTGCGCCTCGTTCACGACAAAACCCAGGGAGGTCCGTAAGTATGTGGCTCCTCCGCGCCGCCCTTCGTCGCCCTCTTACGATCATTGTGTTCGTAATCGCGATAGCTCTTTGCTCGATCCTTGCTCTGGTGCGCATGCCGGTCGACATTTTTCCGAACCTGAATCTTCCTGTGATTTATGTGGCGCAGCCATTCGGCGGGATGTCCCCGGCACAGATGGAAGGCTACCTCGTTTACTACTACGAATATCATTTCCTCTACATCACGGGGATTGAGTCCGTCGAATCTAAATCTATTCAGAACGTGGGGCTGGTAAAGCTGACGTTCCAGCCGGGCACCGACATGAGCCAGGCAGCTGCGCAAACGGTGGGGTACGTGGACCGCGCCCGCGCATTTATGCCGCCCGGAACGGTCGCGCCCTTCATCCTGCGCTTCGACGCGGGGAGCGTTCCCGTAGGCTATCTCGTATTTTCGAGTCCGACACGCACAGTGGGAGAAATCCAGGATGTGGCGCTCAATCGTGTGCGGCCGCTGTTTGCCACTCTGCCCGGGGTCTCGGCCCCACCTCCCTTTGGCGGAGCAGCCAGAACCATTGTAGTCAGCGTCGATCCGGATCGTCTGCGTGCGTACCGCATGGCTCCAGAGGAGGTCGTTCAAGCTCTTAATGCCGGCAATGTTATCGTGCCCGCTGGAAATGTGCGAACCGGAGATCTGCTGCGGCTGGCCCCGATTAACTCTGTCGTCTCCAGCGTCAAAGAGCTGCAAAACTTGCCCATCCGGACCGGCGCAGGTCCCACCGTATTTCTACGCGACATCGGCACCGTCGAGGACTCCAGTGACATCGTCACCGGCTACGCGGAGGTGAATGGACGCCGGACTGTATATGTGCCGGTGACCAAACGGGCAGATGCCTCGACGCTCGCTGTCGTTAACGAGGTAAAGGCGAACCTGGCACAATTCCAATCCGTTGTTCCTTCCGACGTAAAGATCGACTACGAGTTTGATCAATCTTCGTACGTACGAAATGCCCTGCTTTCAGTTGTAAAAGAAGGATTGCTCGGGGCTCTGCTCACGGGACTGATGGTCTTGCTGTTCTTGCGGGACTGGCGGAGTGCTGTCATCGTGGTCGCTACGATCCCGTTTGCGCTGCTCACCGCCGTCGTGGCGCTGTGGGGCGCAGGGCAGACCATCAATATCATGACGCTTGGTGGACTGGCCCTGGCCGTGGGGATTCTCGTCGACGAATCCACAGTAGTGATGGAAAACATCCACAGCTATCTTGATCAAGGGCGAGGACGCGCGATTGCCGTTCTTGAAGCCAGTAAAGAGGTGCAGATTCCACGCCTGCTCGCGATGCTGTGCGTCCTTGCCGTGTTTGTTCCATCGTTCTTCATGGTAGGAGTTGCGCACTCCCTCTTTGTCCCGCTCTCTCTCGCAGTGGGATTCGCCATGGCCGCTTCTTATTTGTTATCGAGCTCTCTTGTGCCTGTTCTTTCGACATGGATTCTTCGCGATGTTCGTCCTGGGCACGAGAAGAAGAGTCCCTCGTTTCTCAACCAGTTACGGCGAAAGCTCGGCGACCTTCTGGAAAAGTTAGCCGGAAATCGAAGACTTGTCGTTTCGACCTATGTCGTGGCTGCTTTGTTGGTCATTGGGTTTGTGGGGCCGCACATCGGACGGGAAATCTTTCCGCGAGTTTCATCTACCCAATTATTGTTGCGTTTCCGGGCACCGATTGGAACACGCGTGGAAGCAACGGAACGCTTGTCGCTCGAAGTTCTGCGCTCGATCGAAAGAGCTGCAGGACCGGGAAACGTAACAATCACTTTAGGGTATGTCGGCGCCCCGCCTCCGAACTATCCCATCAATACGATTTATTTGTGGACGAGCGGACAGCACGAAGCAGTCTTACGAGTCGCTTTCAACCCCAAATCGGGTATCCGCGCGGACGAATTCGAAGAGGGCCTACGGAAGAGTTTGCCGGGAGAGTTTCCGGGATGCCAATTCTCGTTTGAAGCCGCGGACCTCGTCACGCAGATCATGAATTTTGGAGCTCCCACTCCCGTCGAGATCAACGTGGCTGGACCGGATTTGGGGGCCGACCGAAGTTTCGCCGAGAAAATTCGCGCGGAGCTTGGACACATTGGCGCGCTCCGCGATCTGCAGTATGACGAGCCTTTGGACTATCCAAGCATGGACGTGAATATAGATCGCGAACGGGCGGGACAACTGGGCGTGACCGTCGACAAGGTGGGCCGATCGTTCCTCGCGGCCACCTCGTCCAGCCGGTTCGTTACGCCGAATTACTGGGCGGATCCGAAGTCCGGAGTTGCGTATCAATTGCAAGTGCAAGTCCCACAAGCCGAAATGACTTCCATTCAGGACCTTGAGCACGTGCCGGTGACACCCGGCAGTTCCTCTCATCCCCTGTTGGGCGATGTAGCGCAAATCACTTATGGAAACACCGCCGGTGAATATCACCGCTTGAACGGACAACGGATGGTGACTCTCACCGCGAATGTTTCCGGCGAAGATCTCGGACGAGTGTCGAACCAGCTGGATGAGGCTATCAAGAACGCTGGAACTCCTCCACGTGGGGTCAATGTCAAGGTCCGAGGGCAGGTGGGCCCCATGAAGCAGACACTAACGAATCTTGCAGTGGGACTTCTTCTTGCCGTGCTCGTCATCTACTTGCTGCTCGCGGCCAACTTCCAATCGATACGATTGGCTCTGGTTGTTCTTTCGACAGTCCCTGCGGTTATTTGCGGGGTGATTTTTGCCCTGCTGCTTACCGGAACTACCTTGAATATCCAGTCGTTCATGGGAGCCATCATGGCCATCGGCGTCGCTGTTGCCAACGCGATTCTGCTGGTGATCTTTGCCGAGGAATACCGTCGAGCCGGTAATGCCTCAAACGTCTCTGCAATCCACGGTGCGCAAACCCGCATGAGACCGATCCTAATGACCAGCATGGCCATGATCGCTGGAATGATTCCCATGGCGCTCGGAATCGGTGAGGGAGCTGAGCAGACGGCTCCTCTCGGGCGTGCGGTCATCGGAGGATTATTATTTGCCACCACCGCCACCCTGCTGATCTTGCCTCTGGTGTTTTCGATGGTCCAAGAAAGAGCGGGCAATCGCTCGCCGTCGCTCGATCCGGAGGATCCGCAAAGCGCTTTTGCAGCCCAGCCACTCAACAATCCCGACTCTATCCCTGGGGAAGCTCTATGACTCGGATGCGAGCTCTATCGATTTCTGTTCTGGCCAGCAGTATCGGGTTTGCTGTCTCGTGCGGATCAAACTCGAATCCTGCAGTAAATGCCGGTGGCGCACAGGCTGCACCAGCGTCTACGCCCACCGTCGAAGTCACCAAAGTGGTATCCCGGAAACTTGGGATTACAGTGCGCCTCCCCGGCGAACTCCAGCCATATGAAGTTGTGGCTGTTTTTCCGAAACTAACGGCGTTCGTCGACTGGATCGGCGTCGACCGAGGTTCGGTCGTGAAGAGAGGACAACTCATGGTTCGGCTAGTGGCTCCTGAAATTGCCGCGCAGCGCGGGGAGTCGGAATCGAAACTCCAAGGTGCCATTGCCCAACGTGCCGAAGCCGAAGCAAAGCTCGCTTCCGAAGAGAGCACCTACGAAAGGTTGAAGACCGCTTCCGGGACACCCGGCGTTGTCGCCGGCAATGACCTGGAAGTGGCGCAGAAGGCTGTTGAAGGGAGTCGTGCCCGCCTGAATGCAGCGGCAGAAAGCGAGAAAGCAGCGAAGGCGGCTTTGCAATCGGTCACGGAAATTCAAAGCTACCTGCAAGTTCGAGCACCGTTTGATGGCGTGGTCACCGAGAGGAATATTCACCCTGGAGCTTTGGTGGGTCCCGGAAGCGGGTCGGGCATCAATGTGCCCTTGTTGAGAGTAGAACAAATAGCTCGGCTCAGGGCGGTGGTGCCGGTTCCCGAGAAGTATGTGGCCGGGATGACCGAGGGGGCCAAAGTCGACTTTAGCGTCCCGGCGTTCCCGAATCAGACCTTCTCAGGAACAGTCGCGCGGATTGCTCACTCGGTCGACGTGAAGACACGAACGATGCCTGTAGAACTCGACGTTGCGAATCCGAAGGGCCGTCTTGCTTCGGGAATGTTCCCCGAAGTGCTTTGGCCCGTCCATCGTTCGGAGACAACTCTGTTTGTTCCGGCATCTTCGGTCGCCAGGACCACAGAAGCAACCTTCGTGGTTCGCATCCACGATGGGACGGCAGAGTGGGTCAACGTCCAAACGGGCGAAGTCGATGGAAAGCTAATCGAGATTTTTGGAGACCTGCACCCGGGCGATGAGATCGCATCGCGGGGCACCGACGAGCTGAGGCCAGGAACTCGCGTGAGTGCGAAGCCCGCGCCGACGGGTTCTCCAGGTGCAAAGTAAATGAATTTCGCGGTAGAAGTGTATTTGTTTGAATTCGTTTATCAATAAAGGAGCTCATCATGATTGCCAGATTGCGTTTGTTGACTTTGGTTTGTTCTTTGTCGCTTCCCATTCTTGTTCGTGCTCAGGGAGTCACTACCGCTACGATTGATCAGGCATTGGGCAGGTCGGGCCAGAAGACAGGAGACGTTTACAGAGTGAGTTTCCCCAGGACCGATCTCCACGTCTCGGTTAGCGGATTAGCGGTCAAGCCAGGATTGGCCCTAGGCTCGTGGGCGGCTTTTCTCGGAACCGACGACAACGCCATGGTGATGGGCGATTTGGTTCTGCTCGAAGAAGAAGTGAATCCCGTGATGGCGAAATTGCGGTCGTACCACTTTGAGATTACTGCGCTGCACAACCACTTAATGGGGGAAACCCCAAAGGTGCTTTATGTACATTACATGGCGCACGGTTCAGCGTCGCAACTGGCCACTTCGCTACGCACGGCTCTGGGCGTTTCGAAGACTCCGCTCGAAAAACCCGCAGCAGCAGCCGAGGAACCAGCGGCCCCGGCTTGGGTGAAAACCGTGGAGGACGCGGTCGGACGCAAAGGCACGTTTAAAGCTGGGGTGCTGTCATATGGCGTACCGCGCGGCGATATCATCACGATGGGAGGAATGACCATTCCGCCCGCTGCGGGTGTCGGGGAGGCAATCAATTTTCAGGCAGCGGATTCCGGCAGCGTCGCCACAACCGGCGACTTCGTGCTCGTCGCAGACGAGGTAAACCCGGTCCTGTCCGAGTTGCAAGGGCGCAATATCTTGGTAACGGCGCTCCATAGTCACATGCTCACTGAACAGCCTCGCTTGTTTTTTATGCACTTCTGGTCTGTCGGCAGTCCGGAATCGGTTGGCGAGGGTATCAAAGCGGCTCTCAGCAAAGTTCATACGAAATAAGAAATGGGCGATCAAGGGACTACCTTCGAAGATGTGACGTAAAAGAACCACTTCCGGAGCGAGAATATGAAAGCAGCCGTTCATGCCGAGACTAGACATGACGACAATAAACTTGTTCCGTCTGTTGAAGGAGTCCCTTTATCGCGCCTGGTTGCTTATTTTTTCCGTCTGGGCACCGTTGGGTTTGGCGGACCCATCGCTCTTGTCGGGTACATGCAGAGAGATCTGGTCGAAGACAGGCACTGGGTTTCGATCGAAGATTATTTAGAGGGACTGGCTTTTTCTCAACTTAGTCCCGGCCCTCTCGCCGCACAGCTCGCAAATTACATTGGGTGGATACACAGTGGAACGCTGGGCGCAACGCTGGCTGGCATTGCATTTGTTTTGCCTTCTCTTCTGATGGTTCTCGCGCTGGCCGCAGTGTATGTGCATTTTGGACAGCTTGCTTGGATTCAAGGAATGTTCTACGGAATCGGCGCGGCTGTAAGCGCGGTCATTGTGCGAAGCGCCTGGCGGCTCATCGAAAAGACGCTTGGCAAAGACTACCTACTATGGACTATGTTCGCGATTTTGACAATTACGACCGTGTGGACAGAATCCGAAATGCTCTCACTGTTCATTCTCTGTGGATTTATTTCGATGCTAATCAAAGCTCCCCTCGAATTCAGTGGACTCGTTCGTCCTCATTAGTATTGACTTCAGTCGGTTTCGCGGGGATGTATGCCCCTGTGGGAACCAAGACTGTGATGACGGTCTTTTTTTTCTTTCTGAAGGCAGGTGCGTTTGTGTTTGGGAGTGGGCTAGCCATCGTGCCGTTCCTCTACGGAGGCGTCGTTAATGGGTTTCACTGGCTTACGGAGCGTCAATTTCTCGACGCTGTAGCGGTTGCGATGATTACTCCGGGACCAGTCGTCATCACTTCGGGTTTCATTGGCTATTTGGTGGCTGGTCCGCTTGGGGCCTTCGCTGCAACCCTTGCGGTCTTTCTGCCGCCGTATTTGTTGGTGGTTTTCGGGGCGCCGTACTATCGGCGGTTTGCAAAGAATCGTCAGGTCAAAGCGTTCGTTCAAGGAGTCACGGCCGCAGCGGTCGGTGCAATTGCCGGTGCGGCAATCATTTTGAGCAAACGTGCGGTTATGGATTTGCCTACTTTCCTAATTGTTGTGGTTTCTCTGGTTCTATTGCTGCGATTCAAAAAGATACCCGAACCACTCATCATTCTCGGAGCCGGGATCGTGGGCATGACTGTAAAGCACGGCTGGGTGTGACTGGGATGAGGAGGAATATGAACAAAAAAATGCTGTGTGCTTGGTATTTGCGGCGTGCCACCCTGCTCTTTACTGGACTGTTATCAACGATTGCTTCCGGTCAAACGCTCAAAGAGGTCGCAAAATTCGACCTGCCGGGGCCGCCGGGAAAACGCTTCGACTATCTCACCATCGATCCGGATGACCACTACCTGATTTCTGCGCATCTCGCAGCGGGGCAAACCTATGTTATCGACCTCAGTACAAACAAAGTCGTTGCCACCGTCACTGATACACCCGGAGCGGAAGGAGTCGAATACGTCCCCGAACTCAAGAAGTTTTACACGTCGAACGCGGGGGACAACACGATTGGCGTCGTGGAGCTCCGGCAGATGAAGGTCGTCAAAAAACTGCCCACCGAGAAAAAGCCTGATGGCAGCACGTACGCGGCCCCGTTTCACAAACTTTACGTCTCCGATGAGC
>Ga0070717_10004383_pt1 | contig 10184 bp, 21 predicted proteins | sample LARL113metaG_FD_71366 | JGI IMG/M metagenome (GOLD analysis project Ga0070717, IMG submission 71366) | Corn, switchgrass and miscanthus rhizosphere microbial communities from Kellogg Biological Station, Michigan, USA - LAR L11-3 metaG | ecosystem: Host-associated > Plants > Roots > Rhizosphere ... | reverse complement strand
CCGTCATCGCTGCGCGGAGGATCTCGTGAACGCTCGATTCCCGTTCCTCAGGTCGCTCCTCGCGCTCGCGCTGGTCTGTCTGTCGTGCACGCCGGCGCCGTCCCCGGCGCCCATGCCCGACGCCGGCGACGCGGGCCCGGCGATGATCTCGGGATGCCGCCGCGCCTGCGAGAACCTCGCGACGCCGGAGGTCGATTGCCCTGAGGGGAAGGCTCCCAATTGCGCGGAGATCTGCGAGCGGGCGGTCTCCGTGCACCTCGTGAAAATCGACTGGGAATGTCTCGCGACGGCGCACAGCAAGGCGGCGGCGAAGGCGTGCGGGGCTGTCTCGTGCGGGGGGCCGTGAGGCCAGGCAACATGTCCCCGAAACAGATCCGCGAGCGAGACGACGCCCTCCGGGCCGGCACGGAGCCGCCGCGCGTGCCGCGGATCTCCGTCCGCCTCCACGTCCGCGCCGACCGGTGGAGCGACGTCGGGGCGGCCTGTCATGCGATCGGCGACGCGTTCGAGAACGGCACCGCCGGCGTGTCGGGCGGGACCGCGACCGCGGAGTACTCGGTCTCCGTCATCGGCGACGAGGACCTCACCCGCCCCGAGCCACCACGAGGACTCACCCGATGACCGACACCGATCCGCCCCCCACCGATCCGGTTCCCGTGACGGTCGTCTCCGACCTCCTCTTCGCCGACCGGGTCGTCGACGCCGCCGAGCCGTGGGCCGAGAGGTACTGGCCCGACCCCGACCTCGCCGCGTTCCTCTTCCCCCACGAGGCGCTCTCCACCGAGCTCAAGGAGCTCCACGACCTCTGGGCGTGCGAGGTGTTCGCGTTCCGGTGCTGGTGCGCCGCCATCCTCGCGAGCCGCGGCACGCCGCCCTCCGTGGCCGCGCTGCCCTACGGACCGCACTCTGGCGCGATCGCCGGTTGGCTCCCCAACCTCGGCGACTCGTACGCGGCCCGGGAGACGCGGGAGCACCACAAGCCGCTCGACCCGCCCCAGAAGGGCGACGTGGTCCTGATGCAGCACCCAAGTTCGCCGCATGCCTCGGTCATCACCGACGGCGGCGCGATCGACGGGGGGCAGGTCCGCGAGAACAACGGTGCGATCAAGGGCGTCCGCGCGAAGAACCGCATCTACCGCGTCGAAGGCGGCGAGCTCGTCGCTCGCGACGTCGACGGCGTCCATTCGCTCGCGTCCCCGGGGCCTGCGGCGCCGGTTCTCTGGATTATGCGCGCCGCGCTGGTGCAGATCTGATGGCCTGGGCGCTCGGTCACGATGGGCACAACGTCGTCGAGCTCGACGCGAAGACGTTGCATTGTGTGGACTGCGACCAGGACATCGCACGGGACGTGCCAAAAGGGCAGCTCACGCTCGGTGCCGCCATCGAGCTCGACGGGAAGAGCGTCGACATCGAGCTCGGCGCGCGGAAGGACTTCGGCTCGTGAGCGGCGTCTCGATTCGCGCGGGCCGGCCCACGGCGTGGACGGTTGTCATCAAGCGGCCGAACGCAGGGCTCGACATGACGACAATCGTCTCCGCCTCCCTGATCGTGCGCCGGCCGGACCAGTCCCTCGTCACGCTGGCGTTCACGGTGCTCGACACGGTTCCCGCGGGCGTCACCCAGGTGACCCAAGCCGAGATCGATTCCGGCGCCGCCTGCATCCTCCAACGCACCTTCGTTCCCGGCGATCTGACCGTCCGGGGCTCCTACGTCGGCGAGCCCAATCTCACCGACAACACCGGCGGCGTCGTCCAGGCGGCACCCGTCAGCCTCCCTGTCACCGATATTTGAAAGGCACGCCCATGCGCATCGTGATCCACGTTTCCAAGTTCTACGACTGGGCGCTCGTCCCCGCGGGTGTCGAGGTGACCCAAAAGGACATCGACGGTGGCAAGGTGAAGCCGTCGAACGTTCTCGACGCTGCCGGGAAGCCGCTTTGGCAAATGCAGGTGACCAAGACGGCGGACACGCACACCGCGATCTCCGTCCCGGAAGGCCAGGTGATCGCGCAGATCATCAAGTACGCGATTCGCGAGCGCGAGATCCTCACTCGCAAGGAAGCGATCGCGAAGCAGCTCAAGAACGACGTGATGCCGGAGTGTGCGCACCGGTCGTGGATGCATCTCGTCGAAGTCGAGGGCGACCAAGGCCCGGACCTGGATCTGCTCCGCGAGATGATCGCGCCGCATGTCGCGAGCGGAAAGATCAAGGAGCTCGACGTCCCCGAGATCGAAGCCGCGTACCTCACGCCAGAGACGCACGACGATCACGCCGAGCACCTGCACAAGACCTTCAAGATCAAACCGAAGCCGAAGCCGGAGACGGCGAAGGAAGACGAGGCTGCCAAATGATGACCGTCACGCAGGCCGCGCGCGCGGCATCGAGGCGCAAAGCCTCCGTTCCCGCGAGTGTTCACACGTGCTTCCGCACGGACATCACCCCTCTCCGCGGCCGTCGTCGTCGCGGACGATGGGACTCGAACCTCGCGACCGACACGGCGAGCGGATACACCAATCGGCGCGACTTTCAGAGCAAGGCGATGTTCGCCGGGCCGTCGTCCGCGTTCGCGGTCTCGCAGGGCAACGCGACCGCAACGACCGCCACGACGCTCACCGCGCCGACCGGGTTCCCGACCTCAGGACAGGGCCTCGCCGGCTGCATCGTCGTCGCCGGTCCCAACGCCTCGGGCACGGGATCGAAGGTGTACGGCGTCATCGTTTCGAACACCGCGACGGTCCTGACCGTGGACCAGTGGTACGACCCCACGAGCACGACCGGAGCGGCGGGAACCACCCCCAACGCAACCGCCAGTTACGTCGTCGTCCCCGGTCAGAATCCGGCATCGTGGATCGCGCTCACCGCGGATGCGGCTGCCGCTTCATCGGCGGACACAACTCTCGCGTCCGAGCAGACGGGCTCCGACTTCAAGCGCGCGGTCGGAACCTACTCGCACACCGCCGCTGCCAGCACCGCCGTGCTCGCGCACACGTTCACGGCAGCGTCGACGGTCACGCTCAACAAGTACGCGCTTTTCGGGGCGTGCAACACGACGGGCGGCGGCGTGATGCCGTTCGAGAGCGTCATCAGTTCGCCTCCGCCGATGCTGAGCGGCGACACCGCGGCGGTCACCGTCACGATCACGATCTGATCGGAGCCCACCATGAGCAAGCAAACCTGGGTAGAGACGCTCGTCTCGCAGCAGATCGACGGGCCGACGCTCACCGCCGCCAGCGCCGCGTCGTGCATCGCCCCTGCGGCGAAGATCACGCTGCCGAACAACTTCTTCGACTACATCGGCAAGGCGATCCGCATCAAGGTGTACGGGAAGATCAGCTCGGTCATCACGACGCCGGGGACCGCGCGCTTCGACGTCCGATTCGGATCCGTCGTGGTGTTCGACGGCCTCGCGATCCTCCTCGACACCGTGGCGGCGCACACGAACGTCGGCTGGGAGCTCGAGATCGTTCTCACCTGCCGGAGCATCGGCAACTCGACGCTCGCCACGATGATGGGCGTCGGCAAGTGGACCTGCGAGGACATCCTCGGTGTGCCAGCGACCGCGCCGAAGGGCGTCCTGACCGCGATCCTCCCGTGGAACTCTGCGCCGGCGGTGGGGGCCGGTTTCGACTCGACGGCGGCCAACACGCTCGACCTGTTTTTCACGCAGACCGTGGCCACGGGCTCGCTGACGGTTCTCGGGTACACGGTCGAGGCTCTGAACTGAGATGCCCGGCGGCCTGGGAGCGCCGGGCATCCATCCGGCGCTCCCGTTTTTTCGAACGTCGCCGAAGGGCTGCGCCAACTACGCCGTCACGGGGGTGACGCGAGACGGGAGCGGAACTCCGCTCGGCGGTTGCACCGTGTTTCTCCATTCTGTCCCGTCGGGAGCGCTGCTCCAGACGACGACGAGTGACGCATCCGGCAACTTTAGTTTCCCGGTGGCGTTCTCGACGACGCAAAATTACTTCACGCGCGCTCTCGACTCGACGGGACACCTCGCCGCGTCGTCGCTGAGCAACATTTGGTCGTCGTCGCAAGGGGTCACGCCGGCGCCGACAGCGTTCAGCCCGCTGATGATTCCGACACCGGCCATTTGGCTCGATGGCGCGGACACATCGGTCTTGCTGAATGGGGTTGGAGCACCGACCGCGAACAACGGCAACGTCGCGACGTGGGCGGACAAGTCGCCGTGGGCCCGGAACGTCGCGGCTAGTACTGCTCCGACTCGTTCGGATGCGTCCGCTGGACCAGGTAACACTCTCACCTCGGTGCTCTTTGGGGCAGGGGCTTCGATGGGTCTCGGCGGGTTTGTGATGGCTCGTCCGACGACCTGCTACATCGTCGCGAAGAGCACGGGCACCGATTACACCGTCGCGATCTACATGATCGACGGCGGTGGTGTGTCCAACACGCTCGGCATGGCCTGGTATCCAGACAACCAGACTTATCTCTGTTACTCGGGGGGCTCTGTTCCGAGCACGCACAACACAACACAGGCTTCATACCACCTGTACAACGGCATTTTCTCGCCGACCGCCGGCGTTAGCCGGCTCTCCGTCGACTACAACGCGTACACCGCGCAGAGCGACTTCGACATAAGGACGTCGACGACTGGTCTTCGAGTTGGAGCAGTCGGTGACAACAGCGGCGGGTATCTCAACGGAAACATGTGCGAGATCATCGTCTGGGATCGGCTCCTCAAGTCTTGGGAGGACCTCGCGGTGTCGCGATACTTGTGTGCCAAGTGGGGCACGCCAGCCGGCTTCTGAAGCATGTCCGGCAACGACCTCTATCTTCGGTCGCAGACGGGGCAGGATCTCCTGCTCACGGACCCGACGGCGGCGACGTCGACGGGGACGAACTACACCCTCTCGATCTCCGAATCGCTGTCGTCGAGCGACGCGATCGCGAGAGCGCTGACCACGGCGCGCGCCCTCGCGGAGACCCTCACCAGCTCGGATGCCGTCGCCCGGGCCATCGCCGTCGCCCGCGCCGAAGCGGAGAGCCTCTCCGGCCCCGCCGACGCTGTCGCGCGTGTCGCCGGATTCAATCGCGCCCCCGCCGAATCCCTCGGCACGCCCGCCGACACGGTGGCGCGTGCTTTTTCTGGCGCGCGCGCTCTGGCTGAGAGCCTCTCTTCGAGCGACGCCGTAGCACGAGCGATCGCGGTCGCCAGGGCCCTGGCGGAAAGTCTCTCCGGTCCGACCGATGCGCCGACGAGAACCGTCGCCGTCGCCCGCAGCGTCGCCGAGTCGCTGACGTCGCCGGCGGACACAATCGCTCGCGGGCTGGCTGTCGCGCGGGCCGTTGGCGAGTCGCTATCCTCCCCGGCCGATGCGTTCGCACGCACGCTGTCGGCGTCGCGCGCCTTGGCCGAATCGCTCTCGGCGCCAACCGACGCCTTCTCCCGCGTGCTCGCTCGCATCCGGACCGTCTCCGAATCGTTGTCTTCGCCGAGCGATGCGAGTGCTCGGACGATCGTTGTCGGACGCGCCCTCGCGGAGTCGACAAGCACGTCTGACGCCGTGGCTCGGGTGATCGCCCTCGCGCGTTCGGTCGCGGAAACGATCTCGAGCCCGAGCGATTCGGTCTCGCGCGCGGTCGTCGCGGCGCGCGCAATCGGCGAGACCCTATCCCCGCCGACGGACAGTGTGGCGAGGGTTCTCTCCGCCGTCCGATCGCTGGCGGAGTCCACGAGCTCGTCGGATGCCGTCGCCCGGGTCGTGGCCGCGGGCCGCGCCGTGGCGGAGTCGCTGGGCTCGCCGTCGGACGCCTTCACCCGCACCCTGGTCGTCGCCCGCTCGGTGGCCGAAGTCCTATCTGGGCCGACCGATGCGCCCTCCCGCTCTCTATCCGTCGCTCGCGCTGTCGGCGAGTCGCTCTCGGCCGCCAGCGACACGGTGGGGCGGACCGCCGCCTACCTCCGCGGCCTCGCCGAGAGCTTCGGCCCGCCGTCCGATGCCGTCGCCGTCGACCACCAGGGCGGCGGCGCGCACACCGTCACCCTCGCGGAGTCGCTCTCCCCTCCCTCCGACGCCGTGGCCCGGGTCTGGGCGGGCGCGAGGGCGATCGCCGAGGGTCTCACGGGGGCATCCGATGCCGTGGCCAGGACGGCCCACGTGACGCGAGCTCTGGCCGAGAGCCTCACGGGACCGGCGGACGGGGTCGGCGCCGTGGTCGCGCGCTCTCGCGCGGTGACGGAGTCGGTTTCGAGCTCGGACGCGGTCGCCCGGGTCTTCGCCGGCTCGCGCTCGGTGGGGGAGTCGCTGCCGACGCCGGTCGATGTGATCTCGCTGCCTGGGCACGACCGGACGGTCGATATCGCGGAGTCGCTCGGCGCGCCGGCGGACACGGTGGCGAGGGTCGTCGACTTCGCCCGCGCGCTCGGCGAGCTCGTTGCCGCGGTCGCCGACGCGATCCTCGTCGCCGTCACGCCCTCGCCGCATGCGCACGTCTCGCTCTTCGTCTCCTTCACCGTCGCCTACGCGCCGGTGAGCTCGACGACGGCGATCGCCTCGCCGGTGTCGACAACGTCCATCTACTCGCCTGTCTCGAGCACCGTCGTGGTGTAGCCTCAGGCCTTCGGTCCTTCCGCGACCAGGAAACGCCGCCGATCCGCAAGGGTCGGCGGCGTTTCGCTTCCATTGTCGCCCACCGCTACATCAAGCCGGCGAACCTCATCATCCGGCGAGCAGATCCTCACCCGGTGAGGACTTCGCCGTGAGGGCGCCGTGAGGGACGATGGCCCCGCCGGCGCCGTTCCCCCTCACGCGGATGTCACGCGCGTTCCCGCTCCGCGATCCGCAATGCCTCGTCGAAGTCGCCCGTCACCGTCCCCAGCGGGTGCGCCTCGTGTCCGTCCCACCGGCACGCGCAGTAGGAGCCGCTCCCGTCCCACAGGACGAAGGTCTCACCCTTCTCGAGGCTCTTCCGCATCTCGGGCTCGCGCAGCGTCTTGACGGGCTCCATCGCCAGATCAGACCCGACGCTCGTCGTAGATCGCGACTTCGCTCTCGGGGCGGCACCGGAGGTCGAAGAACGTGGTCGACCCCGGCGGTATCGCCGGCCAGCGTTCGCTCCCTTCGCACCAGGCGATGCACGTGTCCGCAGGTCCGTCGCCTGCGTCGAGCTCGTCGCCGTTGGCGCGAATGAGGATGCGCTTCATCGATCGTTTCTACCACGAGGAGGCAGCGGCACCAGAAGCCCCATGAGCGCCGCCCCGCCCTCGAGGAGGACAGCGACGCGGGAGCCGTCCCGAGGGCACGTCCAGACCTGCCAGGCGCGCGCGCCGTGGCTCCAGATCGTCTCGCGGTACATGTGGCCGGAGGAGTCGTCGGGGAGGGTGGCCATTCCCCTTCTCGGCCGGACCCGACGTCGGTTGCTACGAAACAGGACCCGTTCCCCGCCGCTCCTCGACGGACACGACGAGCTGCTCGTGCGCCGCGCACTCCGCACGGAGCTGGCGAATCTCGATGATCGCGTTCGAGAGCGGGCCAGCGAGATCCGCGGGCACCTCCGCGAGGTAGCGCTCCAGCACGTCCAGGTCGGTGATGGGCTTCACGCTGCCGCCTCGAGCTTCGCCACCAGCCTCCGTCGATCGTCCTCGAGCAGCCGCCGATACTCCTTCCGGTCGCGCTCCCGCTGCCAGGTCGTCTCCGCCCAACCCGTCGGCGCCGGCCGCGCGAGCTGCTCGTCGATGCGCGCGATCGCTGCCTCGAGCTCGGCGCGGGTCATGGGGCGCTCGGGCGGACGGCGGACGGCGCGGCGGGGTCTCATCGGGGGAGCGTGGATCGCGAGCGGAGGGCGGGCAACGCGGGGGCGGACGTTGTCGATCACCGGGCCCACCAGAACAAGAGCAGCCGTCGCGCGCGCTCCAGTTGGTCCCGCTTCATGAAGGAGCGGTCGCTGTCGTCGATGCGCGACCGAAGGGTCGGACGGACCTGCCCCGTACGGTGGTTGTAGACGTCCCGGAACCACCAGCCGTGGTGCCATTCTTCCAGGGCGCCAAGCATGATCGCGCGATGCGCGGCGACGACGTCGCGCGCCAGCGACAGATTCGGGAACGCGCGATGTCTGCCGAGCTGGCGATTGAGCCGCGCTCTCACTGCAGCGAGCTGGCTCACGTCGCGGGCTCCGATCGTCCGGCGCACGTCATCGCGGTCTTGAGCGGCCGGATCCGCCCACCCTTGCCGCACAGGATCGCGCCGCGGAGCGGATCCGAGAACGTGACGAGCAGCCCTGTCCCGCCGTTCGCCTTCAGGTCTGGGTGCCGGCACGAGGCGCCGTCGCGGTGCGCGCACCCGACGCACAACCGCGGGAACGCGCCCGGTGTGCCGTCGTCGCGCGAGTAGAGCCGCGGGTGATCGTCGAGCGCCTTGGCGCACTCCTTGGCGTGGCCGAGGAAGACGAGCGTCGGTGTCGGGCGATCCCGCTCGTCGTGCTCGCGATAGATGAGCGCCGGGAGATCGCAAGGGTCGACGTGGGCGCCGCAAATCGAGCACGTGTCGGGCGACGGCGGACGGAGCGCCGAGAGCGGGACGGCTGCGCGGATGGCGGCGGGGCTGGGTTTCACGGGAGCCTCCGGAACCCGACGCGCCACACCCACGGGTTTTCCTTCCACGCGCCGGCACCGTTGATTTCATCCCAGAGCACCCGGAAGCCGTCGCGCGCCGTTTCGCAGCGCGGGTCCAGCACCCAGCCCGACACGCCCTCAGCGAAGGCGTCGTGCTCATCGATCGCGTGCAGGCGTTCGATCCGTACGTCGGTGACTTCGAGATGGATCCGGCTCGCCCACGTCGGGAGGAAGATCGACGGGCGCCACCTGTCGCTGTGCTTCCCGTTGTCATGGGCGTCGATCCACCTGTCGGCCGCGGCTCGCGTGTTCTCGATCGGGACGAAGGCGTCGTCGGCGCGGAAGAGGATCCCATCCACCATGTCGGGCTTTCGTTCGACCGTGCGCCATGTCTCGCGGACGCGGAGGCGATCGCCAGCGTCGCCATACGGGCACGGCATCGGCAACCAGTCGTCGTCCAGGTTCGTCGCGCCGCGCACCGAGTCACGCGCGATCATGAGCCAGGTAACGCCGTCGTTTCGCTCGCCGACAATCCAATGCGGAGATCGCTCAGAGACGATCCGCCGCGTCACCGTCTTGGCGCCGGCGAGGATCGCGCGGACCATGGGCGCCGAGAAGAGGATCGGCCGCTCTTTCACTTGATTCTCCGGAGCCGAGGCCTATCGGGGTGTGCGACGCGCGGACTCGCCGGCGGCGGCCAGAGAAGCGAGACGAAGGCGCCGCAGTTGCGACACCGCATCTCGTCGCCCTGACATCGGACCATGCATGCGAGACAGCGCCGGGCGTTGGGATCGGCGACGTCGGAACCGTTGACCATGCGGGGGCCGGTCATCAGAGAATCCTCGGCGCGCGTCGCTCGCGCTTCGGGAGGGGGAGCCAGACGAGGAGGTGCGGATCGGCGAAGGAGAGGGCGATCCCCTCGTCGAGCCGAAGGAGGCCCAGGGCCGCATGACGCGCGCTCTCCCAATCCGTTGTGTCGACACCTCCGCCGAATGTCTCGAACTCCTGGTAGCTCCACCGCCACGTGCGGATCGGCGGCTGGATGCGCGGCCTGGCGTGCTCGGCGGAGATGGGCGGGGGCGGCATCATCAGATCGGCTCCGGTCGGTAGCGGACGTGAACGAACTCGCTCCGCTTGCCGTGGAACGTCCACGAGATCGCCGCGTATCGGTTGCCGCAGATCTCGATGTACGGGTCGTGCTTCTGCGGGAACGGACCTTGGAGCCAGTTGGAGCCGTCGATCCGCGTCGGCTTCCAGTCGGCGATCGGGAAGACGTGGACGGGTGTCGTGTCGACGGGCGCGCTCTTGTGGGCCATCAGTTGCGCCTCGCCGCGCGCGACCGGAGCTCGATGGCGCGGAGGAAGAAGAAGAACCGGAGGACGTCGACCGCCTGCAGCTCCTGCAGGCTGACGTTCGGAATCTTCCGACGATGGATGGCCTCGGCCGTGGCCGCGCAGACGATCGCGAGGCTCACGGAATCACCAGCGTCTCGAAGGTCTCGCGAAAGATCGCGCGCGCCTCCTTCGGAGCCCATGGCCGGATCTCGAAGTCGTAGGGCTCGGCGAGCCACTCCCACGCCGGGCACTTCGGCCCCATCAGGTCCCGCGCCTCG
>Ga0070717_10004382_pt1 | contig 10184 bp, 10 predicted proteins | sample LARL113metaG_FD_71366 | JGI IMG/M metagenome (GOLD analysis project Ga0070717, IMG submission 71366) | Corn, switchgrass and miscanthus rhizosphere microbial communities from Kellogg Biological Station, Michigan, USA - LAR L11-3 metaG | ecosystem: Host-associated > Plants > Roots > Rhizosphere ... | reverse complement strand
AGAAATCCCTGCACCCCTCCCGCGGTCGCCATCCCGTAGCGGAACTGGACGTCCATCGACCCGTCCTGATTGCTGGTCACAGTGGAGCCCGCTCCGAGCTGAGAGTTGGTGAGCGCGGCGGCCGCGCCGGTGAACCAGTGACCTTGCGGGACCGAGTAGGCGTACACCTGCTGGCCACCACTTCCGCCAGGACTTCCGACGCCGACCGCGACCTTCCAAGTGCCACCTGGGTTTCCAATCGTCGGGTCGCTCTGGCTCCCCGAGTTCAGAACAAGACAGAGATCCATGCACGAGACAGGGAGTACGGTATCAACATCCCAAGCAAGGACCGTGTTCGCGCGGGCGAAATCGATGTTGCTGTTAGTGCGCCAGTTGTAGTTGGCGGCTGTCGGTCCGCTGGGGTTCGAGTTGCCGCCTACGATGTAGACGACGGCGGACGTTCCGCCACCTGCCGTGATGGTCCCCGGTGTGGTAGTGAACCCGAACTCGGAGTTTCCCGCAGGAAGCACTCCGACAGCGGAAGCCCAAGCGCCCGTGAGCTGTCCTGTCGTCGCACTGATCGGCGCGTAGTACACAGTCGAGAGACTTGCGCCACCGTTTTGACCGCCGAGGTGGTAGACGTACCCCATGCCAGCGTCGATCACGGATGCCCCATACGGCGCGACATTGGGCAGGTTCGCCTGGGCGACCGCGGCGACCATGGTCCCGTCGGTGTTGACGACGTACGTGTACGGCGTCGTGTTGCCACCGCCGCTCCGAAAGTAGACGATGAAACTGGCAGTGCCACCCTGGGTGACTGAGTCCCAGCCAGTCATTGTTGACCCTGGGAAGGTGACTCCAAGACCACCACCCGTGACGAGCTGGCCGAGTGTCCAGCCAGTCAAGGAGCCGTCGCCGTTGAATGACGTGTACCAGATCGCTTCATCCGAGAGCGCGTACAAGCGGTTGTTGATGACGCAGAGGGAACCTGGGTTGACAACCGCACCACTGATCGTGGGCAGGGGTACCTCGTATCGCCACGTGCCAACACTGGCGCCGTTGATCGGCGTTGAGAGGAGCGCACCGGCGACGCCGCTGATCTGCAACTGGCTCGGGCTCGTGATCGCGTAGACGCGACCGCCGTAGGTTACGGCCGCTTGGGGGCCGAACTTCAAGCCAGGGACGGGCAGCGACGAGGTGCACGGTCCGCCCAGCCATCCCGTGAACCAGTAGGTCACCGGCTGCGTCGGACCACCCCCCGTCTGAACGAGTTCGGCGGTCACCTGGATGGCCCCAGCCTTGTCGGTGGCATTCGGGTTCGAGTAGTGAGTGGACAGGTTGATGACGTCCGCTGTGGTGTTTACCAGCGGCGCCGTGTGGCCTGGGACGCCCTGCGTGGTACTGGTGACGAGCAGCGGGTAAGACGTCTCGGTGAAGCCGGTCCCGTGGTTCTGGACCTGACCGACGAACCCCAGGTTCACGCCGCCCGGCGCGGCCGTCAGGTAGAAGTTCGTGTACGGCGTTGCCAAGGCGCTACCCGTGGCCACCAACGAGACGCTAATCTGCTGCCCGGCTGTGATGGTTACCGACGCCGAGGAGCCAGCGATCGTCTCGCCACCGTTGGCGCTCACCAGGGTGGCGACGAACGTGTAGCTGCCGCTTGGGAGCGAGGTTGAACCCGCCTGAGCCACCGGTGAAGGTGCTGCCGGGGGCGACAAGGTGCCCGTGTTGCTGCCGTGGAAGTTGGACAGCATCCCCGGCTCGGCCGGCGTGGTCCAGAGGGGCGTGTAGGGTGCGGTCATCCGGTCGTCATCCCTGCCTCAACGCTGCTGAGTACCCGCTCACATTGGACTTGCCTTGGAGGATTGCCAGGAGGATCTGGTTCGTCCGGTCGAGCCGGCCGAGGAGATCCGTGTCTCGCGACCCAGCAGAGCCAGCACCCGCTGCTGCTACTCCCAAGTTTGCGGCAAGCCCCGCCACCCCGGAACGCTGAATGGCTCCACTGAGACTGGTCGCTACGTTGATTGTTCCCGAAGCCTGCTGCACAACGCCATTGATGAGCCCGGCCATGGATGCCTTGGCGTCAGCCGTTCCAGAATCTACCCCGGCCTGCACTCCTTCGGCAAGGCTTCGACCGAGAGGAATCGTGGCGGGCGCGGGCGACTGAGGATTGCCGGCGGCAGCCTTCGCAGCCCCGATCGCTTGTGTCACCAGATTCTTGGCTGATTTGACAACTCCGCCGATCGCGTCTTGGATGCCATTCTCAATGCCCTGAGCAATCGCACCACCAATTTCCGCTGCCTTGCTGAGTGCATCGCTCACCAAGTTCGAGAGCTTGTCCAGGACGTTCTTGCGCAGCCAATCGATAGCGCCCAGAGCGTCGTTGGCCATGCCTTGCAGCGCGGAAACCACATCACTGGCAATCGTCGCTGCCCCGGAGAGGAAGGCGTGCACGAGCATCTCGAAGAGGTCGATGGCCGTTGTGACGAGCTTTCGGACGACGGCGATGACCATCGCATCGAGGCGAGTGATCCACTGGATGATGCCGTTGACGAGGTCCGGAACGATGGAGCCGCCGACGAGCTGATGAAACAGCCACTGGAAGAAGCCCACGACCCCGGACACGAGACCCCAGAAGAACCAGTAGGTAGCCATCACGCCGGTGTGCACGATCGTGCCGATCAGGTCCATCAGGTCGCCGATGATGTTCCCGATATCGCCAAGCACCTTGCCAACGACGTCCTTCGTCGTGTTCCACAGCCCGGTCCAGTCGCCATACACAAACGCTCGGAAGATCGCGATGGCAATGCGGAAGATGCCGGTAATAACGTCCGCGACGAGCTTGATGACCGCAGCCACCGTCATCAGGACCGTGATCGCAAAGTGCACCGCATCCGGCAGCACGATGCCCAGGGCCATGATGAGTCCCTTCACCACGCCGCTCAGCAGAGCCAGGCCGATGACTCCGATGATTCCCAGCACAACGCCCAAGCCAGCCAGGACCGGTTTCAGGCTCTCCCAGGTTTGCCGTAGTTGCGCCCACAATGGGCCAGCGTCGTGCGCGAATTGTGTCAGCGCAGGGCCGAGGGCGTGACCCAACATGTCCCACAACTGGCGGCCCGCGCGCTGGATCGCCTCCCAAATCTGGCGCAGCTCGTAGCCCCAGGCGATTGCCTGTTTGCCACTCATGCCCAGTCGCATCAACGCATCTTCGAGTGCGAGCCAGAAGGGCACTCCCGCACGAATGTCCGTATCGATTCCCCGAATGACGTTGCCAAGCGTTGTCAGGAGTGGGTGAACCGCGGACCAAGCGGTACGAAACTGAGAACCGATCTCTCCTGCGCGTTGACCGCTAAAGCCAATCTGTTGCAGGGCGTCCTCAAAGGTCAGCCAAGCTGGGGCGCCAGCCTTGATATCGCCTGCGATCACCTTCACGAGGTCGCGGATCGCGCCAAGGTTGGCGATGACTCCCGCGACCGGGCTCAGCAGGAAAGCAAACGGTCCCATGGCTTGAACCATGTGCAAGGCGAGGGCCGCCCAAGGCCCAACTGCCTGCCCCACCGCGACTGCCATCGCCTGAAGGTGGCCTGGCAGACTGATGAGGCTCGGAGCCCAGTCAGCGAAGACCTTGAATGCCAAGGTGACGTAGGGCAGGAGCTTGGTGCCCAGCGAGATCGCAAGGAACTCCAGCGCCTCTTTGGCTCGGGAGAGCTGGAAGTTCATGTTGGTCTGGATCTCTTGCCAGCCGATGATCGTATGCCCGGCAACGCGGACTTTGTCAGTGATCTCCTGGGTGTTCTTGATGAACCCTTCCAGGTGGCCGCCACCCAGGGCGATGGCGCCCTGCGCGCCGCGGATGCCACCAACGATGTTGGCCAGAGCGGCGGTCGCCTCGGGGCTGTTCTTAGTGAGGTTCCCCATCGCCGTGTCCATGTCCTCGGTCCCAGCCTTGACCTTGGCCATCTCGGTCTTGAACACCTCTGCGCTCGACGGGAACTTCTTGGCGATGGCTTCGTCCAGCACTTCCAGCGCGGCGCCGAGTCCCCTCGTTGTCAGCGTCTTGCTCAGGTCGTCAGCGGAAAGTCCGAGCGAGTCGAGCTCCTTCTTCGCCTTCGCGCTGGGGTCCTGGAGGTTCAGAATCGTGTAGCGCAGGTACGTGGCGGCGTTGGCCGGCTTGATGCCCTCGTTGGCCATCACCGCCAACGCCGAGGTCAGTTCCTGGATGGAGACGTTCGACGTCGCCGCGGCCGGGATGACGGTACCCAACGCGCCGGAGAGGTCTTGCAGAGTGAGCTTGCCGCTCTGCATGGCCGCGGTCAGCGTGTTCATGACCATGGTCGCGTCGCTGGCGTGCAGGCCATAGGCGTTAAGAAGGCTGGTGACGACGTTCAGAACCGTGCCCAGGTCGGCGTTCTCGGCGCGAGCGCCTTGAGCGGCTACTCGCAGTACCTCGATGCCACCATTGGCCGTCTTGAAGCCAGCGGAGGAGACCTGGCGGAAACCCTCTACGAGCTGTGCTGTCGAGTAGCCGGTTGTGACGGCCATGTCGAGCAAGGCCGGTTTGATGATGTTCTCGACGGCATCGCGCGTCTCACCCGCATTGGTAATGAGGCGTGTCGTCCCCTGCTGGAAGTCAGCCGCGAACTTCGTGCTGACAGCGGCAACCACGGCTCCGACGGCAACCGTGCCCACCACGAGCGCCTTGAAGCCATTGGCGAGGGTTCCGAGGAAGCCGTTGCTCTCTTCGGCGCTACGCCCCACCCCCTTCAGGGCGGCGTCGGTCTCCCCCAACGCAGCGACAGCACCGTCGGCGTTGCCGGTCAGGAGGAGCAGGAGGCGCGCAACGTCAGCCACGAGAGGCGGTCCTCAGCCCGCCGTCACTCGACGAGGTGGCCGGCCGCACGCGCCGCTTCGACCACGGCCGGCGCGGCTTCTGTCGCGACATGGGCCAGCAACACGCTCCCGTCGCCCAGGACGAGAACGTCGTGGGGCCCGCGGTACGTGGCTGTGACGCGCTCTGGCGGTGCCTCGGCGGCCTTGACGGCTTCGTTCGGGCTCTCAGCCAGCGAGTTCTTGGTCTCTTCCTTCTTGTCCGTCATGTCGTTCCTTCCGGATCCGGCGACACCTTCACGCGCTGGACAGCCATAGTCGCCAGGCCACCGTTGCGCACAGCGCCCCAGTCCGTCTGTGCGTCGGGATTGAGCAGGTGCGAGCGGCTCGCGTCTTCTTCCGCTGGCACCAGTTCGTTCATCAGCCGCTCAACTTCCGAAGCGGCCTCCTCGCTGCCGGCGCCCACAGCGGCCGCGAGCACAGCGAAGGTCAAGGCATCCGCCTTGTCGCTCTGGCGCCTGCGTACTACCGTCTGGGAGACGTCTTGCAGCCATTCCAGGGAGTGCTCGCGCAGCTCCCAGGCCGACAAGCCGAACACTTCGAGGGTGGCGAGTGGCTCGCTCAGCTTGTGGAACTCCTGAAGCGACTGACGAGGCGAAAAAAAACCGCACGCACCTGTGCGATGTCGTTGTGCTCGGCGACCGCTTCCAGGATCAGCAGCGTCTCCAGCAGACCCACGTTCTCCGCGACCCAGGCCGGATCGCGCTTCACGATGGTGGCTACGATCTCGCTGACCGTCTCCTCGTTGAGGACCGCCAGCACTGCGCCAAGTTCCACCAGGCCACCGGACTGTTCCTCTCCGGACAGTTCTGTCAGTACGGTGCGGTTCTCTGGCGAGAGCTTGGTGATCGCCTCCACCGCCGTGTGCGCTACGGCGATGAGCTGGTTGATCGAGAGCTTGCCGGCGTAGATCGTCTCGTCGGCAACCTTGATGGCCGTGCGATCCAGAAGGTCGAGCGGCGTTGCGCTGACCTCCTCCAGCTTCGATTGCTTGCGCGCATTGATGCCCTGCGCCATTCGTGGAGCTCCTTTGAGGGGTGGTGCGTCCCATGAAGCCGGCCGAGCCGGGTTGCCCCCGAAGGCCCCCCTGCCGGCGCGCTGCCGACAGGGAAGCCGGGAGAGAGGGAGGGCGTGCGAACTAGGAAGCCCTAGTATTCCTCGACGATGTAGCCCCCCTGCTGGCCGACGGCCTGAGTCATGTCGGCGAGGCAGGCGAGGCTGAGCTTGGACGCCTCGGTGACCTTGTCGCGCATGAAGCCGAGCTTGGTGGCCTTCGAGCTGACCACCTTCCGGAGATGGCCTCGCAGGTGGTTCGTCGTGCCATCGTTCTTCGGTACCGCGAAGTCGAACGTGCCGGAAGGCACGGTGACCGTTCCGCCGAGGAACGACTGATCGCTGTTCGGCGCTGTCGGGTTGCTACCAGCGGGCGTGTACGCCGTCGCCGTGAGGCCGGTGTCGTTGACCGTCGGCGGCAGCCCGTAGAAGGTGGCGATGAGGCCCTGGCTGCCACCGCCAACCGTGCGGATCAGCTTGTAGCCGACTGCGCCCGGCACTGCGCTCGGCGCGGTGATCTGGACATAGTTGGTCGTGGAGAGCGACGTCGGTCCCGTGGAGTCGGTGAACGTCGTGCCGGGGACGGAATCTCCCGCCGAGCAGAACGCGACCCATTCGTAGGTGTAGGTGGTCGAAGCCGGCGTCCCCACGGTCGTTGCAGCGCCACCGGTGGGAGGCGTGAGGGCCGCTGACGCTGTCGTGGTGACATTCGTAACGCTGCTGCTGGCGTAGCCCCAGGAGAACGAGAGCAGGTTCATCTGGAACTGCACGATGGCGACGTCGAAAAGGAGCTCCTCCTTCGTCCGGAACGCCGTCACCGGCATTGGTGTCTGGTCGATCTCGACCAGCAACACCGTGGGGTTGTAGGCGAGTTCGGCGCCCCCAGCGGAGGCTCCGAGATCCAGTGAGTTGATCGTGCCCGCGTACATGGTCATCTGGTCGCAGGCGCCGAGTCGGATCTTTACTGTGTTGACGGCCACTGGTTGGTCAGCTCCTCCTCATGGGGATCACGTCACGAGCACGAGCGCCGGATACACGCCCTTGGCGGCACAGGCGCGGCAGTAGTCGAGATCGCTCTCCTGGGCCGCTTGGAACGGCACCTCTCGCACCAGCTCGCCGTGAAGGAGGGACAGGCGCAGGGGATGTGGCGTGACATCCGAGGTGAATGCCACTGCCCAGGACGCTGCTGCGCTGTGCAGCGCTTGCAGGGTGTTGGGCGGCAGCCCCACATCGAGGGCTGCGGTAAACAGGTAGTCGTAGGAAGACCAGCAGGTGAACTTCGACCAGAGAAGCTGGCGTGCGTGGGCCAGCTTCCAGCCGGGGTGTGCGAACATCACGCCCTCGGCCTCCAGCCCGACGCGCAGCAAGCGCACGCGGTGAGTCGCCCCAAACGGCCGACTTCGCGCCCACTCGTACAAGCGATCGGCGTAGCCAGGGCTGGGTGCGTCCGTGCCATCGACCACCGCGACGTCCCACAACAGCTCTGTCTGCTGGCTGCGAAGTCCGTGCTCCCACACCGCCATGTGCGGCCAGAGCGACTCCAGCAGGCACGTGGCGACGAGTACGCGGGGGGGCCGCGTCGGTCGCTCGCATTCGCTCACCCACCGCGGGCGACAGGCGGGACGCTCATCGGCCTTCCCAGTTGAACCGCAATGCCGCTTCTGCCATGGCGCGAGCGTTGTCAGGGATGGGAGCCGTAGCCCCAGGGATGTCTTCCGCGGCCGGATACCAACCCCTGATGAAGTCGCTGAACCAGACTTCCATGGCGCCGCCCGCTGTGTGGGGGACGATGCGGAAGTGGTGGTCGAGCAGCCACCGCAGGTACGCGAAGTCCGCGTCCTCCGTTGCGGAAGCAAGATGGCGCGGCCGCGGATAGAGGGCGCCGCCCACCATCCACACGCACTCGCACGCTTCGAGCCGGCTGGGACACACGACTCGAAAGCCGTTAGTTGAGATAGGCTGCCACTTGCCCTGCTGCTCGCCAGCGGTGAGGTTTCTCATCAGGACCAGGAAGCACTCGGACTTCTTGACCGAGAGCGGCTTGACCTTGGAGCGCAGGAAGGGCCCTTCTGCCGTCCGATTCCGCATCGGAGGGCAAGTTCCCGCGTGCAAGGAATTGCCCCGCCTGTGGCGCGCGAGAGGGCTCAGACGAGGGCGCGGAGCGAGATGACTCTGAAGCGCTGCATGACGCCGGCCACGACACCAGCCTTGTCAGCCTCTACCGGGCCTCCTGCGGCCGCAGGCCCTTCCACCGTAATCAACTGCACCAAGCCCCCGAGAGAAGGTGCGTTGCGGCGCACGAGACGCTCGAAGCCGTCCATAAGCGCCAGAGCGCTACGCAAGGCCGGGTCCGCGCGGTCGTTCCCCTCTACCACGATCGCATCGATCGTGTAAACCCAGCCTTCCGCCAGCTCCGTGTCGAACACCTCGCTCGGCTCCAGCCGACCTGGGATGCCAAACAACTGGAGCCGCGGGAACGGCGGCAGTGGCAGCAGGGCCGTCGAATACGTCACCTCCTGGAAGGCTGTCGAGACCCAACTGCCGGGATCACCGAACTCGGTGTCCACCAGGCCCGGCAGCGAGAAGCTGGCGCCCTGAGCATCGATGAGGTTGCTCGGGATGAAGGCGCCGCTGCCCATGTTGGCGATCACAGCGTTCATCTCCAGCGTGAAAGCCGGCGAGAGAGCCAGGAGCCGCAGGCAGCGCAGCACCTGCTCCAGGGAGCCCGTACGAGGCGCCTGAGCCATCTATAGCGCCAGGGCCACGACCACTCGCTGTCCGATGCGGCGGCCCAACTCCTGCGCGAAAGGAGCGGCCTCATCGTCGGCGTCCTTCTCCCACGGGTTGGGCCTCATGCCTGCGATGGAGTGGAAGAAGTACGGCCCGCTTCCTCCGCCCTTTGACCAGCTCCCGATGGGTCCAAGCGGACCGCCGGTGCTGGAGTAGATCCGGCCGTGCCCGGCATAGACGCCGGTGCCTTCGGCCAGCCACCGTCGCAGATCGGGGTTGTCTGTATCGACCTCGATCGAGAACCCGAAGCCCTCCGCCGTCGCCTGAGCCTTGATGCCCTCGTAGAAGTGCTGGCCAGTCTTCGTGCTGATCTTCTCGCCGCGAGGTGCTCGACGTCGGAAGATTTGCTCAATCACGTCGGCCATCGCGGTCGCTTCCTCAAACTGGATGGCGACCAGCTCGTGATCCAGCATGGAAGCGAAGTGCCCACGCAGGTTCCGCAAGCCAATGATGTCTACCTGGATCACGAAGCAGCCTTCTTCTTCTTTCGATGCGAACCCTTGTGACCCTTGTGCGGATGCGCCTTCCCTTTCCGTGCAGCCGACATATGAGCGCGTGCGGCCGCGCTCAGGTGATGATGCGTACCGGTCCGGCGCTTGCTCGAACGATGACCGGCTCCATGCTTGAGATGGCTTCTGGCCATCTATCAGATGCCCTGGAACACGCTGTTCGGCGGCGACTGCCCTCCGGGCTGACCCTCGTAACCACTGCCGAGTCGCATGTTCTTGCTGAAGATCGGCCCCTCGCTGAGGTCGGGGTCCGACAGCGTGGCCCCGAGGCTGCCTGTCTGCGCACCCTTCGCCACGTCGATCTCGGGCGCGAAATCGCCACCGACGCCGTAGGCAGCGAGGTTGTCGGCCCCGCTCTCGATCCTCGTCAGAAAGTCATCGAACAGCTCCATGTAGTCGTCGGCATGGGTGTCCTTGTTCATGCCGTGCGAGCCATGACGCGAGAGCTCTACGAAATGGGCTGCGTAGCAGGCGGCGATGTTCTTGAGCTGCAACCAAGCGCCCAGCCCGATCCCTTGGTAGAGCTGGCCGGCCATGCCAGCCGGCGCCACCCATCCAGTCGTTGGCTGCAAGGGCGCAAAGTAGCCGCGAGTGCGTAGTGCGACGTCGATGTTGGCCGTCGCCTCCATCAGCCATTGCTGTACTTGAGCTGTGGTGGGTGAGGCAGTCGGCTTGCTCGGATCCCAGGTGCCCGCGTTGATGCGCGACTGGACGTCCAGCACGGTGGCATATCCCGTCGGGTAAGGCCACTGGGGTTGCGGGTAGTTGAAGCCGGCAAGCGGGTCGGGCATGGGTCAGTCCTACTGCTAAACGCCCATTGCCCTCAAAGCGGTGGTTGCACCCGGAGCTGCATCTCCGAGCTGTAGCGAACCTGACCACTTGACATCGTGGCCGCCACCTGCATGACCCAGTTGCCGGCGAGCAGCCTGGTGAGGTCGCCAGCCGAGGCAACGAAGTTGTAAG